>Ga0180432_10001451_pt1 | contig 37483 bp, 32 predicted proteins | sample SS_ome_10_FD_132414 | JGI IMG/M metagenome (GOLD analysis project Ga0180432, IMG submission 132414) | Hypersaline lake sediment archaeal communities from the Salton Sea, California, USA - SS_1_MS_2 metaG | ecosystem: Environmental > Aquatic > Non-marine Saline and Alkaline > Hypersaline >... | reverse complement strand
TATACGGTTTCAGGATATCAAAAGTCTGTGGGGCGACTGTAACGGAAGTCACATTCAGAGAAAGAAATTTCAATAAATGTGACCTGAATCACGCTTTTTCCGGAAAAAATTGCTTTTCTCCAAAAAAAAACGATTTCCCCACGAAAAAAGCGGGGGATCGCTCCCCCGCTTCGTTTTTGTATGTTCTGAGATACTCTTAAAACTCGTAGGTCAGCTCCAGCATCCCGCCGTATTCCCAGCTCGAATCCTTGTAATCGCGACCGATGCCGTTGGTTCTATAAAGATAGTTGTTCACCGCAGCGGGATCCATCCCCACGGCGGAGCCGGAGAGGTCGTAATCGAGGGAATCCAAGGGAATGGTCACCATCCCTGAAAGGCCGATCGTCAGATTCTCCATAGGGATAAAGGACATCTTCGTGGTGAGCGTCAGGTCGTGGAACTGGTCCTTCCCGGAGTTCGTGGCGTCCAGATAATTACCGACGTCGAATTCATAGGGACTGATCATATACATATCATACTCTCTCTTCGCCCATCCATAATCATACCGGAGGCCGAACTCACCCGAGAGCATATCCGAAAATGTCTTCTTCACCTGTATATCAAAGGAGAGCACATCGACCACTTCCTCATCGGTCTGGGTGAACCGGTAATCGCCTGCCGGAGGTCCCCAGGCCGGGGCATACGCCCCGGTCGCCCTGTTGAAGCTGGAGTAGTCACTGCTGAATTCCCGATGGGTGTATATCGGCATGAACGTACAGGAGAACCCGTCCGATGCGTATGCTATCCCGGCGCCGGCGCTCATGTCCCATGTCTCGATGTCGCTTTCGTATCCAACGAGACCCTCGGAGCGAACAAAATACCAGACGCCGCATGAATCCATCCACCCGTAAGCTACACCGTCCGCGCTCCAATCACGTGTATCGTACGACGCGCTGAGCACAATCGGGATCGACAGGGTGTCGCTCAATCCCACGGACAGCTTGAGATCTCCCCCAATGCCCCAGCCGTTCACATTGCCGTGATCAACATCCTCGGCGTAGCTGGTGGCCCCGGCGTACGGTACGGCCGCTTCGGCTTCCTTGGATATGGAACCGAAATAGTTATTCAGGGCAAGCGATCCTGCGATACTGAACCTATCTGATGGTGCATATGTCACACCGATAAACGGCGACAAGGTATGATATTTCAGACTCACGGTTTCCTCAATTTTGTTTATTCCTATATCCGGCACACCGCCGAAAATGTGAAGAAACGTTCCACTTTCTCTGATTACCTGATCGTCATCGATAAAGGCATAGGTAAACCCGGCACCAAGGGAAAGTGATTCGGACGGCTCATAGGAAAACACCAGCGTCGAGGCGTATGTGTTTGACCGAAACCTATCCGCACGGTCCGACCAAGCCCAGAAATACCGGCCCGCCACTTCAGGCATATTAGTGTACGTAAAGGAGTCTGACTCACCCCTCATCTCCCCATAGAGATAATCGAAGACGAACGCCATGTTCAGACCGGAGGCGATCTCCACGGCGAAGCCGACGTCCATACCCCAGTTATTGGTCACATACGTGCCGTCCATCTCTGAGTAACCTATCACTGTTCCAACCGGGTGAAAATCACCGTTGCAGTACTGGATATCCGAGGTCGATATGTCCGAATAACTCCCCAGATAGTAGGAATTGGAGAGGAACATGAAGGACGAATCGAGCCGCAATAGTGCCGGATTATCCAGAAAGTCGATATTACCCAGTGAGCCGACGGGACTCTCGATAATCTTGGGCGGCTCCGAAATGGTACTGCTTCGAATGTACAGGTAGTCCTGGCCCGCCGCAAAACCACTACACATAAGCAACGCCGCAAGAACAAGAATGCATGCGAGCGCCCTTGGGTGCTGTTTCATCGTCTTACCTCCTTTGATTGAAAAAATGCATCATTTTAAACAAATAAGCACTGCCACCACAATAATCCTTTAATAAAATTATTCAACAGGGTGTATATCAGGGGGGGTAATTAAGGGGGTTTATGAATGATGCCGTCCCTGGGCTTGCTCGATCAAATTCGGGTATGTTTGTTGATTATAAACATGCTGAATGTTTAGAGGTGATGCTGGGTTTTACCTCAAAACCATACCACATCTCTTCATACCTTCGCGCATCACAGCGGTATACATCACAGGACGAATCCCTAGGTATCGGATACGCCACCATGCAATTTAACATGTGGTTTTTGTGAGTGGTTGAACGGGAAGGAATAAGAAGTATGAGCGGCCCGCTATCCGCTCTCGAGAAAGGCCTGGATCATCGGGTGTTCGGTGGGATCGGCGTCCTTGACCGGGAGCTCCTCCATGATCTCCCGCTGCCGTGCCCGCAGTTCGGTACATGACAGATCCGGCCGCTCGTCCGGCTTGTGAAACTGGACGAAAAAGGCGCAGTAATCGTCGCCGTTGGCGACGCAGGCTATTTCACGTCCCGACGCGTGAAGCCCGGTTGAGGGCTTCATGATCCCCTCGGCGATTCCGACAATGTAGTTGAGAAAGATGATGCAGTTGTGGCGGTTGAATGACAGCCCGTCGGACTCATAGCTGTTGGAGACCTTGAAGCAGAGGCAGTTGTTCGCCGCATCGGTCACAACGGTGCTTCTTCCCCAGCCCAGCACCGGGAACACCCACGACATATCGAAGGTGATCCGTTCGAACATCTTCTCCGCGGTTAAGCCGTGATATCTCTCCAGCTCGTCGCCGCCGTTTATCTTGCCGGTGTCCCTGGCCGCCCGGCTCAGGATCTGCTTGAAGCCGTGTTCGCCCAGGAGTCCCTCCATGTCCTTTTTCAGCGCCCAGATCACCCTGGTCGGCAGGAACATGAACGTCCGGGACTGATCGTAGAACATGATCTCGTGCTTCTCGGTCCATTTCAGAATGGAGATCGTATCCCTGAGGGAAGGATGATCGGCGAAGGAGTCCCGTAAGCCCCCGAAGAAATATGAGAGGATCATCAGCTCCCGCTCTTCCGGCGAAAAGGATTCCTTTTCCCTGGACTCCTCGATTTCCCGGATCGTCGGGAGGTTCGCCTTCCGGGCCACGTTGAACAAGAGACGGTTCAGAAGACCGGGGCCGTAGCCGGCGAGCTTATCGAGCAGCAGTGTGATGAACATTTCGCGTTGCAGGACCAGCCGCCGATCGTCCAAATGGATGGTGCCTTCTTTCAGGTTCCACCTGATGTCTCTCGACATATGTCACCCCGGAAAACAGATCGAATGCGAAAGGTAAGTTTTTGTATAGTAACATACTTTCAGGCTTTGTTGTACTTTTTATTTACACTTCCCGGAGCCTCTCGCGCCGCACCGGGGCGGTTCGTCGGCACTCCGCATACCGGGCGGGGGAGCGTTATCGCTCTCCGGGAATGCCGCACAAACCGGGGGGCCACGTGATCCCCACCGGGTGCCGGCTCACGAACCCATCAGCGCTCGATAGGCCGTGAAGTCGTCATACATGCGGTGAAAGACCCGGTATTTCCTGTCGTGATAGTCCCGGACCTCCCCGGATGTCGGGGAGACGACCTCCCCCGGCGCCTCCATCGCCGCCATGGTCTCCATGATGGAGGGGAAATCCCCCCCGGCCACCGCCCCCAGCACCGCCGACCCCAAGAGCACCGCCTCGGGCTCCGCCCCCAGGACGATCCGGCACCCGGTGCTGTCGGCGTGCTCCCGCAGAAACAGGCTGTTCTTCGTCCCGCCGCCGCAGGCGATGATGGTATCCACGGCGTAACCGGCCTTGTTCATCTCCTCGATGATGTGCCGGGTTCCGTAGGCCACCCCCTGGACGGCTGCGAGGTACAACAGCGCCAGGTCGTCCGCCGTGTCCGACAGGCGAAGCCCGCTGACGACGCCCCTGAGGGTGGCGTCGGCCCGGGGCGAGCGGTTGCCGTGGAAATAGGGGAGCACGTGCAGCTCCTCGGTGAGGGCCCCGGGGTGGGGCGCCGACCCGGCAAGGCGGTCCAGCCGCCGGTTGAGAAGATCATATATCGTCTCGCCGCTCTTTTTCGCCTCCTCAAAAAGATCGGCGGAGGCGCTGTGGGAGGAGATGACATGGTCGATGAGCGATCCGGTGGCGCTCTGACCCCCCTCGGTGAGCCACATTCCCGGTATCATGGCGCCGTAGTAGGGCCCCCAGACGCCGGGGATGAAGCGGGGGTCTGTGCTTGCGGCCATGTGGCACGTGCTGGTGCCGCCGATGAGGGCGATGCGTCGCTCGAAGTCGTCCGGGCTCGGCGTGCCGCCGTCGAGGGCCATCCCCAAAAGCCCCACCCCGCCGGCGTGGGCGTCGATGATGGAGACCCCAACCGGCGTTCCCGGGGGAACCCCCAGCTCCTTCGCCGCCTGGGGTGAAACGCCTTCGCCCACCGGCTCACCCATGGGGCGTATCCGGGTGCCGATGCGGCGATACCCCTCGTCCACCAAATCCTCCAGTCCGATGCGGGTGAAGTAGTCATCGTCCCACCTATCCTCGTGGCCCAGGTAGGTCCACTTGCACACGGTGCTGCACAGCGACCGGGTGTCGAAGCCTGTGGCCCGGTAGGTAAGGTAATCCGGCAGGTCGAAAAATTTAGCCGCCCGATCCCAGGCGTCGGGGAGGTTTCGTTTCAGCCACAACAGCTTCGGCGTCTGCATCTCCGGGGAGATAACGCCCCCCACGTATTTCAGCACCGGGTGGCCCATGCGGTTGATCTCGTCGGTCTCGGTCAGGGCCCGGTGGTCCATCCAGACGACGACGTTCCACCTCGGATCGCCCGTGGGGGAGACGCTCACGGGCCTGTCGTCGCCGTCGATCGCCACCAGGGAGCAGGTTGCGTCGAAGCCGATCCCGCCGATGTGCGTCTCGTCCACCCCCGCATCATTCACGGTGTCCCTGACGCTTCGACACACCATCTCCCAGATATTCTCGGAGCTCTGCTCGACGAAATCGACTTCCGGCCGGGACATCTCGATGGGGTGCGCAGCCATGCCGAGCATCTTTCCTCTTCCGTCGAACAGGCCGGCCCGGGCGCTGCCGGTGCCCACGTCCACGCCGATATAGAATTTCTCGGTCATATTACTTCCTCCCCAGGACCCGCACCTTGAAGCCCAGCTCCCTCGATAGGGCCACCATCTCTCCGAAGATATCGCCGTAGGCCACCGCCGCGTGGTTGCTCATGTAATGGGCCATGAGGGTATCCCGAGAGATGCCCATGTCCGTGGCCATGAAGGGCCACTCCCGGGTCGTTCCCTCCCACCACTCATCACGGGTTTTCTCCGGGAGCTTCATGACCTCCCCTTTCCCCACGTCCATCCACAGCTCGTCGTTCTTGATGTACGATCGGGCCCAGGTGATCTTCCCCGGCAGGCTCTCACCGGCGAAGGTTCCCCCCGGGTTCGGGAAATAGGCCGCCGGCTGGCGATAGGAGTGAACCCCTTCGAGGCTCTTCATGTCGTGGTTGAAGGCATATGCGCTGGAGGAGCCGCTGTTGAGCAGCACCCACAGGAAGCGGCCGTCGTGCTCCGCCCCCCAGCGCACGTCGTGAAACATCACCCCTTCGGGCATCTTCTTTTTCATCAGGATGCGCTTCATCAGCTCCATGGGGATGACGTTCCCCTGGTCGGCCTCGGTGGAATCCACGATGGTGGACCCGTCCCCCTCGGGACGGCATCCGCTGTTGAGGAGCCCCTCGGCGAAATCGGACGGGGGGCGCAGAGGGATGAGGCCCAGCTGATACTGCCAGCCGATGCAGTCGGCCTTAAATTCACTCACCAGGTCCAGGACCGTCAGGTAGTCCCGGAGCTGCTCCTTCGTGGCGTTTTCGTCGAAGTCCTCGGCCCCCGGATCCCCGTAGTGAAAGACCACGCCCTTGTCCACCACGAAACGGTAGGCGTCGTCGATACGCTTCTGGTCCATTCTCGTCCCCCGATCCACCAGCCACGCCTGGTCCACCTTGTGCTCGGCAAAGCCGACCCGGGAGAGGAGCCGCGGGCCGAAATAGCCGTTGATCATGCCCATGCTGGTGTCCCCCAGCATGAGGATGAGGATCCGCCGTTTGTTGATCTCCCCGGCGATCTCCCGGGCGAGCAGAACCGCCTTCTCATCCACCGGGGCGCTGTAGGCGATGTCGTCTGTCGGGTAGGAGATCGCCCCGGCGCTGCACCACGCTTCCAGGTTCGCCATGAAGGCATCGTCCGCCGTCCAGTCCCCGGCGTCGGTCCATATCCGGGAGTGCTTCCGCCCCACGGTTTCCAGGCACGCGCTGGTATTGAGAAGCCCCACGAGTCCGGGCCACGTGCCGGAGAAGTTACTGGCGAGGAGAAGCGGTGAGTCTTTCCCCACGGTGCCGTCGGTGGTATGGGGCCCGTAGACCCAGTGGGCGTAGACGCCGATGAGCGGGTCGTCCACGGGGCCGAGCTTCTCGATGGATTCGTGGGGTCGGGTTAAAAACCCCTCGATCCGGTAGTGTTTTTTCCCCAGCCGATCCAGGGCCGCCTCGAGCTGGCGGGTGGCCTCGGTCATCTGGGGCAGGGCGTCGTCGTTCGGTTTCGCCCGGTAGTCCCCGGGCCAGAAAATCCCGATCCGTGTGCTCATGGCTCTCTGTCTCCTTTCCCCTCTTGGGCTATCTATTTCATTGCATGTCAGGACCGGTTTCGTCCCGAGCCGGTCCATATGATGTGAACGGGCAGCACCTCCTCCCTGATCACGCTGCTGCCGGTCCCCTCTATCCGCTCAATGAGCAGCCGGGCGGCCCGCCGTCCGATCTCCCGCCTCGGCTGCCTGGCGACCACGATGGGGCGGTTCATCAGCCCCGCAAAGGGAACGCCGTCGAATGCGCCGACGGCGATATCCTCGAATCCCGGCCCCCGCTCTATCAGCACCTCCAGTACCCCCTCGAGGATACGGTTGTTGGCGGCGACGACGGCGTCGGGCTTTTTCGTGCTTTCAAGGAACATCCGGGCAGCCTGTCGGCCGGTCTCCTCATCGTAGGAACCGATATGAACCAGCCCCTCCCGGAGGGAAAGGCCGGCGTCCTCTATGCCGGCGACAAATCCCTTCATCCGCTCGGCCCCGGTCCAGGTATCCCCGGGGCCGCAGGCAAAGGCTATGGTTTCTCTGCCGATACCGATGAGCTCTTCCACGAGCCGTCTCGCCCCGTCCCGGTTGTCCACCACCACGCTGTCGCAGGCCATCCCGTCAATCCGTCGATCCATCAGCACCAGGGGGAACCCCTCGTCCATGAGCCCCTTGAGCTCCGGGTGGGGGGTCAGCCCCGCCGGGGTTATAATAAGCCCATCCACCGGCCGGGACCTCAAAAGCGAGATATAGTGTGCTTCCCGGTCCCTGTTCTCCCCGCTGGTGGCCACCATCACGCCGTACCCGGCGGCGGACGCCTCCGCTTCGCACGCGGCGGATATCGTGGCGAAGAAGGGGTTGGCCAGGTCGGTCACCAACAGGCCCAGAGTATCGGTCTTGCTGGTGCGAAGGGCCCGGGCGGAGAGGTTCGGCCGATATCCCAGCTCCTCGGCCACGGAGATCACCCGCCGGGCGGTCTCATCGCCGATGCGGGCGGCCTTGGCCTTCCCGGCCAGCACCCGGCTGACGGTGGAGACGTTTACCCCGGCACGCTCCGCGATATCCTGCATGGTGGGCTTCACTCATTTTTTCCTTGCACAATCGATTGTTCATGCTATACTATCACGGCACTCACACGGTGTCAAGGATGAGATGCCCGGTTTATCCATCACGTCCGCCTTCGTCGGACCCCTGCGATCCTCACCAAAACAAACCGGGAAGGAGAGCTCCCGGCACACCCCGAGATGAAAACGGCCGCTTCGATGCACGAATGTAAGCACAAATCGCATAGCATATCATTTTCAGGAGCGGCAAAAACCCAGGAGGATATGCCATGACGTTTGATCCGAAATCACTCTATACTATCCCGAAAGGCGTCGAGACCCGCTGGGCCAGCCCGGAAAACTGGGACGGCGAGCGAGGAGCGGGGGGAAAGGAAAACGGCAGGCGAAAGGGCTCCCCCTTCTTCTACCTCCCGGCGGGTCAGGAGAAGGTGCTGGCCCAGGTATCCGGCGCCGGCGGCACCCTTCGGCGCATCTGGATTACCATCTCAGACCGCACACCTCAGATGCTCCGGGGACTTCGCCTGGACATCTACTGGGACGATGCCGCAACGCCGGCGGTCTCCTGCCCCCTGGGGGATTTCTTCGGCCACGGCCTGGGGAGGATGCGCCCCTTCCAGTCGGCCCTCTTTTCCAGCCCCGAGGGGAGGAGCCTCGTCTCCGTGGTTCCCATGCCGTTCAAAACCGGCATGAAGGCGGTGGTCACCAACGAAAGCGGCACCGATTTGACGCTGTTCTACTACGATGTGGACTACACCATCGGGGACGACCACGGAAAAGACGTCCCCTATTTTCACGCCCATTTCCGGCGGGAGAATCCCACCACCCACCAGCGGGACTTCGAGATACTGCCGAAAATCAAGGGGAGGGGGCGCTACCTCGGGGCGCACATCGGAGTGATCCTCGATACGGAAAAGTACGGCGACTCCTGGTGGGGCGAGGGCGAGGCGAAGATATACCTCGACGGCGACGCCGAATACCCGACCCTCTGCGGCACCGGCACCGAGGACTACATCGGAACCGCCTTCGGCCAGGGGAGGTTCGACCACCTCTACCAGGGCTGTCCCCTGGCAGATGAAAAAAACTACCAGTACTCGTTCTACCGGCTGCACATTCCGGACCCGGTCTATTTCCAGAAGGACATCCGGGTAACCCTGCAGCAAATGGGTATCTGGGAGGAGGACAACAGAAATATGCTGATGGAAAAAACCCCGAAGGTATACCGGGCGGGGCCGGGACTCGAGGAGGTGGACCTGAGAGAGCTGGGCGACGACTGGCCCATCGGCTATTTCGAGCGCCAGGACGACGTTTCCTGCTGCGCCTACTTCTACCTGGACAGACCCGAAAACGGCCTCGGCCCCATCACCGGCGCGGAACAGCGGATGGCGGGGCTCACCGCCGATGAGGATATGAACATTCACGAGGGGATTTAGTCGTTTTGTGATATGGTCACAAAACGACCCGCCGTGTCTCTGTTGTGAAGGTATTGCATACATTCTATTCTTGTCTTGGGAGCACGACATGAAAAAACAGGTCGAGAAATTCCCCCTGTGGGGACAGATTCTCTATTCCAGCGGCTCCGGCGGCTTTTCCATCGCCGACAGGATCTGGGTCAGCTTCATGCTCTACTTCTACCTGCCGCCGGCGGAGTCGGGCATGCCGGAGCTGATCTCCAACAACACCTTCTGGGGATTCCTGACGGTGGCGGGGCTGGTGACCGTCTTCGGCAGGATCGTGGACGCCGTCGCCGATCCCCTCATCGGCTACTGGAGCGACCGGAGCACCGCAAAAATGGGCCGGAGGAAGGCATTCATGGTTTACGGCGGCCTTCCGATGATGGTCGCCCTGGCACTCCTCTTTTTCCCGCCCTCCAATGAGGCCAGCACCCTCAACGCGATCTACATGGCCGTCATGCTCGGGGTGACGCTCTTCTTCTTTACCGTATACGTTCTCCCCTATCTCGCCCTCATCGCAGAGCTCTCCCACACGGAATCAGAGCGCATCAACCTGGTGACGATCCAGGCCCTGTTCAATCTGGTGGGGGTCATCGTGGTGATGATCCTCGGATACATGCTGTGGGGGGCCCTGGAGAAAAGCGGCATGGACAAGGCCACGGCCCTCAAGGCGACGGTGCTGATCTTGTGCGGTGTGGGACTGATTTTCTGTTATATTGCGGTGATCCCCATCGACGAAAAACGATTTTGTGACAGCACCCCCTCACAGATCGGGCTGTTCCAGTCCCTCAAGGAAACCCTGGCCAACCGGGCCTTCATCACCTACATCATCGGCACCCTGGCCTTTTGGTTCGGCCTGAACATCATCTCCCAAACCGCCACCTATTACGTCACGGTCCTACTTCACCGGGAGGAGGCCTTTTCCGGTGCCGTCTTCGGGGCGGTATTCGGTGTGGCGCTTATAATGTTCCCGATCATCAATGTTGTCAGTAAGCGCATCGGGAAAAAAGCGGTCATGGTCATGGGCCTCGCCCTCTTCGCCGTCACCACCGGTCTTCTGTATCTCCTCGGATCGGAGACGCTCATTCTTCCCCCCACGACCCAGGCATTCGTTATCTTCGGCATCATGGGGATCCCGGTCTCCATCCTGCTTCTGATCCCCAACGCCATGCTGGCCGACGTCGCCGAGTACGACGCCATCCTCACCGGGAGCCGCCGGGAGGCCATGTGCTTTTCCGCCCAGGGATTCTTGGAAAAAATCAACCTGGGTGTATCGACCATGATCCTGGCGTTTCTCTTTTCCCAGTTCGGAAAGGACGTGGCCGCGCCCCTGGGGGTGCAGATCTCCGGCCCGGTGGCGGGGATTGTGTGCCTGTTGGGCGTTATCGGCTACGCCCTCTACCCGGAAAAGAAGGTCCAGGGCGTGCTGGAAGAACACAGGAAGAACACCTCCGTCTGAGAACGATCGGTTCTCCTGTACGCCTATCTTCCTCGCTTCAATCCGGCCCGGAGCGTGTCCCTCGCTCCGGGCCGTCTTTACTCGGAAATCATTTGACATCGGACCACGAAAGCGGGTATTACTAAGTACTGTCAAAATATATATCCACGACAAGACAGGAAAGGTTTTCATGAGCGATCCCGTTCGCATCGGCATCATCGGATGCGGCCAGGTAACCCGGGCGGGCCACGGTCCGGCCATAGACTCGGATCGGCGGGCGATGATCGCCGCCGTTGCGGACCCGGACGACGAGAACCGCTCCCGGCTCGCGAAGAAGTACCGGGTCCCCCTGGCCTACGCGGACCATCGGGACATGCTGGCGAAGGCCGAACTGGACGCGGTGGTCATCACCTCGCCCCCGTGGCTGCACCTGGAGCACTTCTCCGACTGCATCGATGCGGGCCTCCACATCCTGTGTGAGAAGCCTCTTGCCCGCACCGCGGATGAATGCCGGGAGATGATCAGTCTTTCGAACAAGACCGACAAGGTGGTCCTGGCGGGGCACGCCAAGCGGTTCGAAACCGGGTTTCAGAAGATCAAGGAGATACTGGATCGGGGCGACCTGGGGCGAATGTACCAGATGACCGTTCACTGGCACTTTTTCATCCCCGACTTTTCCAAAGGCTGGCTGCGCACGCAATTCGACCGGCTCAAGGCCTGGGGGATAGACCTGGAAAAAAAATACGGCACCTGGCGATACCTCGACCCCCGGGCCGGGGGCGGCATCTTCTACGACCACGCCCCCCACTACATCGACCTGGTACGCCTTCTCGTGGGGGAGATGACCTCGGTGTTCTGCAAGACCAGGCAATTTATCGAGGTGAGGGTCCACGACGACCTGGCCGTGGCCGTCTTCACCCTGGAAAACGAGGCGCTGTTGGTGCTCGACATGAGCAACCTCATGGCGGGACGGCCCAGCGGCTACCAGAAAGGCATCATCGCCTGCGAGCGGGGGAAGATCAGATTCGACGTCCCCCAGGCCTATGAGAGAAAGACCATGACCGTCTCCCGCTACACTCCATACAACATCATCCCGGACATATACACGCCGGTCCGGGTGCCCAGCGGCGAGAAAAACAGCATGTTCTTCCGACAGATGAGCCACTTCATCGATAAGATCAGGGGCGAAAAGACCGTCATCACCGATTACAACGGCGAGTGGGCGTCCACCATCACCGACGGCGCCCTGGCGGTCCTGTGGACCCTGGCGGGGTTCACAGCGGCGAAGGAGGGACGGGAAATTTTCGCCGACGAGGTGCGACTCTGATCGCCGGGCCACGCCGTATATATAAAATACGTAGGAAAATCCTTCCGAAAGGAAACAGTGAGCATATGAAGTTCAAGAAACTTTTGATACTCGGTATATCCGTTGTGCTTCTTTTTTCGGCCCTGGGGATGCCCGGGGGGCTCGCCGGTGCCCAGACCGAGGACTCCCCGGAAGAAATTCCGGCCGCCGTCACCCGGGGTGAGCTCATCGCCCGGGAGGCGTCCATATTCATCGGGACGGCCCTCTCCCCACTCCTGGGCCTCGTGACCATGGGGTGGATCGAGTTCATCTCGGCAAAGAAACAGGGCATCGCCGTCCCCTGGGACGCATCCCTCTGGTTCGTCATCCCCATGACGATCCTGTGGATGCTGATCCTCTTGAAAGAGACCGTCGGGCAGCTTCTGGTATTCATCGTCAAGATATTCGACGGCATCGATTTCTTCCTCCACAAGATCATCGTCTTCGTGGCCCTGGCCGCCCGGCTGCCCCGGCTGCTGGAGGTCATCTTGGGGCCGGGGGGGATGGATGTCTCTTTATTCGACGGGCTGACGCTTTTCCTCCCCACCTTCGCCGCTTCGATCCTGCCCGGCGCCCCGGTTACCGCGGCCCACGCGGCGGTGTCCGTCGCCCTCGGGTTCGTCTGCGTGATGATCTTCTTCGTTGTCTGGCTCGCCGCCAGCACGGTGGAGACGGTCTGTCTCATCTCGCCGGTGCCCCTGGTGGCCACCCTCCTTCGGATCGGGCGATTCCTGATCATCGGCGGACTGGCTTTGGCCACCGTTATCAACCCCTACCTGGGGGCGGCCTACGCGTTCATCGTCGTGCTGGTCTCGTATTTCGTGTCCGGCTGGTCGTTTCGCCTGACGGTGTACGGCATGGTCATCGGCTTCGACACCCTGACGATGAAACACCGGCGCCTGGCGCTGGAATCGGAGCCGGCGCTTCGGGCGTTTTCCACCTCCCGGGTCAAGGGGGTTCCGGGGAAGAGCTACGGCCGCCTGGACCTGACAGGCGGAGAACTGGTCTTCTCCTATCGGCCCTGGCTGGTGCTGGCCCGACGGGACGTCGTTTCCGCGAAGGACACGTCCGGATGGCGGGTGGCCAAGGGATCGATCAACCCGCTGGTGGTCCGCCCCGGGAAGAAGGAGGGAGGCTTCGACGAGATGTTCGACCTGGCGCCCCGATACAAGACCCATGAGGAGAAGATCGCCAAGAGGTTCTCGTTCAACTCCGAGGTCCCCGACCTCACCCTGGGCAAGAAGATCTCCGGCGCCTGGGGCTGGCTGAAGAGTCAGTTCTCCAGGAGAAAGGCGATCGAGAACGAATCGTGATCGATCACATCCGGCTCCGCCGGAAGTAATGGATGGTATAGAAAATCCATAGAGTCTGGGCGATCGCATGCGAAAACATCCTCTGTCCATTGATGAAGCACGACGATTCGGACCGACCCTCACCCGCAGGGCATTCCTGGCGGGACTGGGCCTGTCGGCCGCCTCCATCCTTCTTCCCCGGTGCACGACGACGCCCGGGGGGATGCGCATCGCGACGATGGGGGACGACGAGGGCGACCACCTGTTCGTCACCAGTCTTCCCACGGGAAGTTACCGAGCGAAGATCGTCACCGCCCAGGATATAGTCGGCGAAACCTTTGCCCATACTGATGATGTCCTCGAGGCGACCGGCGCGGATGTCTGCATCAACGGGAGCTTCTTCGAGGCCGACGGCTCGCCCAGCGGGCTGCTCATCATCGACGGTCAGGAGCGTCACCCCTTCATCCCAGACAAGGGCGACGGGGTCCTCTATACCGATGAAGACGGTGCGCTGGATCTCGTCTTCATGAACCAGTTCATCCCGATCCGGGAGCGGGCGGTGGAGGCGATCCAGATCAACCTGTTGAGTATGGACGGCGTGACCTTCTATCGCACGTGGCGCCGGGACGCCAGCCAGGTGCCCCGAAACTTCATCGGCATCAATGACGAGGGGATCGTCAACGTCATTTTCAAAGATACCAACTTCGTCCTGGGAGACGAATACATGAAGCAGGTCTTCGACTGCAGGGTGGTGGGGGCGCTGGACGGAGGCGGGAGCGCGTCGGCGATCTCCAAATCGGGGCTCTCCAGCTACCGGGAGGATCTGGACGAAAGGCGGGAGGTGCGGGTGCCCACCTTCGTCCTGTTCTATAAAACGGGCCGGGGCGACGTCATCGAATCCGTGAATGAATCACATATTTAGTTCGAATATATCCCTTCAAGAAAGGAAGAAACCATGATCGATTACGCAACACTCCTGAAGAATCGACGATCCATCAGGAACTTCACGGACAAAGAGGTCTCCGTGGACCTGATCCGGGAGATCCTCGACGATACGATCCTTGCCCCCAGCGCCTCCAACGGGCAGCCCTGGAAGTTCATCATCGTCAACGATAAGGCGACCCTCAAGCGCCTGTCGGACGAGGGCAAGCGAAACCTCCTGGCCGATATAGAGGCGAATCCGAATCACCCGGCCAAGCTATACGCCGATCAGCTCAAGATAGAGGAATACAACATCTTCTACAACGCGCCGTGTCTTGTCATCATCGCCGGTAGGAAGGGGGCCGGCACCCTGGCCGTGGACTGCGGGCTCGCCGCATGTTATTTCATGTTCGCCGCCGCCGCCCGGGGGCTGGGCACCTGCTGGATCGGCCTGGGCACCCAGCTTCGGGACCCGGAGACGATGGCGCTTCTGAAGCTGCCGGAGGACCACGTTATCGTGGCCCCGATCATCCTCGGGTATCCGGCGGAGATCCCCGAGGCCTGGGGACGGAAGGACCCGGAGATCCTGGCCGTCGTGGAAGGGTAGGAGCGGCCCGAGGCAAAGAAACCGAACCCCTTTCGCGATGTGAATCGATGCGGCGGTGTGACGCCCGGAAGCCGGAGGCCGCCTCATCAACGGCACACCTCATCCAAAAACACGGAGTATCATGATGAAAGAGACCATAACACAAGGCATGACCGCCCCGGACCATACCTTCAACACCCCCTGGAAACAGGGTATCAGTCTGTCCGGCCTGGCGAAGGAGCGGCGGACCTACCTGATCTTCCTCCGGTACATGGGCTGTCCCCTGTGCCAGATGAAGATTTCCCGGCTGAAAAACGACTGGGAGCGCTTCAACGGGGCCGACCTCAACGTGGTGGTGGTGCTCCAGAGCGAGCCGGAAAACATCACATCAATGGTGTCCGAGGACGAGATCCCCTTTCACATCGCCTGTGATCCGGACGAGACGTTCTTTCACCTCTACGGGGTGACGCCCGGATCGATCTTTCGCTACGCCACGCCGTCGGTGATCAAGAAGGCCATGCAGGCAAAGAAGATGGGATTTTCCCACGGAAAGAGCGAGGGGAAGGAGATGCAGCTTCCGGCGGTGTTTTTGATCGACCGGGATATGAAAGTGAAGTACGCCTATTACGGGAAAAACGTGGGGGACGTGCCGGAAAACGACGAGCTCCTGGCAGCCGCCGGAGGGAAGTGATCTCTGGAGATGTTGAGGGGAAGTATCTGAGTATCTTTCGTGACGGGATACCGGACGCGCCCGGAGTGGCGCGTCCGCATATTTTATTGGCAATACACGCCCGATCCCCCGATCTTTTACCATCGACGACACTCCCCGGCAGGAGCAGCCGTCACGCGATGATTCGCCAGCCGTATATTCGGGCCACGATCTCGAAGGGGGCGATGAAATCGCCGTAGACCATCGAGGCGTGGTGGGCGATGCCGGAATAGATGATCTTGTTGAGCACCCGCTCAACCGGCTCGGGGAAGGTCACCTTCAAATAGGTCCCCTTCAGCTCCTTTTCCATGGGCCGGCCCTGCGCCCTCGTCAAAAACAGGCGGTGCTCGTCCCCGGCGCTGTCGATGCGCAGGATCGAGACATCCCCCTGTTTCAGGACGAAGTCGGCGGTCACACCCTTTCCCCCGGCGAAGTAGGTATCCAGCGATCTCGTGCACGCGCCGTCCCACAGGGAGCAGGGTGCCACTCCGCAGTGCCACAGGAGAGCGAAGTTCTCGGCGATGTTCACCTGGGAAAAATCGAACAGAAACGGCGTTTCACCCCCGACGGCCCGGTGGGCCAACATGGAGAGCGCCCCCTCGATGTCCCCCTCGCAGGCGATGATGCGGCCCTGGGACTGCACCAGAGACATCGCCGCACACGGGGAGACGCCGAACTCCCGGGCGAACTCGGGCCAGCAGCGAAGGGCCAGGGCGTCAAGGGAGTTCTCCTCCATGAATCCATCCAGCCTCGCCGAGAGGGACGCCACCTTCTCCACCTGTTCGCCGGTGACGCCGGAAGCATCGAAGGTGTCCTCCAGCTCCTTTTTTCTCCGCTTCGTCTCGGCGGCGGACACCTCACGGCCGTAGATATCCGCCAGCTCGAAGTGATCCACCAGCGTCCCGATCTCCCGGTAGATGGAGAGGTCCGCCACGTCCAGGTTGAAAAATCCGTGGGCCCGGTAGCCCGCGATCCCCACCCGGGAGCGCCGAAAGGCGCTCACCACCCGCACCGCGTCCACCCAGTTCTCGTCGATAACATCCCCGATGGTCACGTGATAGCCCCGGTGCCCGGACTTGTAGAGGTTCGAGGCGTTCAGGTTGACCCCGCAGACGGAGTTGAGGCGAATCTTCCCGCCGTCATAGGGAAGCTCGTTGAGCCCCCAGAGCATGATCGGCACACCCAGCTCCCGGTCCAGCTCCAGGACCAGGTGACCCAGGTGAAAGGTGCCGCTGATGACGACCAGGCCGTCGACGCCCTCGGCCCGGAGCTCCGCCGCCGCCCTTCGGGCGTCCTCCACCTCGATGACGAGATCGGGTATCGCGTGAAACCGGGCTTCTTCGATGCGCAAAAGATCCTCCCGTATCCGGGCGTATATCCCCTTTGCCGCCGTATGGTCGAAGGTGGTCCTGGCAAGGCAGACCACGCCGATGGTGACGAACTGTTTCATGTATTCCCCCCCCCGGTGCCGCCCCTCCCGGTGGGATTCTCCCCCCGGCTTCGGGGCCGTCGCTCCTCCCGGATATATCCCCAGTTCCGGTCGATGAGCCGCTGGGCGCAGCCCACCGCGGCGATCTCCGGCCCCACGTCCCGATAGATGAGTTCGGTGTTGGCATAATGGGTGATGAAGCCGGTATCCTCAAAGCACTCCCCTATCACCGAGAGAAGCTCCCCGGAGGGATCAGGATATGAGCGAAAGAGCGATCCGGTATACACCACCGCGTCCGGCGCGGTGACGTTGATGACATCCAGGAGCGCCGACGCAAACAACCCGAGCCGCCGGCGAAGGGCATCGGCGACGTCCCGGTTACCCTCGATGCAGGCGCCCCGGAGGGTCTCCATCAGGTCGTCCGGCTCGGTCTCGGAATGTCCGCCGTCTCCCCCGTCGACCAGCACCTCCCGGTATAGCTGCAAAAATCCCTGGTGGGAAAAATAGAGGTCCAGGCATCCCCGTCGGCCGCAGACACAGGGCCGCTCCTCGTCGGAAACCCGGATGTGGCCGAATTCCCCGTGACCGGTGACGATGGCGCCGTCGAACACCAGCCCCGAGGCGGCGCCGCTGTGGGCCGAGACGAAGAGGATCCGCCGATACCGTTCCGCCAGCTCCTCGTCGTGGAGGAGATAGCCCCCCGTGGCGGTGACGTTTTGCTCTACGACCGTATCGATGCTTGGGAAGGTATCTCTAATGATCCGGGAGACATCGAGATCAGTAAGTCGGGGCATGAAGGTGTACGAGCGAAGCACTCCCGCGGTCTCGTCCAGGTCCCCCGGCACCGCGATGCCCGCGGCTTCTAACTCCAGTCCGTTATCCCGGATATCGCCCATCACCCGCCCCAGGTGATCCCGGAGCGCGTCGGCGATGACATCGGTGGTGCTCGCCGGATCGATCTTCGACGTGTGGCGCAGCATCACCGCTCCGGAGAGCCCCAGCAGCACCGAGTATATCCCCGACCGGTTGAAGGTGACACCCAGGTAGGTATGCCCGCCGTCCAAGAGGCGATAAAAGACCGCCTTGCGCCCTTTTTGCTTCTGTTCCCCCGGAGTGGGGACGAGAAATCCGTCATCCAGAAGCCCGTTGAAAACCGAGATGATCGTATCCATGGAATAGCCGCTCTCCTCCCGGGCCTGGGCCTTGGAGAGCACCCCGTGCTTTCTGAACAGATCGATGATGTGGTTTCGCTTGTTCTGTTTTCTCTTGTCTATGTTGTATCCGTGGGCCATGCTCTTTCGTCACCGTATCGAAAAACACCATATATCCAAAATGTACAGAAAATACATTATTTCCTTGATAATTTATCGATATCGATATATAGTACTTCATTCTACGGGTATTTGTTTCCCCTGTCAATGAAAACTTCCAGGAAAGAAATAAAATACATTATCTCCCCGAAAGGAGGCCGCCATGCAGTATTTTCTGGACAGCGCAAAGCTGGATGAAATAGTCTACGCCTACGAAAACTGGGGCATCGACGGCGTGACCACCAACCCGAAGCACGTGCTGCTCTCGGGAAAGCCGTTCAAGACCGTCATCAGCGATCTCGCAAAAAAGTTCCAGGATGTCGACTTTCCGATATCCATAGAGATCAATCCGCACCTGGAGAAAGCCGGGGAGATGATCGACGAGGCGAAGGAGTACGCCGCCATCTCCGAGAACTTCGTCATTAAGATCCCCTGCACCGAACAGGGGCTGATCGCCGCCAAGACCCTCTCCGAGGAGGGGATCAGGGTAAACGTCACGCTGGTGTTTTCACCCTCCCAGGCCATCCAGGCGGCCCGAGCCGGGGCCTATTTTGTCTCTCCCTTCGTGGGGTGGAAGGAAGCCAGCGGCGAGGACTGCACCGACTTCATCGAATCGGTGGTGGAAATCTACGAAACCTACGACTTCGACTCCCGGATCATCGTGGCGGCCCTCAGAAACGGCAAGCAGATCGTCGAGGCCGCCCTGGCGGGCGCTGATATCGTCACCGCCGGGTTCGATGTCTACAAGGAAAGCTTCTATCACCCCTTCACCGACCTCGGCCTGAAGCGGTTCCAGGACGCCTGGGACCAGACGAAGACCGACTGACGGTGACGGCAAAACGATCATCGACACAGAAACCGATGCGAAATGCGTTCGCATCCCACGGATATATATTTTGAGGAGAGACTCATGATACATTTTCTCGTACACGGCACGGGCGACAACGTGGCCGTGGCCGTCGTGAATATTTCCAAGGGAGAGACCGGACGGGTCATGAACATGGAGACCCGAAAGGAGTTCGATATCTCGGCACTCACCGACATTCCCCTGGGGCACAAGGTCGCCCTTGCCGATTTCAAGGTCGATGACACCGTCATCAAGTACGATCACGATATCGGCCGGGTCGTCGCCCCCATCAAGAAGGGCGAGCACGTGCACGTCCACAACGTGAAGACGAAACGCTGGTAATCCATCACGAAAGAGTATTGATATGAAAAAGTTTACATTCATGGGATATAAGCGGGAAAACGGCCGGGTGGGCGTCAGAAATCATGTGCTCATCCTCCCCCTGGACGACATCTCCAACGCCGCCGCCGAGGCGGTGGGAAACAACATCAAGGGCACCCTGGCCCTTCCCCACGCCTACGGCCGGCTCCAGTTCGGCGAGGATTTGGAGCTCTTTTTCCGCACCATCATCGGCACCGGTAGAAACCCGAACGTGGCGGCGGTGGTGGTCATCGGCATCGAGGACGGCTGGACCAAGCGGGTGGTGGACGGCATCGCCGAGACCGGGAAGCCCGCCAGTGGCTTCTCCATCGAGCGATTCGGGGATCTGAAAACCATCGAGCGAGCCTCCCGGAAGGCCCTGGAATACGTCAAGGACGCCACGGAGCTCCAGCGCACCGAGTGCGATATCAGTGACCTCTACGTATCCGTCAAGTGCGGCGAGTCGGACACCACCTCGGGGCTTGCCTCCAACCCCACCGTGGGGGACGCCGTGACGAAGCTGGTGGAGGCCGGGGCCACCGTATCCTTCGGGGAGACGTCCGAGATCACTGGCGCCGAGCTGGTGGTGAAGGAGCGGGCCGCCACGAAGGAGATCGGGGAGGAGTTCTACCGGGTGTGGAGCGAGTACAACGACTTCATCAACGCCAACAAGACCGACGACCTCTCCGATTCCCAGCCCACCAAGGGAAACATCGCCGGGGGACTGACCACCATCGAGGAGAAGGCCTTCGGCAACGTCCAGAAGATCGGAAAGACCGTGAAATACGTGGGCGTGTTGAAGCCCGCCGAGGCGCCGAAGGGCCCGGGACTCTGGTACATGGATACCTCGTCGGCGGCGGCGGAGGCGGTGACCCTCTGGATGGCGTCCGGCGCGGTGATCCACCTGTTTCCCACCGGCCAGGGAAACGTTATCGGGAATCCCGTGGAGCCGGTCATCAAGCTGTCGGCCAATCCCATCACCTGCGAGACCATGAGCGAGCACATCGACCTCGACGTCAGCGACATCCTCCAGGGAAAGCTGACCCTGGGCGATGCGGGGGATAAACTTCTTGATGTCATCCTGCGCACCGCCAACGGCCGGCATACAGCCGCCGAGGCCCTGGGACACCGGGAATTCATCCTCACCAAGCTCTACCGCAGCGCGTAGATCGGCCCGAGAATATTCATACACCGATCACGGCCGAAGCGGGTGTACCTCGCTTCGGCCGTTTGCACATCGCCTCCCGTTCCTTTTCGGTCGACAAGAAACGGCTTGCATAAAAGCGGACCCCGTCTGTATAATAATACAATATCAAATATCGGTCGGTTCGCATCTTCAGATCAATACCGATTCACGCACTCAATATCCTTCTTCGCGGCCATCGAGAGACCGAGAGAACCGGACCGAGCGACATACCGCGCCCCGTTTTCGCATACCGGGCGATATGTATCACTTTTTTAAGAGGGAGCATCTACGATGAAATCAGTCTCTTCATTTTTTCGCTCTGCGGCGTTTCGGAGAGCAGCGCTGGTTTTCACCGTTCTGACGGTCATGCTGGTGATGTTCACCGGGTACGCCGTCGCCCAGCCGGTTCGGATTATTTTCCTCCATCACTCCTGCGGCCACAACCTCATCGAGGAGGGAAGTGTGCGCCCGGGGCTTACCGCCCTGGGGTATGAATTCTACGATCACGGCTATAACGGCGACGGCCTGCGTCTGGCCGACGGCACCTGGACCGGGTCCAACTTCGACATCCCCGGGGATAACACCGACCCGGACGGTTTGGCGGAGCTGTTCACCCAGCCGGTGAACTCGCCGCCGACCAACGCCTTCAGCCGCCTGATGGAATACGACGTCATCGCCGTCAAGTCCTGCTTCCCGGTCAGCAATATCGGAAGCGACGCCCGGCTCGAGGAGCTGAAGGGCTACTATCGGACCATTCGAGACAGCATGACCCGCCACCCGGAGAAGACCTTCATCATCCTCACCCAGCCGCCCCAGGTCCCCGGCTCCACCGACGCCGGCGAGGCCGCCCGGGCCCGGGAGCTGACAAACTGGCTCACGTCCGATGAATTTCTCTCCGGCGCCGAAAACATCTTCGTCTTCAACTTCTTCGACCTGCTGGCGGGATCGGACAACATGCTGAAGTCCAGCTACCGATTCGACAACTACGACGCCCACCCCAACGCCACGGCGAACCGGACCATCGGGCCCCTGTTTGTCTCTTTCATCGACACTGTCATCACCTCCCGGGGCGTCACCGGATCGACCCACACCCCCACCACCACCGACACCGGCCCGTCCACGGACATGGGCATGGATACCGGAGCGGATACGGGGATGGGCATGGATGCCGGAGCGGACACGGGGATGGGCATGGGCACCGACACCGCCTCCACGTCGGCGCCGACGCCGTCATCGGCCCCGGTCACGGGGCTTATCGACGGCTTTGAGTCTCCGGCGGGTATCTGGGAGATGTACGGCGCCGAGGGGGGCTCGTCCGCATCCTACGCACCGGACAGGTCTGTTTTCCACGAAGGATCCGCCAGCCTCAAGCTGACCTACAGCCTGGCCCCCGGCGGAAATATCAGCATCGCCCCCTATTTTGAGATGCCCCAGAACTGGAGCGGCTCCGGCGTCTCCTTTTGGGCGAAGAGCGACGGCCCCAGCGTGCCGATCATCTTCGGCGTTACGTCGGGGAACCCGGGAACTCAGGTGCCCTTCGAGGTCTCCCTCAATGTAACCGACACCTGGGCCCGGTACGACCTGTCGTGGTCCGAGTTCATCCACGCCCCCTGGCACGACGGCACGGGATTGACGGAGGTGGATCCCTCCCGGATCATCGGCTACGGCTTTACCGTGGACGCAGGCGGCGGGATCACCGACACAACACTGTGGGTGGACGAAATGAGCGTACTGCCGTAATTCACCGGCACGCACCGCCTCGCTACACGAGGCGGTGCGTGCCGCCGTAACCGAAACCATACACCACACTGTCGCGCCATGAATTTTCGAAGAATATTCCTGTTCATCCCGATTCTCCTCTTCGCCGGCATATCCGCGGCGTTGATAGTTTTCGGTTTTCCCACTCATCGCACACTTCATCCCACCAAATCCGCCGCAGAGGGGGGATCCTTTGACCTGACCGGGTGGAATCCCCACGCAGGCAAGATAGTCGCCCTGGACGGAGAATGGGAATTGTACTGGGACAATGTGCTTGCCCCCTCCGACTTCTCGGGCGAATCGCCCCCGGTCCCCGACGCCCTGGCGCCGATACCGGGCGCATGGAAAAACCTCACCATCGACGGAGAACATCTCCCTCCCCGGGGATACGCCACCTATCGACTGGTCACCCTTCTTCCCGAAGGGCCGCACCCGCCCCTGGCCCTCAAGATCACGGAGATGGCCAATGACTACTCCCTCTATGCAAACGGACGATTGATGGTCGGCGCCCCGGAGGCGGCTCCGGACCCTGAACGCTCCGTCCCGGACAATTACCCGATCGTCCTGCCCATCGGCGATCCCGGAGAGCGACTCGAGATCATCATGGTGGTTTCAAATTATCATATTCGTCGGGGGGGGATCTGGCATTCCATATACCTGGGGGAGGAAGAGAGCGTTCGAAACATGAAGGTGCGCTCGCTGTTGCTGGAGATGTTCCTCTTCGGCGGCATCCTGATTACCGGCTTCTATCATCTTACCCTCTATGTCTCCTTCAGGAAGGAGCCGTCACCCCTCTTTTTCGGCCTGTTCTGCATCGTGACGGCATTCCGGGTTTTGGTTACCGGTGAATACTACCTTGCCACACTCATACCGACCATCGGCTGGCGGACGGTCCTCATTCTGGAATACTCGACCTTCTACTTCGGCATGCCGCTTATGGCATGCTTTGTCTACTCCCTTTATCCCCGGGAAATACGGAAATTCTTCCCCTGGACGATCATTGCGATCTGCTCCGTCGCCCTCCTGCTGATATACACCGCCCCGACCTACATCTCCAGCTACAGCATCATACCGATGCAGGCCATCACCGTTGTTGGATCCCTGTATAGTGTTGCGATGGTGCTCGTGGCGTTCATCCGAAAACGACAGGGGGCGGAGTTCTTCCTCCTCGGTTTTCTGGGTTTCTTCGCCATGTTCGTGAATGATGTCCTGTATAACTACGGCATTGTTCACACCGGCTACCTGATCGGCTTCGGATTGCTTCTGTTCATCTTCTTCCAGACGGTGCTTTTGAGTGTTCGATTTTCCAATGCATTTCGAGAAGTGGAAGCGCTGTCGGAGGACGTCATCCGGGCGGAAAAGAAGTATCGCACCCTGGCGGAGAGCGCCACGGACGTGATTTTCACCCACGATGCGGACCGCCGGGTCACGTATGTGAATCCCGCAGGTGTGCAGTTGAGCGGATACTCCGAAGACGAGCTGCTCAATCGATCCTATGTCGACTTCATGCCTCCGGACCATGCGAAAGATATCCTCGAATCCACCGCCCGCAGAACAACCAACTACGACGAAACCGTCTCTCTCGAGGTGGAGTATGTCAACAAACATGGACGCCACTTCCATATGGATGTCACCAACACCGCCATCATTGAAAACGATCAACCGGCCGGATTCCTGGTCGTCGCCAGGGATATCACCGAAAAAAAAGAGATCGACCGGCAGCTCGAACAATACAGAAACCACCTCGAGGAGCTGGTCACGGAGAGAACGGCGGAGTTAAGAAAGATCAACATCGAGCTGGAGCGGGAAATCTCAGAGAGGATACAGACAGAGGACGCCCTCAGGATCTCCGAGGAAAAATACAGAAACCTCTTCGAGACCTCCCGGGACGCCATCTATATCATGACCAGGGACGGCCGCTACGAAGACTTCAACACCGCCGCCGAGGAGATCACCGGGTACACCCGTCGTGAGCTTCTGGATATGAACATCACGGATGTGCACGCCGACCCCACCCTGGCGAAGCAATATCAACATGTTATAGATGAAACCGGGTTCATCAAGGATTACGAGGTGATATACCGGCGAAAAGACGGAACCTTCGTTCACTGCCTGGAGACGACGACAGTCCGACACGCCCCGGACGGCTCCATCATCGGGTATCAGGGAATCGTCAAGAATATCAGCGAGCTCAAGCGGATGGAAGGGGAATTGAGGACCGCAAAAATACGGGCCGAGGACGCAAACCGGGCGAAAAGTGAGTTCCTGGCCAACGTCTCCCACGAAATCCGAACCCCCATGAACGGCATCCTGGGATTCACGGAGCTTCTCATGGAAGAAGATCTGACGAAATCCCAAAAGGAATCCTTGGCGATCATCCAGGAGAGCGGCGAAACACTGCTGAGTTTGATCAACGACATCCTTGATCTGTCGAAAATCGAATCGGGGAAGATGGAGATATTCCCCGAAGAGTTCGACCCCTACGATCTCGTCGAACAGGTTCTCGTCATTATACGGCCCCGGGCCATGAAAAAGGGCATCAACCTGTTTCTCACACCCTCGAACCTGACGGTAAAGACCGTTATCACCGATGTCGACAAGCTTCGCCACATCCTCCTAAACCTCCTGGGAAATGCGATGAAGTTCACTGACGAGGGATTCGTGGAGGCGACGGTTGAGGTAAGGACGGACGACAATGGGGGGCGCCTGGTTATCTCCATCATCGATACCGGCATCGGCATCTCCAAGGAGAACCAGGCCCGTATATTCGAGCCCTTTACCCAAGTGGACGGCGGCATCACCCGCACCTACGGCGGCACGGGACTGGGACTGACCATCACACGAAATTTTCTCAACCTCCTCGGCGGGTCCCTGGAGATTGCATCCCGGGAGGGAAAGGGAAGCACGTTCACCATCTTCCTTCCGGTGTCGCTGCCCGATCCACCGACGTTCCGACCGGCGATCAGCGGTCGCCGGGAGATCCTCGAAACGATCAGGCAAAGCGAACCCGAGCATATCATTCCGACCTCCGGCGCCACGCTGGGGAACATCCTGCTGGTGGAGGATAACGAGGTGAACCAGCGATTTATCTCCCGGCTGTTGAGTGACGGCGGCTTCGACGTCACCCTGGCCCAAAACGGCGCCGTCGCCCTGGAGATTCTTTCGGAAAATACGTTCGATCTGATACTGATGGATCTTCAGATGCCTGTCATGGACGGGTACGAAGCGATCCGATATATCAAAGAGGACCCGAACCTCTCGGGCGTCCCCATCGTGGCCATCACCGCCCACGCCATGAAGAAAGACAAGAAGCGCGCCCTCGACGCCGGATGTGTCGGGTTTCTGACAAAGCCGATACGAAAAGACGCCCTCATGGCGGAGGTCTCCGTCCATACCGGCATTTCCTCTGTGGAGAGCGGTCCGAAAACCGTTCACCGGGAAAGTATGAAAGATATCTATCATGACTTCGTGCAAAGCCTTCCCGGAGAGCTGGAACGCCTCACCGCCGCGGTGGCTCTGAGCGATTTTCACGCCGTCGGGCGCATCGGCCATGATTTAAAGGGACTCGCGGGGGTTTTCGGACGGGACGTTCTCAGCAAAATAGGCAAGAAAATCGAAGCGGCGGTCCGGGATGAGAGCCTGGATGACCTGGAGCACCTCATATTACAGCTCGAAGGTGAGATAGAGACGATCCTGCTGGAACAAGAGGATGCCCCCGACAAGGGCTGATCGATCCCGGGAAGGCTCACCCCTGGAGAGTGAAAAAGGCTTTCTTGATTCCGTCTATAACGAACTGCACCGCCATAACCGTCAATATCAGCCCCATTATCCGCTCGAGAATGCGTATGCCCGTCCTCCCCAGGATGCGATGCATCGCCTCGGCGCCCACGAACAACACAAATGCGACCGCCAGCGTCATCACGGCGCACGCGAGGATCGCACACCGTACCCTCCAGTCCGCCGCCCCGGCGGACAGCACCATGACCGTCGTGATGGATGCGGGCCCCGCCAGGATCGGTATCGCCATGGGAACAATGGAGACGTCCTCCTTGGCGGCCCCGTCCGCCTCCTCCTCCGGCGTGGAGACGGCCCGGGGGCGATGGAGGCTGAGCATGGAAAAGCCGATGAAAAAGAGCAGCACCCCCCCGGCGATCTGGAACGCGCCCACGGTGATCCCGAAAAAGGAGAGAATATAATCGCCGAAAAGGGTGAACACCGAAAGGATCAGCGACGCCGCGGCGCAGGATTTCAGGGCGGTCATGCGCCGGCGCCTTCGGTCGAGATCGGCGGTGAGGGAGAGAAAGACTGTGGCGGCGGACGGCGCCCCCACCACGACGAAGATCGTCACAAATGCGGTGACCAGAAACGGGAGAGAAAGGGTATCCGTCATTGAGGCTCTGCTCTTTCACGCTCGATGTTTTCAGTTCTCATCGGCGTCGAATTCATTATAATCTCGCCTGAGGGCCTCCAGTGATTCCCGGATTTCCTCCAATATTCCCATGTCCAATCGTTCCATCATGCGACGAAGCACCATCTCCAGGCCCGTATGGTGGTGCTGGTGGTACTCATACGCGACACGCCCCTCCTCCGTCAGATTCAGGGCCACCTCCTTGTCGTTTCCCGGCTTTTTCGCCGCAACCAGGCACCCCTTCTTCTCAAGCTTCTTCACCATCTGGGAGACGGCCCCCTTGGTCACCTCGAGCTCCCGGGCAAGCTCCGTTATATTGATGTTCGGGAATCTCCCGACGGCGTCTATGGTGTGTATCTCCCCCATGTGGAGGAGCTTGTCGGTGCCGAAATGCCTGGGGGTTTTTTCCAGCGCTACATACCCATGGGCCGTCTGCTCCCAGAGCCGCTCCAGGTGCCGGTACATATCCTCCCTGTCCGACGGCGCCGCATCTTCCCCCTCCGTTGATTCTCCCCCATCAGACGACGCCGCAGTCTTTTTCCCCCGGGCTCCTTTCTTCTTCGGCGCAACGATATCCCGCACCGTCCGAGACCTCCCCGCCGGCTCGATCTGAATGTCCCCCTCGGGGGGAATCTGCATCCGACATGCCAGCCCCGCCGTTCCGTTCACCCGCACCGCGCAGCGGGCGCAAACCCCCCGGTCGCAGCGGCTGTGGGTGTAGTATCCCAGGGTCGGGTCGATATTCCGGGTGATGTCGTCCAGGAGATTCATTACGCTCATGCCGGACTGGACGGGCACCTGCCATTTTGAAACGTATCCCTCGTCGTCAGGTTCGGGTCCCTTTCGAAAAACCAATATCGTTCTGATCTCTTCATCCATAGCGTATAACCGTTCAGTGTGTATCGTCATCCAGAATGCCCATCCGCCTTCCGCATTCGACGGCGTATCCAACGACGTCCATCGACTCGGCCCTCGGTGGATCGATGCCCGACAACCCCGGGGCCATCGTCCCCCGTACCAATTGATCACCGTCTGTGCGAAACGTGATCCTGGTCAGGAATTGCTCGTGATCCACGTTCGGATAATCGACCCTGATGTGCGTGCCTCGGCTCTCTTTCCGGAACAGGGCCGCCCGGGCCCCCGCCTCCAGGCACAGGGCCAGGTTCTCGATGGAGAGCGCCTCCAGCCACTCCGGGTTATAGGCCCTGCCCGTTGTCTTTACCGAAACGGCGGGGACGGCGTTTGATCGGATATCCTCAGTCCGGTGGATACAGTCGGAAATCCCCTCTTCATTCCGCAGAGGACCGAATCCCCGGTCCGCGGCCTCCTCAATACGATCCCGGACGGCCCGAACATCCTCACCCCGCTCCCGCTCCAGGGGGGATACGAGTCGATCGAGACACCGGGAGAGGGATTCCGTGTCCGGGGCGATCCGCGCGCCCCGCTCCATGCTCCGGGCCGCCTCCCGCCCCGCAGAGCCCCCGGTGGTGAGCATCTCCACCAGGGCCCGGTAGGTGCGATGGGCGCCGAAACAGCCCGTGGCCGCCTCGCCCCCGGCGAAAAGTCCGGGGATATCCGTCCTCCCGTCCTCGTCCACCACGACGCCGCCGATGGAATACTCACACGACGACCCCACCTCCCAGGAGCCGCCGGACAGGGCCGTCTCGATCAGGTCCGAAAAATCCTCCCCCTGGTACTTCCACTGATCCCGGTACCATATCCGCATCATGCCGTCCATGGCGCCGAATCCCTGGGTCAACGCCTCCCGGTCCAGGCCGGCGAACGAGTAGCGCATGCCCCCGTTTTCCGTGCCCCGTCCCTCGTCGATCTCACGATACCAATAGTAGGTGCTCAGCAGCTTCAGCCACCCGGTCTCGTTTACCATTTTCTGTACCCCCACGGGCATCTTTTCGAGGATGTCGTCTCCCCCGCCGTTAACCACCCGGGGCGGCGGGAATCCGGGTATCCGCCGGGCCAGGACGTTGACGAGGCCGGGAAAGACCGAGCCCCGGTGTATCCGGGGGGAGATCGCCACGCCGGGCAGAAACAGCATGAACTCCATGTCCGCAACCCGGGCCCCGGCCCTGAGGGCCATGGCCGGGCCGTCCCCGGTCATGTCGCTCACCGTGCAGCGAAACGAATAGGGTTGAAAGCCGCCGGTCGCCAGGACCACCGATCGGGCGGAGATCGAGAGTATCTCCCCCGAGTAAATATCCACTCCCACCGCTCCGACGCATCGCCCCTCGCCGATCAACAGGTCCGTGACCGCCACGTCCTCCAGCAGATCGATCCCCGGGTGCTCGGAGAGCCCCTGGACAAGGGCGGCGCCGATGGCGGTGCCTGAGGTGAAGAAATTCGCCGGGGGGTGAAAATGGAAGTAGTGGCCCGCCTCCGTCCCCCAGCGCACCAGGTCCAGTACCCATCCGGGCCCCTCCTCCACATAGCGCCGGGCGATCTTCCCGTCCGACAGGTAGAAGCCGTCCCGGATGATCTGGTCATACCATACCTCCCGGGTGAATGAGGGATCCCCGTCGTACCCGGCCTCGATGGCGCCGGGACCGTCCAGGGAAATCCCCGCAGCCGCCAGGATCGCGTTGCCCGACGCCCCCACCTTCCCCTTGCCGACCAGGGTCACCCGGACGTTTTCGTCCGCGTGGCGGCGGGCGGCCACGGCGGCGGCCACGGCGGCGCCGGAGCCCCCGACCACCAGAATGTCCGTCTCAACGGTGCGGTCTGTCTGTTTCATGGCGAATTCCGGTTCCGATTGATATGCGTATAATAGTATAGTCGCTAAATAATTATCCCGGTCTCTTTGATAATACGAGGATCGGAGCGAAATGTCAAAGTAAAGTTTCCCGGCGAGGTGAAACGGCTGTACAACGTCGCTTCGCCCTGTGGTATGAGGAAAGATAATCCGAGTCAGCCGAACACCGACACGGGGCAGCCGATGAAGATTATTCCATTGAAGGAGTGAAAAAGCCGGGTGTCGATATAGAGGGGACAAACGGGTGGTACCGGTACATGGACACACACGACACAGAAGATCCGCGTTCCTGTGCGTTGTCCCGAGGGAATACGAACAGACGTATGTACTGACGTTGAGAGAAAATACGCCCCGAAACAGGGGCGTTTTTTATAACCGGGGCGATCGGCCGCTACAGAGAGACGATTAACAGCACCCCCGCCACGATGGCCATGATCGCCAGCACCACCCCCATGCCGGGAAATCCGAGGCCCAACAGCGGCAGGAGGGATCCCAGGATCAGCCACAGGGCCAAAAGCAGCCTGCCGATATTCTCCGAGGGCTTTCTCCCCCGAAACCCGATGAGGATCAAAATGCCGGCGATGGTCGCCAGTATGGCCAGGATTATTCCCAGGCCGGAAAAACCGATACCCAGCAGTGAAACGGTCGCCTCAGCGATCAGCCAGACGGCAAGGAGCAGCATCCCCGCCTTCTCAGGGCTCCGGGTGCTCCCCAGGCGCACCAGGATGACGATACCCACCACGATGGCGAGGATATCGACGAGAAGACGAAACACCGACCCGACACCGACCAGCGACATGACGCCCACGGCGATCAGCCAGATGCCCAACAGCAGAAGCTCCGTGTCCTTTGTAAACCTCATGAAAAACTCCTCGGTAAAAAAATGACGAAATCAGTTTCGTATATCAATGGGTGCCGGCAGTATACCCGACCGGCCGCCGCAAGTCCAGGTTATGATTCAGGGGGAGTGAATGCATCAGGCTGTGTGGATGATAGCTCCGTGTATACCAGAAAGATCCCGGACATGACGGCCAAGATCCCCAGCACCACCCTGATTTCGATGATTTCGACCTTATGCAGCATCGGGTCGCCGGATTCCTCTGAAAATAGGACCGCCAGATACTGAGCCAGGGGGGTTGCGACCATCCAGAATCCGAGAAGATATCGGCCGATCGTTTCGGTGGTGTTTCGATCCCGGGACTCGATCATGAGCAGCGCACCGGCGACGACACCCACGACGATATGAACGATAAATAAGGTATCACCAAAGGACCGCATCGACCCCGTACCGGCCATGCACAGCCATACGGCCACGAAAAGGGCCCCCACCTTTTCCGTACCCCCGGCCATACGGGCACGCATCAGCATGATGACGCCCAGTATCAGATACCCGATGACTTCAAGGGAACGAAACAATCCCACGACAGCATCGCTCGCCCTGAAACAGAAGATGTCGGAGACACACACGTATGCATATGATTGGGCAAGAAAATAGACCGATCCAAAAACAACCAGCCCGAGAGAAAAAAAAAGCAGCCCCGGATCCTTCGTGTGTCGCATGAAAAATCCCCTGCCGTAAAATGGGATAAACACGTTTCAGACACTCACGATACACCGTAATTGTAGCTGCAGGTGGTCACACAGTCAATCTTTGGGGTCAATTCCATTGACTTTCTGTGATACAGAAGATATCATCTCTTTAACACATACAGCATGAAACCCCTCTCCCTTCTTACAGCCGGTCTCGAACAAATTAAAAAATGGGTATTGCGAACCTCCCGGAATTCATCCTAAGAAATTACGAGGTGCATGAGTGGAAACACGCATCCGCAATTTTGATGCAAGACTTCCCCTCCGAATGGGATGATGTTATCGCAGTCCTCGAAGAATTTCGCCTCTTTAAAAGCTGGATCATACAACCGGGGGGCAGAAAGTCGAAAATTTCCGATTTTATAGATGTTTTTCTATATAAACGAGGGTGGGTGGAAAAGGAATTCAAGACACAGGTAGTTGTCGATCAACACAGCATGGACACCCCGACCCACAAGGTCGACTGCTTTAAAAATGAAATAGCACTTGAAACGGAATGGAACAACAAGGATCCCTTTTTCGATCGTGATTTGAATAACTTCCGGCTCCTTTTCGATCTTCGCGCCATCAGCGTCGGCGTTATCATCACACGATGTGATGAATTACAGAATATATTCAAAGATATCGGGCGCGGCTCGTCTTATGGTCAATCAACAACGCACATGAGCAAACTGCTCCCAAAAATCGAAGGGGGAGGCGGCGGCGGGTGTCCTCTCCTGGTTTTCGGTATCTCCGAGTCCCTCTACGTGGAGGACGAATAGCATGGATTCAAATATTTCCGACAATCTGCTCAAGGCGGTCGGCAATCGAAAATTCGGCACCGTATTGGCCGATCCCCCGTGGCAGTTCCAAAACAGAACCGGCAAGATGGCCCCCGAGCATAAACGGCTGTCCAGATACCCGACATTGAGCCTCCAGGCGATCAAGGAGCTGCCGGTCGAAGCGATCGTAAAAGAGACCGCCCATCTCTATCTCTGGGTTCCGAACGCCCTCCTGGCCGAAGGAATGCAGGTGATGGAGCACTGGGGATTTACGTATAAGACAAACTTGATATGGTACAAGGTGAGAAAGGACGGGGGGCCGGACCGGCGGGGAGTCGGATTCTATTTTCGAAATGTGACGGAGATGATCCTCTTCGGCATCCGTGGGAAAAACGCCCGGACGCTGCAACCCGGCCGCAGTCAAGAGAATATTCTCGTCGCTCGTAAGCGAGAGCACAGCAGAAAACCTGATGAGCAATACGATCTCATCGAGTCGTGTAGCTCGGGCCCTCGAATCGAGTTGTTCGCACGAGGCCCCAGGAAAGGATGGTTCGTGTGGGGCAACGAGGCGGATGACTATGCCCCGAGCTGGGATACCTACGCAAACCATTCACAGGCGAATGTCGTCGCTTTTTCCAAAGGCCGAAAGGGGTAACCGGGCGATTCGGTCCTCGACCGGCCTTTCATGGGACATACTCTCATTCAATATCCGATTTGGATGTCCACAGCATTCTTTAAAGAGCAGTTTTGCTCTCTTTTCACCTCCCCTTTTTCCTCTCCTCCCGCTCCGTCAGCCGGTCGATGACCGCCTGGGAATTCAGCTCCCGCAGGGCGTCCGCGGCGATCCACCGGGCGGCGGCCGATTCCCGCTCCTTAAGGGCCTCGGCCGTCTTCACCGCCCGCCCCCGGAGGGAGAGATTTCGCTTTCCGATCTGCCGAAGGGCCCAGTTCACCCCCTTCTTGACCATGTTTCGCCCGTCGCCTGACTCCCTCGTGATATCGTCGAAGAAGGGATAAAAGGCGTCGTCCGCCGCCTTTTTATCGCTGACGGCGAGGCGGGCCATCAGCACGAATCCCGCCCGCTTGACGAACTCCTCGGTCCGCCCGCTCCACACCCGGGCGATTTCATAGGCCTTTTCCGTTAAAGGCGGCTTCTCGAACAGGTTCATGCAGGTCTGGTCGCACACCTCCCAATCGTAGAAGTCCTTTGCCCAGGACTCCATCAACGCCTCACTGGTCTGTTTCGGGTCCGCCGCCAGGGATGCCAGGATCATCGTCTCCCTCAAACCCCGGTCCCACAATGCCAGGGCCAGCTCGTGGTCGGTGCCGATTTCTTTTCCCAGTTCTCGGAGACGAGGGATCCTCACCCCCAGGGCCCGGTCCGGATCGATGCCCACCCGGGACATGCCGGTGGCGGATTTCCGATCCGCCATCTCCGAAAGACGCTCCACGATCTCCTCCACCCGGGACGAAACGGGCCCGGATTTACTCAATTCTTTCATGTTTTTTATACCCAGTATATAGAAACAGCCTATTCTTGATACATCTTTAAACGATCACATCCAAGGGGACCTGCTATGCAGAAGGAATGGCTCCTGTGCGATTTTCATATTCACACCACCATGAGCGACGGCAGCCTGTCGCTCGTGGAGGTGGTGAACCTGTACGGCGATAAGGGATTTGACGTTATCGGCATCACGGATCACGTGATGGACACCCGCGTCCTTAACGCCCAGCTCGAGGCGGATATTCCCCCGCAATGTATCCTCCCGGACCACTTTCACCACTACATGGAAAGCCTCTGGAGGGAGGCCCGGAGGGCGTGGGAGCAGTACTCAATGGTGCTGATTCCCGGGGCGGAGCTCACCAATGATTCCGAACGGTATCACATCCTGGCTCTGGATATCAAGCAATACATCTCCCCCGATCATTCTGTGGAGGAGATAGCGGCCCAGATTCATTCCCAGGGAGGTCTCGCCGTGGCCTGCCACCCCCACCGGGAGGACGAATATGGCAACCGACCGTCGGGCCACCTGTGGGAGCATCATGAGGAATACAGCGATATCTTTGACGCATGGGAAGTGGGCAACCGGGACGACCTCTTCTCCGAGGTGGGAGTAAAAAAGCTCAATTACGTGGCCAATTCGGACTTTCACGAGCTGTGGCACCTCTATTCATGGAAGACCATGCTCAAATGCGATAAAAACATCGAGGCGATCAAGGCGGCCGTTCGGGACAATACCGGGGTCTCTCTCTCCCTGTTTCGGGAGGGGGTGCACAACGGAAAGGAGCAGCGGTTTTCAATGTCGCTCAGCAAGTACGACGTGGAGGACATGTTTATATAACGAACATGCCCGACCCCGCCTTTGTGGGTCGTTTATATATAAATAAAGGACGAGGGGAGCGGAACAGTATTCTGTCTGCATCCCTTCGTCCTTTTGTACGGCCTTCGATAAAAAGAAGAGAATAACTCGGACGCGAGGCGGCTACCAATCCGCCGACCAATCCCCCGAGCCGGCCATGGACTGGATCGTCACGTAATAGTTTTGATTCCCAGCGATGGTCAGCACCGTGCCCACATCCAAATCCCACCATTCGACGACCGGATTACCGTATTCATCGGACACAAAAACCCAGAAATCGGCCTCCCCCGCCGGGTATTCGAAGGTAATGGTCAGCGTCGGCTCGTCGGATTCCACCAGGAACTGAACCGAGTCGCCGGGGCCGTTGAGGTAGCCGGTTTCGGACGTGCCGTTCATCTCGGTCAGTAGACCGGCGACAAAAAGGATAATGAACGCCGCCACTATGAGAAACAGACACGAGCAGCAGGCGATGAGCAGCGGCTTTTTCTTCTTTTTTTTGCCTGCCTCCTCTACGGCGGCCTCCGCCGGGGAATGATATTCTTCTTCCGACGCCGACGGGAGAGAGGCCCCTCGATCGGACGGGGGTGCGGCTTCGGTTTGCTTTTCGTCCTTTTTCTCTCCCGGGGGAGGGGATGGGGCCGCCTCGGTCTCCGTGGGTGTTTCTTTCTGAGGCTCCGGCGGAACGTCCCGGGGAGTTTCCGGGGCGGGTTTCGACTCACCTGAAGGCGCGCCCGCTTCGCCGAACTCCACCTCCGTCGCCTCGATCTCCTCCGGCGCCGAGGCGATGTCGTCCAGGGGGGAGGAGCCGCCGGTTTTCTTTTCGTCGATATCGCCGTTTTTGTTTTTCCGGTCCGTCATCGGATATCTCCACTAATTTCGTGTGAGCCTACGCTTTAACGCCACGCTCGGACGCCGCATTGAACATCCGGCGAAAATTATCGTGAGCCGGCCTCCGCCCTGATATCTCCCTCGGGCGAAGCCGATGGTTTATCACATCTTTCTTTTCAATAGTTTTTTTGCTTTGTTGTTTTATATATATATCGTCTGGATACGCACCGAGCGACTCCTGGCGTCTTGGTCCGGAAAAGGAACGAAGCGAACCTGACACCGTCACGATTCCTTCCGAATCGTCAGCATGGTACGATCAGTAAGGTTCCCTCGGACCTTTCGAAATTCCTCCAGGAGATCGTCCACCGTCAGCTTCATCTTTTCCGGCCCCTTCACGTCCATGATGATGTTCCCCCGATGCATCATGACGAGACGAGTGCCGATGTCTATGGCCTGCTGCATGTTATGGGTCACCATGATGGTCGTCAGGCTCGATTCCTCGACGATCGTTTTCGTCAGGTCTATCACCTGCTGGGCGGTCTTGGGGTCAAGGGCGGCGGTATGCTCATCTAAAAGCAGCACCTTGGGCGAGTTCAGGGTCGCCATCAGGAGCGTCAGGGATTGTCTCTGGCCGCCGGAAAGGAGCCCCACCTTGTCCTTGAGCCGATCCTCCAGCCCCAGGTCCAGGACGCTCAGCTTTTCCTTGAAGAGCCGGCGGGCTTTCCTGTTGACGCCGAAGCGAAGCCCCCGACGAATGCCCCTTGCCTTGGCCATGGAAAAATTCTCCTCGATGGTCATGGAGGCACAGGTGCCCATCATCGGGTCCTGGAAGACCCGACCGATAAATCCCGCCCGCTGATACTCCTTGAGGCCCGTCACGTTCCGGCCGTCGATGACGACCTTTCCCCGATCCGGGGGATACACACCGCTGATGAGGTTGAGCAGCGTGGATTTCCCCGCGCCGTTGGAGCCGATGATGGTGATAAAATCCCCGGTCTTTATGTCCATGCTGACTTTATCCACGGCCAGGTTTTCGTTGATGCTGCCCGGGTTGAAGACCTTCCGCAGGTTTCTCAGCTTGATCATTCCCCGCCCTCCCCGGTTCGGACGATGCCCACCTTCACCTTGTCCCGCACCGCCGGCAGCGTCAGGGCGATCACGACCAGCACCGCGGTGATAAGCTTCAGGTCGCTGGGGGTGATATGGAGCTTTCCGATGCGAAGTGAAAGGGCGAATGCGATGGCGAAGCGATAGATTACCGATCCGATGACAACACCCAGAGTCGCCCGGAAGACCGTCATCTCCCCGATGACCGCCTCACCCACAATGACCGAGGCGAGCCCCGCCACGATCATGCCCACTCCCATATTCACGTCGGCGCTGCCCTGGTACTGGGCCATCAGCGCCCCGCACAGGGCCACCAGCCCGTTGGAGAGTGCCACACCCAGCATGATCGTGGTGTGGGTGTTGACCCCCTGGGCGCGGATCATGTTTTCGTTGTCCCCGGTGGCTCGGAGCGCCAGACCCAGCTCCGTGTGAAGAAAAAGATCTAGCAGTATCTTCACCAGGATGATCATGACCAGGAAGAGAATCGGGTTGACGACCGACGCCGGGACGCCGTGGGCCTTGAAAAAGGCGGTCATGCCGTCGAACGAGTCAAAAATCGTGGTCTTGTTTATCAGGGCGATGTTCGGCTTCCCCATGATCCTGATGTTGATGGAATAGAGCGCGATCATCGTGAGGATCGAGGCCAGGAGATTGAGGATGTTCAGCTTCGTGGCAAGGAACGCGGTGACGAATCCGGCGGCCATACCCGCCGCCAGGGCCACCGGCAGGGTCATGAAGGGATTGACCCCCTTCATGATCAACACGGCGCTGACGGCGGCCCCCAGGGGAAAGCTCCCGTCCACCGTCAGGTCAGGAAAGTCCAGCACCCGAAACGTCAGATATACCCCCAGGGCCAAAAGGCCGAAGACCAGCCCCTGGGCCAGGGCGCCCATTGCCGCATAAAGTGTCACGTTCTCACCTCATTGTGTCTCGTCGTTGAATGTGTGTAAAAACGATAGGCGGCATACACCCAAATCGTCGACATGGTGCAGGCGGCAGAGTATTTAAATATCCACCGACACGAGGGTGCGGCACATATAAAAGTATATGCCGCCTGCAGCATGCCGAAAAATCGAGGTGGGGCGGGGGACAGCCCCCTCACCCCACAATCCATGTCTCGATAACACACACCGGCCGATTTCCGGTTTGATGATAACTTTCTCTCTATTGCCGTTACCGGCGCCTTCCATCCGTTCCGCTGTGTGTCAGGTTGTCGGAATAAGCCCTTCAAAAACGAGGGTTTCTTATTCCTCGTCGATGACCTCGTCGGCCCGCTCGATCACCGCATCCGGAATGGTCACGCCGATGGCTTCCGCGGAATCAAGATTCACATAGAGCAGCAGGTCTTCCAGGGTTTCCGTGAGCATTTCGCCGGGATTCTTC
>Ga0180432_10001450_pt1 | contig 37483 bp, 33 predicted proteins | sample SS_ome_10_FD_132414 | JGI IMG/M metagenome (GOLD analysis project Ga0180432, IMG submission 132414) | Hypersaline lake sediment archaeal communities from the Salton Sea, California, USA - SS_1_MS_2 metaG | ecosystem: Environmental > Aquatic > Non-marine Saline and Alkaline > Hypersaline >... | reverse complement strand
GGTGGTCAGTTCGTACTCGATCGGGTCCTCCAGCGTGATGATGTGGTGTTGGAACTTGCGGTTCATCTCCATGATCATCGACGCCAGCGTCGTGCTCTTGCCCGAACCGGTCGGGCCGGTCACCAGCACCAGCCCGCGGGGCATGTTCGTCATGGCCTCGACCACGGGGGGCAGGTTCAGGTCGGCCAGGGCCGGCACCGACGCGCTGATCACGCGGAAGGAAATGGCCACCTGCATGCGCTGGTAGTGGGCGTTGACGCGGAATCGGCTGACGCCCTCGACGCCGCAGGAGAAGTCGATGTCGCGGCGCTCCTGGAAGGCCTGGAACCGGTGCTTGCCCACCTGTTCCATCACGAACCGCTCGTTGCCGTCCGTCGTCACGGGCGGGTACTCCATCGCCGGCGAGAGGACCGTGTGCACCCGGAACATGGGCGGCAGGGCGGGCACGAGGTGAATGTCGCTGGCGCCGAGTTCGACGGCCGCCTTCAGAATGTCCTGTACTGTAGCTGCCGGGGGCACGGGGGGTCTCCTGCTATGTTTCGGTCACACGCATGATCTCTTCGACGGTGGTCAGGCCGGCGCGGACCTTTTTGAGCCCGTCGGCGCGAAGGCCCCGCATGCCGTTGGCCTTGGCGGCATGGCGCAGCTCGCTCAGCGCCGGGTCCGACGTGACGATGTCGCGGATCTCGTCGTCCAACTCCAGGATCTCGTAGACCCCCAGCCGGCCCTTGTAGCCCGTCTGGCGGCACGTCTCGCACCCGGCGCCCTGGTAGATCTGCGTCTCGGCCATGTCGTGCCGCTCCAGGTAGGCCGCCACGTTCTCCGGCACGCTCGTCACCAGCGTCTTGCAGTCCTCGCATATCCGCCGAACCAGGCGCTGGGCCAGCACGGCGTTGACCGCGGCGCTGATCAGGAACGGCTCGATGCCGATGTTGATCATTCGCGTGATGCTCGACGCGGCATCGTTGGTGTGGAGCGTCGAGAGCACCAGGTGCCCGGTCAGCGAGGCCTGAATCGCGATCCGGGCGGTCTCCTCGTCGCGAATCTCGCCCATCATGATGATGTCCGGGTCCTGGCGAAGCAGGCTCCGCAGCGCCGCGGCGAACGTCATGCCGATGCTCTCGTGAACGTTCACCTGGTTGACGCTGTCCAGTTCGTATTCGACCGGGTCCTCAACGGTCGAGACGTTCAGCTTGTCGGCGTCCATCACCTGCAAGGCCGAGTACAGCGTGGTGGACTTTCCGCTGCCGGTCGGGCCGGTCACCAGCACGACGCCGTGCGGCTGGGAAATCTGCCGGCGGAACGACGCCAGCGTGTCGTCCCACATGCCGAGGTTCTCCAGGCCCACCATGATCGACCGCCCGTCCAGGATCCGGATGACGCACTTTTCGCCGTGGGTGACCGGCAGTGTGCTGACGCGGAGGTCGATATTCCGGCCCTGGACCGTGGCGCGAATGCGCCCGTCCTGGGGCAGCCGGCGCTCCGCGATGTTCAGGTTGGCCATGATCTTCAGTCGCGAGATGATCGCCGCGTGCATCTTCATCCGGGGGGCCGTCTGCTCGAACAGCACACCGTCGATTCGGCAGCGTACGCGCAGGCGGTTCTCGCCCGGCTCGATGTGAATGTCGCTGGCCTTGTCCTTGACCGCCGAGGCGATCAGGAAATTGACGTACCGGATGACCGGGCTTTCGCCGGCCTCACGCTCGAGGTCCGTGACCTCCTCGTCCTCGGTGCTGACGACCTCGACGTCGTTTTCGGAGATGTCCTTGATGATGTCGTCGACCTGTTGGGTGGTCGACTCGGACAATTCCTCGACGGCCTTGAGCATGTCGGCCGGGGGGGCCACCACCAGCTTGACCTTCCCGCCCAGACGCCGCTTGATGTCGTCGATCAGGAAAATGTCCGCCGGGTCGGATATCCCGACCACGATGTCGCGGTCGTCCCGCCGGATCGGCAGGACGTTCTTGGCCTTGAGGTAGTCGGGCGGCAGCAGGGCGTAGACGGTGTCGTCCACGTCCTCCGGGGTGATCCGCTGGAACGGGAGGTGGCAGTAGGCGGCGACGGCCTGAAGGGCCACGACTTCGTCAATGGCCTGCGACTGCACCAGCGTCTCCAGAAGGGTCCGCTGGGGGGCCGAGGCCTGCGCCGCCCTGGCACGCTCCAACTGCTCCGGCGTGATGCGGCCCTGGTCGAGCAGGATCTTCTCCGGACCGCGAGTGCCAAGTCCCGCACTGTCCGGACTCCACAAGATGCCCGGGTCCACCGGGGCGCCGCGGGGCGCCGCGGTGGCCGTCGGGGCGTCGGATTGTCGTTCCACCGGTTCAGACACGTCGGCATCCACCTCGGGGCGCGCGTTCCACTAACGCTCCTCCATGGTCAGCACGTACTTCAACTGGTGCTTCTCGTCCTCGCTTTGCCAGGTCAGGACGACGCCGCTGGACTTGATGGCCGCCACCGTCCACCCCTTGATCGTCTGGCCCTTCCGCAGCGACCGGCCGGAGATCATCGCGATCGGCTCGGCGGCAATCAGCGTCGTCTGCAGTTCCAGGTGTTTGACGGCGGTCATGGCCCGCGCCTTGGCCAGTTCCACCTCGTTGTCGGTCCACGTGTCCGCCGGGGTCGCGACGGGGGTGGCCTCGACGGGTTTCTTCTTCTTCGGTGCCTTGAACACGAAGGGGTTCCGCCCCATGACCCAGCTCGGGATCTGGCGGTCGCGGGCGTCGTTGTGGAGGGTGTCCACGACGGTCGCCGCCGTGGTCTCGCCGACGGCCTTGGCCTCGGAGGACCCCATCTGCGCGATGGCCGCCTCGACCTGCTGTTCGGCCCGGCGCTCCTGGGCGGTGGCCTTCTCCGGCTTGACGCTCAACTTCAGAACGTACACCGCAGCAACCCCACCGATGAACATCGCGGCCAGCACGAGGTTGTTCCCGCTGATCGGCAGCCGCACCTTTCGGCTGCGCGGGGGATGTGCGCCGAGGGGCTGGGGCCCGGGCGTCACGTCCTGAACGGGATCCACCACGTCATTCTCGACAAGTTCGTCTATCGGCATCACGTGCCCTCGCTCTTCTGGTTCTGGTCGCGTTCGAAGAACACGGACATCCGAAAGCTGACCTGAACGGTCCCTTCAGGGCCGGTTTCCGGCTTCTTGATGTTCATCAGTCCGATGCGCATGATTCTCGGCTGTCGTTCGAGGGCCTGGAGGAAGTTGTAGAATCCCTCGAATTTTCCTTCGAGTTGAATGACGATCGGCTGGATGGCCTGCTCACCGGTCGCGTAGAGGCCGGCCGCGTTCTCCGTGGCCTTGCCCGACCGAATGCTCTTCGTGACCAGGTGGTTCTCCTCGGCCAGACGCCACGTCTGATGGAGGACCTTGTCGATCTCCTTCTCGGCCGGGAGCTTCGACTCGAAGAACTTGATGGACCGCTCCAGCGAAGCGATCTCCTTTTCGAGGTCGCCCACCTTGCCGGTCAACTCGTTGAGATGGCGCAGCTTCTCCTGCTTGGCCTCGATCTGCTTGCACATGTCGGCCTGGTGCTCGTTGGCCGGGCGGAACACGAACCACCAGGCCCCGACAGGAATGCCGAGCAGCATCACCATGAAAACGATCTCGCGCAGGCCTGTTTTCATCCCACTGCCTCCCGTTCGGCGTCTTCCTCAGGCTCTTGGCCGTCATCCTCGCGCAGCCGAGCACCATCGATGATCCTCTTGACCATCTCCCTGGCGTCGACCTTGGGCGCCAGTTGGAGCTTGACCTCGAACTCGCGCACGACGACTTTCTCGGGCTCCTGGCGGGACTTGCCCTTGACGGGCTTGGCCGGCGGCGCGTCCTCATACACGAACTTCTCCTGGCTGAAGATCAGGTTGACGTCCTTGATCAGGGGCCGACTGGCCGCCAGGTTCGCAATGAACCTGGCCACCTGCGTGTCCGTCTCGGCCAGGCCCGCGACGGTCATGGTCACCTCGACAGGGGGCGGGCCGCTCTCTTTTCGGCTGGTGGTGGACAGCGTGTTGGGGCGCCTTCGCCGCCCACGCCGGCTGCTGCCGGACGTCGGGCTGCTTGTGCGCCTGACCGGCTTGCACAGCAGGTTGACCTCGCTGAGGCTGACGCCCTTGGGACAGGCCGACACCACCATCGCCAGCACCGTGCTGCGGGGCATGCGCTCGACGAGCGAGGCGGTCACCTGGCCTTTCTGGAGCATGACGGCCTTTTGCTTCTCCAGCGACTGCATGTGTTCGATGAGCCTGGTGGCGGTGGCGTACTCCTCGTTGACCCGGTCACGGATCCGCAGCGTGTGCCGCTCGCTCTGACGCGTCACCATATTGGCGCCGATGACCCCGACCAGGACGATGGCGAACAGGATCATGCAGACGATGTTCGACCGCCGCTGGCCCCGCCGCTTGAGGTAGTCATCCGGAAGCAGGTTTATGGTGCTCATGGCTGATTCTCACGCCGCCATTTCTGCGCCGACCGACAGGCCGACGGCCACGGCCCAGTCAGGCTGTGGCTCGCGCTGGTCCATCTTCTCGTTCAGTTGTTCCACGTCCGCCCGCTTGATGCGCAGCAGCGGGTCGCCGATCTGGGCCGGGAGGTTCAGGTGTCGCGCCAGCGACTGGCACAGCCGCTTGTCGTGCGCCTGTCCGCCCAGGAATATCGCCCGCTCGACCGGGCGGCCGCGGAACACGGACTCGTAGTACCGAAGGCACTTGCTCAGTTCGTTGGCCAGGGTCTCGATCGGCCCGGCGAGATGGTGGTGGACTTGCTCGGCGTTGTCCCCGGGCCCGCAGTCGTTCTGGAGATCGACGCGAAGCGAGTGGACCTGCTCGACGGGGATGCGCAGCCCGTCGGCAATCGCCTGGTCGAACTGATCGCCCCCGATCTGCAGGTTGCGGGCGAAGACGATGTGCTTGCCGTGCGAAAACACCACCTGCGTGCTGCGGGCGCCCATGTCGACGAACAGGATCGTCCGTTCGGCGTCGCTGGCCCGTCTGAACAGCCGACTGAAACACTCCACCAGCGCGCACGACTCCACGTTGACGCCGACCACGTCGAGCTTCGCCCGGCGCGACATGCCCAGATACGCCTCGATCACGTCGCGCGAGACGCTGAAGGTGATCAGTTCCTGCTGGTTCTCCGAGTCGCCCGGAATGTCCCCGGCCAGAACGTGCCGGACTATCGCGTCCTCCAGCGGGTAGGGCAGCTTGCCCTCGAGTTCGGCCCGAAGGGCGCCGGTGAGCATCTCAGGCTTCATGTGCGGCATCTTGACGTGCTGAACGACGGTGGTCTCGGCCGGTATCGACACAATGCTCTGCCGACCGGTGAACGTCTTGGTCTTCAGCATCGCGCGGATCGCGTCGGCCATGAACGCCATACGCTGGTCCTGATCCGCCTGGCACTCGGGAGGTATCTGTCGGCTGTCGGCTCCGAGCAGTTCATACTGGTCGTCCGCGAGGCGCAACTGGGCCAGCTTGATGGTGCTGGATCCGAGATCGGCACCGATGGGCAGGTTCTTTCCCTTCACAATCCTCAACGGCATGACTGTCTCCATGGGGCCCGGCCGGATGACGGCCGCGAGCCCGCGTTGTGGTCCGAGCAATCAGCGGCGCACCCGGTCCGGCATGGAGCGGCGGGCAGCGAGTGCCATCCCGAAGGGACCACCGGCTTTGCGTCCCAGCCTCGCGACGGGTTTGCCTTTGTCCGCTGTAGACACACCGTGTCGTATATGAAGCGTACGATCTCGGGGTCTTCGCGGCAATCTCGGCTCCAATGCTTCTCTGGACCAGCGTGGGGCACAACGTATCTAGAGCATTGTTTCGGCTGTTGAGAGGCGCATGTTGAGTAAGCCGATGGCCGGCCCGGGTACTACGCCTCAGCCAGGATATCGGCCAGGATCGTGTCGCTGACGAAGAACGCCGACCGGGCCAGTCTGAGGTGGGTGCTGCTGAGCACCAGGGCCCCCTGGCGGAGATAGCGCCGGATCGTTCGCGGGAACACGTCCAGGACATCCGTGCCGAACCGCGAGACAAACGCCTTCCTGTCAAGGCCTTGCATCATCCGGAGAGCCAGCATCACGGTCTCCGCCATCGCCGCGCGGCCTGTCAGGCGCTCACGCGTCTCGAACCGCTCGGGCGCGTCCCACCCGCCGCGGCCGGACAGGTAAGCCTCCAGGTCTCGCCGCGTCGTGCGTCGCACGCCGTCGACATAGCTGGTCGCGGCCGGACCTATGCCGAGGTAGGGCAGGTTCCGCCAATACGTGGTATTGTGCCTGCACAGGCGGCCGGGCATCGCAACGTTTGATATTTCATAGTGTTGCATGCCGGCCTGTTCGGCCAGGTCGATGGCCTGCTCGTACAGCGCCCGCTCGAGGGCCTCGTCCATCGCCGTCACCTCGCCCCGCTGCCACGCCGAATGCAGCGGCGTGCCCGGCTCGAAGCTCAACGCATAGCAACTCAGGTGCTGCACGCCCAGCCCGATCAGCGCCGAAAGCGTCCGGCCCCACGAGGCCGCACTCTGACCCGGAATGCCGTACATCAGGTCGGCACCGACGTTCTCTATGCCGGCCTGCCGAACGGCCCGGATTGCGCCGATGGCATCGTCGGGACCGTGGGCCCGGGCGAGGAACGTGAGCAGTTCCGGCTCCAGAGACTGGACGCCGACCGTCACGCGGTTGACCCCGGCGTGGGCGAGGGTGCGCGCGAGCGTCGCCGAGGTGGACTCGGGGTTGACCTCGACGGAGAACTCGGTCCGGGCGTCCGTCAGCGCGCTGAGGGGTTCGAGCAGGTCGCCCAGGGCCCGCCGGCCGAGCACGCTGGGCGTGCCTCCGCCGACGAACACCGAATCCAGCGGGCCGGCCAGCACGCCTCGGCGTGCGTCGAGTTCGGCGATGGCGGCGCGGAGATACGCCTCGACCAGTTCCCGGTCCACCGGGCGGGAGAAGAAGTCGCAGTAGCGGCACTTGCGTCGGCAGAAGGGGACGTGGACGTACAGGGCGCGGACCTCACGCCAGGGCGGGTAATCTCGCTCGCGTTTTTTCTTGCAGCGCTGTCCGGCCATGGCGTAAAATTGTGCAGGCGCCGAAGGTATGCCGTCGGTGTCATTGTAAGCAACACGTGATTCTTCTAGTATAAACAGAATCCCGAGGCGATACATGGACGTGAAACTTGTGATGTTCAAGCCCGACGGCCGGCGGAAAGACATCCCCGTCACGACGGGCACAACCGTGATCGGACGCGGTGAGAACTGTGACCTTCGCGTGCCCCTGCTCAGCGTTTCCCGCCGCCACTGCGAAGTCAGCATGGGCGACGATGGGCTGAAGGTCAAGGACCTGGCGTCCTCGAACGGCACGTACGTCAACAACGGCCGCGTGAACGAATCCGCCCTTGAGGCCGGGGATCGCCTGGTCATCGGCCCGGTCGTTTTCACCGTTCAGATCGACGGCGTGCCGGAGGAGATCTCTCCGGTGCGGGCTACCGAGCAGGCCGCCGGCGCCGACGAGGTCATCGATCTCGAAGCCGACGTCGTCGGGGACGTCAGCGACGAAGAGACCATCACGCGACTCGAGGCCACCCAGGACGACCAGGAAGAACTGGACCCGATCTCGGCCCTCGAGGCCCTCGCCGCCGAAAGCGAGAAGAAGGACAAGTAGCCCGACCCGCCAGGCACACCTGAAACGACCCACCCTCGCGGCGGCCTGCCAAAGGCCGCCGCGCTCTCTTGCGCCCGCGTGCCGTGTCCGGGTGCCACGCCACCCGGCGCGCTTCAGGCGGCACCTATGTCTCATCCGGGCGGGGTGCGGCGTCGGGGCCGCCGGAGGAGAGGAATTCCTGGAGGAACGTGGCTGCGGCGACGGCGTCCTGGCGGGCCTTCTTCTTCTTGCGCGTGAGGTGTCCGGCGAGGGCCTGGTCGGCGGCGAAACTGCTGAGGCGCTCGTCCCACATTCGCACGTCCATACCGGTGGCTTCGGCCAGCCGGCAGGCCATCTCGCGGGCGGCGCGGCCCTGGGGGCCCTCGGTGTCGTCCATGTTCAGGGGCCAGCCGACGACGAGCCCCTCGGCGTGATACTCCCGGGCCAGGCGGGCGATCTGGCCGATCGCCCGGGCTTCCGGTCGGGCGGGCACCACCGCCAGCGGCGAGGCGATGCCCGTGGCGGTGTCTCCTGCGGCCACGCCCATGCGGACCGTCCCGTGATCAATGCCCAGCCAGCAGCCCATTGGCGTCTCTTGCGGTGGCGTCCCGCCGTCGCGGATCGGGGCGATTCAAAGGTACGTCTCGCCGTACCGCTTTTCGAGAAGGGCCACCAGTTCCTTCAGACGCTGCGAGTCCGACTTGTTGCAGATCAGCGTGGCGTCGGGCGAGTGGACGATCACGCAGTCGTCCATGCCCAGGACGGCCAGGAGGTGGTCGTCCTCGGCGACGATCACGTTCCGCGAACTGTCGACGATGACGGCGTTGTCGGCGACGGTGACGTTCCCGGCCTCGTCGCCGCTCAGCACGTCCGACAGGGCCGGCCAGTTCCCCACGTCCAGCCATTCGCAGGCGAGTTCGACCATGAGCACCCTGGCGGCCCGTTCCATGACGGCGTAGTCGATGCTGATCTTGTCGAGGGTCGGGTAGGCGTCGGCGAGGATGCCGGTGTAGTCGGTCCGGTCTCGGACGGCCTGGCCGACCGGGGCCAGGGCCTCCAGCGATGCCGGCAGGAACTCCCGCAGCGCGCTGCGGATGGCGTCGACCTTCCAGACGAACATGCCGCTGTTCCAGTAGTACTGCCCGCTGTCAACGTATCGCCGCGCGGTGTGGCGGTCGGGCTTCTCCTTGAAGGCCAGCACCTCGTAGACGCCGTTGCGCTCCGGTCCGCAGTGGACGTACCCCAGGCCCGTGTGCGGCCAGGTCGGGCGGATGCCGAACGTGACCAGCGCGTCGGGATGGTCTTCCGCGGCCCGGCAGGCGGTCTCGACGCACCCGGCAAAGGCCTCCTGCGGACGAATGACATGGTCGGCGGTGAAGACGGCCATGGTGGCCTCGGGGTCCTTGGCCGACAGGATCTCGGCGCCCAGGGCGATGGCGTTGGCGGTGTCCCTTCCGAGCGGCTCGCCGATGACGTTTTCGCCCGGCAGGTCGGGCAGGGCGGCGGCGACGTCCGGGGCGTATTGCGCGTTGGTGATGACGTAGATGTTCTCCACGCTGAACAGGCCAGACAGCCGAGAAACCGCCACCCCGAGCAGGTTCCGCCCGTCCAGAAGCGGCAGCAGTTGCTTTGGGCGTTTGGCGCGGCTCAAGGGCCACAGGCGTGTGCCCGAGCCCCCGGCCATGATCACGGCATAACGCATATGTGAGACTCCTGAGTTCCTTGCGGTCCGTGCATGGGCCTTGTACTGCAGATGCCGCCGCAAGTACAGGACTAATCGGCCGCGTGCGCCGATATCGTGAGCAGCGCGTTGGGCCGGGAGGGAAAGGGCGACGATTCGCGCACGGTGCGGCTGCCGGTTGAGGCGGTGCGGAAGCGGCTCAGATCACGCCTGCAATCCGGCGGGGGGCGGGCGGCGCCTACCCGCCGACCGGACAGGTGATCTCGTGATGGACCCCGGAGACATCGAAAGAGACCTTGATCAGTACCGGCCAATTCGTGCGGTTGGCATGTGTCCAGGTCCCCGCGTTGCCAACCCACCCGCCGAGCGTTCCGCCCGCGGTGACCGTGCGGTACTTGACGGTGATGTTCGAGCAACTGTCGACAAGCACCGGCCAGGTGTTCTCGACCTCCGTCAGGGTGGTGGGAAACGCCGTCACGGAAGGGGCTGTGGCGAACATGCTCCGGATGTTGTCCGGGGTGCATCCGCTGCGCCCACTGGTGATGTCTGAAAGGTAGATCTGCAGGACGTCGCTGCTGCCGCGGGGCTGTCCGGTGTTCGTCAGCAGGTGGGCTTCCCGGCAGAGGATATTGCCCGAAGCGGCGGCGCTGTAGCAGATGACGGCGGCGTTGGCGTGGATGTTGGTGTCCGGGGGCGTCGGGTTGCGAGCCATGAAGTGTCCGGCCGCCGTGAACAGCAGCGCCGGCGTCCCGCTGCCGTTGATGTACAGGAAGCCGTCGGTGGTGATCGAGGCGATGTCCCGGCGGAGCACCTGCGCGACGGCCGCCGCCTGGGCGTTCGAGCGGATCACGCGCTGGGAAGCCGTCACGACCGCCTGGCCCTGGGACAGGACGGTGCTGAAGGCCAGTATCATGATAACCAGGATCATCACCGCGACCATCAACTCAACGAGCGTGACACCGCGGGCACGGCGCGTGGGGTAAGGCGTGGCACGGGCAGGCATAGGCGTGATCCTTCGCGGTGCGGACATGTGCAAGGCGCCGCGGCGCTCTCGTCGGCCCGGCCGCCGGACGGCCGGACGCCCGCCGAAAACTCCCCCCACGCCGTCATGTCCTGAATCCGTTGTCATGGTCGCATCGTTCATACGTCACCGCCCGCGGCGTCATTCGCGGGGAAAGACTCGGCCGGTGTACGTGTTGACCGGCAGGAACTGCGCGGTGCTGTCGAGGTAAGCCGCCTGTATGGCTGCATCGGCCAGGGCGACGGTCTCGCCGTAGTCGAAGAGGGTCACGGCCCTGATGCCTTGCTCGTTGTTGGCGTGCGTGTGGCTCCAGAACCTGTCGGCCGCGTTGTCCTGCGCCAGCGCGGGGGCAAACTGAATGCTCCCGCCGTTGAACTGCGTGACCACCTCTCCGCGCGGATTGAAGACGATCGAGAAAGCCGTGAAATCCGCCAACCCGCCAGTCCCCATCGCAGTGCCTTCGGCACTGGCGTTGGCGTTCAACTGGAAGTTCGACCCGTTGACGAAGGTGGGGGAGATCTCGCCGAAGCCCAAGGTGCCCGGCGTGCGGTTCGCCGTGTATCCCTCGGCCAGCGTGAACGTCGTCGCATTGCTCACGTTCGGGTCAATCCACGTGACCGCCGAAAAGCACGCGGCGCGGAGGTCTTCATTGGCATTGACGGCGGACTGCTGGACGGTCTGTACGTGCAGGGCCACGTACGCGTCGTTCTCGAGGGCCAGCGCGCCGGACGCCATCAACTGCCCGGCCAGAAGGTTGTACGCCTGGGCGTCGGCGCCGGAACTCAACATGCTGATGATGGTCGGCAGCGTGATGGTGAGCACCAGGATAATGATGCCCACGACGATCAGCAGCTCGAACAGCGTGAAACCGCCTGCCGAGGCGCCGCCGCGCCCATGGGGGTCTGGCCGGGTTGTGTGTCTGGTCGCACTCACTGTCCTGGCTCCAGCCTCGTCAGTTCTCGCTGTGGTAGATGTTGTCATTGTTCTTTGCGTCCGTGCGGTTGGAGGCGTCGTGCTGCCCGTCCGGCCCCACCGAGTACAGGGCCGGGCCGCCGCCGAACCCCCCGGTCGACGAATAGTGGAGGGGCTGGCCATAGCGGTCCCTGACCTCATTGCCGTTGAACGCGTCCACCGGGAGCCTTCTCAGGACGGCGGCGGCCTTCTCGTTGCCGGCCAGGTCCGTCAGTTGGCCGGGCCACCCGCCGGTATCGTCGTGAAATTCGCTCATGGCCTCCCAGACGATCTTCAGGCGGGCCTTGGTCTCTTCCCTGTCGGTGCGCGAGATGATGGAGGTGGCCACCCCGGCGCCCAGCGACAGCACGATGGCGATGATCAGGAGCACCACGAGCATCTCGATCAACGTGAAGGCTCGCGCGGTCGGCCCGGCCCGGCCCGGCCTGCCGACGCGCGCAGCGCTCGCGGGTGCCCCGTGGCCTGTTATTCGTCGATGCTCTCTCACGCTCGGTTCTCCATGCGTGCGGGGTGCCGCCGGCTTCACTTGAAGTTCGTGATGTCGTCGCCGCCGTTTCGCGGCTTCGTCCAACTGCCGTCCGGGCCCTTCGTGATCAGGAGGTAGTCGTTCCGGTAGAACTGGCCGGAATCGTTCTTGGCGTAGTCGGCGACGTCGCTCGGGCCCTCGGGATTGTCTCCGGAGTTGTAGCCGCCGTTGTACCGGTAGTACATTACAGGCTGGCGGAACGCATCGGCGAACCTCGGCTCCGAGCCGCCCGTCGTATCCAGTTTTTCGGCCCCGAAGTACGGGCCGTGCACCGGCCTGTTCCGCCCGGCTCCGGTCGTACGGAACCCGAAACCCGCACACCCGTCGTCGGTCTTGGGGTCGGCGCCCGGCTGCTGATTGCCGTCCGCATCGCCGGGATACCCGGTCAGGAGTCGGCAGATCGTCTCGGCGCCCTTGGAGTTGCTGGGCGGATACTCGCCGAAATCGTTGTGGTAACCTTTCAGGGCCGTGGCTATCGTGCCCAGCGTCACCTCGGAGGCCTTGGCGGCAATGTTCTTCTGAATCACCAGGGCACTGGGCATGCCGATCAGCAGCAGCAGCGAAATGATGGACACCACCACCATCAGTTCGACGAGGGTAAAGCCCGGCCCCGCCGATCTCCGGCACGTGATCGTTTTCATGTTGTCCTTTTCTCGCGTCATTCGTTCCAGTTCACCAGGTTGTCTCTGTCGCTCGAGGGGTCGACGTACTCGCGGTTGACGCCCGGGCCTATCAGCAGGAACTCCCCGTCCATGTAGGGCACGCCGCTGACCCCGAAGCGACTGTCCTGAATGTCCGTGTTGAAGCCGGCCCAAGTGCCGGTGATGTTCTCGTTGTCGCCTACGACGAACTGACTGAGGCCGCTCATGTTCACCCGAGAGGGGTAGTACGCGATCGGCCGCTTGTCCCGCGGGAAACGGTCCGAGATCGTGTTGAGGTAGGCCGCGTTCTCGCTGCCGTCCAGCATGTCCTCGGTCTTATACGAGGCGTAGTGGGACACGGGGCCCGACGTGGCGGTGCTGGGGTCTTTCCAGAACATGGCCTTGGCCAGCACTTGCGCACCGCTCTGCGCACCGCTCATGGTCCCCGGCCAGTCCGGATTCCTCTGTCCGGGATAGTACTTGGTGTCGGACTTGAACTGCGTGCACCCGTCGTTGAGTTCGACGATCCGGGACTGGCAGGCGGCCTTGTGCCCCATCTTCAGGGCCGAGCTGACGGTCGGCACGAGAATGCCCGCCAGCAGCAGGATGATCCCGATCACGACCATCAGTTCGACCATCGTGAAGGCCCGCCTGGCAGCCGCGCGTCCGGTTGTGCTCTTCAGTCTCATGGTTGTGCTCCTGTACGGCGGCCCGGCCGCGGGGGGCGCTACCGCCCCTGCATCGCGTCGAGCATGCCGACCATCGGCATGAACAGCGCGACGACGATGAAGCCCACAATCCCGCCGAGGATCATGACCATCAGCGGTTCGATCATCTTCGTCATGCCGTCCACCAGCGTTTCGACTTCTTCGTCGTAGGTGTCAGCCACCTTCGTGAGCATCTTGTCCAGTTCGCCGGTCTCCTCGCCGACGTCGATCATGTTGACGACCATGGGGTCGACGATCTTGGCCTGTCTCAGCGGCTCGGCGAAGCTGTCGCCCTCGCGGATGCCGTCGTGGACCCGGCCCAGGGCCCGCGCGAAGACCTCGTTGCCCGAGGTATCGCGTGTGATGTTGATGGCCTCGAGGATCGGCACGCCGGCGGTCAGCAGCGTGCCCAGCGTCCGCGAAAAGCGCGCGACGGTCGACTTGTTCACGATCGTGCCCATGATGGGCAGCCCGAGCTTGAACTTGTCCAGCGAATAGCGTCCCCCGGGCGAGGTCTTCAGCAGCTTCGTCAGCGCGTACACCGCGACCGGCAGCCCCAGCAGGATGATCCATCCCCCGCCGGCCACGGCGTCGCTGAGCTGCAGAAGCGCCTTCGTCACGCCCGGCAGCTCGGTGTTCATGTCCTCGAAGATGCCGGCGAACTTCGGGACCACCTTCCACAGCAGCCCCGTGACGATCAGCAGCGCGAAGGTGATGACCGCCACCGGGTAGATCATCGCCGTGATAACCTTGCGCTTCAGGGCCTGGGACTTTTCCATGAAGTCGGCCAGACGCTGGAGGATGATGTCCAGCACGCCGCCCAGTTCGCCGGCACGAACCATGTTGGTGTACAGGGCGTCGAACGCCTTGGGATGCCGGGCCATCGCCTCCGAGAGCGTCGAGCCGCTCTCGACGTCCTCGGCCACCAGGCGAATCGCCACGCGCAGCATGCCGGGCTTCTGCTGCTGCTCGAGAATCCGCAGCGCCCGGAGGATGGGCAGCCCGGCGTCGACCAGCGTCGAGAGCTGGCGGGTGAACTGGGTCAGGAGCTTGGCCGGGACGGCCCCGACGGCTCGGCGCTTGCGTCCGTCCGGGCCGGCGCCCTTGCCGGGGCCGCCCTTGCCTCGCTTGGCCGCCTTCGGCTTGATCTTCGTGGGGAAGTTGCCCATCGCGCGAACCTTGGCGATGGCGTCCTCCGACGTGGGGGCGTCGACCTCGCCCTTGACCGGCTGGCCCACACTGTTCATCGCTTCGTAGACGTATGTTGCCATGGCACCTACCTCGGATCAGTCCGACTCCAATGCTATCGTCTGGGCGACGACTTCCTCGATAGTCGTCTGCCCGTCGTAAATCGCAAGAAGACCCGTCTCGCGCAGCGTCCGCATGCCACGCGTCCGCGCCGCCTCACGAAGCACGTTCGTGCTCCGGTTCTCCATGATCATGCGGCGGAGGTCGTCATCGAGCAGCATGAACTCGAACAGCGCCATGCGCCCGGAGTAGCCGGTCCGTCGGCAGTAGTCGCAGCCCGGGCCGTGGAAGAACGTCCGGCCCTCGACCTCCTCCGGCGAGATGTCGAGTTCCATCAGCAACTGCTCGGTCGGCTCAAACTCCTCCTTGCACCGCGGGCAGATCGTCCGGACCAGACGCTGGGCGACGATGCCCTCGATCGTGGCGGTCACGAGGAACGGCTCCAGGCCGAGATCGAGCAGACGGGCGACCGTCGAGGGGGCGTCATTCGTGTGAAGGGTCGTGAAGACCAGGTGCCCGGTCAGCGAGGCCTCGACGGCAATCCGGGCCGTCTCCAGGTCGCGGATCTCACCGACCAGCACGATGTCCGGGTCCTGTCGCAGGAAGCTCCGCAGGCACCGGGCGAACGTCAGCCCGATGTCCGGATTGACCTGCACCTGGACCAGCCCGTCGATGTCGTACTCGACGGGGTTCTCGCTGGTCAGGATCTTCGTCTCGATGTCGTTCAACTCCTCCAGGGCCGAGTACAGCGTCGTCGTCTTGCCCGACCCGGTCGGGCCCGTGACGATCACGATGCCGTTCGGGCGGTGAATCAACTGCCTGAAGAGCTGAACGTCATCGCCCCGCATGCCCAGCTTCTCGATGTCCAGCGAGACGTTCGACCGGTCCAGGACACGCATGACGACGCTTTCGCCGAACATGGTCGGCAGCACGGAGACACGCAGGTCGACGGGGTTGCCGTTGACGACCAGTTCGATGCGCCCGTCCTGAGGCACGCGGCGTTCGGCGATGTCCAGGTTGCTCATGACCTTGATGCGGGAGGCGACGGCCATCGCAATGTGCGACGGCGGGGGCATCATCTCATACAGCACCCCGTCGATGCGGTAGCGCATCTTGAACTCGTTCTCGAACGGCTCGAAGTGGATGTCGGACGAGCGGTTCCGGATCGCCTCCAGCAGCACCATGTTCACCAGGCGCTTGACCGGGTTGGCGTCAGCCATCTCCCGGATCGTCTCCAGGTCGATGCTCTCGCCCCGGTTGTCCAGCAGCGAAAGCTGCTCGTCGCCCGCCATCTCGTTGATCAGCTCACCGATCGACTCGGGCGCCACGTCGTAGTACTTCAGCAGCGCCGTGTTCAGGTGGTCGACACTGGCGATCTTCGCCGTCACGCGGAAACCCATCAGCGTCTGCAGGTCGTCGGTGGCGCGGAAGTTGTCCGCCGAGGCCAACGCGATCACCAGGTGCTTGTCGGCCTCGTCGTACTCCAGCGGCACGACCTTGTAGGCGTTGGCCATCTGGGCGGGTATCTCGCGAATGACCTCCGGCGGGATGTCGATCGACGAGAGGTCCACGTACTCCATTCCCGCCTGGAAGCCCAGCGCCAACGACAGCGTGTCCTGGTCGATGTGTCCGAGGTCCACCAGGATCTGGCCGAGCGGCCCGCCGCGATCCTTCTGGACGTCCAGCGCCTCGTGGACCTGATCGCGGGTGATCTTGCCCATCTTGACGAGGACGCGGCCGAGCGGCCGACCACGAAACTGTTCGACGTCCTGCACCATGGCCTACTTCCTCAGCTCCGTGGCTTCCTCGGCGGCAGCAACGGTCGGCGCCGCCAGCCTGCCCGCCTCGTACGCCTTGATCTTGTCGTTCATCTCGCCGGGGTTCTGGCTGCGGTCTACGGCGTCGTCCATCACGATCTTCCCGTCCGTGTACAGCTCGAACAGGTGCTCGTCCATCAGCCGCATCCCGAACTTCTTGCCCGTCTGGATCGCCGACGGAATCCGGAACACCTTGTTCTCCCGAATCAGGTTGCTTATCGCATTGGTGACCACCATCAGCTCGAACGCCGCAATCATCCCGCGAATGTCCTTGCGGGGAAGCAGGTTCTGGCAAAGCACCGCAATGAGCGACGAGGCCAACTGGATCCGGATCTGCTCCTGCTGATTGACCGGGAACTGGTCCACGATACGCGTGACGGTGCCCTGGGCGGTCGTCGTGTGAAGCGTGCCGAAGACCAGGTGCCCGGTCTCGGCCGCACGCAAGGCCGACTCGATCGTCTCGAGGTCGCGAAGCTCACCGACCAGAATCACGTCCGGGTCCATTCGCAGCACGCGACGCAACGCCTCGGCGAAACTCGGCACGTCCGCACCGACCTCACGCTGGGTCACCATCGACTTCTTATGAGGGTGGTAGTACTCCACCGGGTCTTCAATCGTGATGATGTGCTTGTCGTAGGTCGAGTTGATGTGGTCGATCATCGTCGCCAGCGTCGTCGTCTTGCCGCATCCGGTCGGACCGGTGACCAGGAACATGCCCCGCGGGCGGCGGCACAAGCTCCTGCTGATGGTCGGCAGCCCGATGTCCTCGAAGGTCATCAGCTTGCTGGGGATCAGGCGAAGCGTCAGGGAGAGGTCTCCTCGCTGCTGGAAGACGGCCGTGCGGAATCGGCCGGCGACGCCGAACTCGAAACCGAAGTCCGTTCCGCCCTGTTCCTGGAGTTCCTGCTGGTTGCGTTCCGGCGTGATCGCCTTCATCAGGGCGATGGTGTCCTCGGACTCGAGCACCTTGGTTTCGAGCGGGCGCAGCCGACCATGGAGCCGAAGGGTAGGGGGGCGGCCCACGTGGAGATGTAAGTCGCTGGCCCCACGCTTGATGCACGTCTCCAAGAGCCGGTCTATCTGGATCGTTGCCATTACAGGTCCTTCGCCACCCTTATTATCGCACCTTGAGCCGCCGCGGTCACGCCGCCGACGCCGCCGGCGGCGACAGACTGTCGATAAGTAGTGCCCTTGGCATCGTTTCTACGGAAAAGCCATACGTTGAGCTACTCTTCGACCAATTCAGCAACTTGCGTGATTCGCACGAGTTCGGCCGGGGTGGTGATGCCGGCCAGGATCTTGCGACGTCCGTCGACAAGGAGGGAGTCCATCCCTGCAGAGCGGGCCGCCTTGCGTAATTCCGTCAACGGAGCGCGGTTGAAGGCCAACTCGCGGAGCGTATTGTCCATTTCGAGCAGCTCGAATATGCCCTGGCGCCCGCGGTATCCGGTGCCGCTGCACGCACCGCAACCCGCGCCGTGATAAAAGGTTTGCTTGATGGTGTCCTCTTCGCTGAAGCCCAGGGCGCGGAGGACTTTCGCGTCCGGTGCGGGATCAGGCTCACGGCATTCCTTGCAGATGACGCGCACCAAGCGTTGGGCCATGACGGCCTGGATACTGCTGGCCACGAGAAAGGGCTTGACGCCCATGTCGATAAGACGTGTGATTGCGGACGGCGCATCGTTCGTATGGAGTGTGCTGAACACCAGGTGTCCAGTCAAAGCTGCCTGAATGGCGACTTCCGCGACCTCCAGGTCTCGAATTTCGCCCACCAGGATGATATTCGGCGCCTGACGAAGCATCGATCGCAGGATCTGGGCGAACGTGAGGTTGATCTGATCGTTCACTTGCACCTGATTGACGCCCGTGAAATGGTATTCGACGGGGTCCTCGGCGGTGATGATCTTCCGGTCCGGACGGTTCAGTTCGTTGATGGCGGCGTACAGTGTCGTGGTCTTGCCCGATCCGGTCGGGCCCGTGACCAGGAAAATGCCGTTGGGGCGCTTGATGATCTTGAGGAAATGCTCGTAGTCTCTCTCCTCGAAGCCCAGGGCCGGAATCCCCAGACGCACGCTCTCCGGACGCAGGATGCGCAGGACGATGCTCTCGCCGTGGTAGGCCGGCAACGCCGAAACCCGGAAGTCGATCGTGCTGCCGCTGACAATCATCTGGATTCGTCCGTCCTGCGGCAGGCGTTTCTCGGCCAGGTCGATCCCGGCCATGATCTTCATTCTGTTCAGCACAGGGCCCTGCATGCGCTTGGGGATGTTGTCGCGCTCGATGCACACCCCGTCGATCCGATAGCGGACGCGGACGCGATTGGCCATCGGCTCGATGTGGATGTCGCTGGCCCGCATCTTGACCGCTTCGTGGATGATCATGGACACCAGGCGGATGATGGGGGCGGCGCTTTCATCGAGCCTCTCGTCTTCGCCGAGGTCCCCGGCGATGTCCCCGACTTGCTCTTCGAGCAGGTGGACGGCCTCGTCAATGCTGACGTCCGCCCGCAGGAACTGGTCGATGTAGGCCCTGACGCGCGTCCGCGATGCCAGGCAGGGCTCGAGTTCACAGTTCAGGCGGAACCGCAGCATGTCCAGCGTGCCCAGGTCCAGCGGATCGGTGATGATGATCTTGAGTCGTCCGTTCTCCTGGCTCAGGGGTATCACGTGGTACTTGCGAATGAACTCCTCAGGGACGGAATGCATCTCGGAGCCGACCACGACGTTCCGCTCGAGGTCGATGTACTCCATGTCGAACTGGCTGGCCAGCGCCTTGGTCACGTCCTCTTCATCGGCCAACTCCAGCGCCGTCAGCGCCTCGCCGATTCGCATGCCTTCTCTCTGGGCATGCTCGATGGCCTCGTCCACGGCCGAGCCCGTTATGACGCCCCACCCTACGAGGATTTCCCCCAGCCGTCGCTTCTCTTGTCGTGCCATGCCCAGTTCGCCTGCAGGTGCCGGTTCGCGTCGGGGCAGACCCGTAAGCGGGAAGCCGTTCCCGCAACGGGTGTGCCGGTGTCTGTTGGGATGCCAGTGACGTCCGGCCGTTGTGGTCATGCCAACTGCGGCCGCTCACTTCATGTCCTGGCCAAGCGGAATGATAGTATGGATGATGCCGTACGGAACGATCGACCTCGCACAGGAGGCCTTCGTGGTGCTGCGCACCAGGACACACGGTTATTCTACCCCATGTCTCCCTGCCGGTCAAGGGCCGCTGTTCACACGTTCCTGCCCATGGCACAGGCGGGGTTGACTGGCCGGCCGTTCTGACCACAATAGGTGGCCGCGACGCGGACCGATCGGGAGACATGCCGTGAACACGACCAGTGAGAATGCGTTTCTGGCCCTGGACCTTGGTGCCGAGAGCGGTAGGGGGGTGCTGGTGCGCCTGTCGGAGGGGCGCGCCTCGATGGAGGAGATCCACCGCTGGCCGAATCGCCCGGTGCGGCTGGCCGGAACGCTGTACTGGGACCTGCCGTTCCTGTACGCCGAAGTCGCCGAGGCCATCGCCCGGTGCGCCGCGGCCGGGATTGCACCCGCAGGGATCAGCGTGGATACGTGGGGGGTGGACTTCGGGCTTCTGGACGGCAGGGGGGCCCTGTTGGGCAATCCCGTGCATTACCGCGACGGGCGCACCGAGAACATCCACGACTATGCCGATCCGATCATGTCCCGCCAGGCCGTCTTCGCGGCCACGGCCTACGAGCCGTGGGCCATCAGCTCGCTCTACCAGCTCTTGTCGATGCAGCGCGACGGTTGGCCGCAGCTCGCCGAGGCGGCGAGGTTCCTGAACATGGCCGACCTGCTGCACTACTTCCTTACCGGCGAAGCGGTCAACGAAAGGTCGGCCGTCAACACCGGCAATCTCCTGTCCACCGACGGGGGCTGGGCCGAGGACGTGATCGAGGGCTTCTCGCTTCGGCGCGAGATGTTCGGCCGCCTGGTCGAACCGGCCAGCGTGGTCGGCCCGCTGCTGGAGGCGGTGGCCGAGGCGACCGGCATGGGTCCGGAGGTGCCCGTCATCGCCACGTGCGGGCACGACACGTCCGCGGTGGCCGCCGCCGTTCCCGCAAGCGGGGACAACTGGGCATTCATCAGTTGCGGCACGTGGAGCATTCTCGGGGCGCTGATCGACGCACCGGCCACCACGGCGCGATGCCTGGAGCTGGGCTTCACCAACCAGTACACGATGGGGGGGTGGTACATTGCCCGGAACATCTCCGGGCTGTGGCTGGTGCAGGAGCTGCGGCGCAAGTGGAACACGCCGGATGACCCGTGGGACTACGAGCGCCTGACCGCCGAGGCCAGGGCCGCTGAGGCCCTAGCCCTCGTCGACGCCGCGGCGCCCACGCTGATGGCCCCCGCCGACATGGAGCAGGCCCTGCGCGAGCTGATAACCGCCTCGGGGCAGCCCGACCCGGCCACGCGGGGCCAACTGGTCCGCTGCGTCCTGGAGAGCCTGGCCCTGGAGTACGCCGTCCGCCTGGATTCCCTGGCCGAGTTGACCGGCCGCCGTGCCGAGGCGGTCTTCATGGTCGGCGGCGGCATCCACAACACGCTGCTGTGCCAGTTGACCGCCGACGCCTGCGGACTCGACGTGCACGCCGGTGCCGACCAGTGCACGGCCATGGGCAACGCCCTCGGCCAGGCGCTGGCCGTCGGCGTCCTGGACAGCCCGCAGGCGATTCGCCAGGTGATGCGCCAGTCATTCGACCTGACGACATACGAGCCGACCGACGAGGCACAATGGGCCCGGAAGCGCGCGCGGTACCAGGAGGTCCGCGCCGCAGACGGGTAGATCAACTCCTGCACGCCTACGCGTCGTACACACCACCATTCTGCGCCAGCGTGCGGGTGCTCAATTGCAGAACGAAACGGGGCTGAACGGCCCCAGGGATGCTGTTCCCTGGGCTTGCCCGACCCGTCACGATACGGTCGCGCGGGCGGATCCGGCAACATCGCCGCGAACCAGCACGCACCTCGCAGCCACCGAGATATCCCTTCCATAACGTCCGATAATATATGTTATGTGGTGTTCAGTGCCGGTGCGTGGCGATGTAAGTGTTTTTGAGAGTTTGCTTTACGTCAAATAGTGGTCCGGCAGGCCGTTTCGCGCTCTGTCGGAAGGGCGCAAACCACCTCCAGGCCCAGATCCTCAAGCATTTGCAGGTCGTCCGCGGCGCTGCGGCCGGTCGTCGTCAGGTAGTTGCCCACGAGGATGCTGGTGGCCCCGGCGTGGAAGATCCAGCTCTGGAGGTCGCGCAGGTTCGCTTCGCGCCCGCCGGCTATCTTGATGTCGACGTCCGGCATGGCGAAGCGGCAAACGGCGATGATGCGCAGAATTTCCATGGGCTCGAGCGGCGTGGCGTGTGCCAGCGGCGTGCCGGGAATCGGATGCAGGAAGTTCAGCGGCACCACACGCGGGCGGACCTGGTCGCGGAGCGTCACGATCATGTCCACCCGGTCGTCCCAGGTTTCGCCCAGGCCGAATATCCCGCCGCAGCAGAGTTTCAGTCCGGCCCGCCGCGCCGCGGCCAGCGTGCGCAGCCTGTCGTCGAATGTGTGCGTGGTGACCATCCGGGCGAACAGTCGCCGGGACGTTTCGATGTTGTGGTTGTAGTGCGAGACGCCGGCCGCGGCGAGTCGGGCGGCCTGGTCGTCGGTCAACTCGCCCAGCGATGCGCAGAGGCCGATCGGAATCTCGGGATCGTCCAGGACGGCCTTGGCGGCGGCGAGGACGGCGTCGAGGTCGGCTTCGGCGGGCCGGCGTCCGGCGTTGACGATGCCTATGGCGGCGGCCCGGCTGTCGGCGGCTCGGCGGGCGGCGGTGCGTATCTCCTGGCGGGACGTGCGCCCGGGCGGGGTCACGCCCGACCCGGCCGTGCGGGACTGGGCGCACCACGTGCAGTCTTCGGTGCAGGCGCCGAGCTTTCCCGGGACGATGGCACAGAGCCTGACGGCGTTGGCGAACCGGTCGGTCCTGATGCGGCGGGCATGGTGGAGCAGGTCGCCGGCCCGGTCGGCGGACAGGTCGACGAGTCGGCGGATCTCCGCGCGATCCAGCCCGTCCCCGGCAAGGACCCGCCCTGCCCATTCGGCGATCGGGCCGGTGCCGTCAGTCATGGCGTACGGGCGCGGCGGTCTCACCGCCGGCTTCGGAATGCCTGCGGCAGCGAGACGCTGTCGAACAGTTCGATGGCCTCGGTCCGGGTATTGGTGACGTAGGCATTGAGTTTCTGGGCGTTGACGTCGAGGACGTAGAGGATGTCGACCTCCGCGTCCCACGCCCCGGTGCACATGGTGTAGATGCTCGAAGGCCGCACCACGGCGAAGCTCGGGCTGAGGGTCGGCGAGTCGGCGAAGGCATGTCCGACGAGGAGTCCGGCGAGCACGGCCGCCGATATCAGCAGCAGGACGATGACGGTGTTTTGATTGCTTTGCATGAGTCTACCCTTGCGGTGGAATGGCTCGGTTGCAGGCTGTTTTCCGGCCGGCGGTCAGCCGCCCCGCCGGAAGTCGGCGGCCAGGTCGCGCATCAGGCGGACGCGTTCCAGCCGCTTCGTGTCGTGGTCGAACTCCCAGACCGCCAGTCTCCGCGAGGTGACGTCGAGGACGTAGATGGCGTCTTCGTTCGCATGGACCTGTCCGGTCATGAGCAGGTAGTTCGAGACCGCGGGCGCGGCGACCGGTTGGGCATCGGCCTGAGGCAGCGTCACGGCCACCAGCCCGCCCAGCAGGCCCACGTTCAGACAGACCAGCAGGGCGATCACGTGCTTCTTGTTCATCGGAGTCTCCTTAAGAGGCTGGGACGATGTCAATCCAGGTGTGTTCGCTTGGAGTTCTTGAACCCGACGACGCAGATGCCGGCCAGCGAGGCGAACGCATAGCCCGTGGCCAGCCAGGGCATCGACGACTCGATCTCGGGTGCGCCGGTGGTTCTCTTTCGCCTCTTGGCCAGGGCCGGCGCCGCCGACAGCCAGAGCACGATCAGGATGACGAGGATTTTTGCTCGTTTCATGCCAGTAGATTATACGCGTTGCGGGCCGCCACGCAATGCACCAATCGACAATCCTCTAGAGGAACGAGGCGAGGTCGGCGGCCTGGTCGGCGAAGACGGCCGACGGCACGGCGATGGTCTGCCACTTGGCGCTCCGCGGTTTTGCCGCCGCGATGTAGTCGGCCAGGGCGATCGCCACGAATCCATAGTGTCGCTTGCGGAAGACGTGGACGTCTTCGAAGGGCGCCCTTTGCGGTGGCCCCTGGAGCCAGTAGGCGAACACGAGCGTTGCGGTGAAGTCCGGCCCGAAGACCTTTTCCCACTCGGCCAGTCCCTCGGCGTCGCCCCGGGTGATCCAGTTTTCCCACGCGCGGGTTCCGCTCCGGCGCCGTCCCGCGCCGCTGTCGGGGAACTTGCGTCCCTTGACGTCGGCCAGAAGGTTCGGGCCGGCGGTGCTGTAGACGAGGAAGTCGAAGCTCTTGAGCGCCGCCCCGGCGAAGATGGCCTTTTTCGCCTCGTCGACGGCGACGTACGGCAGGCCCATGCACCGCAGGTAATCCTCGAAGGCCGCCTCGTAATGTATGTTCCGATGCGCCACGCCCGCCCACTCCGTACATATGGAGTTTTCCCGATACCTATCCGTCGCCGCCCGGCGACGCCAGGAACGCCTCCAGGGACATCTCCTTCTGCTCGCCGGCGGCCATGTCCTTCACCGCCACCGCGCCCGGGCGGACGATCACCACGTGCCGCGCCTGGCACCGGTTGGCCGCCTTGAGCTGCTTGCCGACGTTCTGCCGCTTGTAGCTGTACTCGGCCGTCAGGCCCATGCGCCGCAGGGCCCCCACCACTTCGAGCACCTTGGCGAACGTCCCTTCGCCGTCGTCGACGACGAAGAAGTCCACCCGCCTGGCCAGGACGTCGTCGGGGACCTTGCCCTTGTCTTTCAGGAGCAGGCCCAGGACCACGTCCCCCATCCCGAAGCCGGTGCCTCCGACCTTCGGCCCGCCGAGGACCTCCAGCAGGTTGTCGTACCGCCCCCCCCCTGCCACGGCGCGCTCGCCGGCGGCGATGATCTCGTAGACGATGCCCGTGTAGTAGGCCAGCCCCCGCACGATACGCAGATCCAGTCGGCAGTACGCGCCCGCGCCCATGGCGTCCAGCGTGGCCATCAGGTCGCGAAGGACCGCCAGGTCCTGGTCCGTGCCTTCCAGGGCCCCTACCGCCTCGGCCGCCTGGTCGAGGTCGGCCGCGTCCTGGAATCGCTCAACCGCCGCGACCTGCTCGTTGCTGAGCCCGGCCTGGGCGGCGAGCTTGCGGAACTCGTCCTCGGTGACCTTCGGTCTCTTGTCCAGCACGGGCAGGACAGCATCGAACGCATCGGCGGGCACGCCGGCGGCGCCGAGAACGGCCGTCGTCAGCGCCCGCGAGCCGATCCGCACCGTGACGTCGTCGGCGGCGAGCCCCACTTCGCGCAGGAAGTCCGCGGCGACGAAGATGCACTCGGCGTCGGCCAGGACGCTGTCCGAGCCGATCACGTCGACGTTCCACTGGAAGAATTCTCGCAGTCGGCCTCGCTGGGGCCTTTCGGCTCGGCAGACCCTGGGCACGGAGAACCACTTGATGGGTCGCGGCAGCGAGTGGATCTTGGCGTTGACCATTCTGGCCAGCGAGGGTGTGATTTCCGGCCTGATCGCCAGGCTTCTCCCGCCGCGGTCGGTGAAGCTGAACAACTGCGACACGATCTCGTCGCCGCTCTTGATCGTGAACAGGTCCAGGTACTCGAAGATCGGCGAGTCGTATTCCTCGAAGCCGTTCCGCAGCGACACCCGCCGCCAGGCGTCGATGATCCAGTTCCTCAGGCGCATCGGCTCGGGATAAAAGTCGCGAGTTCCTTTGACGGGTATGATCTTCATGGTGCGGGGTCCGGCGGGTCAGGCCTTTCCTTTGCGCTTTTTCGATTTCTTCTTTTTTTTCTTCTTTTTCTTGTCCGTCAGGCCCCAGGCCTTCGCGCGGGCGCGGTCGAATTTGCGCGCCCCGAGCGTCTTGCGCGCGTAGGCCTCGAGCTCCTCCGCCGTCGTGAACTCCGCATCGTACCCGTAGTCCCCGTCGGTGTGGTCGCACTTGGCCGGGTTGTACGTTCGGCAGATGGTCGGCCGCGTCTCATACGCCATGCATTCGTTGTCGAGGCCGAGCATGCGGCAGCGATTCCCGATGGAGATGAACCAGTCGCCGTCGTCGACGTGGACGGAGACGTCGTGGTGCAGCAGGAACCACCGGATGTCCTCGAATTCGTCGTAGTCGGTCGGCTCATCGATTTCGAAGCAGAAGTAGGTGCAGCATTTGGCACCGCATTTCGCACACGTCTTGCGCATGGAGCACTCTCCGCCCGGCCGCGGCGAGGGGGCGCCCGCACCGGCCTTCCAGGCCGGCCGATTATAGGCCATCCGCCCCGGGAGTCCACCCCCCTGCCGGCAGATCGGAGCGCTCGGGCGGGCCACGATCGCGCCACGTTCGCAAAACTTGCGCACAGAAGCGATTTGGCCCTTGACACATTCGGCATGCTCTCATATAATACCAGAGTCTGATCTGCGATGGCGCCGATGCTACACGGTGTGAATCGCGGTTGAGAGAGAGGTACAGCGGCTCGCTCGCGCATGTGTCATAATGAGTCGGCGGTCTATCCGGACCGTGACACCGCCGACAGGCGCGGCAGCGCGAAAGGAGATCATGAGGACGCTCGCAAGGCCCTGCATGCGGACGCTTGCAGTAACCGCGGCCCTGGTGCTCGCGCTGGGCGCCGGTTCGGTCTGGGCTTGGCCTGTCAACACCGTCTACGTCGCCGGGTTCTGGACCGACGACACCCTCCGCCTCCACGACGACGCCCTGAACGAACTCGTGCTTTTTGCCGCCGGGCCCCGCAAGCCCAACGGTCTGGCCACCGACGGCACCAGCGTCTGGGCCGCCCACCCCTCCACACGTGAAGTGGTCATCTACAATGACGCGGGCGTGCGGATCGGGGGCTGGACGGACTTGGCCGCACTGGCACAGGTCCAGGGTCTGGCGTACGTCTCGCCGGACCTCCTGGCCGTGGCCACCTACGACGAGATCCGCCTGCACCACCCGGACGACGGGACCTATGTCCGGACGCTGCTGGCCGCGCCGGACCTGGGACCGTACACCGAAGGGCTGGCCTGGGACGGGGAGTACCTCTGGCGACTGGCGATGGACGAGATCATCGCCACGAACATCGCCAACGGTCAGACCGAGGCAAGCATTCCGAATCCGGCCTCCGTGTACGCCGGGGAGTCCGGCAACGGGCTGACCTGCAACTCGCCGGGGCAACTGACGGTCGCGGCCCAATCGGGCAAGTGGTGGATCGTCGACACCGACGACGGGTCGGTGATCGTCGATGGCACGAACGGCGCGGGGATGTACGCCCTGACGGCGGTAGTCGAGTCGGAAGCCATCCCCGAGCCGATGACCGCTGCGGTGGTCCTTCTGGGCATGATGCCGAGCCTGCTGATTCGCAGGCGACGCCGACGATCGGCCCGGGGCATCTCGTCGGGGGCATGAACGTTCCCGGGGCGCGCAATCTGCTAACGGATTGCACGTCCCCAAAACGTCAGTGCATCCGTACCCCCTCCGGGCCTTTGTTTGCCGCCCCCTGGCCGCTATAGTGCGGGGACTATGACTACGCGCTTGACTGAGTCGTTGGTGTGGGCGGCTGCGGTGTGCCTGGCCGCGGGCACGTGCGGTGCGGCGGACCGGCCCCAGTGGGGACAGGCCCTGACACGCAACATGGTCTCGCCCGAAAAGAACCTGCCGACCACTTTCACCCCCGGAACGGTCGGCGACGACGGGCGGATCGACCCGGCGAGAACCGAGGGCCTGCGGTGGACCGCGGCGCTCGGGTCGCTCACGTACGCCACCCCGGCCGTCGCCGGCGGGAAGGTGTTCATCGGCACCAACAACGGCACTCCGCGCGACGAACGCCACCAGGGCGACCGCGGGGTGTTGATGTGCTTCGACGAGAAGAGCGGCAAGTTCCTCTGGCAGCTCGTCGTGCCGAAGTACACCAAGGTCAAGTGGGCCGACTGGCATTACACGGGCATCTCGGCCACGCCGACGGTCGTCGGCGACCGGGCCTACGTCGTGACCCACGCCGCCCAAGTGCTCTGCCTGGACGTCAACGGCCTGGCCGACGGAAACGCCGGACCCTACACCGACGAAGGCGCGCACATGGTCAGGCGCGGCCGCAAGCCGCTCGAACCGCGCCCGACCGACGCGGACATCGTGTGGGTTTACGACATGCCCTCGGAGGTGGGCGTCTTTCCGCACAACGCGGCCACCTGCTCGATCCTCGTGCGGGGCGACCTGCTGTACGTCTGCACGAGCAACGGGGTGGACTGGACGCACAAGAAGGTTCCGAACCCGGGCGCGCCGAGCCTGATCGTTCTGAACCGCCGGACGGGCAAGCTGGTGGCGCGGGACAACGCGGACATCGGCCCGCGGATTTACCACGGGCAGTGGAGTTCGCCCGCGTTCGGGCGAGCCGGGGGGCGAGACCTGGTCTTCTTCGGCGGCGGGGACGGGGTGTGCTACGCCTTCGAGCCGCCGTCGGTCGGCCCGGGCGACGCTGCGGGCGGCAGGCGCCTGCGGACCGCCTGGTCGTTCACCTGCGACCCGAAGGCGCGCTTTACCCGCATGCGGGCCGGGCAGAGCCCCCCGGACCCCAACGGCCCCAGCGTGATCATCGGCATGCCCGTGATTCACGCCGGGCGGGTCTACGTGGCGGCCGGGGGCGACCCGTGGCACGGCAAGCAGGCCGGGGCGCTGTACTGCATCGACGCCGCCGGCAAGGGCGACATCACCGCCTCGGGCCGGCTGTGGTCGTATCCGGACCTGAACCAGTCCGCCTCGACACCGGCCATCGCGGACGGCCTGGTCTATATCACCTCCTACGACGGGCGCGTCCACTGCCTGGACGCCCGGACGGGCAAGGCGTATTGGGTCCACGATACGGGCGGGCGGATTTGCGGGTCGCCTCTCCTGGCCGACGGGAAGATCTACATCGGCACGCTCCGGCGGGACCTGTGGGTTCTGGCCGCGGGCAAGAAAGCGAAGGTGCTCGCCCGGGTCCGACTGAGCAGCCCGATCCACTCCAGCGCCGTGGCCGCCAACGGCACGCTCTTCATCGCCTCCGGGCGTCACCTGTACGCCGCGGAGAAGTAGGCGCGTGCCGTGGGTTGACGCGCAGCGGCACCCACGATGCCTTGAGGGGTCGAAGATCGTGGTTGCCGCTTCGGGTCAAGCCACGGCACCCGTTGTGACCTGCTCGAACGACACGCGGCAAGCAGGCTCGTCCGCTCGACGCGCACGAGTCGTGGTGCCCCTCCCGTCTCTATGCTGGCCGGACCTCTCGGTCCGGGCCCGGGCGGCTACTGGGCCCTCTGGACGTTCTGGGCCCGGGGCCCCTTCTCGCCCTGGACGATCTCGAACGTCACGGCCTCTCCTTCGGCGAGCGTCTTGTAGCCCTCGCCCTGGATGTCATTGTGGTGCACGAACACGTCCGTACCGTCCTCCACTTCGATGAAACCGTACCCCTTCGTATCGTTGAACCACTTCACCTTGCCATTAGCCATTCGATGGCTCCTTCAGTGCAGCCGGCATGTTGGATCCGCATAGAACACAGGAAGGCGCAATCACGCCCAGGGGGTTGCTGCTTCCAGCGTGGGTCTGTCACACTTGGTGCATCCTGCAAACACGGCCCGTTGCCAACCAGGACCTGACCGGCGAGCCGGGAAAACGCTTCCACGAACACCTCACCGGCAAACTCGACACTGGTATTGTCGTCATGGAAGGCCCGTATTCCAGAGCAAAACTGCCGCCCCCCGAGGGGTGTGCGACCTGATGATCTGGCAAGTCTGATTCTCATCGTGGCCGCAACCTCGAGAGCGCACCCCGGGAGCGGGATGACACGGATTGCAGGACTACCAGGGATTGAGACAGCCCTCGCGTGGCTGAGGCGCAGGCATCAGGGGATCAGCACGCAGCAAGATGATGCACCAATTACCTCAATCCCATAAATCCGTGCAATCCCGCTCGCCGTTTTTTGTGAACTGTCGCGGCTCAGGGCCCGCCAGGAGAGAGACTCACACGCCCTGGGGCAAACATCCGGCGTGTGGTTGCGGGCAAGGGCCGCGCCGTGTACCCTGTGCGCACGCTTGAGGTAACGACGGGCAGAACAATGGCCAGGCAACGCAGACGAATCGAAATCTATGACACCACGCTTCGTGACGGCACCCAGAGCGAGGGCGTGAGCCTCTCGGTTCAGGACAGGCTGCTGATCCTCGAGGCGCTCGACGCGCTGGGCGTGGACTACATCGAGGGCGGGTTCCCGCTGAGCAATCCGAAGGACGCCGAATTCTTCAACACGGCCCGCAACGTGTCGCTGGCCCATGCGAAGCTTTCGGCGTTCGGCATGACGCGGCGGAAGGACACGGCCGCTGAAGCCGACACGGGCCTGGCGGCCCTTGTGGCGGCCGAGACGCCCGTCGTCGCCCTGGTCGGCAAGACCTGGAGCCTGCACGTGTCGGACGTGCTGAACGCCTCGCCCGACGAGAACCTGGCGATGATCGGCGAGTCGGTGGCCTTCCTGATTGGCCGGGGACGCGAGGTGTTCTTCGACGCCGAGCACTTCTTCGACGGGTACCGCGCCGATGCCAGGTACGCCCTGGCCTGCCTGCGAGCCGCCGCAGACGCCGGGGCCTCCAGGCTGGTCCTGTGCGACACCAACGGCGGGTCCACGCTGGAGCACGTGGCGCAGGTCATCAAGGCGGTCGTCGACCTGATGCCCGAGGCGATGCTCGGCATCCACTGCCACAACGACTGCCACCTGGCCGTGGCCAACTCGCTGACGGCCGTCCGGCACGGCGTGATGCAGGTCCAGGGCACGATCAACGGGGTCGGGGAGCGGTGCGGCAACGCGGACCTGACCGGGGTGATAGGCAACCTCGCCACGAAGTACGACGTCGACTGCCTGCGCCCCGGCACGCTGGGCAGCCTCACCAAGGTCAGCCGATTCGTCTACGAGGTGGCCAACCTGAACTTCCTCGAGAGCCAGCCCTTTGTCGGCGCCGCGGCTTTCGCGCACAAGGGCGGGATGCACGTGCACGCCATGCGGCGCAACGTGAAGACCTACGAGCACATCGACCCGGCGGTGGTGGGCAATTCGCGGCGGATCCTGGTCAGCGAGCTTGCGGGCGTCAGCAACATCGAGGCCGTCGCGCCGGCGAAGTTCGGCCTGAGAGGCGACAAGGACGCCCAGCGCCGCGTGTTGAACGTGCTGATGGAGATGGAGAAGGCGGGTTACCAGTTCGAGGCGGCCCGCGCGAGCTTCGAGGTCCTCATCCGCAAGACCCTGGGCGGGAAGTGGTATCGCACGCTGTGGGATCTCGATCACTACCGCTGCGTGCTCTTCAAGCAGACGGCTCGGACGCCGAACATCGAGGCGATCGTCCGGCTGCGTGTGAACGATTCGGACCGGCACACGGTGTCGGCCGGGGACGGCCCGGTCGACTCGCTGGACCGCGCGCTGTGCGAGGCCCTTCGCCCGCACTACCCGCAGGTGGACGATCTGCACCTGGTGGACTACAAGGTCCGCGTGGTGAACACCGCCGCCGAGACCGCCGCCAGGGTCCGCGTTCTTATCGACTGGTACGACGTCGCGCGCGAGGCCTACTTCGGGTCCGTCGGCGTCAGCGAGAACATCATCGAGGCGTCCTGGCTGGCCCTGGTCGACGCCATCGAGTACACCATCCTCAACGCCATGGACGCCTCGTCGGCCGGCGAGGCGCAGTGACCCATGACCAAGGAACTTGCCACGCAGTACGATCCGAAGACGGTCGAGGCCGACATCGCCCGCCTCTGGGCCGGCGCGGGGGCCTTCGACGCCGAGGCGGACGATCCGCGAGGGGCCTACTGCATCGTCCTGCCCCCCCCCAACGTGACCGCCGCCCTGCATCTCGGCCACGCCCTGAACGGCACGCTTCAGGACATTCTGATCCGGCACAAGCGGATGCAGCAGCACAACACGCTGTGGATGCCCGGGACGGACCACGCGGGCATCGCCACGCAGACCGTCGTCGAGAAACGCATCCTCGCCGAGGAGGGGCGACGGCGCACCGACTTCGAGCGGGCCGAATTCATCGAACGCGTCCAGGCCTGGAAGGACGAGAACGGCGCGAAGATCCTCGACCAGCTCCAGCGGATGGGCTGCTCCTGCGACTGGCGACGCACGCGGTTCACGATGGACGAGGTGTGCGCCGCGGCCGTCCGGGAGAACTTCTTCCGCCTGTTCGCCGACGGGCTGATCTACCGCGGCAAACGCCTGGTCAACTGGGACCCGGCCACGCAGACCGTCCTGGCCGACGACGAGGTCGAGCACGAGGACGTGCACGGGCATTTCTGGTACATGCGCTACCCCCTGGTCGAGCCGATCGAGATCCCGGGTGGTGGCACGGGCGCCCCGCCCGTGCGTCCCACGGACGTCCCGTCCGTGGAACGGAAGCATGGCCGGGACGGCCATGAGACGCATGGGCAGGATGCCCATGCCACGCACGGGCGAGACGCCCGTGCCACGCTGATTACGTACGTGACGGTGGCCACGACGCGGCCGGAGACGATGCTCGGCGACACGGCCGTGGCCATGAACCCGTCCGATCCGCGGGCCGGACACCTGGTCGGCAAGGACATCCGCCTGCCGCTGGTCGGGCGCATCATTCCCATCATCGCCGACGAGCACGTCGTCCTGCCGGACGGCGAAAGCGATGACGAGAAGGCGCGCTTCTCCACCGGGTTCCTCAAGGTCACCCCCGCGCATGATCCGGACGACTACCAGATCGGCCTGAGACACGACCTGCCGCTGGTCAACGTGATGGCGCCCGACGGGACGATCAGCGACCGTTACGGCTGGGAGGACGCGGCCGGGACGGACGCCGAGCAGTTCCTGGGCATGGACCGGTTCGAGGCGCGTGCGGCGATCGTCGAGTGGTTCCGCGGCGAAGGGCTGCTCGAAGACGTCCGCGAGTACGTCCACCAGGTCGGGCACAGCTACCGCAGCCACGTCCCCATCGAACCGTACCTCTCCGACCAGTGGTACATCGCCGTCAAGCAGCCCGTCGACCGGCTGGCCGGGGCGTTCGGCACGGGGCCCATCGCCGGAACGGACGTGCCGGTCAACTCGCTGGCGGGCATGGCGCTGCGCCCGCTGCTGACCGGCAAGGTGACGTTCACGCCCGAACGCTACGCCCGGACGTATCATCTCTGGCTGGAGAACCTGCGCGACTGGCCCATCAGCCGACAGCTCTGGTGGGGCCACCAGATCCCCGTCTGGTCGCAGGACCTCAAGCTGCCCGACGACGTGGAGGCGGCCCCGACGGACCGCGGCCCGGACGCCCGGACGTGTGCGGCAATCGACGAGGCGATCGGCGGGAAATTCGGGCGGCTCCTGGGCGGTTTCCCGGGCGTCCGTCACGTGCTGGTCTGCTCGGCGCACCCCGAGGACGAAGGCTGGATCCGCACCCACGTGTGCCTCGACCGTGACGACCCGGGTCCCGTCGACCTGCTGGAACGCAGCGGCTGGGTCCGCGACGCGGACGTGCTGGACACGTGGTTCAGCTCGGCGTTGTGGCCCTTCAGCACGCTGGGCTGGCCCGAGAAAACGCCGGAAGTCGACACGTTCTACCCCGGCGACGTGCTCTGCACCGCCCGGGAGATCATCACCCTCTGGGTCTCGCGAATGGTCATGATGGGCCAGTACTGCCTCGGCGACATCCCGTTCGCCGACGTGTTCATTCACGCGATGATCCAGGACGGCGAGGGGCGCAAGATGTCCAAGAGCCTCGGCAACGGGATCGACCCGCTGGACATCATCGACAGCCACGGCGCCGACGCCATGCGGTTCACCCTCGCCTCGATGACCACCCAGACCCAGGACGTCCGCATGCCCGTCGAGGCCATGACCTTGCCCGACGGGCGCCAGTGCAACACCAGCCCGAAGTTCGATCTCGGACGGAACTTCTGCAACAAGCTATGGAACGCCTCGCGGTTCGTGCTGATGAACATCGACCGTGCCCCGGCCTGGGCGCAGATCAGCCCCAGGGCCCACCTGGCCGACGCGTGGATCCTCAGCCGGCTGAACGGCTGCATTCGCGAGGCCTCGGGCGCCATCGAGCAGTATCGGTTCAACGAGCTGGCCGACGTGCTCTACCACTTCACGTGGGACGATTTCTGCGACTGGTACGTGGAGATTGCCAAAGCCCGCACGGGCGCAGGCGACCAGACCCCGCGGGCGATCCTGGCCCACTGCATCGACACCATCCTCCGCCTGCTGCACCCGATCATGCCGTTCATCACCGAGGCGATCTGGGCCCGCCTGGGCGAGGTGGCGCCCATACGCGGGCCCGGCGACGAACAGGCCAAGGACCTGCTGGCCACGGCGCGCTGGCCCCGCGCCGACGCCGCCGCGATCGACCCCGCCGCCGAACGCGACTTCGACCTCATGCGGGCGCTGATCCGTTCGGTTCGGGACGCGCGTCGGCAGCACAACGTGCCGCCGGCGGCCACGCCCGACGCGGCGCTCGTCGCCGCCGGAGACCAGGCGCGGGTCGTGCTGGACAACGTGGAGCTGCTTCGCAGCCAGGCGCGGCTCGGCCAGATCGCCGTGGACGCCCCGGCTGGCGGCCCCCCGCCGAACTCGGCCGCCGTCGCCGTCGGCGGCGTGAAGCTCTACGTCCGAGACATCGTGGACGTGCAGGCCGAACGCGCCCGCCTGACCAGGCAGGCCGAGACGCTCGCCAAAGGGATACGCTCCATCGAGGGCAAGCTGGACAACCCGGGCTTCTTGAAGAAGGCCCCGCCGGAGGTCGTCCAGCGCGAGCGGGAGCGCCTGGCGGCGTTGACGGCCGACCTCGACGCCGTCCGCAAATCCCTCGACGCGCTCCAGTAGCGCAAGCGCCCCTCGCGGCGCCATGCCTCCCGCGGTGCCAGACGCCCGGCCCCGACCCGCGTTGACATCATCATCAGTGCGGCGGTAGCATGGGGGTGATGAACGCGCATACGGTACGGTCACTCACGGCCACTGGCGCGGGGGCGGTGGCGTTCCTGGGGCTGATCGCCCTGCCGGCCGCTCTTGTCGGATGTCCGGCCGCCGACGGCGACGGGCCCGGTCGGACACGCCTGCACGAGGAAGGCCAGGCCGTGTTCGGCCGGCCCAACCGCACGGCCCGGACCGCCGGGAAGACCGTCCCCCTGGTTCGCCTGGGCGCCACGGCGGTGGCGTTCCCCGAAGGCGTCCTGACCAACTCCGAGACGGTCTGGTCCGAACTCAGTCACAAGCGCTGGCCGGCGGACGTCCGGGCGCTGCTGGCGCTGAACGGCATCCGCGTGGGCATGCTCGCGTCGAGCGCCTGGCCGGACCTGGCCAAGACGCTGGAGCGGCTCAAGGGCATCCGCCTGAAGTCGGCCACCCTTCCGACGTATCCGGCCTCGCCCGCCCAGGTCTTCCTGCGGCGCACCGACCGGCACCAGACGGTCTTCGCCCACCGGCTGGACGAGACGGTCTACGGCATGGACTACCCGCCGGGCGACGTGACGCTGTCGGTGCACTGCCTGGTCGACGAGGCCACCCCGGCCAGGATGGCCATGACCGTCATGCCGCTGGTCAGGGCCTCACGCCGGAAGATGCGCTACACGAAGGTGAACGGCCGTTACAACTTCATCAAAGTCCCCGCCCTGCTCCGTTTCCGGGAGTTGGCGTGGCAGATACCGGTCACGTCCGGGGACGTGATCGTTCTGGGTCCGGGGCGGGGGGCCCGCCAAAGCTCGGCGGCCGGTCGGCTGCTGTTCCTCCGCGACGTCGACGGGGCCACGTTTGAGACGCTGGTGCTGCTGTCGCCGCACGTGACGATAGTTGGTGGACCGGCCGGTCCGCAGAAGCCGGCGGTGCCGGGGCCGGCGTCTCGCCCCGCCCGCTCCGGCCGGCGCGTCCCGCCGGGACCGCCGGGCGGCCTGCCCGGACCAAGAGGCGACTCGCGGGGAAAACCGCGTTAACCTTCCCTCGAAATGCTGCTATGCTGTCAGCCGGGCACGCCCCTGGGATCTGTCGCATGAGCAACCAAGACCAGACTGAGCCGACCGAACCGCAGCCCCCGGGCTTCTACGCCTGGCTCTGCCGCCACGCCGCGGTGGCCATGATCGCCGCCGACGCCGACGGACGCATTGTCTGCTGGAACGCCCAGGCCGAGGCCCTGCTCGGCCGGACCGCCGAAGAAATGACCGGGCGGTCGATCCTCGAGGCCGTGCCCGACGACCTCCGCGAACGTGTCCGGGGCCTGCTCGAAGGCACCATGGCCCACGGCCGGAGCAGCCGGTTCGAAGCGGCGATACCGCGCGACAAGGGACGGACCGTCCACCTCCGGGTCATCCTGTCGCCCATCCCGGACGATGACGGGCACAGCCGGGGCGTCTCGGCGTGGCTGATCGACGAGACCGGCCGCAAGGAGATGGCCGAGCGCCTGGCGCAGACGGAGAAGACCGCCTCGCTGGGCACGTTGGCCGGGGGGGTGGCGCATCACTTCAACAACATCCTCGGGGGCGTGGCGACGTTCGTCGACTACGCGCTGACCGACGGAGACCCGGCGGCGATGAAGCGGGCGCTCCAGATGACCGCCGAGGCCGCCGCCCGCGCCTCCAAGATCACCCAGTCCCTGCTGAGCTTCGCCGAGCACGACACGCAGGAGAAGGACCTGGCCGACCTGACCGAGGTGGTGCTGACCTTCGCCCACCTGATCGAGCGTCCGCTCAGCGACATGCACATTCGGCTGTCGCTTGAGCTTCGGCCGGTGCCGATCGTCGCCGTCGAGGCCAACCGCATGCACCAGGTGCTCGGCAACCTGCTGACCAACGCCGAGGAGGCCATGCCCCGCGGCGGGACGGTCACGATCCGCCTGGAGCAGTCCGGCGACCGGGCCGTGCTGACCTTTGGCGACACCGGCCCGGGCATCCAGCCCAATATCCTGCCCGTCGTCTTCGAGCCGTTCTTCACCACCAAGGGCCTGCTCGCCGGGGGCGACAAGGCCAATCCCGGGCTCGGGCTGAGCGTCGCCCACGGGATCATCACCGAGATGGGCGGGCGGATCCGCGCCGAGTCGACGCCCGGCCGGGGCGCCACCTTCATCATGACCTTCCCCCTGCCACAGGAGCCGTGAACCCGCGTGGGCCAGATAGCGCTTGACACGCCGGTCCAGTACGTCAAGGGCGTCGGCCCGGCGCGAGCCGAGCAGTTGGCCCGGCTCGGGATCCGGACGGTCGAGGACCTTCTGCTGTACTTCCCGTTCCGGTTCGACCTGCGCAAGCAGGCCCAGCCCATCGCCTCGCTGAAAGGCGCCGGGGAGTCGGCCACCGTCGCCGGCGAGGTCACCGACATCCACGAGCGGACCTACGGGCCGCGGCCCTACTTCCAGATCGAACTGGCCGACGAGACGGGTCGGCTGCTGGTCCGGTGGTTCCACGGCGGGTACCTGCGGGGGAAGGTGCGCGTCGGCACGCAGTTGGCCGCCAGCGGCAAGGTCGGGACCTACCGCGAGATACTCCAGATGGTCAACCCCCGCCACCAGATCCTCTGGGACGGCCGCGACGCCGCGCTCGATCGCGACGAACTGATGCCCGTCTACCCCGCCGGGGGAAAGCTCACCAGCCCGATGATAGGCTCGATCGTCAAGCGCGTCCTGCCGCAGGCCCGCGACCTGCTGAGTAGGTGGTTCTCGCGGGAGTACCTGGCCCGGCGCGGGCTGCCGGCCCGGCCCGAGGCCGTCGTCGCCATGCACCACCCGGAGGACAAGGACCACTGGGCCGCCGCCAGGAGGCGCATCGCCTACGACGAGTGCCTCGTGATGCAGCTCGGCATGGCGCTGTGGCGGATGCGCCAGGTCAGCCGGCCCGCCTGGCCGATGCCACCCAGCGAACGCATCGACGAGAGGATCCGCGCCAGGTTCCCCTTTACGCTGACCGGCGCGCAGGACCGGGCGGTGGCCGACGTGTCGGCGGACCTGGCGCGCCCGCGCCCGATGAACCGCCTCATCCAGGGCGACGTCGGGTCGGGCAAGACGGTCGTGGCGCTCTACGCGGCCCTCGTCGCCGTGGCGAACAAGCGTCAGGCGGCGATTGTCGCGCCGACGGAGATCCTCGCCGAG
>Ga0180432_10001449_pt1 | contig 37498 bp, 31 predicted proteins | sample SS_ome_10_FD_132414 | JGI IMG/M metagenome (GOLD analysis project Ga0180432, IMG submission 132414) | Hypersaline lake sediment archaeal communities from the Salton Sea, California, USA - SS_1_MS_2 metaG | ecosystem: Environmental > Aquatic > Non-marine Saline and Alkaline > Hypersaline >... | reverse complement strand
GTCTCGATCATGCGCAGGCAGTCGGCCTCGGTGTTGGCCATGGGCTTTTCCACGAGCACATGCTTGCCCGCCCCCAGGCAGGCGAGGGACACCTCGGCGTGCACGTGGTGGGGCAGGACCAGGAGCGCGGCGTCCACGTCGTCGAGCACATCGTGGTAGTCGGTGGCCACCTTGGGCCGGCCGCCCAGGCGGTCGGATAGGTCCCGAGCCCGCGCGCGGTCGGTGTCCACCGCGGCTGCGACCTCCAGCCGGTCTTCGAGCCGGTCCATGCGCCGCAGGTAGTTGCCGGTCATGCCGCCGCATCCGATGACCGCGAGCTTCGTTTTGGCCACGGGGGTATCCCTCCTCCTTGGGTCCGACGGGGCGCAGACGTGCGCCGGTGCGTTCAGGCCGTCTCGTCCGGTGCGGGCTCGTCCTTGGGCCGAAGCGTGGGGAACAGGATCACCTCGCGCAGGTTGCGCTTGCCGGAAAGCAGCATGACCAGCCGGTCGATGCCGATGCCCAGGCCCCCGGCCGGAGGCATGCCCACCTCCAGCGCGGTCAAAAAGTCCTCGTCCACCGCGTTGGGCGCGCCGGCCTGGCGGCGGGCGACCTCGGCCTCCAGGGCCTGGCGCTGCTCCAGGGGGTCGTTCTGCTCGGAGTAGGCGTTGCCCAGCTCCATCCCGCACACAATGGGCTCGAACCGGTCGTGCACCGCGGGGTCGTCGCGGTTGCGCTTGCACAGGGCGGTCAGCCCCACCGGGTGATGGGTGACGAACGTGGGCTGGATGAGCGCAGGCTGGACCAGGAGGTCGAAGAGCTCGTCGAGCACGTGCACGTGGTCCAGGGCCTCGGCCTGTGCCTCCAGGGTCTGCACGCGGCCCGCGTCGCCGGTTTGTTCGGCGGCCCGGCGGGTCTGCTCGCGCAGGCGCTCGCGGCACGCGGGCTCGTCGTCCGGGTCGACCCCGGCCTCGCGCAACAGGTCCAGGTACCGCGCGCGCCGCCAGGGCGGTCGCAGGTCCAGGACCCCGTCGTTCCAGGCGAGCTCGTGCGTGCCCAGCAGGTCCTCGGCGAGCTCGCAGATCATGGACTCGGTGAGCGCCATCATGTCCTCGAAGTCCGCGTAGGCCTGGTAGACCTCGAGCATGGTGAACTCCGGGGTGTGCGTGGCGTCGATGCCCTCGTTGCGGAAGTTGCGGTTGAGCTCGTAGACCCGGTCCATGCCGCCCACGAGCAGGCGCTTCAAGGCACACTCCGGCGAGATGCGCAGGAACAGGTCCAGGTCCAGCGCGTTGTGGTGCGTGGTGAACGGCCGCGCGTCCGCGCCGCCGTAGATGGTCTGGAGCATCGGGGTCTCGACCTCCAGGAATCCGCGCGCGTCCAGGAACCGCCGCACCCACGAGACAATCCGGCTGCGCAGCACAAAGGTCTCCAGCGACGCGCGGTTGCTGAGCAGGTCCAGGTACCGGCGCCGGTACCGGGTCTCCACGTCGCGCAGCCCGTGCCACTTGGCCGGGGGCTGCTCCAGGCTCTTGCACAGGACCTCGAAGCCGTCCGCGAAGATGGTGGGCTCCCCCTTGCGGCTTCGCTGCAGCGCCCCGCTCACGCCCAGGAAGTCGCCGAGGTCGAGGTGGCGCAGTTGGGCGAAGGTCTCGGGCAGGGCCTTGTTGCGCAGGTTGACCTGGAGCTTGTCCAGGCTGCGGTCCCTGAGGTCCAGCCAGATGGACTTGCCCATGTCCCGCACGGCCACGATCCGCCCGGCCGCGCGCACGGGCACGGGCGCGGGCTGCTCGCTGTCGGCCTCCGCGTCCAGAAGCGCCTGCAGGACCTCGGCGAGCGTGCCCGTGGTCTCGTACCGGCCCCCGTAGGGGTCTACGCCCAGGTCTTCGAGCGCCTTGCGCCGGGCCAGGCGCTCGCCGCGCAGGTCTTGCTTGGCCATGTCCGCTCCTGACGTGCACGACGCGTGCATGCTCCGGGACGCGCTACCCTACGCGAATCGGCTGGCGTGTCAAGCGAGGCGCGGCTCCGCGCTCAGGTGGGAGCGAGCCGCAAGAGCGCGCACGCGTGCGGGACCACCGTGCGCGAAAGGGCCTCGCGCGCCGCGCCCGCGTCCTCGCGCGCCCACAGGTCGCGCACGCGGCACTCCGCGTGCGGGTCCAGGTCCAGGGCGGTCCACGGCGCGGTGATCTCCGCAGGCGCCTCGCCGCGGTTGAGAAGCCCCAGGGCGAGCGCGCCGTCGGCGAGCGGCTTGCGCCACACCTCGCACGCGCCCACGCGCACCGCGCGCACGGCCTGTAGGCCCAGGGGGTCCTGGTCCACGGCCACGACCTCGGGGTTGCCCAGGATCTCGCGGGTCTGCGCGTCCATGGCCCGCACGTCGCACCCGAGGAAAAGCGGCGCGGAGAGCAGCGACCACATGCCCATCTGCGTGCGGTACTCGTCCGCGGTGCACGCCCGCCCGCGCGAGACCCGGCCCCGGCCGTGCAGGCCCACGACCAGCATGTCCGGATCGTTCCGCCCGCCCGGGCCCGCGTGGGCCTCGAGCCCGGTCATCCGGTCGATGGCGGTGAGGATGCCGATGCCCCGGTTCGTGTCGCGCGGGGTGTCCCACACCTCCTTCACGTCAAAGGACACGCGCCACAGGTGCCCGCCCAGCCGCCGGGCCCACAGCCACGGCGCGCGCGGGCCCCACTCGCAGATGCTGTACACGATCGGCCGGCCCGTGGCGCGAAGCGCCCGCCCCATGGCCGCGAACCGGTCGATGGCCTGGCGGTAGTCCTCGGGCGCGTGGCAGTAGTCGTACTTGAGGAAGTCCACGCCCCAGGCGGCGAAGGTCTGCGCGTCGACCTCCTCGTGTCCGTAGCTGCCCGGCTCGCCCGCGCAGGTGCGCTCGCCCGCGCACGCGTAGATCCCGAACCGGAGCCCGCGGCTGTGCAGGTACTCGGCCAGGGCCTGCATGCCGCCGGGGAACCGGTCCGGGTGCGGGAAGAGCCTGTCCCGCGCGTCGCGGCCGCCGTGCCAGTTGTCGTCCAGGGCCACGATGCGGTACCCGAGCTCGGCGAGCCCCGTGTCCACCAGGGCGTCGGCGGTCTCGCGCACCAGGACCTCGTCCACGGAGGGGCCGAACTGGTTCCAGGAATTCCACCCCATGGGCGGCGTGGGTGCCAGCGTTGCGCCGGGTGCGGGTGCGGGTTGCCGCATGCGGTCCTCTCCTCCTGGGGCGCGGTCCCGGAACGGGCCGCGCGCGCACAGCGTACCCGCGGCGCCGCGGGTGTCAACCGTGCGGGCCGCGCGTCCGCTTGCCCGTGGGCGGCGCGGGTGTTAGAATTGCCGTCTCGCGGCGTCGCGGGGGCGCTGCGCGCGGGACTAGCGTATGCGAATCCGGACCCTGCTCGTGCCCGCGTGCCTGGCCGGGGCCGCGCTCCTGGCCCTGAGCGCGGGCGGGTGCAGTCCCTTTGCGCTGTATTACGCGCCCCGGATGGCCCGGGCGCAGGGACGCACGTACCTGACCGTGCAGAGCATGCACCTGGGCGACGAGGAGGACCGGTTCCTGGTGCTCACGAGCGTGGCGCCGCACACCGGCCAGTGGACAAGCCCGGTGGAGCTGCGTGGCCGGGTCGCGGGCCTGGCGCCCGCGGGCCGGGGCGTGGAGGTGGTGTTCGGCAACGGCGCGGTGTTCGCGTTCCGGTACGCCGAGGGCAGGCTACAGCGCGAGCGGGTGCTCGCGGCCGGACCGGAGCTCCTGGTCGCGGCGCGCGTGGGCGCGGACCTTCTGGCCGTGGAGGCGGAGGGCCGCGAGCTGCGCCTACATCGACTGGAGCGCGGGGCCGAGGCAGACGAGCCCTCCTGGCATGAGCACGGCCCGGTTCTGCACGCGCCGGGAGGCGCCGAGGCCGCGGCGCTTACGCATCTGCACGGTCGGCCCGTGGTGATCTGGCAGCCGGCCGGCGCGGGCCGCGACGCCGCGCTCGCGCCCGACGCGCCGGGACTGCGCGCCGCGCTGCTGGGCCCGGACGGCTGGCAGACCTTGCCCGCGCCGCCGGCGGCCATGCAGGCCGGGGCCTTTGCCGCGACCGCGGGCGAGGGGGCGTTCACCCTGGTGGGCCTGGCGCGCGCGCAAGGGGTGTGGTCCCAGGCCGACCGTGCGATCGTACTGCGCTACACGGACGAGGCCTGGACCCGCGCGCACACGCCCGACCTGCGGGCTTGGGCGCCCGGCCCCCTGGGCCCGGGGCTCGCCGCGATCCGCGACGAAGCGGGCCTGCTGGTCGCACTGAGCGGCGCGCAGGGCGTGCGCCTGCTCGCGCCCGGAGACGGCGCGGGCCTTGCGCTCACCGACCCCGTGCCCGGGCTGGAGGTAACCCAGCGGCCGGACGCCGCGCTCCTGTTGTGGGTCATCGCCGTCGGGCTGGCGGTGCTGGCGGTCGCGCACGCGTTCCGGCGGCGGTGGCGTGTGGGCCGGGCGCTGCCCGGCGCGCGCGGCATGCCCCCGCGCGTGGGCCGCCGCGCGGTCGCGCCCGCGGCCGGCGGGGTGGCCTCGCCCGTGGAACGGGTGACGGCCTTTGCGCTGGACACGGTTCTCCTGCTTCCCCTGGTGCTCGGGTACCTGTACGCGCGCCACCGCAGCCTGGAGGCGGTGTTCGCCTCGCCGCGCGGCCTGGAGGAGCTGTTGGTGGCCGGGTACCTGTACCCCTTGGCGTTCATTCTGTACGCGACGCTGGGCGAGGCCCTGCACGGCCAGACCGTGGGCAAGTACGCGCTGGGCATCGCCGTGCGCGCGGTCGAGGGCGGGCGGCCCGGATACATGCGCGTGCTCCTGCGCAACCTGCTGCGCACGGTCGACCAGCTCTTTATGCCCGTGGGCGGGGGCGTGGTGCTGCCTTTCTTTCCGGCGATCGTGAGCATGCTCTTCAGCCGCGTGAACCAGCGGGTGGGCGACCGCGTGGGCGGGACCCTGGTGGTGCGCCGGGTGCCGGTGGGCTGGCGGCGGCTCGTGCTCGCGAGCGCCTCGCCGCGGCGGCGGGAGCTCTTGCGCGGCATGGGGCTCTCCTTCGTGGCGGTCGCCCCGGAGGTGGACGAGCGTCCGCCCTCCAAGGCCCGGCCCGACGAGGCGGCGCTCGCGCTCGCGCGCCGCAAGCTCGAGACCGTGGGCGGACGCCTGAGCGGCCAGGAGGTCGTGCTCGCGGCCGACACCCTGGTCGCGCTCGAGGACGAGATCCTGGGAAAGCCCCAGGACCGCGAGGCGGCGCGGGACATGCTGCGTCGGCTCTCGGGCACACGCCACCGGGTGGTCACCGCCGTGGCCGTGTGGGACCGGGCCACGGACCGGCGCCTGGCCGTAGTCGACGCCGCGGTGGTGCAGATGCGCGCCATGTCCGAGGCGGAGATCGACGCGTACGTGGACTCCGGGGAGGCCGAGGGCAAGGCCGGCTCGTACGCGATCCAGGAGACCGGCGACCGGTTCGCGCGCGTGGTGCGCGGCGACCTGTCCACGGTCATCGGCCTGCCGCTGGCCCCGGTGCGCGCGCTCCTGGACGAGCTCGAATGGTAACCGCCCCCGCGCCCGGCGCGCGGGGGCCCGCGGCGGCAGTCGACATTTGGTGAACAGGAGGAAGAGGATCTCATGCCCAAACCCGCACCCGCCCCAGCGGTAGGCCCGCACGTGGGGCGGCTCAAGCTCGTGGTGTTCCTGTGCGGCGCCACGCTGATGAGCCTGGAGATGGCCGGGGTACGCATTCTCAACGTGTACTTCGGCAGCACGATCTACGTGTGGGGCGCGATCATCGGGATCTTCCTGGGGGCGCTGAGCCTCGGATACTGGCTCGGGGGGATGCTCGCCGACCGGGCGCCGCGCTTCGAGGTGCTCGGCGCGGTCATCTTTCTCTCGGCGCTCTTCGTGTTCCAGGTGCCCTGGTCCGCGCGGCCCCTGTGCGAGGGGCTCGGCCAGGTGGACGCGTTCGGCCCCCGGTTGCAGGCGTTGTCCAGCAGCCTGGCCCTGTACTTCGTCCCCAGCGTGCTCATGGGCATGGTCAGTCCGTTCGCCGTGCGCCTGGCCGCGCGGGAGGTCAAGGACGTGGGCAAGGTGGCCGGCCGCCTGTACGCGCTCTCGACCTTGGGCAGCATCGTAGGCACCCTCGGGACCGCGTTCGTGCTCGTGGAGTTCGTGGGCAATCGGACCACGATCCTGGCCCTGGGCGCGACCCTGGTGCTGGCCGCGGTGCTGACCGTGGACCGGCGGGCCCTGCGGGCCAAGGGCGCGCTCCTGGGCGCGGTGTTGGCCGTGCCCGCGTGGTTCGGGGCCCAGGGGCCCACGGTCACCCTGGGACCGGGGTACCAGGTCCTGGAGGAGTTCGACTCGGCCTACTACCACATCCTGGTGGCCGAAGGCCCCTACGGGGGCACGCGCGCGCGGGTGCTCAAGTTCGACCGCCTGGTGCAGAGCGGCATCGTGGTCGAGGACGAGCCCGACGCGCCCGTACGCTCGGCCTGCGGGTACACGGACCTGTTGCACCTGGGCATGGTGGTGCGCGACGCGCCGCCCGAGCGGGTGCTTTTCATCGGCGGGGGCGGCGGGGTCGGGCCCATGGTGTTCCGCCAGGACTACCCGTCCATCGAGCGCATCGACGTGGTGGACGTGGACCCCGCGGTGTTCCGCATGGCGCGCGAGTACTTCCGCTACCCCGAGCCGGGCGCGGACCCGGTCATCCGCAGCCACGTGGCCGACGGGCGGCTGTACGTGCTCGAGTGCGACGCCCGGTACGACTACATCGTGCTCGACGCGTACGCGGGCGGCGGGCGGATCCCGTTTCATTTGATCACCAAGGAGTTCCTGGACGAGACGGCGGGGCTGCTCACCGACGACGGGGTGCTTGTCATCAACGTGATCAGCGCGGTGCGCGGCCCGCAGGGGCGGCTGTTCCGCTCGGTGCTCAAGACCCTGGAGGCCGTGGACGGCCTGCCGCAGGTGTACGCGTTCCCGCGCTCGTACCGGGGCGAGCGATCGGAGAACGTGATCCTGGTGGCCACGCGCAACCCGCGGCGCCTGTCCCTGGACCAGATCACCCGGCGCGCGGCGCGCATGGAGCGCCGGGACGAGATCCGGATCCGGACCGTGGACGACTACGCCGGGCATCTGGTCACCGTGGAGCCGGACCTCGGCGAAGCGGTGGTCCTCACCGACGACTACGCGCCCACGGACAGCATGAGCGCGCCCTGACCCCCGCGCGCCCGGCCGCGCCCGCGCGCGAGAAAACCGGCACGCGCGCCCTTGGCGGGGGCCCGCGGCGTGGTATAATGCCGTGCGAAGGGGGTAGCTCGCCCCGCGGGCAAACCGGAGGCCAAGCATGCGACACAGCGCTCGAGGCGCCTTCACCCTCACCGAGCTGTTGGTGGTGATCGCCATCATCGCGATCCTGGCGGGCCTGCTGATGCCCGCGTTCCACAAGGCCCGGCGCGAGGCCCGGAAGGTGGACTGCATGAACAACCTCAAGCAGCACAACATCGCCATCGAGACCTATCGCACGAACGCGGAGAACGAATACCCGTATTGGCTCAGCCAAATGGAGGACAGCCTGCCCAGTCGGGGAGTGTTCCTCTGCCCGCTCGATCCGTACGAGGGCGAACAGGGCGCCCGGCCCGACGAGCTGCCCAGCGAGCACTTCGCGGAGACGAACGACTTCCCCCGCGACAAGTTCACCGACGAGGACGAGGACGCCATCGCCAACGAGACCGGGTACGGCTCGCAGCCGCGGCTGACCAAGCCGAGGATCAGGTCCGATCTGGACGGGAACAGCTACCTGTTCGAGTGGACCCTGGAGAAGTGCCCGTGGAAGGAGCCGGACAAGGGCGACGCCTCCTCCGGCTACTACTGGGAGGACGACGCGGGCAACCGGGTGTACGCGGACCTGGACATCGACCGGGACGGGACCAGGGAGAGCATCTCCTGGCGCGCGGCCAAGAAGTACGAGGCCAGCAACACGCTCAAGGACCCGGACACGGGCGAGACCTTCAACGCCCGGTTCCTGGTGCCCATTGTGCGCTGCTTCTGGCACCTGGAGCGCCGCAGCGCCAGCGGCCACTTCGACTCCACCGAGAGGGAGGTCATGAACCTCCGGCCCTCCGGGAACGTGAACAAGAGCGACCCCGGCCACTGGTGGCGCGAGTACTGAGCTTTTTCTTCCTGTACAAGAGAACGGACCGACACAGCACGGCCTCCGGCGTAGCCTCGGCGTGGTTGGACGCACCTTCGGGCGTGGTTGCCCTCACGCCCCCGCCCCGCGGCGCGCGCGTGCGGCGGCCACGGCCTCGTGCGCGCGGGCGCACAGGGAGTCCACGTCAAAGGGCTTCTCGATCACGCCGAACAGGTCCACGCCCGGGCAGGCCCGGCGCAGGTGCGCGGTGCTGCGCCCGGTGATGACGGCCGCCACGGGCCGCCTGTCTCGGGGCAGGCGGGCGAGGTGGTTCAGGAACTCGGTCCCGGTCATCTTGGGCATTTGCAGGTCCACGAGCACGAGGTCGAAGTCTTCTTCGCCCACCCAGGAGAGCGCCCGGGCCCCGTCGTCCGTGCAGCGGACCCGGGCGCCGTGGCGCTCGAACAGGAGCTCCAGGAAGTCGCAGGTGTCCGGCTCGTCGTCGAGCACCAGGATGCGCGCGCCGTCGAGCCGGGTGGTCGCGGTCCGGTCGGGCTCTTCGCTGCGCTCGGCCCCCTCGCCCACGGGCAGCCACAGGGTGAACGTGGCGCCCTGGCCGGGGGTGCTGTCCACGTCGATGTCCCCGCCGTGCTCGGTGGCGATCGTGTGGCTGATGCTGAGCCCCAGGCCCGTGCCGCGCACCCCGGGCTGGGGGCTCGTGGCGTACTCGCCCTTGGTGGTGAAGAACGGGCTGAAGATGCGACGCAGGTTCTCGGGGTCGATGCCGCATCCGGTGTCCCGGAACCGGGCGTAGACGCGGCCCTGCGCGTGGCCGGTCTCGATGGTGAGCGTCTTGTCCGGACGGTCCTGCATGGCGTGGCGGGCGTTGATCAGGAAGTTGAGCACCACCTGGCCGATCTGCGCCGCGTCCATGGGCGTCGCGGGCACGGGCGCGAGACGCAGGTCGAAGCGGATGCCCTCGGTCTCGAACTCGCGGCGCACCAGGGCCACGGTCTCGCCCACCACGCGCACGAGATCCGCGTGGCGCAGCACGGTCTCTCCGGGCTGGCTGAATGCGAGCAGGTTGCGGGTCACCTGGCCCGCGCGCTGGGCCGCGCGCGCCACGCGTTCGAGCCAGTCTTTGAGCTCGGGGTCGAGGTCGGGCCGTTCGAGCGCGAGCTGGATGAACCCGAGGATCGACACGTTGATGTTGTTGAACTCGTGCGCCACCCCGCCGGCGAGCGTGCCCACCGCGGCCAGGCGCTCGGAGCGGATGAGCGCCTGCTGGGCCTGCTTTTGCAGGGTGACCTCTTTCAAGATGGCGATCACCCCCTGCCGGCCGCCCACGGTGACTCGGCCGCTACTCACCTCCACGATGAGTCGCCGGCCCTCGCGATTCATGATCTCGGCCTCGTAGCGCAGGGGCACGTCCTTGCCGGCCATGCGGCGCTGGTAATAGGTGAGCACCCGCTCGCGCCCGAGCGGCGTGTCGGGCAGCAGGACCTCGATCAGTTCGCCGATCAGGTCGCGCGCCTCGTAGCCGGTCATGTCCAGGAGCGCGCGGTTGGCGTACTCGATGCGGCCGTCCACGACCAGGACGATGCCGTCGGTGGCGTTCTCGATCAGGGCGCGGTACTTCTCCTCGCTTTCGCGCAGGGCCTGTTCGGCCTGCTTGCGCGCCGTGACGTCGTGCAAGAGCCCGGAGATGCCGGTGATCCGGCCCTCGGCGTCGCGCACCAGGCGCCCGTTCTCCTCGAGCCAGTGCACCCGTCCCTGCGCGTCCCGGAACCGGAACTCCACGGGCGGGTGCTCGCCCGCCTGCATCACCCGGGCCACGGCGGCGGCCACGTGCGTGCGCTCCTGCGGGGGCAAAAGCTCGTGGAAGGGACGGCCGATCGCGGCGGCCGGATCGAGCCCGTAGCGGCGCGCCTGCGGGCCCAGGTACACCACGCGCCCCTGCGCGTCGAGCGCATAGGGCACGTCGTTGGTGTTCTCCACGAGCCGGCGCAGGCGGTCTTCGTCCGCCGGCAGATTGTCGAGGTCGTCGGGATCGTTCGGCGGGTCGGGCGGCCTGGGCGCGGACATGAGCGGCTCCTGCACGGGGCTTGCGCCTGTAGACCATAGAGAACCGGGCCGGACCGTCAAGCGTGCGTTCGGCGCGTAGGGGCCTTTTCGCTTGACCGGGTGCAGTGCCGTGCTTACAACCGTCCAGTCCGCATGCAAGGCCCGCGACCCGAGGAGACCCCGTGGCAGACGAGGCGAGCCCCGACGCATACGCGCCCGAATCCGAGTCGTCCGCCCCCGAGGCGGCCGCGGCCGGTCCGCCCCCGCCCGGGAGCCTGGACCGGCCCTGGCCGCGTCTGCTCAGGTGGACGGTGGGCCTGGCGGCCGCGGTGCTGGCCGTGGCCGTGCTGGCCCTGGCCCTGTGGTCGCTCGAACGGCTGTGGACCCCGTAACCCGAGGCTGGAGGAGCGCGCCATGCGCGGCATTCCGGTCCTGAGCGTACGTGGACAGGGCATCGCCCAGGCCTGGGAGCAGAGCCTCGTGCAGCTGCACGCGCACGGGTGCGACGTGCGCACCATGTACGACAAGCCGGGCGACCCCCCGAGCAAGGACGCCACCATGCTCGTGACCGTGGAGGAGCCGCTGGCCGAGCCCGCCATCCACAAGGACTTCCCCGGCGGGCTGGAGGACCTGCAGGAATACGTCATGGAGGTCACCGACGGGATCAAGGACCACCTGGTCCGCGATCCGAACGACCCCGCGGACACCCGGTGGGAGTACACGTATCACCAGCGCCTGACCGCGTACCGCGCACCCGGGCTCGCCGACCGCGCCTGGGACCAGGTCGAGGCCGTGGCGCGCAAGCTCGCCGAGACCCCGTACACCCGCCGCGCCCAGGCCATTACCTGGAAGGTGTGGGAGGACCCGGACTGTTACGACCCCCCGTGCCTGCAGAGCGTGTGGTGCCGGATGACCGAGGAGGGGGGCGACCAGGTGCTCAGCATGAACGTGCGGTTCCGGTCCAACGACGCGTACAAGGCCGCGTTCATGAACATCTTCGCCCTGGTGCGCCTGCAGGAGCGCATCGCCGCGCGCGTCGGACAGCTGTGCGGCCGGCCCGTGCGCCTGGGCCGGTACGTGCACCTGGCGGACTCGTACCACCTGTACGGGGCCTATTTCCGCGAGTTCGAGGAGCGGTTCCTGCGCGGCCTGGAGCGGCGCAGCTTCGAGGAGCGCACGTTCCGGTACGAAGACGTGAAGGACCTGATGGACGAGGCGCGGCCCGCGATCCTGGACAAGGTCCGAAGGCTCGACGCCCGCCAGACCCCGGGGCCGACCCCGCAGGAGTCGCCGCCCGCGCGCGGGGCATAGGGCGCGGGATTGATTTTGCACGGTGCGTTCGCAACGAGAATTGTGGAGACCGACCGTGACCAGTCGTGAGCGCATGCGCGCGGTGCTCGAGGGCCGCGTGCCCGACCAGGTGCCCCGCGGCCTGTACGGCCCCTTGATCGACATCGTCAACGACTACACGCGCGAACTGTTCGCCACGCACACGGGCAAGGATCCATTGGACTGCTTCCGGCACGACCTTCGCACCCTGTGGCTGCGCGACGAGGCGCACAGGCGGAACCGCCCAAAGGCCCCGGACGGGGAATGGTACAGCCAAAAGACCCGGCGCATCGAGACCATCGCGGACCTGGAGAAGATTCGCCTGCGCGAGCTGTGGGCGCCGACGCCGTACACGGCCGAGGCCCTTCGCCCGCAGGTCGAACGCCTGCACGACCAGGGCCTGCCCGTGTTGATCTATGGCAGGGTCACCCTGTTTCAGTTCGGGTGGTGGCTGCGCGGGCAGACGCAGTTCCTCATGGATATCGCCCTGGGCGAACCGTGGCTGGAGCCGCTGCTCGACATCGTGGCGGACGCGGCCGCTGCGGACGCGGCGATCTTCGCCGCGGCGGGTCCGGAACTCGTGGGCACGGGCGACGACGTGGGCACGCAAAAGGGGTTGTTCATCAGCCCGGAGCACTGGCGCAAGTACTTCAACCCCCGCGTGAAGCGCATCGTGGACGCGGCCAAGCGAGCGAATCCGGCGGTGCGCATCGTGTTCCACTCGTGCGGGAACGTGTGGGACATTATCCCGGACCTGATCGAGGCGGGGGTGGACGTGCTCAACCCGATCCAGCCCGAGGCCATGGACGCGGCCGCGGTCAAGCGCGAGTTCGGCCGGGACCTGGTCCTGTGGGGCGGGGTGAGCTGCCAGCGCACGCTGGCCTTCGGCGGTCCCGAGGACGTGCGCGAGGAGGTGCGCCAGGCGATCGACGTCCTGGGCGCGGACGGGGGCTACATTCTCAGTCCCGCGCACATGATCAACGCGCCCACCCCCTGGGAGAACATTGTGGCCTTCTTCGAGGCCGCGGACGAATACGGACGGTATGCACCGCAACAGACGATCGCGCACAAGGAGATCCAGGCATGAGCCAGTGGAAGCGGATCGGATTCATCGGCGCGAGCTACCGCGCCATGCACGGGTACATGGAGCCTCTGTCCCACGACTACGCGGACACGCACGAGCTCGTGGGCGCGTTCGACACGCGGCCCGCCCGCGTGGACGCGGTCAACGCCCATATTGGCACGAACGTGCCGGCGTTCGAGACCCTCGACGACCTGCTCGACAAGGGACGGCCGGACGTGGTCGTGGTCGCGAGCGTCGACGCCACGCATGCGGACTACATCGAGACCTTGCTGGACCGGGGCGTGGATTGCGTGAGCGAAAAGCCCCTGTGCATCTCGGCCGAGCAGTGCCGGCAGATCCGCGCGGCCCAGGCCCGCCACCCCGAGCGGCGCGCGATCACCGCGCACAACTACCGGTACAACCCGGCCAACCGCGCCATCGCGCAGGTGCTCGCCTCCGGGCGGATCGGCGCGATCCGTACGATCTCCTACGAGGTGCTGCTGGGCCGCGAGCACGGGTCGAGCTACTTTCGCCGGTGGAACCGCCAGCGCGGCCAGTCCGGGGGGCTGCTCGTGCACAAGTCCTGCCACCAGTTCGACCTGATGAACTGGTTCGTGCAGAGCCGTCCCCGCGAGATGGTCGCCCATGGGGGCCTCGTGGCCTACGGGCCGGGCGCGAGCCCGTTCCACGGCGAGCACTGCCACACCTGTCCGCACGCGCAGGCGTGCGATTTCCACATCGACTTCCGCCACAGCGGCATGCGCGCGGGCCTGTATGCGCAGAGCCATACCGAGGGTGCGTACGTGCCGGATCTGTGCGTGTTCAGCCCCGAGATCGACAGCCCGGACCACGCCACCGTGGCCTACGCGTACGAGAACGGCGTGCTGGCCAGCTACCGCCTGGCCGCGCACCGCGGGCCCGAGGAGGCGCGGCTCGTGGTCGAGGGGAGCGAAGCCACCCTCGAGTTCGGCCGGGTGTACCAGCGCGCGCTCGACGGGGCCATGATCGACGCGACCACCCAGGTGGTGGTCGTGGAGCAAGGCAAGCCGCCGGAGGCCATCTCCGTGGACAAGGTCGCGGGCGGGCACGGCGGGGCGGACACCCTGATGCTGCGCGACCTGTTCGGCGCCGAAGAGCCGTCGCCCGCCATGCCCACGCTGGAGGACGGCATCCAGGCGGTGCTCCTGGGCGCGGGCGCCATGCGGTCCATGGACCAGGGCTCGAGCCCGGTGGACGTGCAGGCCCTGGCCCCGCGGTAGGCGCGCCGACTACGAACGCCTGCATTCACGGGGGACGCGGACGCGTCCCCTCTTTCTAATTGGGCACGAGGCGCGCGGCTGCGTCACCGGTCGATCATAATCGCACGGGTAGACGTCGTCCGGCACGGACGGATGTGCATGGCCGCGCGGGTCGGCCGAGCAGGTACCTACAGATCCCAATGGGCGGGGGTGCGGCGCTGGCCCACGGGCGGGGACAGGATTTCGCTGGCGACCACGGCCTCGCGCAGGGCCTGGGGGTTCGCGCGAAGCCGGTCGATGAAGTCTTGCTCAGGGCGCGAGGCCCGGCGCTCGCGCGCGCTCGCGGCCCGCGCGGTGACGGGGACGGCCTGTTCCTTCTCCTTGCGGCGGGCGGCGTCCTCGGCCTGCTGGCGTGCGCGTCTGCGCGCGTCTTTCGCCTCTCTCGCCTCGACACGCTGCTGGCGCAGGCGCTCCTGGCGGGCGCGCTCGCGCGCCTGGGCGCGTCGGTCCTCGCGCATCTCGCGCGACTGAGCGCGGACCTCGCGCGCCTCGCGCTCGCGGGCGGCCTGGTTGTGCTGCTGGGCCTCCTGCAAAAGCCGACGGGCCACCTCGCGCGCGGAGGGCTGCTGGGCGCGGCGCGGCCCGGGCGCGGCCTGTTCGCGCCGGGCCTGCTGCAGGGCCTCGTATTCCTCCAGGGTGAGGGCCTCGGCGTGGCGCGCGACCTCTTCCTCCTCCGCCTCGGGCGGCTCGGGTCGCGCGGGCGCACGACGCGGCGGCGTCCGCCGGGCGGAGCGCTCTTGCTCCTCGGCGCGGCGCTTGAGCTCCTTGAGCCACTGCTGCAGGTCGCTCGTTCCCGGCATGGGATCGCTCCTTGGCAAGGGCCGGACCTGTGCGGCGCGGCAATTCGCCGCCCGCCCGGACCGGCGGTCCAGACGGGCGACGCCCCCACTCGGCCGCGTGCGGCCCGGGTCGGGCCCGGGCCGGGGCCGGTCAGCTCTCCTCGTCGGGCTGGCCGCCGATCTGCTCGCGCATGTCGGTGTCGGCCTGGATGTTGCGCATCCGGTAGTAGTCCATGATGCCCAGGTTGCCGCCGCGGAACGCCTCGGCGATGGCCTTGGGCACCTCGGCCTCGGCCTTGACGACCTCGGCGCGCATCTCGCGGATGCGGGCCTCCTGCTCGGCCTGGGTGGCGCGCGCCTCGGCAGCGCGCTTCTCCGCGTTGGCCTGGGCGACCTGCTTCTTGGCGTTGGCCCGGTCGATGTCCAGCTTCGCGCCCACGTTCTCGCCCACGTCCACGTCCGCGATGTCGATGGACAGGATCTCGTACGCGGTGCCGCTGTCCAGGCCCTTGGCCAGGGCCGCGTTGCTGATGCGGTCGGGGTTTTCCAGCACCTCGGTATAGCTGTTCGAGGAGCCGATCGCGGACACGATGGCCTCGCCCACGCGCGCGATGATCGTGTCGTCGGTCGCGCCGCCGACCAGGCGCTCGATGCAGGTGCGCACGGTCACGCGCGCCCGGGCCTTGACCTGGATGCCGTCCTTGGCCACGGCGTCCAGGGTGCTCTTCGTGGCGTCGGGCTTGGGGCAGTCGACCACCCGCGGGTCGACCGAGGTGTTGACCGCGCCCACGATGTCGCGGCCCGCCAGGTCGATGGCGCAGGCCTGCTGAAACGAGAGCTCGATGCCCGCCTTGTCGGCCGCGATGAGCGCACGCACCACCGCGTTCACGTCGCCGCCGGCCAACAGGTGCGCGCCCAGGGCCTCGATGTTGATGTCCAGTCCCGACTGCTGAGCCATGATCATGGCCTGCACCACGGCCGGGACGTTGCCCCGGGCCAGGTAATGCGCCTCGAGGAAGTTGAGCGACACGTCCAGGTTGGCCTTGAAGGCCATTATCAGGCTGTTGACGATCAGGCGGCTGTTGACCTTGCGGAAGGTCATGCCGATGAGTGTGAAGAAGCTCACCCGCACGCCGCTCGAATAGGCCTGCAGCCACAACTGGCCGTAACTGAGGATGACGATCAACATGACGATGCCGGCGAGAACGCCGACCGCCCCGAGCAACAGTCCCAGGCCTTCCATGTCTATCCCTCCTCATCCCTTGCGGGCCGCACCAAAACCCGCCGTCTCTGCACCTCCACGACCTCGACGGGCGTACCGGGCTCGATGACCCCGGCCTGCGCGGCGACCTCGATCGTCCGATCCGCGAACTGCGCCATTCCCATGGGCCGCAGCCGGGTGCGCGCCGTGCCCCGGGTCCCCGGCACGGGTGGAGGCGGCTGCGGTAACCTTGCAGGCGCCCCGGTCCCCATCCGGTCGCGATGCACGAGCGGGCTGCGTCGCATGAGCCGGAACCCGAGATAATAGGCCAGCGGCATGCCCGCCACGCCCGCGGCCAGTGTAGCCCACCCGGCCGCGCTGTCCAGCGAAAAAGCGGTGTATACCGCGGCGGCGCCCAGGGTCATGCCCAGCACGGACAACAGGCCGAACGAGGGAATCACCGGCTCCAGAGATATGAGCCCGAGCGCGACGACCAGCAACCCCGCGATCTTGACGAAGGTCACGCAGCGTCTCCGTGTCCGGGCATTCAGCCCTGGCGCGCTGCGCCCGGCTTTGTGTCCTGCGGCGTCACGAGCCCCACGGCGATGCGCGGGCCGTTCACGTCAAGGACCCGCACCCGCGCGCCCTCGGGGATGTAGCCGCCGTCGCTGACGACGTCCAGGGTCCGGCCGTCGTCGGTGCGCATCTTGCCCGCGGGCCGCAGCACGGTGAGCGTCTCCCCCTGCACGCCCACCAGGGACGGCTGCTCCCGCTCGCGGGCCTCCTCGTGGGGGAAGCGACCGGCCTCGGCCTCCTGCACCTCGTCGGCCAGGTCCGCGCCGCGGCGCAGCCGGCCCAGGAGAATCAGCCGGCCGAACAGGGGCATGCGCGGCAGCACCCGGATGAGGAGCGCCCCCAATCCGATGGCGCCCAGCGCCCCGATGCCCAGCACCTGCACGAGGCCGCCCACCTCGCGGGACCAGTCCACGCCTCGCGCGCCGAACGAGGGCAGGTAGCTCAGCACCAGGCTCGCGCCGATGGCCAAGACCCCCAGGATCCCGGCCACGCCGATCCCGGGCAGGATGAAGAGCTCCACCAGGACGAGCACGAGCCCGATCACGAACAGGCTCAGCTCCCACACCTCGGCGCGGTCGTGCAGGAACAGGATCACGAAGAACGCGCTCAGCCCGATGATGCCGATGATTCCGGGCAGGCCGAAGCCCGGGGTGCTCGTCTCCACGATCACCCCGGCGATGCCGATCACCAGGCACGCGATAAGCACGAGCGTCCACTGCAGCCCCAGCCGCTCCAGGAATCCCTCGGCCGCGGAGGGCGGGGGCTCCTCCCGGATGATCTCGCTCTCGTTGATGTTCCGGCCCCGGTAAAAGGCGCCCGCGCTCTGCACCAGTTCATCGGCCAGCCCGTAATCCAGGGCCTCCTGCGCGGTCAGGGTCAAGAGCTGCCCTTCCTTGACCACGAGCTCGCGGCCGGTGATCCGGCGGCTCACCTCGCCGGACTCGATCTGGCTGTCCAGCAGGTCGAGCTGGTCCTTGGTGAGGAACTCCCGGGACCCGTCCGCATAGGCGACCCGGTACAGGGCGATGGACTTGGTGACCATGGCCTCGAGCAGCGGGGCCGGGTGGTCGTTGGCCTGGGCGTTGGTGCGCATGCGCGCGCGGATCACGGACTCGAGCTTCTCGCGCATCTCCGGGGGCACGGTGCCGATCAAGAGGTGCGGCTCGCAGTCGCCGATCGTGGTGTTCTCGACCATCACGATCTCGTCGCACGCGGTGGCCGTCATGGACCCGCCGCTGATGGCCTGGCCGGTGACCAGGGCCGCGGTGGGGAAACGGTGGTCGAGCAGGTCCTTGCAGATCTCCTCCACGGCGTTGACCATGCCGCCGGGCGTGTCGATCTCCAGCACCACCAGCCGCGCACCCGCGTGGTCGGCGCGCTCCAGGATCTCGTGCACGGTGCGCTGCATGTCGCCGCCGATGGCGCCCTGGATGGGGATCACGAACACCTTGCCGACGCCCGCCGCGGGCGTGCCCGGCTCGTCGGGATTGCTCGCGCCGTGCGCGGCCAGTGCGCACGCGCTGCACAGCGCGGCCAGAACCGCCAGTCGCATCCGCATGAACGTCCCCCTGCGCCGCCGTGCCCGGGTCGGCCGGCCGTGTGGGCCTTTACCAGACCGGCCCGCCCGTGTCAAGAGCCAGGCGCGCGAGCGGCCCGGTCGGGCACAAAGCGCTTGACAGAAACCCAGCATACGTTGAAACTCAGGCGGGACGCGAGCGAAAAACAGCGATCCTGAAGCACGGGAGAACGGACATGGCCAAACTGAAGGGGGACGTGCTGGTCGCCCAGTCGGGCGGGCCCACCGCGGTCATCAACGCGAGTGCGTGCGGCGTGGCGCAGACCTGCCTGCGCAACAAGGCCACGTTCGGCCGGGTGCTGGGCGCCACGAACGGCGTGTTGGGCGTGCTCCACGAGGAGCTCTTCGACCTCGGGCGCGAGGGCAAGGCCGCCCTGGACCTGATGCGCCGCTCGCCCGCCGCGGCCGTGGGCAGCTGCCGGTACAAACTCGACCCCCAGGACCCGCGCGACTACGAGCGCATCCTGGAGGTGTTCCGCGCGCACGGGGTGCGCTACTTCTTCTACATCGGCGGCAACGACAGCATGGACACCGCGGACAAGGTGGACAAGCTCGCCCGCGAGAGCGGGTACGAGCTGCGCGTGGTGGGCGTGCCCAAGACCGTGGACAACGACCTCGCGTGCACGGACCACTGCCCGGGCTTCGGGTCCGTGGCCAAGTACCTGGCCGCCTCGGTCATGGAGGCCGGCCGGGACACCGAGGCCCTGTACACGTACGACACCTGCACGATCGTCGAGAGCATGGGCCGCAACGCCGGGTGGATCGCCGCGGCCGGGGGCCTGGCCGCGCGCAGCCCGCAGGACGCGCCGCATCTGGTGTACGTGCCGGAGATCCCCTTCGACCCGGACCGGTTCGTCCAGGACTGCAAGGCCGTGCTCGACCGGCACAGGCGCCTGTTCATCGTGGCCAGCGAAGGCCTGAAGACCGCACGGGGCGAGTACCTGAGCGCGGACAAGGGCGCGTTCGGCACGGACGCGTTCGGTCACGCGCAGCTCGGGGGCGTGGCCGAGGTGCTCAAGGCCCTCGTGGAGGAGCGCGTGGGCGTGAAGGCCCGGTTCAACAAGCCGGGCACCTGCCAGCGGTCGGCCATGCACTTCGCCTCGCGCACGGACGTGGACGAGGCGTACCTGTGCGGGCAGGACGCGGTGCGCCGCGCCCTGGAGGGGGTCACGGGCAAGATGGTCTCGCTCGTGCGCAAGTCGAACCGGCCTTACCGGTGCGAGACCGGGCTCGCGGACCTCGCGGACGTGGCCAACGGCGAGCGCCCCCTGCCGCGCAGCTTCATGAACAAGGCGGGCAACCACATCACCAAGCGCATGCGCGACTACGCGATCCCCTTGATCCGCGGCGAGGCGCCCGTAGACATCGGCCGGGACGGCCTGCCCGTGTACGTGCGGTTCAAGCGACGCCACCTGCGCAAGCGGTGCCGGCCGCACCAGGTGCGCTGAGCCCGGCGCGGCCGGGCGGAGAAGGGCCCATGGGCTTTTTCGACGACATGTTGCGGTTCATCAGCGTGATGATCCTGGGCATGGAGGACCGCACCAAGGCCTTCCGCCAGGAGATGGAGATGGGCGAGCGGTACATCCGCTGGGGCGAGGAGCGCGGCGACCTGCGCGACTTCGAGAGCGCGCTCCATCACCTGGAGATCTGCCGCAACGAGGACGCGGGCCGGCCGGACCTGATCCTGCGCAAGCAGGCCGCGCTGTTGCAGGCCCTGGTGGGCCTGATGCGCGTGCAGGTCGAGAGGTTGCGCGCGCAGGAGGCCCAGATGCGCTCGGAGGTCACTGAACTCGAAGACGGGCTGCGCGGCACGCGCGACGAGGCCGAGGCGGCCGGCCACCGGGTCCAGAGCCTGGAGCGCGAGGGCCGCATGATCCGGGCCCGCGAGGCCCGCGAACAACTCGAAGAGCTCCAGCGCGCGCGCGACCGGCTGGCCGAACAAGTCCAGGAGGAGAAGACCCGCCTCAAGCAGGAGCTTGCCGAGCTCGTGGCCGAGGCCCGCCAGGGCCTGGCGCAGCGCAGGGACCGCCTGGAGCTGGCCATCGCCGAGCTGGACGGGGTCGAGGACGTCAGCCCCGAGGCGCGCCAGAACATCACCGGTGGCGCGCGCAGAGAAGCCGACGAGTTGGAGCAGCAATTGGCCGTGTTTGGCGAGTGACCGATCCATGCCGCGCAAGGCCCTGCGGATCCTGGGAGGCACCGCGCGGGGCAGACCCCTGACCGTGGGCCAGAGCCGCGCCCGTCCGCCCCTGGCCCTCGCCCGGGAGGCGCTCTTCAACATTCTGGCCGACCGACTCCCGCACGCGCGCGTGCTCGATCTGTACGCGGGAAGCGGTACGCTGGGCCTGGAGGCCCTCAGCCGCGGCGCGGCCTGGTGCGTGTTCGTGGAGCGCGACCCCGCGGCGATCGAGGCGCTCGTCGCGAACCTGGACCGGTGCGGGTTCACCCGGCGCGCCGAGGTACACACGGCCGCGGCCGAGGACGCGTTTGCCGGGCTGGCCGGGCCCTTTGACCTCGTGTTCGTGGACCCGCCGTACGCGACCGCACGCGCCTGGGCCAAGGGGCAGGGCGGCGAGGCGGTGCGCACAGAGACCGCGAAGCGCGTGGCCGCGGGCGGGCGGCTCGTCCTGCGTCTGGAGAAGGACGATCCGCCGCCCCCGGACTGGGCCGGGCTCCAGCGTACGGAGGCGCGCGTGTACGGGCGAAGCTGCGTTGTGTTCTATGCGCGCGCGGGGTCGGACCGGCGCGAGTCCAGGGAGTAGGCCATGGCCGACGCGGTGCAACCGGCCACGACTACGCAGGCCAACGCGCGGACCGCGCAAGCCGCGGACGAGGGCCTGGTCGGTCCCGAGGCGGTGGTGCTGGTGCTCCTGGGCATCGCCATCGCGCTGGTGGTCCCGTATTTCCTGCGCCGCACGCGCCGGCAGACTGCGCCGCCCCATGCGCCGGTGCGCGACCAATGGGCCGAGCACAGGCGCGCGGCCCAGGCGCGCAAGAGCGCGGACCGCATCCTGGTCGAGCTCGTGGAAACCGGCCGCGAGATCAGCGCGCGCATGGACACCAAGATCCGGGTGCTCAACACCCTGATCCGCGACGCGCAGCGGTGCATCGCCCGGTTGGAGGCCCTGCAGGGCCGGTCCGGCGAGCAACCTCCTTCACCCCAGCAGGACAGGGACGAAGAGCAGAGGTCCGGACCGCCGCCGCCCTCGTCCGAAGGTCCGCAGTCCCAGCCGGGCGCGCCGGCCGAGCCCGAACCGGCCTCTCCGCCTCAGCCGCAGGACGCACGCCCCGAGGCCCCCTCGTCCCCGCAGCGCGAGGAGGGCTGGCAGGAGCAGACCGCCCGGCGCGTGATGGCGCTCACCCGCCAGGGATACCCGGTGGCCGACATCGCGCGCCAAACGGGCCTCAGCCGCCAGGAGGTCACCCTGGTCCAGCAGCTGCACGCGAACGACCCGCCCGCCTGAGCCCCGCAGAGGAGACGAGCCCCGTGGCCGACCTGTTCACGTGTGTTCCGTCCGTCGCCCTGGGCCGAGGCGCGTTCGAGGACCTGGGCGAACTCGTCTCCGGGCTCGGCGACCGGGCGCTTGTGGTCACCGGCCGGGGCGCCATGCGGCGCCAGGGCGTGCTCGACCGCGCGCACAAGCTCCTCGCGGACGCGGGCGTGCAGGCCGCCTGCCACGAGGGCGTGCCGCCCGAGCCGCGTCTTGCGGACGTGGACGCTGCGCGCGCCGCCGCGCAAGAGGCCGATGCCCGGGTGGTGGTGGGCCTGGGCGGGGGCAGCGCCCTGGACGTGGCCAAGGCCGCCGCGGGCCTGTTGCGCGAGCCCGAGCGCACCGCGCACTACTTCCACGGCGCGGACCTGTCCGGCAACGGGGTCCCGTTCGTGGGCGTGCCCACCACGTTCGGCACGGGCACGGAGGCCACGGAGAACGCGGTGCTCACCGATCCCCAGGCGCGCGTGAAGAAGAGCCTGCGCCACCCCGGCATGCTCGCGGCCGTGGCCGTGGTGGACGCGTCGCTGGGGGAGAGCGCGCCCGCGCCGGTCAAGGCGCAGAGCGGCATGGACGCGCTCACCCAGGCGGTGGAGAGCCTGATGTCCCGGCACGCGAACTCGCTCACCCAGAGTCTGAGCCTGGGCGCGGCGACGCTTCTCATGTCCAGCCTGTCCGCGTTCGTGCGCGGCGAGGGCGGCACGGAATCCGCGGAGAACTGCGCGGCCGGCAGCCTGATGGCGGGCATCGCGCTGGCGAACGCGCGGCTCGGGGTGGTCCACGGGGTTGCGCATCCCATCGGGCTGCGCTACAGTGTGCCCCACGGCCGGGTGTGCGGGGTGCTGTTGCCGCATGCGCTGCGGTGGAACCGCAAGGCCGCCTCGGAGGAGTATGCTCTGCTTTCGAGCGTCGCGGGCCGGGACGTGGTCGAGTTCTGCGAGGAGCTTCTGCGCACGCTCGGGCTGCCCACGGACCTCGGGGAGCTGAACGTCTCGGAGGCGGACGTGGCGCCCATCGTGGCCGAGGCCCTGCCTTCGGGGAGTCTACAGGCCAACCCGCGGCCCCTGTCCGAGCAGGAGCTCGCCGCGTTCGTGCGCGAGGCGTGCGGTCTGGCGCGCGGCTAGGTATTGCATTGAGGCATGCGCCGTGGATGCGCATGCAGGCAGAGGGGCCGCCGGCTGAGCCCGGGCGGCCCGCGGACCAGAGTCAGAAAGGCGGAGCCCGCATGATGCGTATGGGAACTGGCCGAACGACAACGATCCTGAAGGTGGCGCTGGCCCTGGGGCTGGTGGCGATGTTGGGCTCTTCGATCCTCGCGGGGGAGGACCAGGCGGCGCAAGCGCTCTCCTGGCCGCAGGAATGGGTCGCGTTCGGGCCCGTGCCCCCTAGCCGGGGCATGCAGCTCGGGGGGCTGCCCGAGTCCGAGAACCTGTTGCCCGGAGAGCAGCTTGCGACCGTCCCGGAGAAACTCGAAATCCGCGGCCTGGACTTCGAGCCCGAGAAGGTGGTCTTGAGCGAGAACGCCGTGGACCTGGGCAAGTGGTTCGGGGGCAAGGAACGCGGCAAGACCGTGTACCTGTTCGCACGCCTGCGTCTCGAGGAGGACACGCGCGTTCGCATCGGCACAGGCGCCGACTGGTTCATGCAGTGGTGGGTGGACGGCCGGCCGGTGTTCAACGCCCTTGAGACGGGCAACCGGGCCGCGCCCATCGCGATCACCAACCACGAGTTCGAGGTCCCCTTGTCTGCGGGCGAGCACGTGCTGGCCGTGGCCGTGATCAGCGGCAGCAACGCGTTCGTGTTCGCCGCGGGCGGGCCGCGCGAGCTGGCCGCGGCCCGTACCGACGAGGACAAGCCCCCGGCCCAGGCGCGCGCCGAGGCGGCCCGCGTCCTGGAGGACCCGGAGGCCGGCAACTACAAGAAGGCGGAGGCGCGGCTCACCATCGCGCAGAGCTACGCGCAGGAGCAGGACTTCGCCCGGGCGCGCGAGATGTACGCCGAGGTGGTGGAACATGGCGTGCATCCCTTTTACGTGGGCGAGGCGCACCTGGGCATCGGCGACACCTTTCGCCAGGAGCAGAAGTTCCTCCAGGCGACCGAGGCGTACCGGGCCGTGCTGGAGACCGAGGAGTGCCGCAAGACGCACCGAGCAATCGCGCAGAAGAAGCTCGACGCCCTGTACGTGCGCTACCGCATGCGGCATGAGCATCCGCGCCTGTTCCTCAATCAAGACCAGTGGCCCGCGATCCGCGAGCGCGCCCTGGGCCCGCAGGCGCAGGTGTACGACCGGATGACCGAGACCGTGGACGACCTTCCCGAGCCGGAGGCGATCGACATCCGCGACTGGGGCAGCAAGCTCGCCCCCGCGGCGTTCGTGTATCGCGTCACCCGCGACGAGGCCCTGCTCGAGAAGATCAAGCGCATGCTGCACGCGAGCCTGGACTACTACCACGAGGCCCACGCCCAGTGCCGGGAGTGGGGCGAGGTGCGGCGGTTCGGCTTGAACTACCCGTTCACCCGGATCGGGTGGCTGGCTGCGTTCGACTGGGTGTACAACGATCTGTTGCCCCCGGAGCGCACCGAGCTCGCGCGCGGCATGCTCGACCACGTGCACGACCACCTCAGCCGCTGGCCGAACGTGCGCTACTTCGGCATGGCCTTCTACTGCTCGGACAACATCTACTGGTACGCGGGCGTGACCCTGCTCGACGAGACCCTGCCCGACGCGGACTACCTGCGCGCGCTCACGATCCTGGAAGAGGGCTATCACGACCATCAGCGGATGCTCAACCGGCGGGAAGAAGCGCGCGACGACGACGGGGGCTTCACCACGCCGCACGTGGAGTACACGCTCCAGGCCGACTCGCACGCGGAGTACAGCTTCTTCCACTCCTGGCGCGCGGCCATGGACGCGGACATCTCGCCCGAGTGGTCGCACAGCGCGCTCATGCCCAATTGCCTGCTGTGGAACGCGCTGCCCGGGTTCCAGCACTTCGGCATCGGGTTCGCATGGCACACCCCGAACCGCGCGCAACTGCGGCCCAGCTTCTTGGCCGGGTACCTGGCCCAACACATGCACTTCTTCGCGGACAGCCACCCGCAACTGACCGCCGTGGCGCACTACTTCTTCGAGAAAACCGGCAGCCCGCCGGTGGGTAAGTACGGGTACGTGCCCATGTGGACGGAGATCTGGTCCCCCCGGGAGGACCTGCCGCCGCCGGAGCTCCCTGAGGGCCTGCCCATGGCCCGCCACTTCGAGGAGTCCGGGCTCATCTTCATGCGCTCGGGCCACGGGCCGCAGGACACCTACGCCCTGTTCAACGCGGGCGGCGGGGCGTTCGGCTCGGGCCACTACGACGCCACGCACTTCGCGATCTACAAGCGGGGGTTCCTGGCGCTGGACACCGGCACGCGCAACGCCTATCCGCAGAGCGGGAATTACTACCCCCAGACCGTGGCGCACAACTGCGTGCTCATTCGGATGCCGGACGAGGCGTTCAAGGGCGAGTGGGGCGAGGACGTGGAGGTGAACAGCGCCGGGCAAAACCGCCGTCCCGCGTTCGCCGAGCCGATCGCGTTCGAGACCGGGCCGCTTTACAGCTACGCGGCCTCGGACGCGACCCCGACCTACAACCCGGACAAGTGCGCGCGCATGGTGCGCCAGTTCGTGTTCGTGCCCCCGGATCATTTCGTGGTCTTCGACCGGGTGGCCTCCACCAAGGCGGAGTATCCGAAGCGCTGGCTTCTGCACACCGGCAACGAGCCCCGGGTGCAGGGCCAGGGCTTCCGCGCGGACCAGGACGAGGGCCGGCTCTTCTGCCGGATCCTGTATCCGGAAGACGCTACGTTGGAGAAGATCGGCGGCCCGGGCAAGGAATTCTGGGCCGACGGCAGGAACTGGCCGCTTCCCGACTCGTGGTGGTCTCAATACAGCGGCCGGTCGGACCGCACGGTCCCGGAGATGATGGGCCGCTGGCGCGTGGAGGTGCGCCCCGGGATGGCGCGCACGCAGGACTGGTTCCTGCATCTTGTGCAGGCGTCGGACCAGGACGTGGAGGCCATCGCCGAAAGCGCGCTACGCCAGTCCGCGGAGCGCCTCGGGGTCGAGTTCACCTCGGGCGCGCGCACCTGCACGGTGACCTTCAACAAGTCCGGCGACGTGGGCGGGCACATCCGCATCGCGGCGGGCGACCGGACCCTCGTGGACGCGGACCTGACCGATGCCATCGAGCCGCAGGCGGGCCTGGCGCTCAGTGAATAGCCCTTTTGCCGACCTGATGCCTGGCGCGGAGGATACAGAGTGACACCCATATGCAGAATCCTGGGCGCGGTGTGCGCGATTCTCTTGCTGGGGCGCGCGAGTGTGGCGGGCGCAGCCGGCGAGGTGGATGCTCTTTTGGACCGGCTGCGGGCCGAGGCGCCGCGCGGGCAAGGCGGTTTGCATGCGCGCATGGACGCGGCGCTCGCGCTCGCGCGCATGGGCCCCGCGGGGGTGGACCCGCTCCTGACCGCGCTCGCCCATCCGCGGGCCGAGGTTCGCGCGCACGCCGCGGTGGCGCTCGGACAGATCGGCGACCCGCGCGCGGCCGCCCCACTGGTGCAGCGGCTGGACGACGACGAGGGTCAGGTGGCCGTACGGGCCGGGCGTGCGCTTGTAGAAATTGGGCCTCCGGCCGTGACGGCGCTCACGCGCGTGGAGGAGCGGGCGGGGCCGCGCGCCCGGCTGCTGGCCGCCCGGGCCCTGGGCCGGATCGGCGGCGCCGAGGCCCTGGACGCGCTCGCGGACCTGGCCGCTGACACATCGGCCCCGGTGCGGCGCGAGGCGGTCCTCTCCCTGGGCGGGCTCGCGGACCCGCAGGGCGTGCCTGCGTTCACCGGGGCCCTGGCCGACCGGGACTGGCGGGTGCGGTCCGCGGCGGCCTGGGCCCTGGGCCGCATGGGCGCGGCCGCGGTCGAGCCCCTGCTCGCAGAGCTTGGCGCCCCGCAGGAGTCCGCGCGCGAGGCTGCCGCCCGGGCCCTGGGCCGCATTGGCCCGGATGCGGTGCCGGCGCTCGTGGACGCGCTCGACCATGCCGACGCCCTGGTGCGCGCGCACGCGGCCCAGGCCCTCGGCGAGGTGGGCGACGCCCGCGCGGCCGACGCGCTCGGCCCGCTTGTCCGGGACGCGGACCCGGCGGTGCGCATGCGCGCGGCGCGCGCGCTCGGCCGGATCGGCGACGAGCGGGCGGTTGGACCGCTCGCCGCGTGCCTGGATGCGGACGACCCCGAGCTGCGCAAGGCCGCGGTGCTGGCCCTCGGGCGGATCGGGCCCGCCGCGGCCGATGCGCTCGCCCGGGCGCTCGAGGACCCGGACGCGCAGGTGCGTCGCTGGGCCGCGCACGGTCTGGGCGAGGCCCGGGCACAGAACGCGGTCGACGGCCTGGTGGAGGCGCTCGAGGACCCGGACCGCGCGGTGCGCCTGGCCGCCGCCAAGGCCCTGGCCGCGACCCAGGACCCGCGCGCCGTGGGTCCGCTCATCGACTTCCTCGGCCGCGTGAACGAGAGCCGCGACCTCAAGGCCCTGATCGTCGCACTGGACGCGCTCGAACGCGCGACCGGACGGAACTTCGGCGTGCAATGGGACAAGGCCTACCAGGGATGGCGCGCCTGGTGGCAGGAGCGCCGGGCCGACGAGTAGAGAGTCGGCGCCTGAGCGCACACGGAACAAGGACGGCGGTTCGTTCAATCCGCCCGGCGCGCCACGAAGAACTCGTAGGCGTAGTAGTCCGAATACGTCTTGTGCATCTCGGGCTCCTGGGCGAGCTCGTCGAGCGCGGCGAGCGCGTCGCCGTCGTGCGCGTACTTGCCGCGGAGCTCCTTGATGCGCCGCTGCATCGGCGCGTAGAACTCATCCCACCACGCTTCGTCCGGCAGCGTGAAAAGGTCGACGAGCGAAAAGCCGTGTCTCCCGATTGCAGCCAGGACGTCTGGAACTCGGCCCATGGTCGGATAGTCGTCCTCGAAGCTCGCCTTCACCTCGGGCGGGGGATTCTCCTTGCGCCACACGGCGTCGGTGAAGGCGAGGTAGCCGCCGGGACGCAACAGTCTGTGGCAAACGGGTAGAGCGTTCTCCATGCCGATATTGTAGAGCGCCCCCTCGGACCAGACGAGGTCGAAGCTGGCGGGCGGCTGCTCCAGGTTGGCCATGTCGTCGACCACCGGCGAGACCCGTTGCGAGAGGCCGCGCTCCGTGGCGGTCGCGCGCAGCCGGGCGATGCTCGGAGCATGGCTGTCCACGGCGACGATGGTTCCTGAGGTGAGTTCGGCTAGATGCAGTGTCTGCGCGCCGACGCCGCAGCCGAGGTCGATCACCGCGGGCGACGGCGGCAGGCCGCGGCAGAGAGCGAGCGCCTTAGCCGCGCAGGCGCGGTTGCCCGGGCCCTGCCGAGGCAGCGCCTCGAAGACCTCGAAGAAGATCTGCTCGAAACGCGGCGTGGGCTCGCTCATGTCCTCCCCCATCACCCGGAAGGGGCCTCAATCCGGTTTGTGTCTACCGTAACCTGTATTGCGCAATTGCCGCAAGTCCCTTGGTCCTCAATCGACCGGTCCGCGATGCGAGGCCGCGTCCCCGTCCACCCGGTCCTCCTCGGTGTAGGACATGCCCTTGCGCGTGGGCCCCGACCGGCAGACCGGGCAACTCTCCGGCCCGTAGCGGAACGTCTCGAACCGATACTTCATCTTGTGCGACGAATTCCAGTGGTGTGTGACCATCTCGACCGGTATCCGGCCAGGCCCGGGTGCAGGCCGCCCTACCGGCGCGCACCGGTGAGGGCGCGCACCGATGCGCGCTCCTGCAGGAAGCAGGGCACCACCAGGTGGCGCGCAGGCGGCGTGTCCCCGCCCAAGAGCCCGAGCAGCATGTCCACGGCCAGCCCGGCCATGGCCTCGGCGTCCTGGGCCACGGTGGTGTGCGGCGGGGCCAGGAGCCCGGAGACCCCTGGGAGCTCCCAACTGATGAGACTCAGGTCCTCGGGCACGCGCCTGTCCAGCGTGCGCAGGGCGTGCCCGCCCGCCGGGCCCAGGTCCTCGGCCCCGAGGACAAGCGCGGTGGCACCCGCGCGCACGAGGTCTCGGACCGGGTCGAGCGCGCCGTCTCCGTTCTGGACGCGCACGAGCTCGTCGTCCGCGGGCAGGCCCACGCGGTGCGCCTGGGCCTGGAATCCGGCCAGGCGCGCCTGGGTGACCGGGTCCTCGGCGTCGCGCAGCAGCACGCCGATGCGCCGGTGTCCGTGCCCGGCCAGATGGTCGATGGCCAGGCCCATGCCCTGGGCGTGGTCGGCGTTCACGGTATGGCCGGGAAAGGAGCCCGCGCCGTTGAGGCAGACCATGGGAAGATCGCGCATCCGGTCCACAAGCTCACAGGTCGAGCAGGCCGCCGAGGTGCACAGCACCCCGTGCACAAGGAAGGAGCTCGTGGCCGGCCCGTCTCCGGGGCCGAGCACCTCGAAGCCGACGCGCCGGCGGATCAGGTGCTTGATCGCCATGGCCGTGAGGAAGCTCTGGAAGGGGCGCGTGGGCAGGACGTCCGGCGCGGGCAAGACCAGGGCGATGCGCTCGCGGCATGCGGTCTGCTGCGGGGTGTAGCGCAGGTCCCGGGCCGCGACGAGTACGCGCTCGCGGATCCTCTCGCTTACGTGCGGCCGGTCGTTGAACACGCGGCTGACCGTGGCCGTGGATACACGGGCGGCGCGGGCGATCTCGCGGATTGTGGCCATGACCGTCTCCCGCCGGCCCGATTGGTCCAAGTCATCCCCACCGTACAAGATGGAGAGGCTAAGTCAAATAGGGTGTCAAGATAGAAAGCCGTAAGCCGCTTGATCGTAGTAAGTAATAGTCGAGGAAATCTTTTTTAAAACAGGTCGAATGAGCCGCGCTCAGAGCAGGCTCACCGGGTCGATGTCGACGCTAAGGCGCACCTTGCCCCGGTCGCGCAGGGCCTGGACCTGTTGCGCGGCGTCCAGCACGGCGGCCAGGGCGTTGGCGGTCGGGGCCTTGACGAGCACGTGGACACGCGCCTGGCCGTGCATCCGCGCGATGGCGCACGGCGCGGGCCCGAGCACCGCGCCGGGGGGCGCGGCCTGCCGAAGCGTGTCCGCAGCGTCGCGGGCGCGGGCGAGGACCTTGCCCCGGTCGGGTCCGCGCACGAGCACGCGCGCGAGCCGGCCGAAGGGCGGATACCCGTGCGCGCGTCGGTCGGCGAGCTCGCGCTCGGCGAACGCGTCGTAGTCCTGGTCCGCGGCCAGGCGCACGGCCGACTGGCGCGGGTCGAAGGCCTGCACCACCCCGAGTCCCGGACGCTCGCCGCGGCCACACCGGCCCACGACCTGCATCACGAGCTGGAAGGTCTGCTCCGCGGCGCGAAAGTCGGGGAGGTTCAGGCTGCCGTCCGCGAACAAGACCCCGATGAGCGTCACGCCCGGGAAGTCGTGGCCTTTGGCCACCATCTGGGTGCCGAGCAGAATGTCGTACTCGCCGCGCGCGAACGCGCTCAGGGCCCGGGCGTGGCTGTCGCGGCCGGACATGGTGTCCGAGTCCATGCGCAAGAGCCGCGCGTCCGGAAAGAGCCCGGCCACCACCTCGGCCGCGCGCTCCGTGCCCGTGCCCGCGAAGCGCAGGCCCGGCGCGCCGCAGCTCGGACACGCGTCCGGCGCGGGCGCGTCGTGGCCGCAGTAGTGGCAGCGCACCCGGTTCGCCTTGCGGTGGAAGGTGAGCGAAATGTCGCACTGCGGGCACTCGAGCACCTGGCCGCAGTGGCGGCAGTGCACCCAGGTGTGGAACCCGCGGCGGTTGAGGAACAGGATCGCTTGCTCGCCGGCCGCCAGGCGCGCGCGGACCTCGCGTTCGAGGCGTCGGCTGAGGAGCCGCTCCCCCTTCACCTCGCTCCACTCGGCGCGCAGGTCCACAAGCGCGGTCTCGGGCAGGCGCGCGCCCGCCACGCGCTCGGGCAGGCGCAGGAGCGCGTACTTGCCCGCGCGCGCGTTCTGGAAGCTCTCCAGGCTGGGCGTGGCCGACCCGAGAATCACCGCGGCCCCGCACCGCTGCGCGCGCAGCACGGCCACGTCGCGGGCGTGGTACCGGGGCGCGATCTCCTGCTTGAAGGTGCGCTCGTGCTCCTCGTCCACGATCACGAGCCCGAGGTCCGGCACGGGCGCGAACACGGCCGAGCGCGCGCCGATGGCCACGCGCACCTCTCCCCGGCGCAGGCGGCGCCACTCCGCGGCGCGCGCGCCGTGGGCCATGTGGCTGTGGAGCAGGGCCACCTCGCCCGCCCGCGCGCGGAACCGCTCGACGGTCTGCGGGGTCAGGCTGATCTCGGGCACCAGCACCACGGCCGTGCGGCCCTGGGCCAGGCAGTGGGCGAGCGCGCGCAGGTAGACCTCGGTCTTGCCGCTCGCCGTGGCCCCGTGCAGCAGGAACGCGCCGAACGCGCGGCGGTCCAGCTGCGGCAGGATCGCATCGAGCGCAGCCTGCTGGCCTTCGGTCAGCGTGACGTCCGCCCGGCCGCCGGAGACCGAGGCGAGCTCCGGATGCACGGCCACGGCCGCCAGAGTGACCAGTCCCTTGTCCGCCAGGCTCTTGATCGCGGGCCGCGAGGCGCCCACCAGGGCCTGGATCTGCGCGAGTGTGAGCGGCCCGCCCGCCTCCAGGAGCGCGCCCAGGGCCGCGGCCTGCCGGGGCGCGCGCCGCGCCAGGCGCCCGGCGGCCCGGGCGCCCTGTTCGGGGTCGACCGCGAGCTCGGCGTGGAGCACTGTTTTCTCGTCCGTGCCCTGGCGCACGGCCTGGGGCACGGCCGCGGCCAGGACCTCGCCCCAGCCGCAGCGGTAGTAGTCGGCCATCCACCGGGTGAGCTCCAGGATCTCGGGCGTGGCCAGGGCCTCGTCGCGCACCTGGGCGTGCAGGTCCTTGATGCGCTCCTCTGCGATGGGCGGCTCGTTGCAGACGCTCACCACGAACCCGTGCGCGCGGCGCGGGCCGAAGGGCACCTGCACGCGCGCGCCGGGCGCCACCCGGCCGGCCAGCCGCGCGGGGATGCGGTAGTGGTACACCGTGGACAGGGGCCCCTCGATCACTACCCCGGCGAACCGGGCGCGGCGCGGGGGCGCGGAGCTTTTCACCGGGCGGCCTCCGCCGGATGCGGCCTACGCCTGCACGAGGCCCTTGGCCCGGCAGGCGGTCTCGTACAGGTCTTCGAGCACGGTGATCTGGCGCGCGGCGTCGAACCGGGCCAGGTTCGCGGGCATCTGCTCGCGCAGGCGGCGGGCGGTCTGGGGCGAGAGCGCCTCCTCGATGGCATGCGCCAGAGCCTCGGGCGTGGCCTGGTCCACGAGCAGGCCCCCGCCGCCGGCCAGGGCCTCGGGCACGCCGCCCACCGCGCGGGCGACCGCGGGCACGCCCGCGGCCTGGGCCTCGAGCAGCACCTTGCCCAGGCCCTCGGAGTCGCTGGTGAGCACCAAACAGTCGAGCGCGCGGTACACGGGCGCCAGGTCGTGGTGGAACCCGGTGAACCGCACCCGGTGGCCCATGCCCAGCCGGCGCACCCGGGCGCGCAGCTCGTCGCGCAGCGGACCGTCGCCCACGATCACGTACTGCACGTCCGGCCGTCGCTGGTTAAGCTGAAAGGCCGCCTCGAGGAATAGCGCATGGTTCTTGACCGGGCTGAGCCTGCCCACGATGCCCACCGCGGGATTGCCCATGTCCAGCCCCAGGTCGCCCTTGGCCAGCTCCGCGGCCAGGGGACTCCGGTACGCGGACGGGTCCAGGAAGTTGTACAGGGTGGTGAATCGGTCCCGGGCGAGGCCGAGCCGCCGGGCCTGCGCGTCGGCCACCGCGTCCGAGACGCACAGGAACGCGTCCGTGCGCTGCGCCAGCCACCGGCCCAGCCACCGGTACCGGTTGCCGTCCTCGTGCGTGTCGTGCGCATGGGCGATGACCACGGGCGTGCCCGCGAGCACCGCGGCCAGCCGGCCGGACAGGTTGGCGCGGCGCAGGTGCGTGTGCGCGATGTCGATGGAGAGCTCGCGCAACAGCCCCCGCAGCCGCCACAGGCCCAGGGGCGAGAGACGGCTGGCGAAGTAGGCCACGTGATGCGGAATGCGGTGCTCGTCCAGGCGCGAGGTCAGCGCTCCGCCGCCGCGCAGGCAGCACACGTGCGGCTCGAATCGGGTGCGGTCCAGGTTCGTGACGATGTCCAGGACCACCTGCTGGGCCCCGCCGAACTCGAAGTCGCTGAGGATGTGCAGTACGCGGATGGGCCGCATGGGTTGCCCTCGCGTCGCGGCGGCTTTTCGGCGGGCCGGGCCGGCCCCACGAAAAAGCCCCCCGGCCGGTCACCAAGGGGCGTGCGTCGCGGTCGATCCTCGGTCCATCGGGACGCCGGCTAGCCCACGCCGATCTCTTCCAGGTGCAAGCCGATCTGTTCGGCGATCCGGCAGCATTCCTCGCGCGTGATGCGGTCCATGGACAGGCCCTGCTCGCGCACCCGGCGCATGAACTCCAGGGCCTTGGCCTCCATCTTCGCGTGCGTGGCCGCGCTGCCGTACAGGAGCCGGAACCCGTGCCCACAAGTGAACCGGGTGTGCCCGTCGCCGTGGTCGAGTCCGACGCCCACGAGTCGGGCCCGTCTGCGTGTGGGCTGCGCGCCTGTCATGCGGATCACGTCTTTCCGATCTCGTTGCGCGCGGCGGACATCGCCGCGCACGTCCCATCCGGATTATATCCAACGGCCCGGGACGAATCAAGCGGTGGCCCCATCCGCGCCGCGGGCCTGGATCGCGAGCTTGTTCGCCTGGTCGAACACGAGGATGCGCGCCTGTGGATTGTCTGTAAGCCACTGGTCCACAACCGCTTGCGGCGACGGAGAGGGCTGGAGGTGGATCGCACGCACCTGCTCGGGCGCGAGACTGGAGGTGAGGTGCACCGCCTCCGTGTGCCGCAACAGGGTGCCCAGCTTGTAGGCCTTGTGCGCGTAGAGCTTGTAGTCCTGTTCAATGGTGCGCAGGACTTCGTCGAGGGGCTGGGCCAGGCGTTCGTAGAAGTTGCGGTAGCTGGCGTCGTTCGGGGCGATGCCGTTGCGGCACTCGGCCAGGAACAGGACCCGCGCGCCGGGCGCGTACCCGGCCCGCGTGAGCTCCAGGCCGCGCTGGGCCGTGTACAGGGTCTCGTCGTTCGGGTACCCGCCGCAGGAGACGATCGCATACCTCGCCGGGTCGACCGCGTGGGCCATGCGCGCGTCCACCTCGGCGATGCCCCGGGCGATCGTCTCCTCCAGGAGCCCGGCCCCGGCCCAGTACACGTCGCGGGCGGCCGCGATCGTGGCCAGGACAAAGGCCGGCCGCCCCTGGGCGAAACGTTCGAAGAAGTCGAGCATGTCCCGCGCGAGCGGATTCTCGCGGCGGTCGGGCTGTGGGTGCAGGGGGTGGTACCCGTAGGTCGCGGTCGGGTCGAGCGCCAGGGCGTGGTTGCGCTCCGTGGCGGCGAAGGGGGCCAGGCCGGGCAGGAAGAACTTGAGCGCGTTGCTGTACCCGGCGAAGTAGTGCGGCTTCATGTCCGAGGCCACGGCGAACACGTCCGCCTCGTTGGCCCAGCGGTTCACGCGCACCGGCGTGCCGTGCGGCGTGCACCCGTAGTCGTCGAACTGTGCGGCCATGCAGTCGTGGATGCGCACCTCAGTGTCCGCACGTCCGGCGGCCGCGATGCTGGCGCGGATGCCCTCCACGAGCGCGCGGTTTTTCTCGGGCGCTGGCGCGTGGCTGCCCGTGGCCACAAGCACGCGCACCCGCCGGGCCGCCGCGGCCGCGCGCAGACAGGCCGCGGCCTGGGCCACGGTGGGCTGCTCGCGGGTGTGGTCGGGCACGAGCAGGGTGAGGCGCTTGTCCGCGGCCAGCTCCGCAAGCGTCGGGTCGGCCGCGTCCATCGCCTCGGCGAGCGCCGCGTCCACGTCCGCGCGCGGCTGCGCGCCGGTGGGGGTCACATGCGCGGCGAGGTTCTTGGCAGGGATCGCGAGGTCCACGCCGGCGTCCCCGTAGGTGATGCGCATGGGCTAGGCCTCGGCGGGCGCGCCGTACCGGCGGCGGAACTTGTCGATGAACTCGTCCAGGAACAGATCCAGGTACTGGGGCGCGATGGCGGAGGCGTGCGGCAACAAGAGCGCGTTCGCGGCCGTGCGGATGGGCGCGTCCTCGGGCAGGGGCTCCTGCTCGAACACGTCCAGGCACGCGCCCGCGAGGCGTCCGCGGTTGAGCGCCTCGGCGAGCGCGGCCTCGTCGATCGCATTGCCGCGGCCCACGTTGTACACGTACGCGTGGCGGGGCAAAAGCCCGATGCGCCGGGCGCTGAGGATATGGTCGGTCTCCGGGGCGCGCGGCAGGGCCAAAGCCAGGTGGTCGGCCGCGGGCAGCACCTCGTCGAGCGCCTCCTGCGTGCGCACGCGGTCCGCGGGCCCGAAGTACGCGGGCGCGGGCTGCGCATGACGGCGGATGCCGGTGATGCGCGCGCCCAGGGGCTTGGCCAGCTGCGCGATCCACTCGCCGATATGCCCGAACCCGAGCACCACCACGTGCGCGCCGCGCAGGGTGCGCATGTGCGGGGCGATGCGCGCGCGGGGCCAGGGGTCGGTGGGCTGCATCGCGTGCGCGCGCACAAGCCCCCGGCACTGGGCGAGCATCATGCCCACCACGGTCTCGGCCATGAGTTGGCCGTGGAACGAGCTGTTCTCTACGGTCAGGCCCGCGCGCGGCTCGATGTCGAAGTAGTCGCGTCCGGCCGCGGGCGTGACGATCCACTCGAGCTCGGGCGCGTGCGCGAGCCATTCCTGGCGAAAGCCCCACACCAGGGCGACCCGCGCATCCGCGAGCGCAGCGACGAACGCCTCCGGGTCCGCGCACACGGCCACGTCCACGCCGGGCAGGGCCGCGGCCAGCTTGTCGCGGTGCGCGTCCGAGAAGCGCCAGCAGGCGATGTCGTGGTGCGCGAGAAGGACGGCGATTCTCATACTCGTCCCTCAGCGTTCCACGAACCGGCGGAAGTTGTCCCCGAACAGCACCCGGACGTCGCGGTCCACCTCTGCGGCCGTGGGCCGCCATCCGGTCTCGTGGAGGTTCCGGTAGTGACGCGCCAGTGCGTCGGCGATGAGCCTGCGGCTGTGCAGCCACTTGTAGATGACCTGGTCCAGCACGCGCGCGTCGCTGTGCTGGGGCACGAACGACAGGCCCAACAGCTCGGTGCGCAGGCTCGTGATCTCGTCGACGAGCTCCGGGATGTTCAGGAACCACCAGCACCCGAAGATCATCAGGTTATGGTACTTGCGCGCGGCCACGCACAGCTCGTGCTGGTTCTCGCGCGCGAGCAGGGTGACCAGGAACTTGTTGTTCTCGTACTGCGCGCACAGCCGCTCCACCGCGCGGATGTCCATCTTGCCCACCCCGTCGCCGGCCAGGCGTAGGCCGGGGTTGATGAGCTTCTTGACCCCGATCATGAGGGCCACGGGCACGTTGCGGTCGCGGGCCACGGGCAGCACGCAGTCGCGCAGCACCCGGGCGCCGGGGCTCTGCTCGTCGAACGGGTCGAAGGTGGGCGCCAGGCTCGCGGCCACGTACACCGCGTTCATCCGGTCGATCCATTCTCCAAGGAACCGGCGGATCTGTGCGCGGTCCTCCTCGTCGAGGTCGTCACCGGCCTCGTACCCCCACTCGCGCAACCGCGGCGCCGCGGCGGGCAGTTGGCTCAGCAGCGGATCGATGCGAAGCGCGGCGTGGAACCGCCCGTCCTCGGCCGCGTCCGGGCCCCGGTCCATCCACCGCGGGCGCTCCAGGTCGTCGAACGGGTCGTTGGTCATGACAAGCGAGGTCACGTTCGCGATGCGCAGCACGTCGTCCACGTGGTCGGTGACGGACTTGTCCGCGAAGTAGGCCCGGTACGCGTCCAGGTCGCGAGACGCGGGGTCCAGGCCCAGTTCGCGCAGGGTGGTCAGCACCCCGCGCGCGGCCTCGCTCACCGGCGAGTGCTCCAGGAACACGTGCCGCCATACGTGGTCGGCCTGTGCACGCTTGGGCAGGGCCCACCAGTCCTCGTAGGGCATGGGCGCGTAGCGGAACACCTCGGCCACCAGGTAATGGTAGGTGAGCAGCTCGTCGATGCCCCACAGGAGCAGGTCCCCGAACCCCGGGGTGTACAGGTGAGTGTGCATGTCGGTTACGGGCGCGCGCGCGACTGCCGTGCGCACCGCGCGGTCGAGCTCGTCCGGATCCTGGATCGGGGCCTTGTCGGGCGCCATGCGTGTGCTCCTTTGCGTGGGCTCGTGACGGATGCGCCGCATCCGCGCAGGCGTCTCCTGTAATGCAGCACGGCACCGGTGTCAAGCCGCTTGGGCGCGGCCCGGTGTGCCGGCGGCGGGCGGACCGGCTACTCCTCGTCCGGGCCCATCAGGATGTGTTTGGGATACGCGTGCGGCCGGGCGAGGTAGTCGAGGATGTGCGCGCGGCCCATGACCGTGCCCGGCCAGGCGCGCACCTCGCGCGCGGACAGGAACCGGGCGTCGACCACGTGCTCCTCGTGCGGGTCCACGCGCACGGCCCCGCCGCGAAGCTCCACGCGGAAGAACCAGGCGTACAGGTGCAGGCGCCAGGCGGGCTTGACCCGCTCGATCACGCCCAGGCCGTCGGCGACCCGCACGTGGAGGCCGACCTCTTCGGCGAACTCGCGGCACACGCACGCCGCGGTCGTCTCGCCCGGCTCCAGGCCCCCGCCGGGCAAGCCCCAGAGCGTGCCCAAGTCCGGGTACCGGTTGGCCACCAGGAGCACGCGCCCGGCCTCGTCGAACAGGTACCCGAACGCGGCCAGCGTCAAGGGCAGCGTCGAGCGCGCGCGGGGCACGGGTCGCGGGGTCGCGGCCGAGGGCCCGCCCACCTCAGGCCCCGCACAGGGGGATGAGGCTCGTGGGGTGCTCGCGCACGGTCTCGCGCACCGGCGCCGCGTCC
>Ga0180432_10001448_pt1 | contig 37521 bp, 30 predicted proteins | sample SS_ome_10_FD_132414 | JGI IMG/M metagenome (GOLD analysis project Ga0180432, IMG submission 132414) | Hypersaline lake sediment archaeal communities from the Salton Sea, California, USA - SS_1_MS_2 metaG | ecosystem: Environmental > Aquatic > Non-marine Saline and Alkaline > Hypersaline >... | reverse complement strand
TCAGTCTGTAGGGAACGCCCTCTGTGGCGTTCCGGGAAGCAGCAACGAGCGTGTTTTCCGGGTTTCGGAACGCCACAGAGGGCGTTCCCTACAAAAAGTCACAGCCTCACCGGTCGCGGCTTTGCATCGCAAGCGGAGGTCAGCTCGCACTCGCGCTCCAAGAAAAAAGATGCCCGCCGGTTTCGGAGCAACCGGCGGGCATCGGTGAAACACGATCTGTCGGCGTGACAATTAGTACATTTCGTCCGGGGGCGGGCCCGGGTGGGCCTTCTCTTCCTTCGGCTTCTCGGCCACCAGGGCATCGGACGTCAGCAATAGGATGGCGACGCTGGCGGCGTTCTCCAGGGCAGTTCGGGTGACCTTGGTCGGGTCGATCACGCCGGCCTTGACGAGATCTTCGTACTCGCCGGTGGCGGCGTTGTAGCCGAGGTTGCCCTTCGCGTCGTTGACCTTCTCGCAGACGATGCCGCCGTCCTGGCCGGCGTTGGCGGCAATCTGAGTCAGCGGGGCGCGGCACGCCCGCAACACGATCTTGTAGCCCACCTCCTCGTCTTGGATCAGCCCTTCCGGCTTGAGCGCCTTGGCGGCGCGCAGCAGAGCAACGCCGCCGCCGGCAAGAATCCCTTCTTCGACCGCGGCGCGCGTCGCGTGCAAGGCGTCCTCCACGCGGGCCTTCTTCTCCTTCATTTCGCTTTCAGTCGCGGCGCCGACATTCACTTTGGCCACGCCGCCGGCCAGCTTGGCCAGCCGCTCTTCGAGCTTCTCGCGGTCGTAATCGCTGGTAACGTTCTCGATTTCGCGCCGAAGCTGCTCGATGCGCCCCTTGATCTCGGCACTCTTGCCGCCGCCTTCGATGATCGTGGTGTTGTCCTTGTCGATGACGATTTTCTTCGCGCGCCCGAGATCAGCAATCGACACGTTTTCGAGCTTCTTGCCGAGACTCTCGAACAGCGCGGTGCCGCCGGTCAGGATGGCGATGTCCTCGAGCATGGCCTTGCGGCGGTCGCCGTAGCCGGGCGCCTTCACGGCACAAATCTTCAGCGTGCCGCGGATCCGGTTGATCACCAACGTGGCCAATGCCTCCCCTTCGATGTCCTCGGCCACGATCATGAGCGGCTTGCCCGCGTTGACCACCGCCTCCAGCAGTGGCACCATGTCCTTGACGTTCGAGAGCTTCTTCTCGTTGATCAAGACGTAGGCGTCTTCGAGCACACACTCCATTTTCTGCGGATCGGTGACGAAGTAGGGCGAGAGGTAACCGCGGTCGAATTGCATGCCTTCGACCCACTCGACCTCGGTGGCGAGACTCTTCCCTTCGTCGACGGTGATGACGCCGTCCTTGCCGACGCGTTCCATGGCCTCCGCAATCAGTTCGCCGATTTCCATGTCGTTATTGCTTGCCACGGAGCCGACCTGGGCCATCTCTTTCTTCTCCTTCACGGAGATTGAACTTTTCTTCAGCTTCTCGTTGATATCGTCGACCGCTTTCTCGATTCCCTGTTTGAGCTGGATCGGATTGACGCCGGCCACGACGGCCCGGAGTCCCTCGTTGAAAATCGCCTCGGCCAGGATCGTGGCGGTGGTGGTTCCGTCGCCGGCCACGTCGCTGGTCTTCGAGGCCACTTCGCGGACCATCCGCGCGCCCATGTTCTCGTACACGTCTTCGAGATCGACTTCTTTGGCCACGGTAACGCCGTCCTTGGTGACGGTGGGCGAACCGAAGCTTTTCTGGAGGATGACGTTTCGTCCGCGGGGACCAAGGGTGACTTTGACCGCCTGGGCCAGTTTGGAAACGCCTCGGCGCATCGCGTCGCGGGCTTCCTGGTCAAAAGCAATCATTTTGGCCATGGGTTGTTTTCTCCTTGCTATGTTGGGGGCGAGTATTCGCCGTTTGTGATTTCGGGCTATTCAACGACCGCCAGGATGTCTTCCTCGTGCATCAGCATCAGTTCCTGGTCGCCAAGCTTAAACGACTCGCCGGCGTAGGAACTGAACAAGACCCGGTCGCCGGGTTTCACCTGGAGCCCCTTTCGGGAACCGTCGTCGAGCAGGCGGCCCTCGCCGACGCTGAGGACCTTCCCTCGCGCGGGCTTGTCCTTCGCGGAGTCGGGCAGCACGATCCCGCCGCTGGTGACCTCTTCTGCTTCTTCGCGCTCGACGACGACGCGGTCGCCCAAGGGTTGGAGTTTGGGATTGTCTGAGCCCTTGCCCTTCTTCTTCTTCGCCATGCCTGGTTGTCTCCTAAATCGACTGGTTGTACATGTCTGAAACGCTACGCCCCCCTAATCAAGGGGGATTGTCTGCCAATTGTGCGCGTCGGGAGCGCTGATTGAGGTTGGGGTTGCAAGTGGCGCGCCAAAGGAACCGGATGTAATAAGTCTTTGAAAGAAAAAGACTTAGGGAATGCCCTCCCGTCTGAACTCGACCCGCCGCCCGTCACGATTGGCAAGATCAACGAATGCCGGCCGTTCTGACTGCCATTTTGACAGATTGCTCGTCTCTTCTCCGCAAAAACAAACGGCAGAGTCGGAATTGCCGGCACCACACCAAACAGCGCAATTGGAATGAATATCTTTCACACGATTTGAGGTGGCGCGTGGTTGACTTGCCAGCACCCGAAAATACGCTTAAATCAGGGAAACTTTGCGCAGCACACCCAAGTTCCGATCTTCCCGAAAATACCCACTTTGATGCACCCTCTTCTGATTATGTTGACCTCTGCCTTCCTCGTCTCCCCCCCTTTGGCAGGGAATGCAGATTCGCCCTTTGACGGAACCGCTCTGTTGAAGCTGGTGGTCCGCATGGATCAGGCTGCGCAACAGCAGTGGCTCACGCGGATTGAGTCGCGGTGGAATAGTGCCTGTGATTTGGTGCTGCCGCCCGACGATGCGGCCAAGGAGCGGGCACGCGTATATGCCCTGTTGCGACAGAAGGACATCACGGTGCAGGCATTGCAGGACCTGTTGGCCGAATTGAGTTCGCGGGAACGGACGGCCATCGATCGGCTCGCCCGGCGCTACCGTACACAAACGGACCGCACATTTGCCGGGGAACGGATTGCTCGAGATCGCCGTCGCAGTGCGTGGTACCAGGCATTCGCGGCTTGGGAGGCGGCACGCCGCCCCTTCGAGCAGCAGGATCGGTTGATCGGCTGGCTGCAACTGGCGATTCGCAACTCGACACCCGGTAATATCGGCCCCATACCGACGGTGCCACCGTTCGGCCCCGGGATTCCGGTCCTGCGGGCGACTGTTCGCCGCCGACCGCCCGATCTTCCGGAATCGTTCTTTGCACCGCGGGAAATCCGGAGACCCTCGACTGCCGGCAGGCCGCCGCACCGTCTGGGGCAACTCGTGCAAACGGTTCGCACGACTCCACAGACCATCGGAAAACCGTTGTACTCGCTCGGGAAGCCTTCGAAAACGCCCCGGAAGACACTTTCGGTCCCGTTGGCGTTGCCGGTTGTCCGGAAGCCGGAGCAGACGGCCCTGCAAACGCCGCCGGGTGTTCGCGAGCCGCCGCTGCCCGACGTCTCCGTGCCCGTTTACCATAACAAAAAAAGGGCGGCTCGCGAGTCGATGATGGTGGAGCAGCCGGCGCGGATCTCTCAGAAAACGCTGCCCCAAGCGCCCGTGCAAGGCGTGGCCCGCTCGCGCCGCGCGGTTCCTCAGCCTGTACACAGCGTCCGGCGACGTGCGGGCGCCTCGCGGGGGGCCTTCCCGATGCCTTCCATTCCTCCGATCCCCGAGCAATCGCCGGCGACTTTCGTTACCGGACAACTTCAATCTACGAAAGAGCGGCTAGTGCTCGGCCTACGTTTTCCGGCCGTCGCCGAGCGCGTAACAAGCAGGCCGAGGCCGAGTCAACCTCGCGGTCCTGCGGCGGACCGCAACGAATCGGCTCAGGCGGCGCCGCACCCGGTCGCGCCGCAAGGCTTCCAGCCAAGGTCTCTTCTCGGCGTGGCAACCTCTCCGCCGGCCGCTGCCTTGCGGCGGTCGGTTCCGGCGCCGCGGACCGTTGAACCGTTCTTGGCACTGGGGCATTTGGGTCACACACTTCGCCCCGAGAGCTGCGGCGTTTACCTCGTGTCTCTGGGGAAGGCGCCGGAACGTTCTTCGCCGCCGCCCCGGACGCCCGAACCATGGACCCCGCAGACGTGGGCGCCCGAGCCGGCCGGACCGCTTCACACCGATTCCATCTCCGGCGTCTCGGCGCGACGGCCGCCGGATGCGGCGAGTCTGCTCGGCCGGTCGGCGGTGATGCGGCCGACGGTCCGTTTCCCGTCGCTCGCGCCGGCTGCGGTCGCGTGCCTCGCATCGGAGCCGGCGGCAGTCCCCCGCGTCCGGGTGAACCTGGGCGAGCTGGCCGCGCAGATTGCCGGCAACAACCTCAAATTGCGGACCCTCGAGGCCGAGCTGCACGAGCAAGGCGAGTGGAACGCCGAACGGTTGTGCCCCCGGATACGCCGCCTCGAGGTCCTCGTCATTCGCCAGAACGACCTGCAGACGTTCCGCGAGATGGTCACCGAGCGGGACCGGGCGCTGGTCGGCTGGCTCGAGTCGCCGCGCGGCGCGATCTCTGAAGCCGCTGCCCGGCTGTTCGAGACCCGAAGCCGCGTTTCCGGCCCGGAATTCCACGGTACCGAGGTCCAACGCTACACCGAATTGCGGAAGCTCCGCGAGCTATCGAGCAGGCTGGCCCAACTGGCAACGCGGAAGTAGCACCCCGGCGTACAGTTCGTAGACGAGCCGGTCGATCCGGCATCGCAGAAAATCAATCCACCACGACGGCCGACTTCAGCGCACGTTGAACCCCGCTCCAGTCACGGCCTGAAAGGTGACCGATGACCGCGGCGGCGGGCAGAGTAAACAAGAACGATCGAAAAGCCGACGGCTTGTGCAGCCCGGCGGTGCTCGAATCCTCGAGCACATAGTCGGAAGGTTGCGTTGCGCTGCCTGTTTTCGTCGTCACCAATGCCAGAATCACGTCGGGACGCGTTCGCTGGTAGACGTCTGTCGAGACAACAACGGCCGGACGGCGTTTCACTCCCGTGACGCCGGGGAAATCGACCGTCACCACATCACCCGGCCGAATCATCGGACGCGTCCTCCGCCAGAAGGGTGCCCGCGGCGTAGTTCCGGCTTGCGGCCGACGCATCGCGCACGTCTTCGTCCGACCACTCGTCCCTTTCATCCACCGACTGGCTGTCGCGGTTTTTCAGGAACAGCACGAAATCATGGACCTCGGCAATGCGGCCCGATGGGAGCGTGCTCAGTTCGCGCACCACGTCGGAAAGGGATACGTGCATGGTTCCGGCTCCAAGGGACAGTATTGACAAGATTTATGATAGCCGAGGCGTCCGATTTCGGCAAGCCCACCCCCCCGCGGGGGCCGCCGGGGACGTGTCATTCCCCATTCCCAATTCCCACCTCCCAATTCGCTATTCTTCATTCGCCATTCGCTATTCATCACTCGATATTCCTCAACCCGCGACACGGCTGAAGCCCGGCGGTTGCGGCAACGTGACGGGCGTTGTCCGGGAGGACCGGTTGCCGGCGCACGGCCGTTAGGGTAAAGTCCTCCGCCCCCGCGGACGGCCAGCAAAACGAATGATCGGTCCGGCACCCGAACGCCGGAAAAATTAAGTAGGGTGCCCCCGGAATTCCCTTGGAACGGCTCAGCTTGGCGCGGTTGTCTCGCTCTTTTTCTTGGCAACGGTCTGACGATATTCTTCTGCCTCCGGGACAGTCACGATCGTGATGCGACCGTGTAGTTCGGCGACCGCAGCAGCCACTTCTTCGATTGTCACTTCAAAATACTCCTTCCTCATGTTCACCGCGTTGACTCTCCGATTATCAAACCGCTTGTGAAGGGCATTTTCTAGAGCGGGAGCGTTTTCGCTATAGATCATCGCATGCACGTCGAATGGAAACGGAACTGAGGCATCTCCTAGTTCCTTGACCCTGATCTCCGGATCCAGTCGTCGAGTCAGGCCAATCTTGAAGACACCCTCGCCAAAGGAGCCGATGTTCGACAGCACGTAGACGTGTCCCGATTTCGTTAGTTGCGCCCTTGCGATTGCTTTGGCCTTGCGATCCAGCGCCTCCTTGAGACGTGACTCTAGATCGGAAACGAGTGATTGAAGTTTTGATGTTTGCTGACTACTTGCCCCAACTGTAGCACTAAGTTCCGCCTTTGCTTTCTCCAACGCTGCCGTCGCAGCGGTTTCATCTTTCTCAGCCTTCTCCATCGCTTTGCGCATTTCCTCTTCGGCCTTGGCCTCCTCTCGCATTGCCTCCTTGATCCGCTTCTGTTCTTCCTTCTCGTCCTGAACCTTCACCGCGTGCTCGTGTGCCAACTGGAGTTCCTCGATCTTCAGGTCAAGGTAATGGGGGCTTATTGACGCTTGATTCGCCTTCCCCAACTTGTTAATCGAGTCAAACGATTTCCGAAGACGTTTCTCGTAAGTCTGTACGTTGTTGTATTTGACCTTTGCGATCATCGCGTCCGCCTCGCCGTTGAAGGCAAGCAGCATCATTTTTTCCTTCTCCTTCATCATTTGCCTACCTTTGGCTGCACTGCCCTCAACCAGCCATTCCTGAGCGTGGGTGCAAGCGTCACCGTCTTTTACCATCCGTTTCTGTTTCTCTCGGCACTTGTCAAGGCGAGCTTTGTACTGTTGAGACGATACGAGGCTGTACTTCGGCTCGTAGAATCCGAACGACTGCATGTCTAGAGCCTCTTCAACAGATGTCAGTTCCGTCTGCAATTCAGCAACGCGCTCTTCCCGAGCTTGTACCGTGGCCTCCAATTCTGTAACTGAACGTTGCAGTTCGGCGAGTTTGTTTTCCCATTCCTTCTGCTGGAAGGCTATATTTTGCGTCCATTGCTGCGACTTCCTCTTCAGTTTTGCAACATGTTCCTCGACGTTGACGATCTTCTGGTACCTTGCGAGTCGAGCACTCGTCTCTTGTTCCTTCTGTGTGAGTTGCGCCTGACAGTCGGATTGAACAGCAGACACGACCTTTAATTGGCCTACATAAAGTACGGCGAGAGCAACCGACGCGAGAATCCCGACGACGGTGAACAGCGAGAGTAGTGCGATCATTTCAGCCCTCCAAAATGAGAATTGATAGACGTTTTGATCGTACCCAACAGCCCTGAGGCTAGCTTGGCGGTAGACCGTTGCCAACGGTTGCCCCTGGATTGCCGTGGTGACTTTATGAGTGAGATACGTTTAGCCACGGCTTACCTCCTCAATCCTTATCCACTTTGGTCAGGGCTGATGCCAGCAATCCCGTGGGAACTGCAACAATGCCCAACCCGACAATGAGAATAACCGCCGTGAAAATTTTGCCTCCAACCGTGACAGGGTAGCAGTCACCATACCCTACAGTTGTAAGAGTCACGATTGACCACCACATACTATGGAAGACGGAAGCAAATTGTTCTGGCTGAGCGTCACGTTCAAAGTAGTAAATACCTACCGACGAAATGAAAAGCACAATCGCGGTTCCGATAACAAAAAGAACCAACTCTTCCTTGATGTCGGAAAAGGCTCTTTTCAACCTGTCCAGTGCGTCGGTGTATCGGACGAACTTGAGCACCCGAAACACTCGAAACAACCTCACAATTCGAATTGCCCGCAGGTCGATGCCACCGTGCGAAATGTAGAATGGGAGAATTGCCAAGAGGTCAACCAACCCGTAAAAGCTGAAAATGAAACGTAGTCGATTGTCGGCAACCAGGATTCTCAGGCAATATTCGAGAGTGAAAATGGCAACGGTCACAACCTCGATCACGTATAACCACAACCTGGTGTCGGGGCTTAGATTGGGCAGGGTTTCGACGCAAAAACTGATAAGCGAAACAACGATAAACCCCTGTACGGTCCAGTCGAAGATCCGGCCCGCCCTTGTGTCGGTGTCCTCTACAAGTTGCTTGAGAATCATTGGAACTCCTCAACCGGAGTCTATCACGGCGGGGTGGCCGATCCGTGCCAGTTCTCAGGTTTGCCGACAGTATACCGAATCGGACGGGGACTTGGGAAGCGTCTGCCCCCACCCGATTAGGGGAACTCGCGTCGATCCTGCTTTGCCGGGACTGGGAGCAACCACGGGGCAAGGCAAGGCGCAAAAGAGCGGAGCCAGGATGAAAGGTGAACACTGACTCAGCGGGGATTCAACAGCAGGGGCGCCGACAATTCCAGCATAATTCGCCGGTTCGATACTGGCAATCCGGTAGAGTGCGCCTTTGCTAGGGGCGGGCGGGCGGCTAGCGGATAATGTGGCAGTTCGGCAATGCCTGCTGGAGTTTCTCGACACCATCGTCGGTGACTTGGGTGTCGATGAGCCACAGCTCTTCAAGTTTGGTCAGCCCCTTCAGGTGTACGAGCCCGGTGTCGCTGACGTGCGTGCCGCGAAGATTCAGCACTTCGAGCTTGGTCAGCCCCTTGAGATGTTCTATCCCGGTGTCGCTGACTTGGGTACGGTCGAGGTCCAACATCTTGAGGTTGGTTAGCCCCTTGAGATGTTCGAACCCGACGTCACTGACTTGTGTGTCCTTAAGGAGCAAGTATTCGAGCTTGACCAGCCCCTGAAGATGTTCCAGCCCGGCGTCGGTGGCTTGCGTGTGGTCGAGCCACAGCACTTCAAGTTTGGTCAGACCCTTCAGGTGTACGAGCCCGGTGTCAGTGACCTTCCGGCTGCTCAGCATCAGCCGTTTGAGGTTGGCCAGCCCGTTGAGGTGTTCGACCCCGGCATCGGTGACTCGGAAAGGGAGGAGTACGCAAACAACCTCCGCCAGAAAATCCACACCGACCAGTTTCCGAAACCATGCCGGGCCCGGTGGTTTTGCATCTGGTATGTAGTTGTCGTTGGCATCGTATTCATAGTCATACGTGACCTCCCCACCCAATTCCTGAATCGCCTCCACCGCCTTCTTCTGCTGCCTGGCCTTGTGGCAAATCCACCCAAGCCAGAGGGCAAAGACCAAGGTCACCAGAAACAAATGCCACAGCCGGTACTGATACCAGCGGAGTTTTGGCTTCTCGGCGGGTTGGGGTGTGTCGGTCATGCCCAAATTCTACCACGGCGGGGCCGCCGGGGGCAACTGACGCCTTGCTACGGGCGGCGGCCGGCTAGTGGGAAATCGAGCAGTCCGGCAATGCCTGCCGGAGTTTCTCGATGCCTTCGTCGGTGACTTGCGTGTCGTTGAGTTCCAATATCACGAGTTTCCTCAACACCTTGAGACGTTCCAGCCCGGTGTCGGTGATTTGCGAGTCGTTGAACTCCAGGAACTCCAGTTCTTTCATGCACTTCAGGTGTTCCAGCCCGGCATCGGTGATTTGCGTGCCGTTAAGGTGTAGATTCTTCACCTGTGTCAAGTCCTCGAGGTGTGCCAACTCGGCATCGGCAATTTGGCTTCCTTCGAGGGTTACCACGAGTGCGCGAGATTTCGAGTCCACAAACACCCATCCGCCCAGTTCTTCGATTGCCTCCACTGCTTCCTTCTGCCGTTTAGCCTTCTGTATCTTGCACGAGAGCCAACTACACGGAATCGCAACCACGGTCATCAGGAGAAACAGGTGCCATAGGTGGTACTGATACCACCGACGTTCTGATTTGGCTTCCCACCTCTTGACCAGCGAACCGACAAAACGACGGCAGAACGCGCAGAACGCCACGAGAGAACGGCGAAGACGCAATGCGAGGGAGATTAGAACGATACCTGAAAGCCCTCCCAAGGCCACCCGGTGAGAACTCGGCAACAAATATGTAGATGGCAGCAAGATGAGGGCGAACGACGCCAGGCTTGCCACAAAGGCGTAAAGCAACAAGCCGAGAACCGAGCTTGGGCTGTACTGATACCAGCGGAGTTTTGGCTTCTCGGCGGGTTGGGGCTTCTCGTCCATACCCGCATCATACCACGTCGGGGCGGAGGAATGTCCAACCATCCTTCCATCCATCGAGATCACCTGGGGTGCGACCACCGGTCGCGGCTTTGTGCCCTTGGCCGCTTGTCGCAGCATTTGAGCTGCGGCGTTGGTAATATGGGCAAAATGCACACCTCTGTGGGGGTTGGCCGTTGTTCGGGCCTCGTAGGGTGCGTGAAACGCACCGCCAAATTGCCCTTCGCCTCCCATGGTGCGTTTCACGCACCCTACCGCCGCTCTCTTGACGGGCGAGGATGCTTCTGGTCAATTGAGTGGTCTGAACATCTACCACTTACAGACATCTCGCGGTCGTCGGGCGATGCCTGCCCTACGTATTGTACACGCTTGCGAAGAGAGGAAGTCCACCATGAAGATCGGTATCGACAGTTACTGTTACCACCGCTATTTCGGAGAGGTCTACGACAACCAGAAGGACCCCGGAAAGAGGATCACGTACGAGGATTTCCTGAATCGTGCGATCGAGCTGGGCGTGGACGGGGTCTCCCTGGAGACGTGCTTTTTCGAGAGCAGGGACGACGACTATTTCAAGAAGCTTCGCGAGGTCCTCGACCGCGGGAAGCTCGAGTGCGTGGTCGCCTGGGGACATCTTGACGGGCTGGAAGGGGGCACGAACCTCGAGGCCGCCAAAGACATGGAGTCGTATTTCGACGTGTGCGACATCCTCGGGGCCAAGGTCATGCGCATGGTCGGGTCGAGCCTTACCTTCCGCAACGACCCCCACCGGCCGCAGATGGAGAGGATTGCCAAGATCATGAAGGAATCGGTCAAGCGGGCGGAAGACCGCGGCATCAAGTTTGCCATGGAAAACCACTTTGATTTTACGGCCGACGAAATACTCGAAATCTTCGAGGACGTCGGCTCCGACTATTTCGGGATGACCTTCGACATCGGAAACTCGCTGCGTATCGGCGACGAGCCGGTCAAGGCCGCCAAGAAGCTGGCCAAGCACATCTTCGCAACCCATACCAAGGACGTTGCCCCGGTCTACGGCGCCGATCCGCAGGATTGGGACTTCTTCGCCAGCGTGCCGGTCGGCAAGGGCGTGTGCAACATGCCGGGCGTGGTCCAAGTGTTGGAGGATTTCGGCTACGACGGGCTTTTCGCCGTCGAGATCGACTACCTCCACCCGGATTACGAAGACGAAGACCCCGCACTGGCCGAGAGTATCAAGTACCTGGAGCAAGTAAGACAATCCCTGTGAGCAAGTAGCAGTTAGGCCCCATCCAGCCGCTTGCGGCTTCGCACGAAGAACGGGCGCCCGCCCGACCTGGCTGCGAAGCCGCAAGCGGCTGGGGAAGCGATTACGTGGCACCAGCCAACTGAGCGGCGAACCTCAGATAAGGAGCATTGAAAATGGCCGTCGAAGGTTTTCAAGAAGTCAATTACGAGAGCGTGGGGCTTCCCAGGGTGGCGATCGGGCTTTTGGGATGCGGGTTCATCGGGCAAGTCCACTCGAATGCTTACCTCAAGATCCCTTATACGTGCCCTTCTCCGGCCGCCCTGCCCGAGATGATCGCGCTGTGCGACCAGGTGGGGGCGGAAGAAAAGGCCAAGAAGTTCAGGTACCAGGGATGCTACACCGACTGGCGCCGCATGGTCGAAGACCCGAGGATCATGGTCATCGACAATTGCACGCCGGACGACACCCACTGTGAACCTACCGTCGCCGCGGCTGAAAACGGAAAACACGTCGTTTGCGAAAAGCCGATGGCCATGACCGCCGCCGATGCAAAGCGGATGGTCGAGGCCGCGGAGAAGGCGGGCGTTAAAAGCCTCTGCTGCCATAACTACCGCTTCCTGCCCGCCGTGAGACTGGCCCGGGAACTCATCGAAAAAGGCGCCCTGGGAAAAATCTACCATTTCCGCGGGCAATATCTCCAGCCGTACGGCCACGACCCCGAAGAGGTGATCGAGAACGCATGGTACGCCGCCGGAACCGCCTCCGGAACGCTGCTGGGGATCGGCAGCCACGTGATCGACATGGCCCGGTTCCTCGTCGGCGAGATCACCAGCGTCAGCGGGCTGGTCCGGACCTTCAACACCTCGCGGAAAAGAGCATCGGGTGAAGTGGAAGAGGTGTTGGCCGACGAAGGCAATATTGCGTGTGTCGAGTTTGCCGGCGGGGCAATCGGCTCGATCGAATCTTCCTGCGTCTGCCCCGGAAGAAAGAACGAGTTTACCTTCGAGGTCAACGGGTCCGACGGGAGCATCGCCTTTGATCTCGAGGACCCGAACCACTTGCAGGCATGCGACGCCAAGACGGGAAAACCGGAATTGTTGGGCTTTACCAACGTCTCGGTGACTTCGTCCGATCATCCGCTGCAAACGCCGTATCTTCCGCCCGGGCACAACGCGGGCTGGGAGTACGGCCACCTGCACGCGCTGCACCATTTCCTCGATTGCATCGTCAACAACAAGCCGGTTGCCCCGTACGGCGCCACCTTCGACGACGGTTACCGGGTCCAAGTCATTATGGAGGCGATCGACGAGTCGTCCCGGACGGGGCAGAGAATCGAATTGGCATATTAGTACCTGTTGCGGAAAGCCGGATTTTCGGGTGCCATGCCCACGCTTGCGTGGGCATGTAGCGGTTTCTTGCGGGATTCACGACATGCCCACGCAAGCGTGGGCATGGCACCCAACTTTCCGCAACAGAAACATATTAGGGGCTGGGAATTGGGAGTTGGCCGCTTGCGGCTTCGCACCAAGAACGGGCGCCCGCCCGAACCCACTGCAAAGCCGCAAGCGGCCACACTACCCCCAAGCCATCGAAAGGATCAATCAACATGGAAATCGGTCTGAACCTGGAATTCATCCGCAGCAGCGACAAGTCGTTTCGGGCGGGCATCGAAATCGCCGCCGAACTCGGCTACAAGTACGTCGAGCCGTGTGTCGGTCTCGGCTACGACCTGATCGCCCTGGGCGGATACTACCATACGGTCTCGATGGACGACGACCCGCTGGAAGTCAAGGAGTGGCTCGACGAGCTGAGGCTGAAGCCGTCGGCCATCAGCGCCCATTCCCCGTTGATGCGGCCCGAGGTCTCGGTCCCGTATCTGACGCGGGCGATCCGCTATGCCAGCGACGTCGGCGCCCCGGTGGTCACCACCGACGAGGGAGTCAAGCCCGATTGGATGTCCGAAGACCAGGCCTTCGACATCATGCGGTACTCGATCCACCAGGTGATGCAGACGGCCGAGCGCTACGGGATCGTCGTCGGATTGGAGCCACACCGGAACTACTCGGTCCGCAAGGACACCTTCCTGAAAATGCTGGCGCTTTCCGACAGCCCCTGTTGGAAGGTGAACTGGGACACGGGCAACTTCTACCTCGGCGGGCAGGACGACCCGTACGAGTCGCTCGACGCGGTGGCCGACGAGCTTTGCCACCTCCATGCGAAGGACATCAGCATCCAGCAGAGCGAGTCGGACCGCGGCGAGGTGACCGGGACGGCCGTCGGCTGTGCCTGCGGCGACGGAGTGGTTGAGTGGCCCCGGGTGATCGACATCCTCAGGAAGCACAACTACGACGGGGTGCTGTGCGTCGAGTGCGGCACGCCGGAGCAGGCCGTCCGCAGCCTGGAATATCTCCAAAACCTGCTGAAATAGCCGGTTTCACGCGGGACGCGAACTTGATACAATACATCCCATCGATGTTTCAAAGACACTACTAATCCGGAGCGATCCATGCCTGATCCTCAAGAGCTTTACGACGCAATTTTGACAGGAAACGCCCCAAAGGCGGAAGAAGTGACCAAGGCCGCCATCGAGGCCGGCGACGACCCGAATGAACTGGTCCAGAAATACATGATCCCGGCCATGGACGAGGCGGGAAGACGATTCGAGTGCAACGAATACTTCGTGCCGGAGTTGCTCATTGCCGCCAGGGCCATGAAGACCTCGCTCGAGTTGCTGACCCCCCACTTGGTGGAGGCCGGCGTGGAGCCCAAGGGCCGGGTGATCATCGGGACCGTCCAGGGCGACTTGCACGACATCGGCAAGAACCTGGTCGCCTCGATGCTCGAAGGCGGCGGGTTCAAGGTCGTCGACCTCGGCGTCGACGTGCCGCCGGAGAAGTTCGTCGAAGCCGTTCAGGAAGGGGACGAGACGATCGTGGCGCTCTCCGCTCTGCTGACGACCACCATGACCATGATGAAGACGGTGGTCGAGGCGCTGGAACAAGCGGGCATCCGCGGCAAAACCAAGGTGATCATCGGCGGTGCCCCGATTACCCAGTCGTATGCCGACGAGATCGGCGCCGACGGCTACAGCGACAACGCCAGCGCCGCCGTCGCCCTGGCACGGAAGCTGGTCGAGTAGGGTTTGCCGGCGTCGAATCTCCGCCGGGTGAGGGGGTAGGGAGTGGGATTCGGGGTTGGGAAATCCCTCAGTTTTTCGGGACGGTGCTTGACTCCGGCGAACCCCTGCCCAACACCTGCCGTAATTGAGATCAGAAAACCCCCGGTCCTTCGAGATCGGTTGGCCGGTCTATAGTGCCCGGTCGTTTAGGGTTGGAGCCGCGCCCCCGCTCGGCAGATCATCCGCCTATCGATATCAGGGCAGTCGAGAAGGCCGAACAAAAGGGGGAAAACGATGGGCTCTTGCTGTTTCACACCCACTAAGAGACACTTCTTGTGGTGGTACTGGCTGCTGCTGGCCAGCATCGTGGGCATTCCAATGCTACTGGCGGTCCTCTACGTGGCGCGGGATCCTCCAGCGGACGACGAGGAGAAGAAGGAGCGAGGAAAGCAAGCGGCGTGCATCTTCTGGACAGGCACGTTCCTGGTCGCGATTGCGGCGTTCGTGATCGTTCACGCCGTCCTGCAATCGTACTACGGGGATGAGCAGGGTCAGCTGACGTGGTCGAGCCCTGGGTACGGGTATTCGGTGGGCTATTGGACCCTGGCCTTGCAGTTTTTTGCCGCCACAGTCGCCGCCAACGGCGCCAACCAGTGGACACGAAAGCGTAAGTGGTACGTCCGGCTTCCGCTGTTGGTGTTCTGCGTCGCGATCTACCTCTTCTGTCTTATGTTCTTGAACCTGGCTTTTCGGCGTCCCGCCATCAACGTGATGCAGTTTCTGGTTTGTATGCTGCCGGCGCATTACTGGGGAGATTTTAAGGACTCGCCGGACCGGGCCGGTGCGTGGAAAGCACTGGTGGCCTTCCTGGTTGCTGCGTCCTTATTCTTTCTGGCTTCCTGTTTCGGCGAGGATTTCGCACAATGGGTTTGCGGTCCCGCCGGCGGAAAGGGCTGATGATGGCTACCATGCCGCAAGCGAAGGAAACGGTTCAGTCGGAGGCCCTCTATGCCAAGGTCGCTCTGCGATACGATACGGTCTTCGAGCGAGCCATTCTGGCTGAAGGCCGTCTGACGGAAGTGGTCCAAGAGAACATGTCCGGCCGTGGTGTGCTTGATCTCGCCTGCGGGAACGGCCGCTGGCTGGACCGGTTCCGGCCGGCCTCGTACGTCGGGCTCGACCTCAACCTCGCCATGTTGCACGAGGCACGCCGGCGCTATCCCGATGCCTGCTTCGTCCAAGGCGACATGACCCGCCTCCCGTTTTCCGACAGTTCATTCGAGGGCGTGATATCCATGTTCGGGGCGATGGGACATCTGTCGCCGGCTCGCCAAGAGACGATGATACGCGAGGTGTGGAGAGTTCTGAAGCCGGGCGGGCTGGCGGTGCTCACGAACGGGAACATGTGGTCGCCGTTCAATCTGCCGACGACGCTTACCGGGGGAAGGGTCCGAATTGAGGGGGTGCGGGTCCACGTCCACTCGACGACGCCCCGGAGAATGGCCCGGTTGCTGGCGGGTTTCCGTCTTTTGCGGCTGGAAAGCTACGATTACTCGTACTTGCCGATTCTGCCGCTGAAATTCGCCGCGAGCTTGGTCGGCTGCGACCACCAGTCCATCTACGTCCATTGGATGCACCTGTTCGACCACTGCCGGTACATCCCAACAATGCGCTGGTTCGGGAAGCAGTTGTTGGTGGTTTGTGAAAAGGCGCACGGTGCCTCCCGTCTTGAGGCGAGGGGTGACTGACGGCTGAGCGATGGGTGGCTTGGGCACAGCGAAACGGTGCCCCGAGTAAACTGCCGTAGCGGCGTTTAGGATCGGTCGAGAAACAACTGTCGTAAGACGGGTCTCCTGCCCCGTCTTCTTCCTTGACGGGTCGGGAGAGTCGGGAGACCCGTCCTACAAATGCGACACTTATTTCTCGAGCGGCATTTAGGGCTTGGGGGGTGGGTTGCGGTAATAGGTTTCGAGGATCAGTGCGGCGACGGCGGTGCAGTAGAGCCGGCCTCCGCCGCGATTGAGCGAATCGCCACAGCGGAAGAACCAGCTTCCCGCCTCGTCGGTGGCACTCATTTGCACGGTGACGAGGTAGTCGCGCATCGACTCGTTCCAGTCTTTCCATCTGTCCCCGCCTACGTCGCGCATCAACTGGGTGTTGAAGAAGTTATCGAGGACGTGTCCTTGGGTGGAAGGCCCCGAGGCGCCGAGCTTTTTGACGTACTCCGCAATATCCTTGTTGTCGGGTTTTGCGCCGAGATACGTCTTCGAGGTCATGGCGATCATGGCGGCATGGTCGCTTGGGAGTTCGGCTTCGGCGTCGGGCAGGTAGCCGAAGGTCTCTTCCATTCGGAGCGAGCGGATGTACTTGTCGGCGTTTCGGATGGTTTTTTGCGGTACGGGCAGCCGTGCCCAGCCGGCCGTTTTCAGGGCGGCCAGGTTCCAGCCGGTGCAGGCCATGTTGCTGGGGCTTCCGTCTTTTTTGGCGGTTTTTGGCACGCGTCCCCATCCACCGTCGCTATTTTGGGTCATGACGATGAAATTGACAGCGGCCCCGGCGGCTGCCCGGACCTGGCGGTCGCCGCCCGCCGCCGACGCTTCGCACAGCGCCATGGTTCCCAGGGCGTGAGAGGGGAAGTCTTTTGCACCGGGCTCGTGAAGCGTGCCGACGTTTCCTTGCCCTGCCATGTGGTCGCGGAGGTAGTTTACGCCGGTGGCAACGTTCCTTCGGAACTCGCCGTCGCGGGGTCCGTTTCCGGCAGCCAGAAAGGGGAGCAGCGCCAAGGCCGTGGCGGCATTCGCGGCATCGACCGAGCCGCGGTTCTGGGCCTTGCCCTGAAATTTCGGCGTTTCGTGGTCGAAGCTCCAGTGGCCGTCTTTGTGTTGGTGCTCGGCGAGCCATTTGAGGGCGTTCCGGACGGCTGCTTCGCTTTCGTCGGTGCCGCCGTATGCCGCGAGCAGTGACTTTCGAGCGTTCTCCTCACGACATTCGAAGCCCCCTACGGCGGGCAGGGCGTCGGGAGTGAGGGCGGGAGCCGCCGCGCCGCCGACCTGCTGGATGCGAAGTTGTACGCGGAACTGCTCGGTGGCGTCAAGCTCGGGCAAAATCGCTTGATAAAGCCCGGCGGCGTGTTCCCGGACGCGTTTCTTCGCATCGCCCGGTTGTCCTTCGGCCACGTCCCACCACCGATCGGCCAGGTCGAGTCGTTTCTTGAGTTCTTGGGGCTTGGCGAGTTCGGCCCTGGCCAGGGGCCGCAACTTCCGGTCGGAGGAAGCGGCCAGCTTGGGAAGCCCTTGCGACCAGTCGCCCAGCTCGAAGCAATAGTACTTGCCCGCCTCGAGGTTGGCCTTGGGGTCGTCGGGATTGTTTTCGAGCTTTTGGAGAATTTGTTGAATTCCGCCGCCGGGGACGCCCTGGCGATTTTCGATTTGCCGGGCCCTGTCGTCGACCGTTGCGGCGAGTTCCGGCTCGCGATCGCGGATGCCGGCGACAACGTCCTGTGCGGTAGCGACGAGCTTCCGGGCGGCCTCGGGATCGTTCGCCGCGACGGCTTCATCCAGGACGGCCAGGGCACGGTCGGTCAGGTCCCGTTTTCGGGCCGGGGCCGATCCCCGCATCTTTTTTGCCAGCGAGGCGAGCGTTGTTGCCTTGGCCCCGACGGTGTCGATCTCGAAGCGTTTTCCGATCTCGTCTACGGCCGCCAGGGCCAATTCGGGGTCGGCGAACTCCGTGGCATCGTTCCACACCAATCGCAACAAGGCATAGGTCCGGGCGGGATCGTCTTGAGACTTGGCGCCTTCGGCGAGCAGCTTCTTGGCTAGCGCCAGACGTTTCGAGGGCCGGTCGGCCCCGGCGAAGTCGAGTTTGAATTCGTCGTTTTTGATCCGCTCGATGGCCGCTTTCTGGTCTGCGCGGTTGGGGAGCGGATCGCGGCCGGACTTCGGGGCGCTGATAGGCCCGCCTGCGATTTCGGACTCCGCCTCGAGGTCGGGCAATTGCCACAGCCGTACGGTCCGGTCGTCGCCGGCCGAGACCGCCCGGCCGCGCCGCTCGGAAAACGCCACGCTGCGGATCGGGCCTTCGTGTTCCTTGAAACAGGCAACCTCCCGGCCGGTGGTCAGGTCCCAGAGTCGAATCGTCCCGTCGTTGCCGCCGGAAAGGGCAAAAGGGGCGTCCGGGGCATGGGCCACCGCATTCACCGCCCCCGTGTGCCCCGCGCACGACCGTATCTGCCGGCCGGCGGCCGTGTCCCAGTATCGCACCGTCTTGTCGGAACCGCCCGAGACGACGTACTTGCCGTCGGGCGAGAAGGCGACGCCGGTTACCGGGCCGGTGTGGCCGGTCATGGTATGGAGCGGCTGGCCGTTGTAGCGGTTCCATAGGCGAACCGTCCCGTCGGCGCCGCCGGAGACGATCACGTCGCCGCCGGGCGAGAAGGCGACGCTCCGGACCCGGCCTTTATGTCCCTGCAATTTCAAGACCTCGGACTCGCCTGACACGTCGAACAAGCGGACGGTGCCGTCCTCGCAACCCGCGACGACAATCTTGCCGTCGGGCGAGAACTCGGTGTCCCAGGCAACCTTCAGACCGACCAAAGAAAGCTTGTCGGCAACCCGGCCCGTCGCAGCATCCCAGATGTGCAACATCCCGCCGGACGGCGGCCGGACCGCTCCCGTGCTGGCAAGCACTCTCTTGCCGTCGGAGGAGAAATCGAGCGCGAGGACCGGAGCCTTCGACCCGGTGAACGTCCGCATATCCTCGCCGTCCTGGAGATCCCACAGCCGTACGGATTTGTCGAAGCCTCCGGAAACGGCATAGGGCCCGCTCGGCGAGACGACCACGCTGGTGGCGATGTCCGTGTGTCCCTTCATGGACCGGATTTCGCCCGGATCGGCCTTTGCGGGGCTTGGGGGATGACCATCCGACGCGGCGCTGCCGGCCTTCTTGCCGTTGCGTTTCTTGCGGGATTTCTTGGCGGCCGGGCGGCGATGTTTCGGCGACTTCGAATCGGCGGCGCGGTTTCCGTTGCGATGGACGCTATTGCCTGCCGTGGGCCGGTGTGTGATGGTGTTCCGCCTCGGTCGGGTCGGTTTCGACGCGTTCATGGCAACCAAGGCAATGATCACCACGACGGCCAGAACCCCGCCTCCCACAACCAGAGGAACGGCCGCCGATTGCTTCTTCCGCCGGCGGGAATAGCCCGAACGACCCGACCCGGTGTAACTGCTGGAGACTTGCGGTCCGAACGAATCGGTCTCGTCGGCAACGGGAACGGTCGTCCCGGTTGGAATCGGTACCGCCTTGGCTATCGGGGGGGCCTGTGCGGGAGCTACCGGTTTCGCTGCCACTCCCTCGGCCCGCAACTTCTTGTCGTACGCCGCGCGCCGACCGCCATCCAGCAAAACGAGCTGCGCAGCGGCCAGCTCGTTCAGCAAATCCTGCGAGAGATCGGAATGCTTGCCGGTCTGATACGTCCGTATGTGTGCCATCTGCCGGTCGGCGGCGTTGGAGATCACGTCGGGGTCGGATTCGAACAGCCCGATGCCCAACAGACGATAGAGGTTTGGCGGCTGCTCCTCGGGGGCAATTCCCAACCACTTTCGATAGGGATCGAATTTCGCCATGGAATGCCTCGTGGCCCCGTCCGGCAGCTACGACCGAGGACGACAGGGTAGTAATTCGGCAAGTGTGTGAAATGTCGGCAACATGTCAGGCAAAAGGGACAACTTCCCTTCATCGGTTCGGTAGCGGGGAGATTACTTATTCCCATGTTACCGTGATTGAATGGGGGGCGGTAACACCCGCTACGTGCGCGAATCGCGTTGGGGAAACCCGAACCTCTAATATGTAGCGATTGCGTGGGATTCGTCAAGAACTTCCGGTGGGGGGTGTGGCCATAACCCGCATCGCAGGGAGGACGAGTTCCGGAATGGCGTAAGGTGAATAAACTCAGCCCAACACGAAGTCGGTGTGTCTTGCCTCAGCCGGAATTGGAGAGTCTCCGGCTCTGAGTTACTAGCGTCTGTGTCGGGGGTGCCTTCTCGGGCGACATATGAGCGGTATAGCTAGAAACAAAGGCACGGGGAGGCCAAATACTGCCCCGAGCATGAATAGCACTAACGCCTCGTGGGGGTCGTTGGTGCCTGAGAGGCATAACCACATCCAACCGAGCGTGCATAGGATCGCAACGAGAAAAAGGACCACAACTGGGCGGTCTTGTTTGCCGGCCATTTCTGCCTTCCTCTTTTGTGTGTGCCCTCATAATGACCATGCCCAAATGGTCCCGAGTTCCGACAAGAAGAATCTCGGCGCTACTGCCCCGGCCACGCCTATTGCGGGAACCAAGAACTTTTCTTGAAAGGGGCGCCGAGGGGCACCGGCCTCTAAGCCGAAGTTCTATCGCTAGGTGAGACGTAACATAGTTTGGGCCTCCATAAGTGAAAGGGCTGCAAAAAGGTTGTTGGAAAACACACGATTCCAAGCATACCTTTCGCGGGAGGCCCGCTCTTTCATGGTATCACCGAACCTGACATCCCCAGGAAGACGGACACGAAAGCAGCTAAAAAGCGGTGGCAAACAAGACAATCAGCCCAGCGCCGGAACGGCGTTGGACACCAGCTCTTTGAAAATTTGGTGAAGAAGCACGCCGTCTTGAGGACGGGCGCGCACGCGTAGCGCGGCAAACGTGCAACGTTGCCTACGCTGCGCACTTCAACGTCACAATCGGAAGGTGCTTTCGACCCGCGGGGGGGTGCGGGGGGCGCTGGGTTAGACCTCGGGGTCGCGGGGTCAGACCTCGTTTTTCGTTTTTGAGCGAGGGGCTTCGGGCCAAGTCCCCCATCCCATGAATCGCGCTCGCTGGCAACGTATTGATCGGCATCGATGCCTTGCCAGATTTCTTTACCCAGCCCCTTCAGGTCGGTAATGCTGTGTTGCGCCCCACCGTCCTTGCAGGCCGTGTGCTGCGACAACTTGTCAACCAAGCGTCTCTGTTGTTCCGCTGTGAACTCATTCTGAGCCCTCTTCAGGATGTCGTCGTAAGCGTCGGTGGACATGGGGCAGGTTCTCCAAACCAGCAATAATAGCGGCATATTTCCCGTCTTGCCAGGGCAGATACGCCGAGGCCCGGGAGCCAAATCCGGGCCGAAGCCCCTCGCCAGCAGGGGACTTCCGGGTGCGAGAGCGGCTCACCACCCATTCCGTCGCCTATAGAGGGCGAGATTCAGCGCGGCAACCATGAGCGTGGACGGTTCGGGAACCATCGAGGCGCGTGTTGCAATCCGGTTCGGTTTCTGCAACATTTGGGTTCACATATTTGGAAGCCCAAGAAGCAAGAATCTCGAAGTGACCTGGCACGGCATTGAAGGACACGATGAGGTGGTGGAGCAATTCCGCCGGGCGGTTTCGCGCGGACGGCTGGCCAGCAGCTTTCTGTTCTGCGGACCGGAGGGTGTCGGGAAGTTCACATTTGCCGTGAAGCTGGCCCAGGCACTGTTGTGTCAGACACGGCCGGAGACGGCACTCGATCCTTGTGGCGAGTGCCCGGCGTGCAGGCAGGTGCTCGCCGGCACGCATCCCGATCTCGAAGTGGTCGCGAAACCGAAAGACAAGTCGTTCATTCCGCTGGAGCTGTTCATCGGCGACAAGGAACACCGCGGCCGCGAGGGGCTCTGCCGGAGCATCTCGCTGAAGCCCTTCATGGGCGGGCGAAAGGTGGCGGTGATCGACGACGCCGATTATTTGAACCCCGAAGGGGCAAACGCCCTGCTGAAGACCCTCGAGGAGCCGCCGCCGAAAAGCGTGTTGATCCTGATCGGCACCAGTCCGGCGAAGCAGTTGCCGACGATCCGTTCGCGGTGCCAGTTGATCCGCTTTCGGCCGCTGCCGAGCGAGGTCGTTGCCGGATTGATGATCTCGCAGGGCATCGTGGAGGATCCAGCCGAGGCGCAGCGGTTGGCCGACCATTGCGAGGGAAGCCTGCAACGGGCGGCCGAGCTGACCGATGCCGAGCTTTGGACCTTCCGCAACACGCTGCTTCAGCGCCTCGCCGAGGAGGCACTCGACAGCGTGCGGCTGGCCAAGGCGGTTTCAGTGTTTGTCGACGAGGCGGGCAAGCAGCCGGCGGCCCGGCGCGCGCGGTTGCGACAAGTCGTCCACTTCGCCACGGAGTTCTACCGGCAGTTGCTGCACGTCCAAAGCGGGGCGGACAGGCCGGCGGACACCGAAATCCGCCGCTTCGTCGACAGGGCCCTCGCACATCGGCCGGCTGACGGCGAAAACACCGCCGCCCGCCTCGAACGATGTCTCGATGCAGCCGGGCAGATCGACCGGAACGCCAATCAGTCGACGCTGATCGAGACATGGCTCGACGACCTAGTCCGTCTGGCGTGGTAGCCCGTTAGAAGGGGGTGGTCGGTAGGAGTTCCACCATCTATTCTTATTTTTCGGAATTGTGCTGTCCAAACGTCTCTATGACAGGTACACTGAACGGTGGACTATCGTAACACTCCCACCGCGAGGGCTCGGTCATGACTCGGACACTGTTTTTCTGGCTGGCTGCGCTGGGCCTTTTGGCTCCGGCATACGGTCAAGTAATCTGCCCGCCCCGTCAGCCCCAACCGGGATTCAAGCAGCCGACGCAGCGCGGTCCGAAACTGGATAAGTTCGAGGCCGACGGCACCCTTGTGGGAATGGTACGCGGCAGGATCATGCTCCAGACCATCACGAATCAACGATGGTGGATCCACTTCAAGCCCGACACGGTCGTGTATGTGCGGGGCAAGGCCGAAGCCGATTTCCTCCGGCCGGGCTTGTGCATCCAGTTCGATGCGGAAATCGACAGGCGGGGTCGCTCGCAGGAGAAGATCACCCACCTGACCATCACCACGCCTTCGGTCTCCCATCCGATGGGTTGTTGGCCCGAGGGGACGCTTATGCCGGGCATGGGTCCGGCGGCAGGCGGCGGGGCAGCGGGCTTCGGCGCAGGAAATGTCGCCCCCGCCAAACCCGCCCGAACCAAACCGCCCGCCACACAACGCTACACGGTCCATGGCCAAATCAGCAAGCTCAAAAATGGCAAGATGACCATTGTCGCCCCCGGCGGAACCAAGGTCGAGGCCGAACTGGGCGAGAACGTCGATATCGATGTTGCCATAGCCGATGTTTCCGTTGCGAGGGCCGGCGACAGGGTCACGGTCAAAGGGGGAATGCCAAAGCAGATGGCCATGCTGCGGCCGGGCATGATCGGAAACGCCCAGGCAAACGCAGTCGAAATCGAGCTGCAAAAGCCGCTGACCGGACCGCGAAAGAAGCCCATCAGGAAGCCGCTGCCCAAAAAACCCGCTGAAAAGCCGGCGGGGAAAGATGCCGGAAAGGCCGAAGGAGAACCAGCAGCCGAAGCGGTAGAGCCGCCCCCAAGGCCGGCGGAATAAACCGCAGGGCAACCGGCCGTTCTCTGTGCCGGGTTCGGCTCTCAGCAACTCCCCTCGCCGGCGTGCAGCAGCTTCAGAAGAACGTGTACGAATACCATGTGCGCATCTTCGGTAAGCTGCATATCATCGACCCTCGCGTGGAAGCAGTAGTCGACCATCGGTTTGAGTCTTCCGCCGTCGTATCCGACCACGCCGATGGTAATGCACCCCAACTCCTTGGCATACCGGATTCCGCGGAGGACGTTCTCCGAGTTCCCGCTGCCGGAGAACGCGAGCACGACGTCGCCGGAGGCGGCAAAGTTCTTCAACTGCTCGACGAAAATCGAGTCGTAGTCGAGATCATTGGCGATCGCAAGGATCCATGGCTGGCAATCGGTGAGTGCGTGGACGCGGAACTTTTTTTCGGCCGCGAGACAGGCCCCCTTGTTCAGGTCGCCGGCCAGGTGCGACGCGGTAGCCGCACTGCCGCCGTTACCCAGCACGAATATCGTCCGCTGCTCCTCATAGGCATCCTTGAGGACCTTGGCGATTACGGCGATTTCTCTCTCGTCCAGCTCGGAGAGAAGTGTCCGGAGGCGATCCAGGTAGCGACGGATGGAAAGCGTGTCGTCTGTCATAGCTTTCGGAAGCAGCAGTAGGAAGTATATTTGAACTTTGCGCGGAAGTTGGTCTAGAGGCTCCAGCCGTTGCGGTATTCCCGATGGAGGTATTGATTTGCTGCCGGTTCGCCCGCGATCTTCATGGTGTGCCGGTCCCACTCGATCGGCTTGTCGGAAAGCAGGGCGACGTTGCCCAACAGCACGATCTCGGTCAGCGGGCCGGCAATCTCGAAGCGGGAGCAGGCGGGCACCCCCCCCTTGCACGCGGCGATCCACTCCTGCACGTGCCGGCCGACCCATCGGTTTTTGGCCTTGATGCGCGGGATGGTTGGCTTGGGCGGCTCGAAGGATTGCCTGAGCGATTCGGGAATGAACCTGGGCCCGGCCTGGCCGGGACCCGTCCCGGCCGTCAAGGCGCCGAAGGTCAGCTTCCCTTCGTCGCCGATGAAGATCGTTCCGTTACTGCCGATGAACTCGCGGGTGTTGGGAAACTCCTTGGGGCGCGGGGGTCGCCGGCCGCCGTCGTTCCAGACGAGCGTCACCGGGGGCATGTCGCCCCGGGCGGGGAACTTGTAGCGCATGGTCGACGCCCGCGGATAGCTCTCAGTCGTCCCGCCAGCCGACTCCGCTTCCACGGTGAAGGTTTCGGCCTCGGCCAGTTTCAGGGCCCAATACGCCCCGTCCATGACGTGACACCCCATCGCACCCAGGGCGCCGGTGCCGAAGTCCCGCCAGCCGCGCCAATTGTACGGGTGATAGTCGCCGTGATACGGTCGGTCGGGCGCAGGGCCGAGCCAGAGGTTCCAATCGAAGTGGGACGGGACGGGCGGCTTGCCCTTGGGACGGTTCATTCCCTGCGGCCACTGGGGGCGGTTCGTCCAGCAATGGACCTCGCGGACCGGTCCGACGCAATCGGCCCAGATCCACTCGACCGCGGTGCGGACCGTCGGGCCGGAGTAGCGCTCGTTGCCCATCTGTGTGGCGACGCCGGTTTCCTTGGCGATTTCCGCGAGCTGCCGGGCTTCCCACACGTCGTGGGCCAGCGGCATCTGGGTGTAGACGTGTTTGCCCTGCTTCATGGCGGCGGCCGTGATAACCGCGTGGGTATGATCGGGGGTCGCCACGATGACGGCGTCGATGCCCTTTTCCTTATCCAGCATCCGGCGAAAGTCTTTGTAGCGAGCGGCATCCGGGTATCGCTGGAAGGTCACGGCAGCCATGTGCGAGTCGACATCGCACAGCGCGACGATGTTCTCGCCTTCGCACGCCCCGAGGTTGTCGGCGCCCATCGCGCCCAGCCCCACGCCGGCGATGTTGAGCTTTCCGCTTGGCAGCTTCCTGCCTTCGCCGCCGAGGGCATGACAGGGGATCACGGTAGCGGCCGCGACCGCACCTGCCGCACCGAGGAACCGGCGCCGCGAGACGGCAGCTTTCCCGGCCTGCCTGTGCTTCTTCTCAAGAGCCATTTGATGTCTCCTTCTCTTGGGACAGACTTTACTGCGCCTACTGTTTCGCGCCCATGCAGATCAGGTGCCCGTCGTCGGTCGCCAGGTAGAGGCATCCGCGGGCGGCGCTGAGGCCGTCGAACACGGGCGGCTGTTCGAGCTTGTACTCCGCAAGCCGTCGGCCGTCTTCGCTCGAAACGACCCACAGCAGCCCGCCTTTGCGGCCCTCGAACGCGGCCATCGGATCGTCTTCGGGTACGATGTCCGGCGGACCGGCAAGGTAGAGATGCTTCGGGGATATGACCATCGCCCGGACGCGAACCGGGATGCGGACGGACCATTTGGGCGGCAACATGCGCGAGTAGCCCATGCCCTTCTCCCGCCCGATGGAGGTGGGTCGCAGGACCGGCTCGTTGACGTTTGCGTCGGCGAAGAGTTCGTATCCGCCGGTGCCCGGCCAAAATCGCGGGCTGTGGCCTTGACGCTCCGTGAAGACGTGCAGGCCGTAGGTGGTCTCGTTGTCGAACACCAGGATCTGCCCGACCTTCGGTGCATCGTAGCCGAAGTAGTAGCCCGGCCACCGCCGGCTGTGGGTCCAGAAGTTGCGGTCGAACCAACTCGTGTCCAGGAACCCGGCGTTGGACATCAAATGCAGCCCGACCTCGCGGTCGCCCAGCTTTGTGATCCGCGGCGCCGGCTTCAGCGTTAGGTCCGGAGCGAACCGCTTGAAGAACATGTAGATGTCCACCCCGTCGCTCACGAGCAGATCGGACCGGGTGCCCTCCATGTCGAACGGCCGGCCTGCGTCCTTGGTGGCGTCGGGCCGCGGACTTTCGAGGCGTTTCTCGTGTAGCACCTTCCCGGTCTTCGCGTCCAGGGCGTAGACCCAGATGCCGCCGTCGAGATAGGACGACCGCCCCGCCGTGCAGTAGACCACGCCATCTTGCACCAGCACGCTGCCATGGACAGGCCAGATCGATTCGAGCTGATCGAAGACGACAATCCGCTGGTCATCCGGGGCGGCCCGAAATCGCCAAACCAGTTCGCCGTCGTTCGCCCTCAGGCAATAGACGCTACCGTCGGTTGAGCCGAGCAAGACCAGCCCTTGGTGCAACGCCGGCGGAGAATCGATCCGGCCGCCGGCCGTGTAGTGCCACAATGGCTTGCCGCTCTTGGCATCCAGACAACGGATCGTGTGGGCGTCCTTCTCGGCAACAAACAGACGCCCGTCGGCCACGACCGGTTGAGAGAGTGTGCCGCTGAGTTTCTGCTTCCACAATGGGCCCAATTTTTCCGGCAACTCGCATCCGGCCGAGCCGCTCCGCCGAGCATCATGTCGATACACCGGCCAGTCTGCCGGATTTGGGGTTTCGGATTTCGGATTCGGGATTCGGCCGTATGCGGGCCCCTTCTCCAGACGCTCTTCTACGGACTCTCGACTCTCAACTCTCGACTCTCCCGCCGACACGGCATTGAATCCCGTCAGTTTCACGCCCGGATAGCAGAAACACTGGTGCGGCGGCGCGTAGAGCAGGCCATTGGCGACCATCACACCATGACGACAAGCGCCCCGCAGCCAATCGTTCTGCATGTGGTTCTCGCCCACAAGGTCGACGAACTCTACGCCCCGCTTGGGCAGCAGAAGGTACCGGTCGGTGGCCTTCGCCGGGTAACAGCGGATATGGTGACCGGGCGTGATCAAGCGCTCGACGGTGACCGTCCGTTTCACTTCCCCGGTCTTGGGATCGTATCCCGTGGCGACAACCGCGGCCGGGGTCCAAAGGAACGTGCGGCCGTGTTCTCCGATACTGCTGAGCCACACAAGGCCGCTTGCGCCGAACACGCCCAGACGCGAGTTCACACCGGGGCCTTTCCACAAGGGCTCACCGGTCTTTGCGTCGAACGCCTGGAGCGCGCCCCCGGTCGAAAACACGACGCCCTGGTAGATCATGATTCGGCCGCCGCGGCCGGACTTGGCCGGTGCCCGCCATTTTTCCTTCCCTTTGCGAAGATCGAGACAGACGATCTCGCCGCCGGCTTGGTAGTACGCTTGTCCGCCAGCGGCTGCCAGCGAACCACTCGCAAAGCTTTTCGCCGGCGTCTCCCAGACGATCTCGCCGCTCTTGGCGTCGACGCCGACGATCGCGTCGTCTTTCTTCTTGCTGCCGCGCCGGTGAACGACGGCGATGTCTTCGGCACACACGAGTTCATCCGCCCCGGCGGTCTCTTTGCAGGTTTTCAGCGTCCGGCCGGTGGCCCCGTCGAGAACCGTCAGTTCGCGTTCCGGGGAAATCATGTACAATCGGTCGCCCACGGCAGCCAGCGCCTGCTTCGACGGTTTGCCGAATGGCTTCTTCCAGAGGAGCTTTCCGTTGAACGCGTCTCGTGCCACCAGGGTCCACCGGTCGGGCAACCCCGGCTGGCCGGTGAGCCCCTCGTCAATCACACTGAACAATCTCCCCCCTGCCGATAGAACCAGCGCGACGCTCGACCCCACACCGTTGTGGCTCCGGCACCACAGGGGATCCGACTTCCACTGGAGATGACGCGGCGGCCCGACGCGCGTGTCCATCGCCACGGCGTTGTTGTCAGCCCCGTGATGATAGTGCGTCCATTCGTCGATCTCCTTCGGCCACGGCTTGACGGTCTTTTGCCAGGAATCGCCTTTCTTGACGTACGCAACGCCGCGGGGCGTCAGCACGCGCAGGATCTCTTTCATGGAGACCGAGCCGGGAATCTCCGACACGACGAGGTTGACGATGTTGTCGGCATACGGCAGGTGTTTGCCGTCAAACCTTCCTGCCGATACAGGACCATAAAGATCACGCGAACGAATATGGGTGCGAGCCTTCTCGACATTGGCCGGATCGGTATCAAGGCCGTGGACGAGAAACTTTTCGTCGGTCCGAAGCGCCGCGGTGAGCTTGCCGCCGCCGCAACCCAAGTGAACGACCAGCCCGCCTTGGACGCCGGTATCATCGAGAATCCGACGGGCTTGATTCTTTACGGCGTCGCGTTCTGCCGCATGGCCAAACGGGCAAGCAAGCGCCAACGCAATCCCAACGGCAAACGCCACGAAACATCCGTTGTTAGCAAATCGTACGAACATGCTCGCCCTCACATAGTGTGTTTGTGTATCCCAAAGGCCCCCACACCAATCAGTATGTCGCGCTGCGAGCGGGTGTCAAGGCAGGAGAACCGCGGGCAGCCGTATGCCTGGGCATCGACGGCCGGCGCAACATTCGTCTCGGACGCCGGTGACGCGTACCGGTGGCAGAAAGAAGAAAAAAACATCCACAGTTGGCACGGCGAGACGCGCGGGCCGGAGTACTACTCGCGGTGAAACAACGTGGACCACGTCTTCCGCACATTGCTTCTTTCGAGGCGTGAAGGACGACGTTCGCGTCTACAACGAGGTCCTTTCCGGCGGAAATCCGCCGGATTTATGAGGCCGTCCGGGAATTACGTTTGGGGATTCCATTTAGCCCCGTGATTACACGGGGGCATCGCAGGAGACAGATATGGCGATTGCCCCGGGGTGTGTTCACCCGGGCGAAATGGTGTGAAAACAGCGTTTTCATTCCCGGACGGCCTCGATTATATGAGAAGGAAAAGTCGCCCGTTGGTTGCCCAGAGATGTCGGCAGGGTTATAATCATGAATTTGCTGTTGCACATTTCGGGCTGATGGACGGCCAGAAGGACCAAATATCCCCCATTAGGCGGGGCCAAGCACTTTCACCAAGAGGAGGTTTTCCGTGGCAATTCGTGTTGGCATCAATGGTTTCGGCCGAATCGGCCGGTTGGTATTTCGCGGTTTGATGGCAAAGCCGGACGTCTTCGAGGTCGTCGGAATCAACGACCTGACCAACAACAAGACGCTCGCCACCCTGTTGCAGTACGACAGCATCCATCGCCGCTATCCGGGCACCGTCGAATACGACGACGAGAACCTGATCGTCGACGGCAAGAAAATCGCCGCGATGGAGATACGCGACCCGGCCAGTCTGCCGTGGAAAAAGCTGGAAGCGGAGATCGTGCTGGAAAGCACCGGCGCATTCCGAGGGCGTGCCGCCGACGGCAAGCCCGGTTTCGACAGCCATTTGGCGGCCGGCGCCAAGAAGGTCGTCATCAGCGCCCCGGCCAAGGATCCCGATCTTACCTGCGTGCTGGGCGTCAACGACGACAAGCTCACCGCCGAGCACAAGTGTATCTCGAACGCAAGCTGCACGACCAATTGTCTGGCGCCCGTCGCCAAGGTGCTGCACGAGAATTTCACCATCGTCAAGGGCCTGATGACGACGATCCACTCCTACACAAACGACCAAGTCCTGCAGGACTTTCCGCACAAGGATCTCTACCGCGCCCGGGCCGCCGCCATGAACATCATTCCCACCAAGACCGGCGCGGCCGAGGCCATCGGTCTGGTGATTCCGGAATTACAGGGCAAGCTGACCGGTTTCGCCCTGCGCGTGCCGACGCCGACCGGCAGTTGCGTCGATTTGACCGTGGAGACGGGCAAGCCGGTCACGGCCGACGCCGTGAACGCCGTCATCAAGGAAGCGGCGGAAGGCCCGCTGAAGGGCATTCTCGCCTACAACGCAGATCCTATCGTGCTAACAGACGTCATCGGCGACTCGAACAGCTCGATTTTTTCCCCAGATTGGACCAAGGTTGTCGGCGATAACATGCTCAAGATCCTCAGTTGGTACGACAACGAGTGGGGTTACAGTTGCCGCAGCGTTGACCTGATCGAGAAAATGGCGAGCTTATAGCCACTCGCGACTTCACAACACCTCTCCATGAATCGTCAGGACCAAGCGGCGGGCGGGGCGTTGGTTCCTGTGCTCACACAAACAGATTCCCTGCCAGACGCCCAACTGGAGCCGGCCGTCCCGGATCGGGATAATGAGCGAACTGCCCAGCAAGGACGTCTTTACGTGGCCGGGCATGTCGTCGGGCCCCTCATCGGTGTGCCGGTACGGGAACTCCTTTGGGGCCAAGCGGTCCATCACGCGATCCAAGTCCTTCAGGACGTCCGGATCGGCGTTTTCGTTGATCGTCAGAGATGCCGACGTGTGCTGCAGGAATATGTGCAGCAGCCCGACCTTGACCTGTTCCAGCTCGGGCAAGGCGTCCAAGACGAGGTCGGAGATTTTGTGGCATCCCCGGGGAAAGGGGGGGAGTTGAAGCTCATGCTGAAACCAGGCCATGCAAATCACCTTCGGGAAAAACGGTTCATTACGGAGAATAAGTCTACCCGGCCGGCATGCCTTGGGAAAGCGGCTCCACCGCCCCCCCAATCAGTGTTAGATGCAGTCCATGTTCTTGCGGCTGCACTCCGGATGCCGCCCCGCTGGTTCAATGGGCAACGGCCGGGAAAGTCCACTGAATCAGTATCTTTTTACATCATTTCCCCAGCCAAAAAATTTTTTAGCTAGGTGCTTGACGACCAGGAGTTTTCGTGGATAATTAGGTTTTTGAGGCTCGTGGCGCCGATACAATCTGTCCCAATCAGCACCAGGTCAAAACCTACCTATTGCCTCCGGCAAAACGGCGCAATGACGAGTTGATGACGGCGGTCGCCTCTGGCGTTCTGCCACTGAGGCGTTTCTCTGTTAGGTAAAGAAGGTTCGTCAAATTGGATGGAGTGGTACCCGATGCGTAACGTATTTGAAGCGATTCTGGAATGTGGCCACGACGAAGATTTCGTCCCCGTTGAGACGGAGGCGTTTGTCGGCACGGACGCTCCGGCCGGATCTCGGGCAAAACTGGACGTGTTGGCAGAGCGGGTACGACAAGGATGCCCCCTCTGGCACGCCGAGGATCGCGGGGACTATAGTGGGCTAACCGGTGCCGTTCGCCCCCGCGGTTGATTCCCTTCCACCCCAGGTCTCCTATCTCAGGTGGGGGTGCGGCGCACGCTGCGCAGTTGACCGCTGTCGAGAAAGGCCAAGCCTATCAAGAAATCAGGGCCATTCTCATGCACTTCGGGCAACACTATTGGGGGGGGCTCATGCGCAGCCCGGGAAGGCCGCGACGCGGCTTCCGACGCCAACTCCGCCCGAAGCACGCGAATCTCTCCCGGTGTTTCGATCCCTGATCGCCTGCCACCCGAACGACTGTCACGGTGATCCAATCGCCCAGTTTGATTCGCTCACTTTCCCACCTTGACAATATCTCCTTTGTCGGAAAACGGTAGCCACGCTCGCCAGAGCGTGGTTGGCAAGTGCCAATCTTGCCAAAGGAGGGTCTCCCACCGTCTGGCGACGGTGGCTACACACCGTTTTCCGACCCATTATATTCGATTTATCTACCCTGGTGTATTAAGCGGCGACTCGCTCCAGTCGCAGTGCCTCGGGCAACTGCGTTTTCTGGAATCGCTCTCCACCCGGCCCATAGAAAAGGATCCTGTTGCGATCCATCTCCCAAATCGCCGAGAATCTCGTAGATCGGGGGCCGTGCAGACAGAAGAATATCCCGCAAGGCTTCGTGCCTCGCCACAGGATCCGCTCGCTCAAGTTATACGCTCCTATTTCAAGAAGATAATGTTCACTCAGGGTTAGTTCAACAAACTCGCGAAGACTACTTAGGTTGGTAACCTGATGGGAACAAGTCATCATTGCCGGGTATGATCTCCATAGTGAGCGCGAAACCTACGGGGTATGCGACGTTCCGCGCAGGTGAGGGGGACTGGGGTGAATGCTGACAAATGAAGCTATCGGCAATATGGGCAGACGTGATTAGCGCGAGAATCTGACATTCTAGGCCGTCAGCAGGATTCCGGAAAAATAATCCTCGCCGCTAGTCCATGCCAGAAAAGCACATAGGAATCGGGCTGCGCCCTGGCGGCGAGACCGCAGGCGTTTTTCTTAAAGGTTTCTTGTCCGCACAAAACCGCGAAGATCGACCCGAGCCTCTCATTTGTCTTCCTTCGCATAAACGGAATACGCCTCAGCCACCTTGCCCGACTTCTCGTCGCCACGATGGAGCAGGATTCGGTAGCGAAACGTGATCGACTCGCCTGCCGGGAGCGTGTGCGCCCCCCAGTCCTTGAAAAAAGGGTTCGCTGCAAACAGACCGTAAGTCCGCACGTGCCAAAAGGTTGGAAAGCGAAAGCTGCTCGGGTGGTTGAATATGGCCAGGCCCACCGTCTCGCCGTCGACGGGGCCGTTATAATCCACCCACGGGGCCTGCTTTCCCCAGGCGGCTTTGTCCGTTTCACCCTTGCTGTTGATAAGCTTTCCCCCTTTGCCGGCGTCGACTTTCATCGTGCCCGCAACACGAACACCCATCGTTCCTTCCTTGGTGTCGCCAAACTTCACCGGGCCGTCCGTCGCCTTGATGGTGACGTCGAAATCGATCCACCGCTTGTCACCGTCGGTGCCGAACGTCAGCGTCCGCTCGTCCTCGCACTGCTTCTTTCCGTCGGGGCCGAGCCAATCGTTTCGCGTGACAATCGTAGCCACTTTGCCGCCTTCGACTTTGACGAATTCCCGGTGCTTGATAGCAGGCGACTTACCCTTTCCTTCGTGCCAAAAGCTAATCCCATTCACATTGCCATGGGTAAACCAAAGCGAACGGTGGTGGATGTGATCCTTCTTCTCATTGGGGCCTTCACCTAGTGGGTAGGCGCGCGTTACCGGCTTGCCGGTCGGTCCGATGATCGGCCACACAACCGGCTTGTTTCCCGACTGCACGAGGTACTCTGCAAAAGGCTTGCCATCAATTTCCACCTTCACACCCTCGTCGGTCTTTTTTGCGGTAACCTCGGCCAGCGCGGTGTCGACGGCGGCAAGAAGGAACATCAAGCATGTTATCCGGTAAATCATCTTTCGGGTCTCCTGGAGTGCCTGTTCGAGAACGTGAACATCCTAACGCGCCGAAACGGGACACGCAAGAAACCCCAACCAGTCAGGCTTTTGGCGAAGCCACCCAAGGGTGGGGGCGGGCAAAGAAAGGCTCTTCCGCCCGGGCCGTGAAGGCTATTGGCGTTTACGATACTCCCCGAACCCCACCGTCTTGAAATCCGTCATGAATTCCCGTGTTCGGGTCACGCGATCCCGATCCGACTGGGCCAACCGGCGGACAAATTGGTGCCGGCTCCGCACCTCGATCCGCTGGGGTGGGGATTTCTTATTCGGAGTCAACGTAAGGAAGACCTCCTTGGCGACTGTCCCATACTTGGCCATGGCCGCGTTGACCAACAGCCGAGCGAACGGCGGTTTCGACCCCGGGTGGAGAACCGTGTTTAGTTTGGCGTACCAGTCGGAGAACTCCCGATATTGCTCCGTCACCGCTCGGCTGCCCGCCTCGACGAGCAACAACCGATAGGTCATCCAACTGCTCGACAGCGTCAATTCACGCGACGCTTTGTCGAACCGCTCGTCGAACTCCGGCGCCGCGAGGAACAATAGAAACGGATCGTCGGCAGCGGCAGCCGATTGCTGAAGCCGCTCGGTGAACGAAGTAACTTGCCGGCATGTCACTCCCGTCCGCACCCGGCGGACGGTATCGAGCAGGGTGAAATGAGCCGCCGCCTTGTCGAAAACAATCACTTCGTTCCCGAGGTAGTCGTAAACGACGCCGTCGCAAAAGATCGTGGTGCTTCGGCTGGCCGGTTCCTTGCCGTCGCCCGCGAAAACCTGGTTTTCCATCCGAAAGTCATCTGCCGCTGCCGGTTGCTCATCCAACAGAACGCCTCCTAAAGGAAAAACACCACAAAGAACGGCAATACAAGTCCTTCGATTTGGAAAGACCATAACAAAGGTCTCCATCGGTTTCGCTACGGCGTCGGGGCAGGTCGCCGGAAGCATACTGCAACCGGCGGCTTCGTGTAAAGCGAGATATTCACACCCGTAAAGTGACGGACCGCGTTTGGCCGATACTCCCTTATTGACATCCTTGGAAACACGTGATAGCCTGCGCCATTGGCCAACACCGCCCACAATATGGGGGATTAGCTCAGTTGGGAGAGCGTCTGGCTGGCAGCCAGAAGGTCAGGGGTTCGAGTCCCCTATCCTCCACTCCTAAAGCCCGACGTGGCAATGAGTTGCGTCGAGGTTTTTTCTATGCGCCAACTGGCAATTAGATTAGGTAAAACTGTCGCCGGACTCGATCCCGACAAGCAGTACCTCGCCTGCGCCCGGCCGGTTCGACAGGGCCGCCTCGACGAAGCGGCCGACATCGTCGTCCGCCGGGCCATCCGCCCCGGCTTGGACACGGAGCATCTGCCGGTAGAACTCCGTGGCGAAGTTGACGACTTGTCGCAACCGCGCGCGCCGGGCCGCCGGCTGTTTGCCTCCTCGACAAACACCGAAACCGCCTTGGCCAGCCGCACGCTGTCGAGCGTCTCCTCGGCGAGGCGCTGAAGCAGCGTGTTGCGGAAGGCCCAAAGCTGGGGATCGGCCAACTCGGCCGCGCGTCGCAAGCTTCCCTCGCAGTGGGAAGCCAACCGCTGTGCTTCGGCCGGATTCTCCACGATGCCCTGCGAGATCATCAATCCGGCAACGACGTCACTCGGCAGCGGCCGGAAGCGGATCAACTGGCACCGTGAACGGATCGTCGGCAACTGCTTCGCCGGGCTGGTGCCGACCAGGATCAACACGCTCCGCGGCGGCGGCTCTTCGAGGGTTTTCAGCAGGGCGTTCGCCCCTTCGGGGTTCAAGTAATCGGCATCGTCGATGATGACAACCTTCCGCCCGCCCATGTAGGGTTTCAGCGAGATGCTCCGGCAGAGTCCCTCACTGCCGCGGTGTTCCTTGTCGCCGATGAACAGTTCCAACGGGATGAACGACTTGTCTTTCGGCTTCGCGACCACTTCGACGTCGGGGTGCGTACCCGCAAGCACTTGCCGGCACGCCGGGCACTCGCCGCAAGGATCGAGCGCCGTTTCCGGCCGCGTTTGGCACAACAGTGCCTGGGCCAGCTTCACGGCAAATGTGAACTTCCCGACACCCTCCGGCCCGGCGAACAAGAAGCTGCTGGCCAGCCGCCCGCGCGAAACCGCCCGGCGGAATTGCTCCACCACCTCGTCGTGTCCTTCAATGCCGTGCCAGGTCATTGCAAATGGGTTATGGTTCAGAGTTCAGGACAGGGGCTCAGGCCTTGCTGCTGGATTCTGTCTCGGACACGCTTATGCCTCGCTCCCATAACTTGGCAAACTCCCTTTCGTATTCCTCAAATAACCAACCCCCTTTGTCAAGCTCCATTGTCAATGTTCCTTTACTCGGGCGTTCATACAGATGTGGACCGACATACATCACATTGTCAATACGGAAGACCATTGTGGTCAGCCAAGTATCGACAACGCGTATTTCGATGTTGCGACAGTCAGCAAACTTGCCCCTAATCCTCTCGAAACTGTCCGTTATTGACTCTGGGGACTTCCCCTCTTGGCCTGCTCTATGTTTCGAAAAGGAGGATTTTGGGGCAACCATCAGTATGCGTACGCGGAAGCTGGGATTCTCCTGCACCTTGCGCACTACGAGATCAGCATAGCTCTCGTACCAAGCATTGAGAGTGTATCCTGCAATATCAACGGAGTGTTTCGCGTCCTTCATCTGATCATCGTACTTGTCCAGGTCGCGTTTCCGGTAGACATCGCGAAGTCCTGCATCTACAAAAACTCTGACAACCTGTGAAAGGAGATTGTCGCGAGCTACTTCCCGCCACATGTCAAGGAATACGACAATTCCAGCGGCGATCAGCGATGCCCCAACCGAAAACAGAAGGCTGCTCGTTATAACGTCGTTGACCCTGTTGCAGCCGATAAGAATGAAGACCCATCCCAGGAGAACGATAATGACGGTGATGGCGAGATACGCCAACTTGGTTTTGAGGTACCACAAGAACTTGAGCACAAGGGTCGCTGGCTTACTCATGGTCATGTTTCCCGTGTTGTTCGAGGTACGCTGTTTTGGCAAAGAACTGCCTGTTAAGGTCCTTCAGCCGTGTGCGTTGCTGTTCGGACAGCCATGCCAGTTGATCGCCGGAAGACCATGTAATCCGGCCCCAGTCCGCTGGGGTCTGCGGTTCCTGGAACCCTAACTCCAAGGCCCTAGCGTAGAGTTTCGTACCAGGGTATGGGGTGTACAAGTTAACGAACGGTGTCTCTACGTTTGCGTTATGCTCTTGCAGTTGGCTAATCAACGACAATGTCGCGTTCACGTCTTCGTCGGTTTCGTCGGGAAAGCCGAGGATGAAGTTGTATCGCACCCGAATAGGATAGGCCGCGAGGCACCTGTTCACAAGATGAATTTGTTCTAGCGTAATCCCTTTTTCGATTGCGTCAAGGATACGCGGGCTCCCCGACTCTATACCGAATTGAAGCACAGTGCAACCAGATTCAACGACTAGCTGCATGAAGCCCCGGTCCTTCACGTACTTGGCGAAGTAGTTGACTCGACCATTTGCCTTCCAGCCTAGTCGTGGAATTCCCTTGAGAAACTCGACTATCTGGACTGCGCGGTCTCGTTTTGCGAAGAAGTTGTCCTCTTGAAATACCACCCCATCTATTCTGAGAGCCTTGTAAGCAGCCTTTATAGAGTCAGCTACCAGTTCCGCTGGCTTTGCTTGGTATAAACCCACCCGCGTGCTGTTGTGGCAAAAAGCGCACCGATGCGGACAGCCTCTGGAGGTCTCGAATGAAACCGCTCGGTGGAACCCGTCTCTGCTTAGGCGACCGGCAGATGAGAATTTACCCAAATCGGTATTGTCGTAGTTACGTAGAGATTGTAAAGGGGGGATTCATGATTTCGTGATTTTGGTCCATTGAAAAGGAGGCTTCACCATGG
>Ga0180432_10001447_pt1 | contig 37527 bp, 38 predicted proteins | sample SS_ome_10_FD_132414 | JGI IMG/M metagenome (GOLD analysis project Ga0180432, IMG submission 132414) | Hypersaline lake sediment archaeal communities from the Salton Sea, California, USA - SS_1_MS_2 metaG | ecosystem: Environmental > Aquatic > Non-marine Saline and Alkaline > Hypersaline >... | reverse complement strand
GGTCTTCCTATTGTCCGGAATATTGTGGAAGGCCATAAGGGACATATCTGGGTGGAAAGCCAAGAAGGTCAGGGAACCAAGGTTTTGATTCAACTGCCAAAAGGCGTTTGATGGAGGCCGGTTAATATGGAAACCATCCTTATCGTGGATGATGAAAAGAACTACTTGGTGGTCTTAGAGGCGCTTCTGAGCCCTGAGGGATATGAGATCGTCCTGTCCGACAATGCCCCAGAGGCCCTGCGTACCGCCCGGGAAGGAGATATCGATCTTATTATCACAGACATGAAAATGCCCGGCATGAACGGGATGGAGCTCCTGGAGGAATGCAAGAAAATCAATCCGGACATTCCCGTGATCATGATGACCGCTTACGGGACCATTGAAATGGCTGTGGAGGCCATGAAAAGACAGGCCTATGACTATATTACCAAACCTTTTCAAAATGAAGAACTGAAGCTCACCATAAAAAAAGCGTTGGAAAATTACCGTCTTATCAGGGAAAACCGGCTCTTGAGCGAGGCCCTTTCAGACCGGTTCAGATACAGCAACATCATAGGCAAAAGTGAGCCCATGTTAAGGATTTACGACTTGATTGGCAAAGTGGCCCGATCCAATGCCTCTGTGCTGATCACGGGGCCCTCGGGTACAGGCAAAGAGCTCATTGCCAAGGCCATCCATTATAACAGTACCAGAAAAGATAGGCCTTTTATCTCCGTGAACTGCGGGGCCTTGACGGAAACCCTTCTTGAAAGCGAGCTTTTCGGTCATGAAAAAGGGGCCTTTACCGGTGCGGTGGCCATGAAAAAAGGCCGCTTTGAGCTGGCTGATGGTGGCACCCTTCATCTCGATGAGGTGGGAGAGACATCACCGGCATTGCAGGTCAAGCTTCTCAGGGTGCTTCAGGAAATGGAATTTGAGAGGGTGGGGGGCACCAAGACCATCAAGGTGGACGTCAGGGTCATTTCCGCCTCCAATCGGAACCTTAAAAAGGATATTGCCCAGGATGTATTCCGCGAAGACCTCTTCTACCGGCTCAACGTGATCCACATTGAGGTTCCGCCCTTACGGGAGAGGGTGGATGATATCCCCCTCTTGGTGAAGCACTTTATTGAGAAATATGGAGGGGATGATTCCACTGAAAAAGTAACCTTAAGCCCCGATGCATGGAAGGCCCTTTACAGCTACTCCTGGCCCGGGAATGTGCGGGAACTGGAAAATGTTATCGAGAGAGCGGTGGTGCTCAAGTCAGGAGGGGTTATTACGGCCAGGGACCTTCCCGATCAGCTCATCGGTTCAGAGGCCGAGTTTGATGTGGATCGATTTATTCCACCCGATATGCCCCTGTCAAAGGCCCTGGATCAAATTGAGGAAAAGCTGATAAGACGGGCGTTGGCTCAGTGTGACAACGTTCAAGCCCATGCGGCCGCCATGCTGGGCATTACCAAGAGCCTCATCCAGCATAAAATGAAGAAGTACAATATCGTTATCTGAAGGTTTAAAATTTTGTATCCTTTTTTAGATAGCCATTTCAATCAGTTATATAAAACCAGCCTTTTAAGGCCCAGCCCAGGTACAAAATTTTGTACTTTTATTCATCCTTTATCATCAGGACCGTAAAGACCGTTTTGGGAAATACCATTAAAAAACAGCAGGTTAGAACTTTTACAAAAAAACCTTTCTTTTTGGCAAATATCTTGCATCGTACTAAGACAAAAATTACTCTTTCCTCCTAAGAAACCAACCGCTCCCTGAGAGCGGTTGGTTTTTTTATGCTAGTAACCCAAGCGCCTGAGGGCCCGGCTGTCCTGACTCCATTTTTTTACCACCCGCACCTTAAGATCCAAATACACACGCAGGCCGAACCTTTTCTCCAGTTCCAACCTGGCCGCGCGTCCGATGGATCCTAGAATCTTTCCCTTGTGTCCGATCACGATGCCCTTCTGCGACGGTGTTTCCACATGAATATGCCCCGTGATGGAGAGCAGGTTTTTTGGGGGGATCTCCTTCATGTTTTCCACAGTGACCGCGCAGGAATAGGGTATTTCATGCCTGGTGTGATAATAGATCTTTTCCCGAATAATCTCAGCCACGTAAAAGGATTCGGGCTGATCTGTGGTTATGTGGGGGGGGAAAAATTCCGGCCCTGGTCTTAACCTGGCTTTGAGCTCTTCAATCAGGGGGTTGATACCGTCTCCCTCTTTGGCGGAAATAGGGATGATGGCGTCGAAGGGATAGCTTCGGCTCAGTTCATCGATCACAGGAAGGATGCGCTCCTTCGGGCCCCGGTCGATCTTGTTCAGGGCCAGCAGGCAAGGTTTTTTCACCGCTTTGATGAGACGGATGATGGATTCGAGCCCCGGTTCCAGGGACCGGTCCACCTCAACCATCAAAAGAATCATATCCACCTCGTTAAAGGCGGATCGGGCAGATTCGACCATGCTCCGATGGAGAGGAGAAACAGCCCTGTGGATGCCCGGCGTATCCATGAATACCATTTGAAACCCAGGGCCGTGGTATACACCCAGGATACGATTCCGGGTGGTCTGGGGTTTGGGAGAGACAGCAGCCACTTTTGAACCCACCAACCGGTTTAAGAGGGTAGACTTACCCACGTTCGGAGGACCCACAATGGCGATAAAACCTGATAAAAAGCTCATAGGCCTTGGATCCTTATCTCCCCTACCGGGATGGAGTCGTCTCCTTTTACGCCGACGACCTTTGCCCCTGTCTTTTTCTCAACCCATTGGAGGCCTTGATTCTTATATCCCCTGATGAGGGGGATCTCCCTTTTGGGGCTAAGGATGGTAAACCGGCTCATGGTCCCCGGCTCTGGGAGGAAAGGGGTGATCCTCTTTCGATAGATGGCCGAGCGGACCAGGGAGCCGAAAGCCGGGTGCCACGGTCCCGCCACAATTTGCCCCTCCTCGAGCAGGGAAGGTGAACTCATGAGTCCCATACGGATAACCTGAATCGCTTTTGACTCCAAGGATTCACAGGCTTCAGCACACACCTCAACCGCCTCATTCAGATCCCAAGGCCGGAACCTGCCTTGAGCGTACCAAAGGGCCAGTTCTGTCCCCCGGATTACTAGGGCCGGATAGAGCCTGACCATGTCAGGTCCCAGTTCAATGACCTTTGCTATGGTTGAACGGAACGTCTCCCTGCAATCGCCGGGCAGGCCGGGCATAAGCTGGAGCCCCACCCTAAAACCATGATCCCTGAGGAGGCTTACGGCCCTCACTGTGTCTTCAGCACGGTGACCCCTCCTGGAGAGCGAAAGGACCCGGTTGTCCATGGACTGGGCCCCCAACTCGACGGTCTGCACCCCGTGGTCTTTCAGGATCTCGAGACGGAAATCGTCAAGGGCGTCCGGCCGAGTGGAAATCCTGATGGCATGAAAAAGGCCTTCCTTGAGGTAAAAGGCGGTTGCATGGAGGAGCCCCTTCATCTGCGCCAAAGGGAGCCCGGTGAAGGTCCCGCCGTAAAAGGCTATTTCACGGGACCCGGAGAGGTTGAACCCCTTGGCGTGGATCGCGTCTTCAAGAATGTCTTCCACCTCTTCTCCGGTGACAGGGCGAGCGGCCTTTCCGGTTATCCGCTCCTGTTCACAGAAGACGCATCGGTGGGGACACCCCCGGTAGGGGATGAAGATAGGAACCACCAAATGCCCTATTTTTCCGCCTTTATGCAAAGGAATGCCTCTCTGGCGGCCCTCTGTTCGGCCTCCTTCTTGCTTTTGCCTGTCTCTTCCGCAAGGACCTTTCCGTTCAAGGTCACCACGATCCGAAAGGTCTTGTCATGGGGTGGCCCGCTCTCCTCCACCAGGTGATACTTGGGCAAGGCCCTGTGGTCCTGTTGGGTGTATTCCTGGAGGATACTCTTGTAGTCGTTCACCCGGTTCTTGGTCCCGATCCTCTCAAGGAGGGGAGAAAACAACCGGCCTATGATCTCTTTGGTCCTTTCAAACCCCGCGTCCAGGTAAAGGGCGCCCATAACGGCCTCAAAGGCGTTGGCCAGCAGGGATGGTTTCTGACGCCCCCCACTTTGCTCCTCGCCCTTGCCCAGGAAAAGATGGTCTCCCAAGGCCAGCATCTTGGCAACTTCATAAAGGGCTGCTTCATCCACCACCGTAGCCCGGAATTTAGACAGGTCTCCCTCGTGTGCGCCCGGGAAAAGGTCCATCAGCAGGTGGCTTATGGCGAGGTCCAGCACGGCATCCCCCAAAAATTCCAGTCGCTCATTGTCCTCTAAGGTGGGGCCATTCTGTTCATTCACATAGGATGCATGCCTTAAGGCATTAAGGAGCAGCCCGGGTTCATTGAACTCATGGCCCAGCCTTTGTGTGAGGGCCTCAAAACGTGTCATCATCTTAGACCTCCAGGCCTGATTCTGCCCGGCCGCCTGTAAGTGAAGGAATTAGAAAAATTTTATCGGAGGTCCCCGCCTTTTTCAAGGCAGAAAGGATCAGGGCGGCTCCTGACTGTTTGACTTGATAAAAGGTATTTGATAAAATTCTTTTTTATTAGGACATTTCTGAGGACATTGAGAGAACAACGGCCTCATGACACAGCGCAAAAAGAAACCATCCCCAAAAAAGGCCTCCCACCCCTCGCCCTCACTGACCCCCGAGGAAGAAGCCCGTATCCAAACCCTTCTTGAAAATATTGAAGACGGGGATCCCGTTGCAATGGTCAAGGCGCTCACCGGGCCAAGGCTCGCTCGGGCCTTCATTGAACGTCTGCCTCTGAACAAAGAGGAAATTATACCCCTCCTTCTGGCTCTTCGTGAGGGCTTTAACGATAAGGGGGTACGCAAAACCGTAAGGTTGGGCCTCTATAAACTCAAGCAGCAAGGACTCCCGGTGGACGAGTACGACCGGCAAGGAAATCGCGGCACCGGGATCCTGAGACCTCCTGAGGAGGAAAAACCCGTCGCTTATGTGGGCCCGGTGGACGGCCAGGGCTTTAGGGCCGTCCTGATCACCTTGCAGAATCATCCCAGGGTGTTGGATGTGGGCATGGGGATCATCTCAGACCAAGAAGGCATCGAGCACTTTGCCCTTGGACCGGCCAGTAAAAGACAGTTCAGGGAATTAAAGGAGGACTTCTCAACAGAAGCCGGACCCCTGGTGGAGACATCCTTGGCCCATGGGGCCACCCTCCTCGAAGAGGCCTATGAAAGGCACCAGGCCCTTGAGCGGCCTGCACCCGCCGACTACGTGGAAATAAGAAAACGGCTCAAGGAAAAGGTGACTTTCCTCAAGAGACCTGTCATTTATGACTCCATCCCCGAGCCCTCTGTGCCCAGAGACATTCCGGAAAAGGACGACCTGGAAAGGTTACTCGACCACGGTCTTTTGGATTCATGGCTTGTTCCCTTTGATGACTTGAAGCCTTATATGGAAAATTTTCTCCAAGTCGAGCAAAGCCCTATTCTGATTACAGACGCCCAAAAACGGGAACGGGAAAAAGAGATCCAGGCAAAGGCCGGGGAAGCGCTCTATCCTCCTGAAAAAAGAAGGGCCTTAATGCGCAGATTTGAGGAAATGGCCCATGTCTTTTTCAAGTTGGACCAGGAGGATTTCACCTTCCTTGCCCTGGGAGCGGCCGCCTGTCTGGGGAAGGAGGAGACCCTCCTGCAAAAAAATCCCCTCATCGACCTTTTCGTGGAAAAAAGCTTCAATTTTTACCTTGAGGCCATGAACAACCCCGAGGAAGAAGAGGTATCTCGGCAGGCTCAGCGCAGGTCTTCTTCCTCCATCATCCTTCCCTGAAAGGGGTGTGACCGGGGTGGACTGGCCTGGAAACCATTGGAGGTGACCATGCCTATGACGATTTCCGTGAAGACCAATTCCAGGATTCAAATGGTGGATATCACCCCCTCGGTGCAGCAAGAAGTCTCCAAGTCAGGGGTCACCGAGGGTCTCTGCGTTGTCTATGTCCCTCACACCACGGCGGGGGTCACCATCAACGAAGGGGCGGATCCTGCAGTTTGCCAGGATATCCTCCAAAAACTCAACGAGCTGGTACCCGCCAACGCCGGTTATCGCCATATGGAAGGCAATGCAGACAGCCATATTAAGGCCTCCCTCATGGGCAGTTCGGTCACCGTGCTGGTTGAAAAGGGGCGCCTGGTCCTTGGCACTTGGCAAAAGATCTTTTTCTGTGAGTTTGACGGACCGAGATCGCGAAAGGCTCACCTGAAGGTCTAGCCGAGGTCCAATGATCACACAAGTCTGACCGACTGGGGATTCAATCCCCGCTCCCTGAGCCAGTCTTTCACGGCCTTAAAAAGAAGACGGTAGTAGTTATCCAAACCGCCCAGGCCGCGTCTCCCGAAAAAATAATTAACCTCAAGAAAAACAGGCTGGGGATCTGGTTCGGAGAGGGCAAAAACAAAATCCACCCCGGCCAGGTTGATACCGGTCCGGTAGCCCAGAATCCTTGCTTGTTCTGCCCCCTTGGACTGAAGATCCGGCTCCCAGTCTTTATCAATGAGGGCATCCCGGCTGAGGGTCGTTATGAGCTGGCCCTTTTTTCGAGGCCGCTTCCAGTAGGTGAAAATTCTGTTCCCCATAACAACGGCCCGCAGCACGTTCCCTTCACAAGGGACCATCGTCTGGGTGACAAACCCGGCCAGGCCCGATCGTTCCAAACGCTTCAGGTTTGCAAGGGCCTGAACCAAAGAGACTTCGTCTTTGACCAGAAAAACACCATGGGCCTCATGTCCCTTGTCTGCCTTCATGAAAAAGGGGGATGCCTGGGGGCAGGATCTAAGATCAGGATGGGCCGACATAAAATCCTTTACTTGCCCCCACCTTATGGTATTGGGATGGGCCAGACCCAGGTCACGGAAAAGGAGACTCTGACCTGTCTTCCCGGGATACCGGAAACGCGTTTCATAGGAGGGGAAGAGGTGGGCCCTCGATTGAGCACAAAGCTCATAGAGATCCTGGGAACACCCCTGGGGGAGGATAACCGCATGGGCCTCGCCAATTAACCGGCGCTCCTCCTTTGTCGGGTCCCGGTCTCCCAGAACAATCTGGACATCAGCCTCAAGGCAAGGATGGAAAGAAAGGATCATGTCACAGAACGATATTTCACCTTCAAAGGCGTCCCCCCTAATATTGGGGCGGAAAATGCATGAATTGACTTTGACCCTTGGAAGCAGTATATTTTAAGATCTCAAACATCAAAATGCCAACATCTTATCTTGTGCCCATCCATAAATCAATTCCGGGCACAAGTGCGTTTCATATAATCTATCTTATTGATGAGGAACTAGACAATGCCCATATTTGAGTTTCGTTGCACCGAATGCGGGGAGGTCTTTGAGAGGCTTTTCATGACCCCGGATGAAGAGGTGGAACTGGTCTGCCCCAACTGCAAATCAGAGTCCTTGGAGCGGGTCCTCAGTCAAACAAACTATGCCATGGGCGTAGGCCCGGGCGGCAACCAGCCCAAGTTGAGTACCAAGCAATGCGGGCCTTCCAATCAATGTGCCACCCTGGAACTGCCCGGTCACACCCGGTGATCCTTAGACAAACTCAGGGCAGGCCCTTCGACAGGCCCTTCGACGGGGTTCAGGACAGGCGACTTCGATGAACTCAGGCCACTTCGACAAGCTCAGGGCTAGGGATTTTAAGGTTGAACTGGATGAAGAAGACAGGCAGTTTATCACCCAGGTCTTCTTTGAGGATGTGGTAAATAAACTCCGAAGGCTGCACGCCCGGATCGGTACCCTGAACTGTGGTTTTGCCGGAGAACAATACCGTAAATGGAACCTCCTTTTCAGGTCAAAAGGGCCGGATTTTGAAATTATGGACTTCGAATTCGACGAAGATTCCCACGGCTTCAGCCTGGATCCCTGACAATGAGGATAAAAGGCCGAGAGATACATGTTAGAGAGTAAGTTTTTTGGAAAAACCCCCACCTACCCGCCAACCTGCCCTTTTTGCGGCGCCCTGATTCAAAGACCCCAAGAGCTGGACACCAGGAGGCCCGGCGAAATGCCTGTAGGCTCCTGTGCATGCGGGGCCGTGTATGCCTGTGACGAAACAGGGCATAACGTGGGCGCTGCCATGGTGGAAGCCCTGGTTTTCGGGTGTAACATGGACTGGGACCTTGCCTGGAGCCTGCTCCCCGAGGAGGACTACACCCAGGAAATCGTGGAGCACTATGACTATGTAAGGCACTTGATGGTCCCGAGCGGCTGCCATGAAGCCAGGCGGATCTGGGGGATCCTGCTCTTTGTGAAATTTCATGAAGACGTGCTGGAGGTCACCTCCGAAAAGGTTCAAAAAAGGCTTGAGAAGGCCTCGGCCGAAGCTCCTGAGTCCACACCCGGGGTCTCCCAAGGGAGGGAGGGCAAGCCCCTCACCAAAAAGGAAATCGAGAAATGCGTCAGGCACTATGAGCCAGACCCTATTCTGGAGACTGCAGGATATGACAAACGGTTGATCAGGCATCTCCAGCGTCTCCTTTATTCGGGTGACGATCTGTTTAGGGGCCGGGCCGCGGAGATCCTGGGCCACGCCTGTGCGATCATTGGTGACAAAGAGCCGGGCTCTGTTTCTAAACTGCTCAGTGCCCTATTCTATGCCATATCAGACACGGCCGCTTTCACCTGGGGCGCCTTTGAGGCCATCGGGGAGATCATCAGCCACAAACCCAAACTCTTCGCAGGGTATGTGCCTCAACTCTATCAATACCTTGCCGACGAAACACGCCGGCCCCAGGCCCTCCGAACCCTGGCAAGGATTGCCAAGGCAAGACCCGACCTGCTTCGCAAGCACACCTTCCATTTCTTTCCCTACCTGGAAGATCCGGACCCCCGGGTCCGGGGCTACACGGTATACCTTCTGGGCAATCTCGGTGCCCATGAGGCCAGGGAAGATCTCGATCGTCTGGCCCAGGACTCCCATGAGGTCTCCATTTACGAAAAGGGCGCACTGGAGAAGAAGACCGTGGCCCGCCTGGTCCAGGAGGCCCTGGAAAAACTGTAATGACCAAATATTTCTTCTCCGGGCCCCAGGGGTCCATTCCTTTGGGTCCCGATCATCTGGCCCTTCCTTTCCGCATCGGTCCTTCCCGAGTACACCCCTTTCTCACCCTGGGAGACTATTTCAAAGGTATCGAGGAGTTTGTGTTTCGGGATGGGGGAAAGGCGCTTGGCCGACTGTTTCGAGAGGCCTCTTCCATGGACATCCTCCCCGAGCAGATCCAAGACCTTTCTATTTTCTCGGAAAAGCACGGTGCCCTTTATCATCTGTCCCGGGTCCAGGCGACGGCAGGAAAACTCAGGGTGGACTTTTGCGTGACCACGGCCCTGGGCGAAAGCAAGGCCTGGCTGGTGCGGGAATTTGAAGTGCTCCGCTTGCTGGAGCGGTCTTTTCACCCCCCCTGTCTTCCCAAGCCTTTTTTCGCCGGCGAAATCCATCGGGCCGTGGGGGAGGATGTCGAGACCTTTTCCATGCTGGCTTCCCAGTGGTTCACAGGCTTTCATGAATGGCACCTCTCCATGGATAAAATCCAAAGCCGGCCGAAGGTCCATATCTGGGATCAGGAAGGAGGATATCGCTTCGCCTCCAGAGAGGAGACCTTTGAATTGTTCAGGCAGGCCGCCAGAATACTCACCCTCTATTACGACACCCAGGATTTCCGGCAGATCAGCCCCTGGCATCACGGGGCCGGGGATTTCGTGATCAACTGCACCGGAGGTTCAACCCAGGTGAGACTCACCACAGCGAGAAATTACAGGCCCCTTATGGTATTTCCCGCCAAGCACCGACTCAATCCCCTCCTGGCTTTGATCTATTTTTTTCTGAATCTCACCGTAAAAATGCGCCTGGACAAACTGGACGGGACGGGGCAGACAGCCTGGGCTGAAGAGACAACGCTAAAGGCCGCCACAGTAGGCTTTTTTGAAGCCCTCCAGATGATGGAGGCTGAAGGCAGATACGGCCTGGGCAAGCCCGGTGACCTGCATGCCCTGCTGAAGTCTTTTGGCCCTCAAGAGCTTGGGACCCTTTTTAACGGCCTGGCAGATCTTTACCAAGAAGAAGACCCTTCCGATCTCTTGGTGATACAGAAGCATTGGGGAGACCATATCAAGGGACTCTTTGAGGCCCTCCAGGACCGCCGCTTATAAGGTCTTCCACAGAGGTCCTTAAGGCCTTAGACACCGATAGCAAGAGGGAGGCCCTGTGGAGGTCTTTCCTGCCGGTCCCTTGTAAGATTTCCGAGGAAAGAGAAAAGAGCTCCTTATAAACCCGGTCGAGATCAAAGGCCGGATAGGTCCCGCCCTTTTTGAATCCCGATTTTCCGCACACCCGGGCCTGCCCTTGAATCAGGGTGGGAATACCGTAGACCCGACAGGTAATAGGACGGTAGGCATAAAGGATACACTCCTGGTGATCATTGAGAAGGGGACACCTGATTCTCTGCCTCGCCAAGGAAAGGGTGTCCATTTCAGAGGTGGCGTCATGGCCACCACCTGCCGCCTCCAGACGCTTGAGCTCTTGTTCCGCCTTATCTCCTAATCTGAGGGCGACCCGCCTTTGTTTTCTGTCTAAATCCTCAAAATGGCGCCTGAGGTATAAGGCCTCAACCATGAACAATCCAAAAAGGGCATAACAGCAATCCGTGCAGTGGGGCTTGCACCGGACTTGGTCGCCGTGTTCCCTCTGCATCCGCTCAAAGGCTTGATCAGCTCCCGCTGCCAGCCGTTCGTAGCGTTCAAAGATCGGGGTGAGGTTCATTCCTTGCGATGGGGTTTGAGTCTTTCCAAAAATTCCGGATGGACATTGAATCCCAGGGAAAGGGCCTTGTCTACATGCTCAATGGCCTTCTCATAATTGTCATTGTTGTAATAGGCCGTGGCCAGATTATTGTGGCCCAATCCAAAGTCGGGGGCCATTTTCACCAGTTTTTCTCCTGTTTCAACGGCCTTTTCCACCTCATCTTTCTGTAGGTAGGCATTGATCAAATTACAGTAAGCCTGAGCGATTTTGGGGTTGAGCTCAATGGCCTTTTCCAAACACTCAATGGCCTCTTCCGCCCTGGCCATTTGTAAATAGGCAAACCCCAGATTGGAATAGCCCCGGGCATATCTGGGCTCGATCTCAATCGCCTGTTTGTTGGCATACACCACCCGTTCCAAATCGCCCTGCTTAAAATAGATATACCCGAGATTCACATAGGCCTCAAACATGCGCCCGCTGTTATCAATGGCCTCGTTAAAGGCCTCCACGGCCTCATCCAGCTTGTTCTGTTTCATCAGGGCCACACCCATGTTGTAACTGGAATTGGCACATCCAGGGTTCTCTTTGAGTATCTGCTTTTGCTCGGCAATGAATTCTTCGGCATCCTGCGGTGTTCTCATGACGTCTTTCAAATCCCTTCATCCCTCTAAAGGAGGGTTGACTTGGTGCATCTGCTGAATATGGCAAGAGGCCACAATCCTGCCTGGACAGCGGCCTCTTGCCATCTCGTTTCTTTCGGTTTTAAAGGACCCCGTGAGGACCTAATAATCCTTAGTAACGCCTCTACCCTTAAGACCGTACATGGTGCTGCTTCCCGTGGAGAAATAGATTAACTTCTCCTCGTTCACCAGGGCGGTGGCAGCCTTCTTAATTTCCCTTGCCTTGGCATCGGGTTTCACCTTCCGCACGGCTTTTTCCATGTCATTGAAATAAAATTTGGTCTTCTTGCTGTTTTGGGCGAAGTCCAAAATGGCGTTTTTTAACTCTTCCATTGCAATGCTCCTCAATATAGTTGACGCATGACTCCTTATTCAATGCCACCGGCTGCCTTTGAGACCTCCCAGGCCGCATCCGTGTATTTAAACAGGGTCGAGGTCCGATAGGTATCATAAGCGAGTCGATAGTCGTCTATGAGGTGGTCGGTGAACTCCAGATCACATTTTTCAAAGAATTTCTCCCATCCAATTCGCTCGGCCCAGTCACCGATCCGCTCGTATTTATTGGCATCCTTTGCATAGGCCTCAACAATCTTCTTCACATCCTGGCAAACCTCGGGAAATCTGGGGAAAGTGTTGGGCAGCCAAGGAACAACCACCTTGGAAAATTTGGGCGGGCTGAGCCGGTTGGAGATCTTCCCCCCGGCCAGGATGGTTACACCGTCGCCCTCTTTGTCCGACAGCGGTACGGCCAGGCACATGGTGTAGCAGTTGCCACAGAACATGCACCGCTCATTTTTGATCTTAACGGTCTTTTTGCCGTCTTCGGTCTTGGCGGGCGAAATGGCCCCGGTGGGACAGGCGGCGATGACCAGAGGGATCTCGCACAGGGAATCCATAACCTCGTGGTCGATCACGGGCGGTTTCCTGTGGTAGCCCAGGAGGGCGATGTCCGAGCAGTGGACGGCCCCGCACATGTTCAGACAGCAGGCCATGGAGATCCTGACCTGAGCCGGGAACGTCATGCCCTGGAAATGATCAAAAAGGTCATCCAGCACGGCCTTGACCATGGATGAGGCGTCTGTGGCAGGGGTATGGCAGTGCAGATATCCCTGGGTATGGACAATATTGGTCAGGCCCGCGCCGGTTCCGCCCAAGGGGAACTTATAGCTTCCCGAGACGTGCTTCCGGCTCTGAAGGTCCTTTTTCAAGGCCTCCATCTTGTCTTTAGCGTCCGTCATGAATTCAATATTATTCCGGGTGGTGAACCTCACGTACCCATCGCAGTATTTGTCTGCGATCTCGCAGATCTCACGGACATGCTCAACGGTCATGAACCGGCAGCCGCCGCATCTTACCGTATAAATCTCATCCCCGGTCTCGGATACATGGACCAGCACACCGGGCTCCAGGATTTCATGATATTTCCATTTTCCATAGTTATTCTGGATTACGGGAGGAAAATACTGCCAGAAGTGCCTGGGGCCCAGGTCGGTGATCCTGTTCTCCATGGGTTTGTCAGGGTTAAAAAGACCCAATCTCTCAGTAGATAATGCCATGATTCAGACCTCCTATCTCTTATGCTTGGCTCGATAGTCTTCGATCTTCCGATCCCACCCGCCGGGAACATCTTCCTCTTTCCAGAAAATGTAGGGGTTGCTCCTCGGTTCTTTAACCATCTGTGGCATAGGCGGAATTTCCAAAATCTCCAGGAACTTAGGAACCCCGTAACGCTGGATCAACTCGCCCAGGCGCTCACGGTTTTTGCCCTCTTCCATCCACCAATCCCAAACCTTGTCTACGATCTCTTTGATGTTGTCGTAAGGAGGTTCGCATTTCACAAAGGGAATGGTGAGCAGGGACATCTGGGCCCCTTCAAGGATGGGCGCCTTGGCTCCAAAGAGGATGCTGCATCCCGTATCGGTTCCCGGCCTGAGGGCCCTGGGCATGACATTGATGCAGTGCATACACCGCGTGCACTCTTTGTCGTCGATCATAAGTTTTCCGTCTTCCATCCACATGCACCGGGTCGGGCAGAGGTCAATCACCTCTTTCTGGATATCAAACTTGCCCCAGTCTCTTCCGGCATGGGCCCCGCCGTTGGGTGGAATCTCACCGCCGATGTAAGCCTGAACCGCCTCTTGGTCTATGCGGATATCATCCTTCCAAGTACCGATAAAAGACATATCGGCACGGGCAATGGCCGCCACGCATCCGTTGGGACAACCATCGAATTTGAATTTGAATTTATAAGGGAAGGCCGGGCGGTGAAGTTCATCCTGATAATAGTGGGTCAGTTCATAGCACATATCCTGGGTGTCAATACAGGACCATTCGCACCGCGCCTTTCCCAGGCAGCACGAGGGCGAGCGCAGGTTGGATCCGGATCCACCCAGGTCCTGCTGCAACACATGGGTCAGTTCATAAAAGACGGGCTCAAGCTGCTCTGTAAAAGTGCCCAAGAAAATGATGTCACCCGTGGATCCGTGCATGTTCAGCAGCCCGCTTCCTCTGTATTCCCACAGGTCACAGAGGCTTCTCAGATAGTCTGTGTTGTAAAATTTACTGGAGGGCTGGTTCACGCGCATGGTATGGAAATGGGCGATGGAGGGAAACTGTTCCTGAAGGTCGGAATACCGGCCGATAACACCCCCGCCGTATCCAAAAACACCCACAATACCGCCGTGTTTCCAGTGGGTCTCACCATCGTCAAACGAGACCTGGGCCTGACCAAGCAGGTCTTCCACCACATCTTTTTCGATCAACATGCGGTCATCAGCCAGTTTGCCTCGGCGCAGGGCCTCCCGTTTGGCATCCGCCACGTAGCTTGGCCAGGGCCCCTTTTCCATCTCCTCAAGGTCGGGAATACTGTGCTTGCATTTGTAGTTTTTGAGCTCTTCTTCCGTATAGTTATTCAATTCTTCGTCAGTATAGATCCGAAGCTCTTCATACTTCAGCTCTTTTTGTTCTTCTCTTGGTTCAAAAGCCATTATTTGTGCCTCCTTTTTTTGGAAAAATGGAATCTCTCAAGGAGTAAACCCAAAAAGCGTTTTCTAAGTTCCTTCACCTCCTCCCTCAAAAAATTGTATGATGCCAATCTGAAACTTTGGGTTGAATGAATGCCTTCTCCGCCCCTTTGGGACGCAAGCGGGCACATCAAGTGAGTTAACTACTTGTGAATATTGGAACTTGTTCATTTTTCAAATAGTTAAGGTTTGATTTATAATCAAAAGCCCTGTTCGTTGTCAATAAAAAAAGCTATAGAAAAATTAATAAAAATAGGGTTCCTGGGAACCCCCTGGCCAAGGCTCCCAAGCCGCACACATGGAGCCAATTTTTTATTGACAATCCCATGCGCCCGTGAACGTAATTTGGTCAAAAGCATCCGGGGAGGACCCAAGAGGCGGCACGTTCATGAAACAGCCCAGCATTTGTATTGGAGCATTGAAAGGGGGGTCAGGCAAGACCCTTATCTCACTCGGCCTCATCGCGGCCTGGAGGGAAAAAGGGCTTGAGGCCGCCCCTTTTAAGAAAGGCCCGGATTTTATTGACGCCGGCTGGCTCGCCTTTGCTGCAGGCCGCCTCTGCTATAATCTGGATACCTTTCTCATGAATCAAGACCAGATTCTGGGCTCTTTTATATCCCATTCAAAGGGCGCTCATCTCTGCGTGGTGGAGGGGAACCGGGGGCTTTACGACGGCCTGGACATGGAGGGGCGTTGCAGCACGGCGGAGTTGGCTAAGCTCCTCAAGATTCCCGTCCTCATCTGTGTAGATGTCACCATGGCAACCCGCACCGTGGCGGCCGTGGTGAAGGGGTGTCAGGCCTTTGATCCGGACTTGAACTTGGCCGGGGTCATCCTCAACCGCGTGGCCGGTTCCCGGCAAGAGGGGCTGATCCGGGGTGCCATAGAAAGATACTGCGGCCTGCCTGTTGTGGGGGCCGTGCCCAAGCTCAAAAAAGACGCCCTTCCCGAAAGACATATGGGCCTTGTACCCTACCAGGAAAGAGCTCACGCCCAAAAGGCCATTAAATGGACCCTGAAGACGGCCCAGGAAAACCTGGACCTGGACAGGATTCGGGAAATCTCCAACCGGGTGGAAGGTGTTGAACCCCCGTCTTCAGAGGTGGAAGAAGCCGTCCGGAGTTGCGGAAGCTCCGATGGACCGCGTATCGGGTATATCCAGGACCGGGCCTTCTGGTTCTACTACCCGGAAAACCTTGAGAAAATTGAGAAAATGGGTGGGACTCTGATCAGGGTTGATGCCCTCAGGGATCATGCCCTTCCCGTGATGGATGCCCTCTATATCGGGGGCGGGTTTCCGGAGACCCAGGCCGAGGCCCTGGCCGATAACCGGGTCTTTAGAAGGGCCCTGAGAGAGGGAATCGAAAAGGGTCTGCCCGTCTATGCCGAGTGCGGCGGATTCATGTATTTGGGAGAAAAACTGGTGGTCAATGGCACATCCTTTCCCATGGTCGGTGCCGTTCCCATGGCCTTCATTCTCAAGAAAAAACCCCAAGGCCACGGGTACACCATCTTGAAGGTGGATCGTCCCAATCCCTTTTATAAGGTCGGGGAGACGATCAAGGGTCATGAGTTTCATTATTCGGAACCCCTGATCACCCAAAAAAATGAGGCCTCCTTTGCCTTTCAGGTGCGGCGGGGGCAAGGAATAGATGGCATAAGGGATGGATTTTGCAAAAAAAATTTGCTTGCCACCTATTCCCATGTTCATGCTGCAGGCGATACCCTTTGGGCGGAAAGGATTCTTCGGGCGGCACAGGCCTATAAAAAAGAATTTTTTTGAGGAAGAATAAAAAGAACAATTGACAAGGCTGGACATGTGGACTATAGTTGAATACTTAAATCTCTTTATCTTAAGTACTCAAATACGGGGATGTATAGATTTTAATAAAAAAGGAGGTCAGAGGTTATGCCAGTAGTGGAATTTGAAGGCCATACCTGGAACGTTGATGAGGATGGGTTTATTGATGATTTCAATAACTGGAATGAAGCGTGGGTTCAACATGTAAAACACACAGAAGGCATTGAGGAACTCACCGACGAGCACTGGAAAGTCATCAACGTGCTTCAGGATTATTACAAGAAAAACGGTATTGCCCCCATGGTCAGGATTCTTTCGAAAGTTACCGGATATAAACTCAAGTATATCTACGAGTTGTTTCCATCCGGACCGGGCAAAGGCGCATGTAAGATGGCCGGCCTTCCAAAGCCGACAGGGTGCGTCTAACCGGGACAGTCAACCATAATCACGTATCTTTCCCCCGAAGCCATGGCGCAAAAAACATCCTAGGTGGTGTTTTTTGCGCCTTTTTTCTTATCCTGGCCGGACGGGTGGTCTCCGGGGTCCGGTGTGGGCCAGATCAGGCCGTTAAGGATCCCTTTGTAGAGTTCAGGCCTCCGATGAGGGAGGAAATATCGCATGGTATGTTCTTTGACCCCCTTGAGGTCCTGGGACTTGAGGTCGGCCAAAAGGATATGCTCCTTTTCACCCGCGTATCTGGATAAGAGCCGTCCGTCCGGACCCAGCACAAGGGCCGCACCGGGAAAAGTCATCCCCCCTTTTATGTGCCCCACCTGGTTACAGGCCACCAAAAAGAGACCGTTATCAAAGGCCCTGGCAGGGAGATGCCTGAACCAGCTCATGACCTTTTCCTCAGCCGTCCCTCTTGGGGAGGCGTGGGGCAAAAAGAGCACATGGGCGCCCTGGAGGGCCATGACCGTACTGATCTCAGGGAAATGGGTCTCATAGCAGAGTTGGAGGCCGAACCGCGTAGCTCCATAAGTGAAGATCACCGCCTCTTGGCCGGCCTGGTAAACCCTTTTTTCCATGGGGGAAAGGTGGGTTTTGCGGTAAAGACCGATAAGCCCCTCCGGGCCTGCCACAGCCTGGGTGATGAAGGGTTTGCCATCATCCGCCCCTTCGATGAGCCCGGCCATAAGGACAATCCGCGCCTCTCGGGCTACGGCGCATAATCGATCCAAGGCTTGGGCCCAGGTCATCCCCTCGTAGGCACGGGACGGCTCCTTGAGGATATAGCCGGTGACAGAGAGCTCGGGAAAACACACGAATTGGGCCCCCCGGGCCGCGGCTTCAAGGGCTAAAGAACGGATCTTCTCCAGATTCTTTTCCACCTGGCTCGGCGCCGCCCTCATACACACGGCTGCTACACGAAGGTCCTTCATGAAATTCCAGAAATACCTCAAGCCTTGGCAGGGGGGGATTCGATATATCGGACCACCAGATCACCCACCTCGGAAGTGGTATGTCCCATTCGCCCCGCCTCGAGGCTTACGAGATGGTCCTGGAGCACCTTTTCCACCGCCTTCTGAACAAGACCCGCTCCTTGGTCTTCACCAAGGTGCTGGAGCATCATCTGGGCCGCGGAGATGGCGGCCAGGGGGTTTATCTTGTTCAGGCCTGCATACTTCGGGGCGGAACCCCCGATGGGTTCAAACATGGCGGTTCCTTCAGGATTGATATTGCCCCCCGCCGCAATGCCCAGCCCCCCCTGTAGGATGGCCCCGATATCAGTGATGATGTCCCCGAAGAGATTGCCCGTCACAATCACATCGAATTGCTCCGGATTCTTTATCATCCACATGCACAGGGCATCCACATGCTGATAAGCTGTATCCACATCCGGATACGCCTTATGGATCTCTTGAAAGACCCTGAACCACAAGTCTGATTCATAGAGGAGGACATTATTTTTGGCACACAGGGTGAGGTGCCGCTTTTTGTCCCTCTTCCGGCAAAAATCAAAGGCGTAACGGATACACCGCTCCACCCCCTTCCTGGTGTTGACGGATTCCTGGAGGGCGATTTCATCAGGGGTCCCTTTTTTAAATACCCCTCCGCTTCCCGCGTAGGCCCCTTCCGTGTTTTCCCTTATGACCACGAAATCGATCTCTTCAGGACCCTTGCCTTTGAGGGGGGAGTCCACGCCCGGGAGCAATACCACAGGCCTTAAATTGATATAGAGATCCAGGGCAAAACGTAATTTGAGAAGGATCCCGGTCTCCAGGACCCCCGGCGGGACATCCGGGTGACCGATGGCCCCTAAAAAGAGGGCATCCATCCCGCCCATCTCCTCCAAGACACCATCCGGGAGCAGGGTGCCCTTTTCCATGTAAGCCGCCCCGCCCAGGTTGAATTCTTTGAAAAAAAACTCCAAACCGCAAGTACGGGCCACCGCATTGAGCACCTTTACGCCCTCTTTCACCACCTCAGGCCCTGTTCCATCCCCGGGTATCACTGCAATGTCATATTGCCTTGACATGGCCTCTTCCTTTCAGGGCTTCTTCCCCTTGACATAATTGATCAGACCCCCGGCCTGGATGAGCTTTCTCATAAACTCGGGAATGGGCCTGGCAAAAAAGGATGCCGCCCTGTTGACCGCTTTGATTTCTCCTGATTCCAGGTCGATCTTCAGACGCTCCCCTTCGGACACGCCCTCCGCGGTCTCTTGTGATTCCATGAGGGGCAGGCCGATATTAAAGGCATTCCTGTAAAATATCCTGGCAAAGCTCTTGGCGATGATCACATGGATCCCGGAGGCCTTAAGGGCCCAGGCCGCATGCTCCCTGGAAGAACCGCACCCGAAATTGACTCCTCCCACAATAATATCCCCGGGCCTGACCTCTTGGGCAAAACCAGGCCTCACGTCGGCGAAACAACTTTTCGCCAGTTCGTCCCTGTCCGAGCTGTTGAGAAACCGGGCCGGAATAATGGCATCCGTGTCGAGGTGATCCCCAAATTTCCATACCCTGCCCTCAAATTCCATGTTTTTGCTCCTTGGACAGATCCATCCCTTACACAAACAAGTTTCCAGATCAAAAATGAGATATTTTTTACAAGTTCAAGGAAATCAAGGGATTACGCGGAGGCGTATTTTATAGTACGTCGCACAATTAATCCTGCAGATTGACGCTGAAATTGTGAAAAAGAGCCATTTCTGGATGGAAACTCTTTATAGCTCATCCGGGCTCCCGATCCTCCCCAACACGGCCGAGGCGGCCGCCACAGCCGGTCCTGCCAGGTAAACCTCGCTTCCGGGATGGCCCATGCGGCCGGGAAAATTCCTGTTTGTGGTGGAAAGGGCCCGCTCTCCTTGCGCCAGCACCCCCATGTGCCCCCCCAGGCAGGGCCCGCAGCACGGAGGGCCGATGACCGCCCCCGCCTCCAGCAAGGTCAAGATGAGGCCTTCCGCCACCGCGGTCTTGTATATCTGGGCCGAGCCCGGAATGATGATGAGTCTCATCCCCTGTGCCACGGATCGTCCCTGAAATATTTGGGCCGCCACCTGGAGATCCTCCAGCCGTCCGTTCGTGCAAGACCCGATAAAAACCTGATCTATCCTGGTTTTCTCTATCGAAGATATGGGCCGGGCATTATCCGGCGAGTGGGGAACCGCCACCTGGGGCTCGATCTCACCCACATCAATGGTAACGGTCCTCTCATAGGAGGCATCCACGTCACTCTTAAAGTCGGTCCCTTGTCTCCGTGTCCTTAATGCCACGTAGTCACGGGTCAGGTCATCCGGTTCAAAAATACCGTTTTTGGCCCCCGCCTCCACAGCCATATTGGCCATGGTAAACCGCTGGGCCATGGACAGCCCTTTCACCGCTTCACCCGAAAACTCCAGGGCCTTATATGTGGCCCCGTCCACGCCGAGGAGTCCCAGGGTGAAAAGAATCAGGTCTTTTCCCCCCACCCAGGGACGTAAACGGCCCTTGTAAACAACCCGCAAGGTCCCGGGCACCTTGAGCCAGATCCTGCCCGTGGCCATGATGGCCCCCAGGTCCGTACTCCCCACCCCTGTGGAAAAGGCGCCCAGGGCCCCGTATGTACAGGTGTGGCTGTCCGCCCCGATCACCAGGTCGCCGGGAAGGACCAGGCCTTTTTCAGGAAGGATGACATGCTCAATACCCGTGTCACCCCATTCAAAATAATGCTTAATGTGGTGTCGGAGGGCGAACTCCCTCATGACCTTGGATTGCTCTGCGGAAAGAATGTCCTTGTTGGGGATAAAATGATCCGGTACGAGGGCGATTTTCTCGGAATCAAAGACCTCTCCCGCCTCCAATTCCTCGAAAACCCGGATGGCCAAGGGCGCGGTGATATCATTGGCCAAGGCCAGGTCCACCTCCACGTCGATTAATTCCCCCGGGCTCACCGCATCCCTGCCTGCATGGGAGGCCAGGATTTTTTCCGTAATGGTCATGGGCGTATGCATCGGCTATGCGTCCTCATGAAACACCTCTCCTTGGTAACCCACCCGCAATGGTTGAGCACCTAATGTGGCACCTTTACTTGGAAATTGTCAATGGCTGTCCCTTCAACCTAAATCTACGATCAAAATTCTCGATAAAGAATCATGATAAATGATTCTGGGTAAATCCTGGACACCAGGAAGGTGTCAGATGCAAGGCGCGGAGGAACGCCGAGTGAGGCGTATAAAGAATACGCCGCAAGCCTGTCGAGGGCCTCCAGGTCGAACGAGAGAAGCGACCGAGGGCAACGCAGCAGATGACATCTTGATGGTGGATCAGGGCTTCAAACGGCCCTCTCTGCTGAGACCAATGAAGGCTTTTTCTTGAGGTGTTCCAAGCGGTTTAGCCCGTTTATATACGCCTTGGCACTGGCCGTGATAATATCCGAATCCGCCCCCTTACCCAGGGCCACCAGCCCGTTTTCCTGCAGGCGGACCGTCACCTCCCCCTGGGCGTCCATACCGCCGCTGATGGAATTCACCGAAAAACGGATGAGCTTGGAGCGCGTCTCGGTCATCTTGGCTATGGTATTGAAAGTCGCATCTATGGGTCCCACCCCGAACCCGGCGCTTTGTGCCATGTCCCCTCTGATCTCCAGTTTCACAGTGGCCGTAGGCACGGCTCCTGTTCCACTTATCACATTCAGATACTCCAGCCTATAGACGTCGGGGACGCGAAGGATCTCCTCGGCGATAAGCACTTCAAGGTCCTCGTCCAAGATCTCTTTGCGTTTGTCCGCGAGTTCTTTAAACCTCTTGAAGAGGCGGTTGAGATCCTCTTCATTCAACTCGTAGCCCCATTCGGCCAATTTATCCCGGAAGGCATGTCTCCCTGAATGCTTGCCCAAGACCAGCCTGTTTCTGGTAAGTCCTACCGTCTCCGGTTTCATGATCTCGTAAGTCATGGGGTTTTTCAATACCCCGTCCTGGTGGATACCCGCCTCATGGGCAAAGGCGTTTGCCCCGACAATGGGCCTGTTGGGCTGGACTACAATGCCCGTGATCATGGAAGTAAGCCGACTTGTGGGGTAGATCTCGGCGGTATTGATATTGGTCCAAAGCCCCATGATGTCCTTGCGGGTGTAAAGGGACATGACCACCTCTTCCAGGGAGGTATTTCCCGCCCTTTCCCCAATGCCGTTGATGGTGACCTCCGCCTGCCGCGCACCCGCTTTAAGCCCGGCCAGGGTATTGGCCGTGGCCAGGCCGAGGTCGTTATGGCAGTGGACACTCAACACCGCCTTTTGCATATTGGGGGTATGTTGTGTCACATAGGTAAGCAGTTCTTGATACTCTCCAGGCATGGTATACCCCACCGTATCCGGCAAATTCACGGTGGTGGCCCCGGCCTCAATCACCGCCTCAAAAATCTTACACAGAAAATCCCGGTCACTGCGGGTCCCGTCTTCTGTTGAAAACTCCACGTTCTCCGTAAATCCCTTGGCGTATCTCACCGCCTCAACCGCCTCGCGAAGCACCTCTTGCCGGCTCATATGGAGTTTGTGGGTCAGGTGGATATCCGAAGTGGCGATAAAGATATGGATTCTCGGATGGGCGGTCTTTTGAACGGCGGCCCATGCCCGGTCTATGTCCTCCTTGGCCGTCCTTGCCAGGGCCGCCACCTGGGCCCCCTGGATTTTTTGCGCCACAAGCTGAACCGCCTCAAAATCGCCCCCGGATGATGCCGGAAAACCGGCCTCAATCACATCCACACCCAGGGTCTCAAGCTGCCTGGCCAGTCGACCTTTTTCGGCCATGTTCATGCTTGCACCGGGGGATTGTTCCCCGTCTCGCAGGGTGGTATCAAAAATAATTACGTGGTCTTTGTTGTCTTTCATTGAGGATAACCTCCATCAGATTTCTGGTTGGTGTCCTTAAAGGCATCCGGCATTGAAACCCCGGACACAGGTGCCTGATCAAATCATGACACCCTTTCGTGCCCGGATCAAAACCGCCCATGTTCACCCCGTTGTTGCAAACCCAGTGAGCCACCGGACATATAACTACTGTAAGAACAGGAGGTTATACCATTTTACATCCGAGGTTTGGATGTCACTATTTGTGAATCCAAATTTTGAGCGCCAAAAGTCGCATTTGAAGCCATAGAAAGCAAAATCCAGAATTCCTAAGCGCCTCTTATACAACAACGGGGTTCAAAAGGGAGGCTATCTGAAAAGGACCCGCCGCAGGTTCCCCTGCCCTGAGGGGCCTGCGGCGGTCTTCCCCGTGTCATTATTTTGGTGTCTAATCATCTTCTTTCTTCCCCTTTGCATCCGACCTCACTCCCCCCTGGACTCCCTGGAGAGCTTATATTGAACGCTGTCCACAAGGGCCTGCCAGCTTGCCTCTATAATGTTCTCCGACACCCCGATGGTGGACCAAATCTCCCGGGAGTCCCTGGATTCTATCTGGACCCTCACCTTGGCCGCAGTGGCATCCCTCCCGTCGATGACCCGCACCTTGAAATCCACCAGGGCCATTTCCTGAATGCCCGGAAAAAACTTGGTCAAGGCCTTTCTGAGGGCATTGTCCAAGGCATTCACCGGACCGTCCCCTTCGGCGGCCGTGATCTCTTCATCCTCTCCCACCGAGATCTTAATGGTGGCGTGAGAGGCGCCCGGTCCTGACTGGTTCTTTTCGCTGGTTACCCGGAAAGACTCTAGGGTGAAGGGTTCCTCAAACTGGCCGGTCACCTTTTTGATCAAAAGCTCCAGAGACCCTTCGGCCGCATCAAACTGATACCCCTGGTCTTCCAGCTTCTTGATCTCCTCAACAATCCTCTGGCTGTCATAGCCGTTGCCCCCCAGGGTGATGCCCATCTCCTCGCACTTGTAATCGATATTGCTCTTGCCCGAGAGGTCCGATACCAATACCCTGCGCCTGTTGCCCACCTTTTCCGGATCCATGTGCTCATAGGCTGAGGGGCGCTTCATGATGGCGCTGACATGGACCCCGCCCTTGTGAGCAAAGGCGCTCTTTCCCACAAAGGGACGCTGGTTCAATGGGGGAAGGTTGGCGATTTCGCTTACAAACCGGGAGAGTTCGGTCAACTGTTTCACTTTTTCCTCTTCCACGCATTCAAGGCCCATTTTGAGTTGAAGGGCCCCTATGACCGACACGAGATCCACATTGCCACACCGTTCTCCATACCCGTTGATGGTACCCTGCACCATGGCGGCCCCCGCTTGTACCGCCACCAGGGTATTGGCCAGGGCCAGGCCGCAATCATTGTGGGTGTGAATGCCCACCGTCCCCGAGAGGTGAGGCATCACCGCCTTCATGGTCCCTTCTATCTCATGGGGCAGGGAACCCCCGTTGGTGTCGCAAAGCACCACCGCGGCCGCACCCCCGTTCAAGGCGGCCCTGACGGTCTTCAGGGCATAGTCCGGATTGTGCTTGTACCCGTCAAAAAAATGCTCTGCATCATAGATGACCTCGCGACCTGCATCCCTGAGGTAGGCCACGGTCCGCTCAATCATGGATGCGTTTTCTTCCAGGCTGATCCCCAGGATCTCGGTGGCGTGGAGGTCCCAGCTCTTGCCAAAAATGGTGATCACCTCCGCCCCGGTCCTCAATAGGGCCATAATGTTGCCGTCCTCTTCCGCTCTCAAATGGGGCCTGCATGTGCTTCCAAAGGCGGTGAGCCGTGCATTCCTCAAGGGAAGCTCTCGGGCCATCTCGAAGAATCTGGCATCTTTGGGGTTGGAACCCGGCCAGCCTCCTTCGATATAAGGGACCTCGAATTCATCCAGCTTTTTGACGATCCGCAACTTGTCTTCGGCGGAGAGATTCACCTGTTCCCCCTGGGTTCCATCCCTCAGGGTGGTGTCATACAATAGGATCTGCCTGGACATAGCCTTTCTCCAAAATACAAGACCTCGCAGCGAGGTACGGGTGATTGACACGTGGTGCCTTCTCAAGAGAGCCGGCCAAAAAAAATCCGTTATCAGGAGGCCTGATAACGGATTTTAAGGGGTCTATCGGGGTCATCCCATCATTATCAGGCCTCGGGGTTTGGCCCTAAGGAGCAGGGCAAGCAACAAGGATATCAATATCCCTGTTGCCCTGATAATGATGATAATGTTGTGCTCGGCCCTTTCCAGCATCATAAAAAACCCAAATCCAATTTTTAACGTCCCGAAATTTTAAGTCATTGACCTCGCCATGTCAACCCCGTTGTTGCAACCAAAATCCACCATCAAATTTCTCGATAGGCAATGATAATAAATGATTTTGGGCACTCCCTGGGCACCAGCAAGGTGTTAGATGCAAGGCGCCGCATCGCAGATCCCCCTGTTGTTTGGGGGAGGAGCTCCGAGTGAGGCGTATAAACAATACGGCGTCGAACGAGAGAAGCGACCGAAGGCCATGAGCGGCATTTCAAGCCCTAGAAGGCAAGATGCCGGATTTTTAAGCGCCTTTTCTTCAACTACGGGGTCAATCTAAAAACTTTCGATCCCTTCCACGGTTCCCCTGCCAAAGGTCTCCATGGCCTCGGCGGCAACCTTCAGGCCCGTGTCAAGACAGGAGGATTCAATGCCGGGCACGGCATAGGCATAAAAAAGCACATTGGAGGTCTCTTCCCGGACGCGGGTCTTTTCATCCGCTCCCTGACAGAGGACACACACAATCTCTTTTTGATCTCTCAGCACAATCTCCCCTTCTTTGGTCAGGAACTCCCGCCCGCCCATGCCGTGACACACCTCCCCTTCCTCGGCCAGGTCCAGGGTAAGCCCCCCTTCAAAGGCATCCCAGTCCGTTACCGCCACCAGGATCCCCCCGCACATCTCGGCCATAAAATGGGCGTCCACCATGAGATTGTATCTGGGAAATCCGCTGTGGACGGTCCTCTTGAGGTGTTTGGGCAAGGGGCATTCATGCCCGAAGCCCTGAAAGGACGCATCATAGATCTGGATCCGCCGGGTGATCTCCGCCAGGGTCTCCCTTTTTCTCATCTTACGAAGCTGTTTCCGCTTGTATTGATCAAATCCTGGGGGGTTGATCGGGTTTTGACACCCCGTGACCAGGGTCAGGCCGAAGCCCACATCCGGGTAAGCGGTGCGATACCTAGAGGATTTACTGAAGTTTGGAAAGTCCTTTGTTCCTACCATGGTCACGGCCCCCTTTCTAAGCACAGTTCCAGGCTTTATAATAACTTTAATTGACTACCAAATACCATGGCGCCAGGACAAGGTAAATTGTGGGTTAACCTGTTTGACAAAGCACTTCTTTTTTGTATAGAGAGAGAAAATGCCATGAAGATCCTGCTCATATACCCCTACTGCCTTGAAGACAGGCCTTATGGGGACGACGCCACTTTCGTCCCCATTGGCGTTTATTACGTGGGGGCCCTCTTAAAAGAAAACCTCTACGACGTTGAAATCCTGAACTGCCATGACGGGGGAAAGGCCCCCCAAAAGATCAAGGATCTTTTTTTTGAGAAGCGGCCGGATGTCATCGGCTTTTCCATCGTCCACGCGAATCGCTGGGGCGGCATCGAGATGGCCCGGCTGGCCAAGGAGGTCTGCCCTGAGGTAAAAACCGTCTTCGGCGGGGTGGGGGCCACCTTCTTATGGGACCATCTCCTCGGCCGTTTCAAAGAGATCGACTTCGTCATTCAGGGGGAAGGGGAGTATGCGCTTCTGGATTTGGTCAGGTGCCTTGATCGAGAAGACCACGAGAATATTGAGCATATCAAGGGGCTTGCCTTCAGAAGAGGGGTCGAGGTTTTCAGCACGGGAAAACGCGACCTGATCCGGGACCTGGACGGGCTGCCCAATCCCGCCAGATTTTTTGTGTACCAGCATGTCTCCTCCAGCCGGGGATGCCCGGGAAACTGCACCTTTTGCGGGTCACCTAGGTTTTGGGGGCACAGGGTCCGGTTCCACTCGGCCGACTACTTTGTTGAACAACTGGAACGCCTTTACAGGCAGGGTATCACCTTTTTTTTCTTCTCCGATGACACCTTTACCCTCAACAGGCGCCGGGTCATTGAGATCTGTAAAAAAATCCTGGAAAGAGGCCTCAAGATTACATGGGCGGCCATCTCCAGGGTCAACCCTGTGAATGAAGAAATCCTCCTCTGGATGAGAAGGGCCGGTTGTATCCAGATAAGCTACGGCGTGGAGAGCGGGTCCTCCAAGATAAGAAGAATCCTGAATAAACAGACCAGGTCCCAGGATATAGAAAGGGCCTTCCGCCTTACCGTTAAATACGGGATCCTGGCCCGGGCCTATTTCATTTATGGCTGCCCGGGAGAAAACGACGACACCATCCAAGAGACCCTGAGGCTGATCCACAGGATCAAACCCCTAAGCATCATCTTTTACATCCTGGATATCTTCCCCGGGACCGCCCTTTATGAAGATTTCAAAAAAAGGGCCGGCGTCACGGATGATATCTGGCTCAACCGCATAGAAGACATCATGTACTTTGAAACGGATCCCTCCCTTACCCGGGAGATGATCCTGGCCTTTGGGCACACCCTCCGGAGGGACTATTATAGGCACCTCCCCCAATTTGCAGCGGACATCCACCTGGTTGAAAACCCGGAATTTTATGCCCTGCATTCGGATTTTTTTTCAAGACTTGCCATGACCTTCAGCCATGGCGATTATGCGGGCATAGACCTCATACCGGAAAAAGACCAGGTGGCGGAGGGTCTCTACAAGCGGGCCCTTGACTATCACCCGGATCACCGGGCCTTTCTGGGCCTGGGTGTGATCAAGCAAAAAAGGGGGGCCCACCAGGATTCCATCGCCATCCTCTTAGAAGGCCTGAGCTGTTTCCCTGAAAGCGAACCCCTTCACATGTGCCTGGGCGTCAGCTACATGAACCTGGGGAAATATGAAGAGGCCCTCTCCCATTTTTTACCCTTTCAACACACAAAACAGGCGCTCCAGTTCATCGCGGACTGCTATCATGGGTTGGGTGATTTTGAAAAGAAGTCGGCCTTTTTGTGCAAACTGAATGCCTTCTGAATAGGCGAGTCACGGGATGTGGTGCTTAACGGCATTTCTTATAGGTTTTAGAAGTATGATCGGATCGCCCTATAAGGGAATTTTTGGCTTGCAATTATGGCTCTAGGTGATTAAAATTAATAGATTTTAGTATAACCATAATCAATAATGGATTTCTAAGTTATGTATTTAGAATACTGGGGGTTCAAGCGTTTTCCTTTTGACAACGTTCCGGATCCCACCTTTTTCTACCTCTCCAAGCCCCATGAAGAGGGACTCACTCGCCTCATCTATGCGGTGGAAATGCGTAAGGGGTGCGCCCTTTTGTCCGGAGAGATCGGCTGCGGAAAAACCACCCTGAGCAAGGTTTTTCTTGAGAGACTTTCTGAAGACAATTTCGATGTAGCCCTCATATCCAATCCGTGCCTGGAACCCATGGAGTTCCTGAAAGACATCCTTTATAAGTTCCGCATCACCGACGTTCCGGAGACCAAGGTTGAAATTCTACAACGCCTCAACAACCGGCTCACCAACAACATGAATGAGGGAAAAGAAACCCTCCTCATCGTGGATGAGGCCCAGTTACTCAGCCAGGCCACCCTGGAGGAAATAAGGCTTCTCCTTAATTTTCAGCTCTCCAATCGCTTTTTGATCACCATTTTTCTCCTGGGCCAGCCGGAATTGATTGAAAATATCAAAAAGATCAGGCAACTTGAGCAGAGGATCGCCATCACTTACTTTTTGAGGCCCTTTGATCTCAAAGAAACCGCCAGTTATATCCTCTTCCGACAGAAAAAAGCGGGGGCCGCCAAGAACGTTTTCAGCCAGGAGGCGGTTGAACTCGTGTACAAACACTCTTACGGACTGCCGAGAAGCATTAACAATATCTCGGATCTGGCCCTGCTGATCGGGTTCGGCGAGAAAAGGGACATGATCAATTCCCAGATTATCAAGGATATCATAGAGGATGGTGCGGTTTTCTGACATTATTGGAACGGGGCTTAAGGAAAGAGAGAAAGCTCCATCCAAAAAGCCTACACCCCCTGGAAAACTCTGGCTGAGCGAATCTCAGATATTGAAACCCAAGGAGAAGGAGCCGGAGGAAGAATCCCAGGGCTTCCCCTCGGACAGGAGCGGTGAAAAGGCCAAGGTCTATTATAAGGAGCTCCTGGAGAGGATCGCAGATATTCGACAAAGGGTCAAGGAGAACAGGGGCATTGTGCACTCGCCCATCCTCTCCTCCCTTCATCACATTATAGAAGACGATTTTATTGATCCCCTTTTCGATTATGCCCTTTCAATTCCCGAAAAGCATGACCTTTTCACCCACACCATTTGTGTGACCCTGGGCAGCCTGAAGGTGGGTAAAGGCCTGAAATACGACACCAAAAAGCTTTTGAAATTGGGACTTGCCGCGTTTCTCGAGAACGTGGGCATGTATAAGATACCTGATTACATCCTTAAAAAAGAGGGCATCCTGGACCCGGATGAGATCGGGGAGATCAGAAGACACCCCGAGGTGAGCGCTCAAATCCTGAGACAGATGGGATCGGCCTTTGATTGGCTGGCAGAGGTGGCCTCTCAGGTCCACGAAAGGTCGGATGGCTCGGGCTATCCCAAGGGGCTCAAAAAAGAGGAGATCTCTGAACTCGCCTCCATCATAGGGCTCATGGACACTTACATGGCCATGATCAGGAACCGGCCTTACCGCAACCGGTTCATCCAGAGCGAGGCGGTAAAGTCCATTATCGAGGTGGGGAAAGGAAAATTTCCGCCCCGGGTGGTCAAGGAGTTCTTGAACCAGATTTCCCTGTTCCCGGTCAACACCCATGTAAGGCTCAACAACCGCTCCATCGGAAGGGTGCTCAAGACCGAAAAGAGCCAGCCCCTGCGGCCCACCATTGAGCTCCTCTACGACGGCCAGGGGCAAAAGATGGAAAAGCCGAAAATCATCCGTTTATCTGAATCCCCTCTCCTCCACATTGTAGATACGATCGATGAGAGAGAACTCCCCTGAGCACAAAGAGGCTCTTCTAAAAACAGCAAACTATGCTAAAATCACAGAACGTGGAGAAACGGAACCGAAGAGCAGGTACCCTTACCCGATGTTAAATACAAAGAAAACAAGGATCATTTAGGATGAAATCGGGCGACAATCATTTCCGAGTATGGCTTCAATCTTTTGTCCTGCTTCTGGCCATGCTCACGGCCCTGACACTTCAGGCCTGTTACTCCAGCGTGGCCGTCAAAGGGACACCTGTAAAGGATGTGGCCCCCACCATGGCCCAGCTAAAAGCCAGAAAGGCGGTTGACAAGGAAAAAAAGGAAACCCTGGCCAGGCTAAGCAGTATTAAAGAGAACAAGGTCTTCAAAGAAATTGAAGGTGTGCCCGAGTACCGGGTGGGCCCCCTGGATGTCCTGGAAATCAGCAGCCACGTAGGGGACAAGGTCAATACGGAAACGGTGACCGTCAACAGCCGGGGGAAGATCTCCTTCTCCTTTGTGGACAACCTGGGAGTTGCCGGATTGACCCCCAGTGAAATAGACGACGCCCTTACAAAGAGCCTGGCCCAGTATATCAGGAACCCCCGGATCAATATACTGGTCAAGGAATTCAACAGCAAGAGCGCCATGGTCATGGGGGAACTCGCCTCCCTCAGGTCAGGGACGTACGGTCAGGCCATGAGCGGGAAAATCCAGCTTAAAGGCAAAACCACCATCATAGACCTCATCAGCCAGGCCGGCGGGTATACAGAGGATGGAGATATTAAGAATACCAAGCTTACCCGGCGGGGCAAGACATACACCATCAACCTCTACGACATCATCGAAAAAGGAGACGCAAGCCTGGACGTCATCATCGATGCGGGGGACGTGGTGGATATCCCTGAACTGCCCGCTTACGCGGACCAGCGGGGAGGCCGGGTCTACATCATGGGAGAGGTCAATAACCAGGGCATCTACCCCCTCAGGGACGCTCAGGATTTGCTCTCCGCCCTGTCCCTGGCCGGCAGCTATACACAGCTCGCCAAAGAAGAAAACACCCTGGTGGTCAGGGGGTATGAGCCCGGCCAAAAACCGGAAGTGCTCATGGCTGATGTGAAGGCCCTGTTGAGAAAGGCCGACCTGAGCCAGAATGTGACCCTCAAAAACGGTGACCTGGTCTATGTCCCCCGCATGCTCATCGGTGACATCAACGAATGGATCTCCAATACCACCCCCTTGCTCGATTTTCTCTTTTATCCCGAAAAATTCGAGAGCGCCTATTCATTGCGGAAATATCTCCATGTGGACCGGTTGCACCATGACTAGGGGTACGGGTGTATATGGCACGGGTAGCGGGAAAAGGGAGTTGCTGACTTGGCACAGTATGATGTAAATCTCCGGGAATACTGGCGGATCCTAAAAAAGCGAAAATTCACGGTCCTCCTTATTGCCATTGTCCTGGGTGCTTTCAGCACCTTTTTCGCCATCCTCCGGGCCCCCACCCCCTTGTATACCTCGGTATGCAGCATCAAGTTCGAGAAGGACACCACCGTGGAAGGCCTTTACGCCCGGACCCTCACCTGGTCCTCCGGGGATGACCTCCAGACCCAGATCTCTTTACTCAGGAGCTATGCCGTGCTCCAGCGGGTGGCCGAAAAACTGGGCAAGATTCCCAAGGGGGCCATCCAAGAGGGCAAACCCATGGGCCCCCAGGTGGCGGCGGTGGTGGACAACCTCCAGTCCAAGGTCCAGGTCTCCAGGGAGAGTTACACCAACATCATCAACATCTCTGTCACGGATCCGGATCCGGTTTTTGCCCAGATGCTCGCCAATACCATCGCCCTCACTTACAAGGACATGCACATCCAGGAACTCAACAAGCAGACCAAAGAGGCCCTGAGCTATATCTCCGAGGAACTCCGAAAGGTCAGCACGAAACTCCGTGAGGCGGAAGATGAGTTCAACCGGTTCACCCAAAAAAATCAACTGGTGGCCATTGACCTCCAGAGCGAGAACCTGCTCTTAAGGGTCAAGGAGATCAAAGATCGGATCCGGGAACTGGAAGAGGCCGAAGCGGGCCTGAGTGTCCTGGCGAAAAAGCTCAAGCGATTTATTGACAACCCCACCGGTTCAGGGGATGATCTCTATTCCCCGTTTGCCAACAAACAGTACCAGGGCGCGTATGATACCCTGGTAGAACTCCTGCTCAAAAGGGATTCCCTCCTTAAAGACTATACGCCCAAACATCCTGAAGTAATCGCCCTGCACCGCAAGATCATCGAATCCTCCAAAAAAATGGCCATTACAGTCCAGCTCCAGCTCGAAGGGATTGATAAAAAGAAGGCGGACCTGAAACAGGAACTGGGGTCAGTGGAAAAAAAGACGGGCGATCTGATGGAAAAAAAGCTCGAATATGACCGCCTCAAGCGAAAGGTTGCTTCTTACGACGATATGACCGCCCTCTTGGAGCGGAAAAGCCAGGAGGCTTCTATCAAAGAGGCTGAAAAACCCGAGGAAGTCACCATTGTGAGGCCCGCCTTTCTGCCCACAAGCCCCATCAACCCCCCCCAGACAGAAGCCACCGGGGCCATGGGCTCCATCATCGGCCTGATCCTGGGCATGGTGGTGGCCTTTATTGCCGAGACCTTCGATACCTCTCTCGGGGCCATTGAGGATGTGGAAAAGACTCTGGGGACCGATGTGCTGGGGGTCATCCCCCATGGCGAGATCAAGAATATCTTAGAAAAAATGCAGGACAAGGAGGGCAAAGAACAGCGGCTGTCCCCTTTCAGGCGGAGGATGCGCCTTGTTTCCCATTTTGTGCCCCAGTCCATGGTGGCCGAGAGCTTCAGGGCCCTCCGGACCAATATCCAGTTTCATGATGTGGAGAAAAAACTCAAGACCTTGGCGATCACCAGTGCCTCACCCCAGGAAGGAAAATCCATTGTTGCCACCAACCTGGCCATTACCATGGCCCAGTCCGGGATGAAGACCCTGCTGGTGGAGTCCGACCTTAGAAAGCCAAGGGTGGCCAACGCCTTTGGCATTGAAAGCACCCCGGGGCTCACGGATGTGTTGCTCGGGAATTACTCGTGGCGGGATGTGATCAAGACCATTACCGATATCATCGTGGGAAAAATGGACCTCAATGACGTCATGGCCACCCCGGGCCTGGATAATCTCCACATCCTCACGAGCGGCACCATCCCCCCCAACCCCTCGGAATTGATTGACTCCAAGCGGCTGGTGGAATTCATTTCAGAGGTGAAACAGGAATATGACCTGGTCATTTTTGATACCCCCCCCATCCTCTCCACCACAGACCCCACCATCCTGGGGACCAAGGTGGATGCAATGCTCCTGGTCTATCGGGTGGGGAGTGTATCCAAGGGTTTGCTAAAACGATCCACAGTCCAGCTCAGGCAGGTCAAGTGTAACATCCTGGGGGTGGTGCTGAATGGCATGAAGGCGGAGGTAAGTCCCGACTTCCACGATTTTAAATACTACAAGTCCTATTACTCTTACGGTAAAGACGGCACCAAGAAAAAGGTGAAAAAAGCCAAAACCGGGGTCCTCGCCTATTTTGACAAAAAAAGGGCCAAGGAAAAGACGCCCATCTCACGGGAAAACCCCCATGGGCAGGACAAGCATCCGGGTAAAGCGCTCCAGAAAAAGAAGGGGAGTTCTTTAAGGCTTCCTCTGGCCCTGATCGCGCTGGGCTTTCTGACTATAGGCGTGCTGTGGCAATTGGGTATTGTGCCCATAGACGCTTACCTTTATAAGGCCAGAGGATTACTCGGGCCCACAGAGCAAAGGGAGCCTCCAAGGGAGACCAAAACCATCAGGCCTATCAAAAAAGTCCCCACAAAGCCTTCAGCCCCGGAGGAAAAACCGGCACCGCTGGCCTCCAAGGCACCGGCGCCCTTAAAACCCGCCGCAGAGGCCTTGTCTGAGAAAGACTCGGCTCCACCGTCCACCAGGGCAGCGGTTCCTTCAACCCCTCCCCGACAGGTCTTGCCTGAGAAAAAGCCAACACCGCCTCCTGAAAAGAAAACGGCTATCGCTCCGGCGGCCGAAGCCGAAACGCTGAAGGACACCACTACTATCACCCAGGCTCCACCCATAAACCAGCCTTATTCCCTCCGTGCCGGCTCATACAAAACCCTGGCTCAGGTCAAAGAGGCAGTAGAGGCCCTCAGGGAAAAAGGGTTGAATCCTTACTGGGTCAAGGTCAACTTGGGTCAAAAGGGGACCTGGTTCCGGGTCTTTGTGGGGCACTTTTCTACAATGGCCGAGGCCAAGGCCTTTAAGGAAAAACACGACGTAGAGGCGGACCGTGTCCTTAAAACGGCCTACACGGTTGAACTCGGCCGGGGATCATCCCCTGAAAAGCTCACCGCCCTGATGAAGCGATTTAAAGATCCCGACTATTCCCCCTATATCCTGGGAGATCCTAAAAGCGGTTATCGCTTGCTTGTGGGGGCCTTTGTGACAAAGAGGGCCGCACAAAATCTGGCCCGTGATTTCAAAGAAGCCGGGATAGACTGCAAACCGGCGTCCCGTTGAGGCAGGAGGTTTTCGGTGAAACAGGCCTCCGGTCAAACCAGCATACAGCTTCTCATTCCGCTTCTCCTTGTCCTATTCACCGCCATCGCCTTTGCCTACATGATGCCCAGGCTGACCACTTTGCAGACTTTTGCCTTTGGGGGGGGCATCATCTTTCTTATCGTATGCCTGGCCAGCACAGAGATCGCCCTCTATCTCCTCATCTTTTCCATGCTCCTGAGCCCCGAATTCATTGTGGGGACCACCGGAGGGGCCTCCCTGGGCCGCGGGGTGACCCTGAGGGTGGATGACTTTGTCATCCTCATCGTAGGCTTTAGCTGGCTCGCAAAAATGGCCATTAACAAGGAACTGGGGTTTTTTCTGGAGACCCCCTTGAACAAGCCCATCGCCTATTACATCATCGCCTGCCTCTTATCCACCCTGTTGGGGACCATTTTTGGGAAGGTCCAGTTCAAAACAGGCATTTTTTATGTGCTCAAGTATTTTGAATATGTCCTCATCTACTTTATGGTGGCCAACCACCTCCATGAGAAGAAGCAGGTCCGGTCCTATCTGTGGGCCCTCCTCATCACCTGTGTAATCGTCTCCATCATTGGGATGGCCCAGATTCCCGAAGGGGGCAGGGTCTCGGCCCCCTTTGAAGGAGAAGGAGGGGAGCCAAACACCTTTGGCGGTTACCTGGTTTTTATGATGTGTATTACCACGGGCCTCTTCCTTACCGCCGTTTCACCCCGGGCCAAGGTGCTCTACGGTTTATTGATCCTTGTCTTTGCCGTTCCCTTGCTCTATACCCAGTCCCGGAGTTCTTACCTGGCCCTGATCCCGGCCACCCTCTCCTTTGTGTGGTTGTCGGAGAAGAGGCAATGGGTGCTTTTGACCATCCTTTTTGTGGCGGTGGCCTTGCCCTTTCTGGCCCCGAAACCCGCAAAGGAGCGGGTGGCCTATACCTTTTTTGAGGAAAAAGACCGGGGTCTGGAGATAGGCGGCGTGGCCCTGGATACCTCCACCACGGCAAGGATCGAGAGCTGGAAAAATGTGGCCAGGGACTGGATCAAGCATCCTGTCTTCGGCTATGGCGTCACGGGCTATGCCTTTGTGGACGCCCAGTATTTCCGGGTCCTCATTGAAACCGGGGCACTTGGATTCTTTGCCTTTTCTTTATTGATGATCCGAATATTCAGGATCTCCCGGCAAAAGCTGAAGCAGGCCTCCGAACCCCTGGACCGGGGCCTCACCATGGGCTTTGTGGCCGGGTTTGTGGGGCTTCTCTTTCATGGCATCGGGGCAAACACCTTTATTATTGTCCGGATCATGGAACCCTTCTGGTTTGTCACCGCCATGGTCATGATGCTGCCTGACCTGGAAACACAGAAAGAAGAAAAAGCAGAAGGACTTTAACCCCCAGCCTAAATCCACGATCAAAATTCTCGATAAAGAATCATGATAAATGATTCTGGGTAAATCCTGGACACCAGGAAGGTGTCAGATGCAAGGCGCGGAGGAGCCCCGAGTGAGGCGTATAAAGAATACGCCGCAAGGAGAAGCGACCGAAGGCAACGCAGCAGATGACATCTTGATGGTGGATCAGGGGCCGGGGTTTATGGTTGACAGGATTTAAGTTTTCCCCTAGCATAGAACCATATCAATTGATGGTTTTCTAAAGGAGTAAAATAATGTCATTAAAGGTGGTTACCGCATTAAAAGCACGCCAAATATTCGGCACCATTATGAATGCCGTATCCTTTAGAAACGACCAATATATTGTCGAACGAAAAGGCATGCCCATGGTAGCAATTATCCCGGTTAAAAAACTGGAACAAATGGACAAGGCGAGGCAGCGTTTTTTCAAAAACATGTCAAGGATCAGTGATTCTTTTCGTGGGGAAAATCCTCAAAAACTCGACCAGATTCTGGAGGAAGCCACACAGGCGGCAAAAAGAGCCGAACGCACTCAGGGATAACTTTTGATGTGAAGATAGTTGTTGATGCCAACCTTTTTGCAAGCGGTCTCATCAAGCCGAAATCCAATCCCGGCAAAATTCTTGATCTGATCAAAAAGAATCAAGTTGAAGTGATCCTCTCTCCTGATATTATTAAGGAAATAAAGCGGATCCTGCTTTATCCCAAAATCCAGAAATACCATCTCAAAACCCCCGAGGAAATTGATGCCTATTTTGAAGATATATTCATATTTGCCTGGATTGTTGAGGGGGAGAGAATCATTGGATGTCATTAAGGAGGATCCATCCGATAATAAGTACCTCGCTTGCGCTCACGAAGGGGAAGCCGACTATATCGTGTCCGGAGATCATCATTTATTGGACATAAAAGCCTTTAAGGGCATTGAGATTATTAGGCCTAAGGTCTTTTTAAATAAGGCAAGGCTGTGGGAACATGAAAGATCGATATATTGATAAAATACGCCGAATTATTATCAATGGCTTAAGTGAATATCCTGTCCGGATTTATCTGTTTGGGTCCCGTGTAAGCGGGACTCCGTCTCAAAGTTCGGACTGCGATGTAGGCCTTGATTTTAAGGGGGAAATTCCTCCTGGAGTTCTAAGTGCTGTTAGAGAAGAACTTGAGGAAAGTCACGTTCCCTATCGGGTTGAATTAGTTGATTTATCTGAAACGTCTCCCGATTTTACAAAAAAAGTAAGGGAGGAAGGCATTCCTTGGTACAATTCAATGAGCGACTGAAATCCGCCAGATCTGCCCTAAAGACCCTGGGTGAATTAACCGGAGAGCAGCATGCCTCCGTCATTCATAGGGATGCAGCCATCCAGAGGTTTGAATATACCTTTGAGGCGATTTGGAAGACAGCCAGGGTCTATCTCAGGGAGTTTGAGGGTCTCGATGTGGGTTCGCCAAAAGGGGTGTTAAGAGCCTGTTACCAGGTTGGGATATTGAATCAAGATCAAACGGCGCTTGGGCTTCAGATGGTCGATGATCGAAATATGACATCTCACACCTACCACGCAGCGTTGGCTGTAAAGATATACAAGAGGCTCAAAACCTATGCAGACCTTATGGACTTCTGGCTGGAAAAAATGGAACAGCACAAAAAAAAAGAACCCTTCTGAAGTTTTCTAACTTGCTGAATACTTTATGGCTTTTGATCAAACAAAAAAAGGGCAAAAAGAGTCATCCATCAAAACAAACAAATACAACCACTCAAACTGGTAAAAAAATATGCCCAATTCGACTGTTCCCGTCACCATCATCGAACCCAAAAAGGGGTGGGTCCCTGTTGACTTCAAGGAGATATGGAATTACCGGGAGCTCTTTTATTTCTTGACC
>Ga0180432_10001446_pt1 | contig 37553 bp, 28 predicted proteins | sample SS_ome_10_FD_132414 | JGI IMG/M metagenome (GOLD analysis project Ga0180432, IMG submission 132414) | Hypersaline lake sediment archaeal communities from the Salton Sea, California, USA - SS_1_MS_2 metaG | ecosystem: Environmental > Aquatic > Non-marine Saline and Alkaline > Hypersaline >... | reverse complement strand
TCTACGGAGGCCACAGCCGCTACCACAACTTCCGTGACGTCTGGGCGCTCGACCTGACGCCCGGCGCCGAGCGCTGGTCCAAGTTATTCCCCGACGGCGATGGCCCGGGTGCCCGCCGCTGGCACACCGCCATCTACGACGCGCCCAGGAGCCGAATGGTGGTCTTTGGCGGCGGAGGCAGTGGAACGATGTTCAACGATGTATGGGCACTCGACTTGACGCCCGGCACCGAGGCGTGGAGCTTGGTGACCGTTGTCGGCGCGCCTCCCGCGGCACGCACCCAGCACACGGCAGTCCATGACGCTGCAGGCCAGCGCATGGTCGTCTTCGGAGGCCGGGATGCAGACGCGGTGCTGAGCGATACGTGGATGCTTGATTTGGCGACCGATACCTGGTCACAGCCCACCCCTGCTGGTCCGCCGCCGGACGCCCGGCGGGGTCACACGGCCGTAGCCGACCCTGACAACAGCCGCATGATCGTCTTCGGAGGCCTGGGAAGCGCCGGATTCCAGAACGACACGTGGACGCTGTCGCTGGCCCCCGGCGCGCTGACCTGGTCCCAGCTCTCTCCTGCTGGCTCCACGCCGGGAACGCGTGCCTGGCACTCGGCGACGATGGACGACGCCGATGGTCGCGTGCTCGTCATCGGCGGTCGCGGCATGTCCAGCCTCCAGGGCGAGGCCCAGTGGTCTCTCGATCTTGCATCCTCGGGCTGGACACAGCTGAGTCCACAGCTGCCCGGCGGCTCTGCGTTGGCGGCCTCGAGCACAGCCGCGCCGTCCCAAGCGGTTCTTCCCCCCGACGCCTCCCTAGCCGTTGAGGATGCTCCTCCAGGGACACCCGTTACCGTCCACTACGCCTGGCAAGGCGACGACCCGGCAAACCCGGACCTCCTCCCGGAGGTCTGGTTCGTAGTGACACTCCGTACCACCCGAATGGAGTGGGCCGATGACGTCGAGGTAGCTCTCACAGCGATACCAACGCAGTTCGAGGTGATTGACGCGGGAACGCGCTCCGACGAGTGGGACGCCGTCAGCTGGGGAATCCTGGCGCCCACAACACCTATGACGTACCTGACGTCCGCGCCGCGCGTCTACACGGCCACGGTGGACCTGTCCCCCGAGCCGGTGCAGGGATTCGGAAAGCAGGTCATCTTCAAGACCCGCCTGACCGCCTATGGCACGGGCGGTGGGCTGGGTGACGCCTTCGTATCTGTAGAAGCCGGCGCGGCGGACTGGCCGTGGACCGTCAGCGAGACCGCCGTGGTTCGTCGGGAGAATCGCCCCCAGGGCTGGGTCGTCGTCAATCGGTCTCTCCTCTACGACACCTACCATCGGTACGAGGTGCGGGACCTGCTAGCCGAGGTGTTTGAGCAGATCGAGGCCTCAGGCCGTACCCTTGCCGTGATCTACGCCGATCGGTACGTGCCATCCCTTTCAGAGTGGGACAACACCGACGTAAACTACTATGATGAACTCACCGCCAACGTAGTCGCCGCTGAACTGGCATCCTGGTTGGATGCGTGGCGTACCTTTGAAATCTTAACGTGGCAGGGTGGAGCGGAGGTCACTATGATTGGCGTCGACGCCCTCCCGCCCTATGTGGTCATTCTCGGCGACGACAATGTCATCCCCTTCTACCGCAAGTGGGACTACGGCACTCCCGGTGCGATAGGGGATCAGACCGAGGACGATTCCCCCAATTGCTGGGGTGACGAGGAGCTCTGTGACGAGCTAGTGAGCCACAACTTCTACTTGACCGACAACCCGTATGGCGTGAACTCAGTGCAGCTCAGAGATTGGGAGCACGGGCAGGTCGACGCGGCGGTCGGACGGATCGTGGGAGCGACCGCCGCCGATATGCGGACCTTCTTCGAGAACGCATCCCAGGGCCCTAACGAGGACCAGACCCGAGCCATCCTGATGAGCGGTGGGCTGGACTGGTGGGTCCCTGGCGCTGACAACGATCCGCAGAACGTCTTGAAGGGCTACATGGGCTACCAGCTGAACGAGGACCTCTTGGACAGCAACGCCACCAAGGCTGAGGTCCTCGCCGAGATGGAGAAGGGCTTCGCGGTGATGGCCGCGGCCGAGAGAGGCGAGACGTACACTTGCAAGGTTCCCGCGGGAGGAGGTTTCCCTGCCGGGTACCTCGTCTCGTATGAGATCCCGGACTACGATCCCGACGGACTGATGGCCACGAATCGGCCCTTCTTCCACTTCAACGCCTCCCGGGTCGGCTTCAGCTACACCGACGGATGGCACGGAGATGAGGCCTACGACGACACCATGGTCTACAGCTTGATCCACAACGGGGCGTCGGGCATCATCGCTCCCGCAGGAAAGGTATATGGCAGTTTCGACAACAATGTGCTATGCGCCAGCGAGATCCTCAACAATGACGTCTGGACTCTCGCCAAAGCCCGCCCCACCTTGAGCGATCCCCTCGGATGGTGTCTTAAGCAGGCCAAGCGCCGATACGCCGTGACCACCGACAGGGATCGGAAGACGGTGCAGACCTTCACTTACTTCGGTCTGCCGTGGATGCGGCTGCATGGCCACGGCGTCACCCTGGCCGGGGCATCCGAGCAGCCCAAGCAGGTCGACGGGGCATCGCCCCTGTGGTCAGCTCCAGCAGCGCTCGGCGACCTATCGGGTCCAGCACGAAGTCGTGCCGAGGATCCATCGGACAGAGGGCCGACGATGGCCCCGATGCAGTGGCAGCACGTGACGGCTCCCGCAGCATCCTACGTGGTAACAGCCAGTGTCGATGCATCCACCTACGACATCACCACCACAACGGGCGGCTTCGATCTCATCGACGTGCAAAACCTGGCGCAGCGAGCCATCGATGGCCAGGTCGTGCTGCCTCAAGCTACGCTCGATCTGGTGCTCCCTTTGAGCGCCACGATCAGCAATCTGGTCTTCACTCCCACCCAGGACGTAGCCCTGCCAGACCTGGACATCCCCACCCTGCAATCCGGCGTCGCTATCCCCGACGGTCCGACCGGGGGCTACACCGCCACGATGCCCGGCGTCTATCCGGTGAGCGCCACGGTGCAGAGTCGGATGCTCGAAGGCTATCAGTCGGCGCGGGTGGTCGTCACGCCCGTGACGTACGACGCGACGAGCGACCAGGCTACCCTCTACAGGCACGTGGACGTAGCTGTCACGTACGAATCCCCGGAGACGCTGGCCTTGACTGACTTTGGGACGGACAAGACCGAGTACGCGCCCGGCCAGACCATTGAGATTGCGGCATCAATAGCGAACGTGGGCGAGGTATCCGAGACAGTAACGCCTACGCTCCTCGTTCAGGATTCGAGCGGGACGGTGGTCGGCCTACAGCAGGCAGCCCCCATCGAGGTGCCCTCCGGCGGAACGCACGACCTGAGTGTCACGTGGACCGGGCCGCTGGAGGGTGACGCCTACCGGGTCTGGCTCGTCGTCTCGCAGGGGGGCCAGGTTCAGGCAGTCGCGAGCGGAGCGATCACCATCAGGGCCGGAGAGCTCAGAACGCCGGTGGTGCCCGAGACCCTGTGGGTGGGGGAGGAGGGGACCTTCGAGGTTCAGTTCGAGAACGTCAGCGGCGACCCCACAATAGCGTTCGGCAGTCTCGCCGTCTATGACGAGCACGGCGACCTGGTGGAATTCGTGCCTGGGGAGGTCCAGGCTGTCGCCGGGGGCGCCGGCGAGACGCTGTCCTTCTCTTGGGCGCCGGACGATGCAGGCAGCTACACGGCGTCATTCGTCGCAACCTCCGGCGGCCAGGAGTACGGTCCGCGGTCCGAGCCGTTCACCGTCCGCCACGGGGTCTACCTGCCGCTGGTGCTCCGCGGCGATTGACACTGCGACATGCCGTTGCCAAGCAGAGCAGCACGGGTTCGCCGCCCCCCGGCCCGCCGCGCCCGCGACCAACGCCTGACCCCGCCGGGCAGGTCCTTACGGATGGTCCTTCCCCCGGCGGGCAGGTAGCCGAGGATTATCTCTGTGACGTCCAACATGGAAAGGAGTACGCACGTGGACAAGAGACTGCTATTTGCCGCCGCCCTGGCCATCGGCCTTATGGCCACCACCACGTCCCTGGCCTTCGACTCGCAGGACGTCGACCCGGTGACCGGCGCTGGAGATGACTTCATGATCTCCCTTCCCGGGGACAGCGACTGGGAGCCTTCGGCAGCCTACAACCCGCACGACAATCAGTATCTGGTGGTGTGGGAAGACAAACGCCCAGGTACGAACGAAGCCGACATCTATGGCCAGGTCGTGTCCGCCAGTGGCATCCCGCTGCGCGACAATGTCGTGATCGCCGTGGCTGCCGACAATCAACTTGACCCCGCAGTAGCCTACAACACAACCAACCGCACCTACCTGGTCATATGGCAGGATCTTCGAGGCGGTGTGGACACCGACGTGTACGGACAGTTCATCGAAGCGACGGGGGTTCTGTCAGGTACCAACTTTGCCCTGAACACCGACAACGGCCATCAAATCGACCCCGACGTGATCTACGACCCCAGCACCAATCATTACCTGGCGGTGTGGGACGACACGGAAGCTGACCAGATTGAGGGCCAACTGCTAGACCCGTCCGGCGTGCTTCTCGCCCCGGAAGGCTTCGCCATTGCGCCTGGGGGAAGCACCCCCCGAGCGGCCTACAACAGCAACCGCAGTAGCTACATGGTGGTCTACTGGGACAGTGGCGATATACTAGGGCAAGCTGTCGCCGCCGACGGCTCTCTATCCGGCTCGGCGTTTGTCATTTCCGACGAACCGGCCTCCAAGACCGAGCCCGATCTAGCATTCAACGCGATCACGCACGACTATCTAGTGGTCTGGAGAGACTGGCGCAACGCTCCGCCCAGTCTACATACCGACATCTACGCCCAGCGGATCGATGAGGACGGCAACACACAGGGGGATGAAATCGTTATCTCCACCGCTGCTGACACCCAGGAAAAGCCTCAGGTAGCCTACGTAGCCCAGGTCAACCAGTGCTTGTGGTCTGGCAAGACTTCCGGAACAGAGAGATGAGTGGTTCCGACATCTATGGTCAACGCGTTCGTGGGGCCGATGGAAGCCTGGCGGGGCAGGGCAACTTCGTCATCCACAACGGCCCGGGAGACCAATGGACTGCCGCCCTCGCGGCCCAATCTCGGGTGGGGGGAGCCGAGTACCTGGTTGTCTGGGAGGACTGGCGGAGTGGCCGCCAATCGGAGATCATCGGACAGCGCGTCGGGGCATTACTTGGGACACTGAACTGGCACGACTTCAACATCTCAGCCCCACTGGGAAGCCAACGGAATCCTCGTGTGTCGTATAACTCAGTCGATGAGCGGTTCCTCGTCGCCTGGCAAGACGAAAGAGACGGCGACGCGGACATCTATGCGCAGCTGGTCTTGACCACCGGCATCCCCATGTCCGACACCATCGTCGTCCGCGACGAACTCGGTGAGCTTACAGACCCCATCGTGGCGCACGATCCCTACACAAACGCCTACCTGGTGGCCTGGGACGACGAGACTGAAGGGGACATCGAAGGCATTCTCCTCGATGGGAGCGGGGGCGCTGCCGGGTCCGCCTTCAACATCTCCGACGGTGTCGACGTGCGTCGGAATCCGGCCATCGCGTTCAGCCCGGACGACAGCCACTACCTCGTGGCCTTCGAATACCAGACCCTTGACGGAACGGACATCTACGGGAGAAGGCTCGCCGCCGACGGCAGCCGCCCAGGCACCGACTTCCCCCTCTGCACGGCCGTCGGCGAGCAGGTGGAACCCAACGTCGTCTACAACAACTACGATGACGTGTATCTGGTGGTCTGGGGTGACGAACGCGCAGACCAGGGCGATATCTACGGGGCCCGAGTCCTCGTCAACGAGACCGTTCTCACCGAGTTCCCAATCAGCACCGCCAGCGACGCTCAAGCGCACGGCGCGGCGGCCTGGAACAGCGATGACAACGAGTACCTGATCGTGTGGCACGACTATCGTGATTCCGGCACGACGGGCGCCGATATCTACGCTCAACGGCTGGGCAATACCGGGACACCGCTCGGCTCGGCCCTCCGCCTATCATCTTCTACCCTTCCCGATCTGCAGATGTACCCTCGCGTCCAATATGTCAGTGACCACGGGCGCTATGTAGTCACGTGGCAGGATGATCGGAACGCCCCCACAGGCTGGGACATCTACGTTCAGAACGTCAACGCCGACGGAAGCCTCTACGGCACCAATGTGCCGTTCTTCGCCTTCTCCGGGTGGCAGCAGCGGCCAGACGCCGCCTTCAGCCCGGACGCCAACCGGGGCCTCACGGTATGGCAGGACGGCCGGAATGGCACGACCTTCAAGATCTACGGCCGGATCAAGGAACCCCGCTTCGCGATCTTCATGCCCCTGGTCCTGCGCACATCCTAGGGCCGTCGGATCCATGAAACATCCACCGTTATCAGCCGTGAACGACGACGAGACGCACCTCCACCGGAAGCAGTCCGTGTCATGTGGGAGAGGATCGACACCAGGTAACGCGGTACGGGTCAACGTCGCACGAGGGAGGATCTTAGGAGGTATCAAGATGGATAGGAGAGACCACACCGACCGACGTAATCGATCGATGCTCCTGATGGGCGCACTGCTATGCGCAGTGCTCTTCCTGACTGGAGCTGTGGTCCCGCTGGCGGACGATGCCGATGCCACCTTTCTAGGAGAGGACTTCGTCGACTACGCAGGGCGGAGCGTCACGATGGCAGGAGACGTCAACGGCGACGGCTACGATGACTTCCTCATCGGGGCCTACAATGCGTCCTACGACGGGCTGCGGTCGGGCGTCGCCTACCTCCTCTTGGGTAGACCCGAGGCCAACTGGGGCACCGGTTTCGAACTCTCGAGCGCCGATGCATCCTTTGTCGGGGAGACCGCGTCAGACTACGCAGGTCGACTCGTCTCGAGAGCCGGCGACGTCAACGGTGACGGCTACGATGACTTCCTCATAGGCGCGGACCACTACGATACCTCACCGGTTCTGACTGAGACGGGCAAGGTCTATCTGATTCTCGGTCGACGAGCGGCCGACTGGGGGACGGGGTTCAGTCTCACCGACGCCGACGCCTCCTTCGTCGGTGAGGCCGTGGAGGACAAACTCGGCGAGAGCATCGCAAGCGCCGGCGACGTGAACGGCGATGGCTGCGACGACTTTCTCGTGGCCGCCTACCTGAACGACGAGGGCGGGCCACGCGCGGGAAAGGTCTATCTGATCCTCGGTCGCCCGGAGGCAAACTGGGGACAGACCGTCACCGTGACACAAGCCGACGCCTCCTTCGTTGGCTTCAACTCCTACAATTACGCGGGGCGATCCGTGGCGGGTGTGGGCGACGTCAATGGAGACGGTCGCGATGACTTCCTCATCGGGGCCTATGGAGCCTACAACAACGGTAGGGCGTATCTGTTTCTCGGAAGGGACGAGGCAAACTGGGAACAGAGCTGCTCCATGGCCGATGCGGATGCCACGTTCTGGGGCGAGGCCAGTCTCGACCGAGCCGGCTACACGGTGGCGGGAGCGGGCGACGTCAACGGTGACGGTCTTGATGATTTCACGATTGGCGCTTACAAGAACGACGAGGGTGGAGAGACGGCCGGCAAGGTGTACCTGGTGTTCGGTAGAACGGTGATGGATTGGTTCAACCCGTTCAATCTGGGTGGCGCCGACGCGTCGTTCAGGGGATCCCACATCGATGATCAAGCTGGCTCGTCCCTCGCCGGCGCAGGCGACGTGAACCGCGACGGGTACGACGACTTCCTCATCGGTGCCAAGGGATACGACAGCACCGACGTACTGACGGACACCGGCCGGGCGTACCTGGTGTTCGGCCGCGCCAAAGGCTGGCAGACCCAGGTAGACCTTGATGCCGCCGCCACATCTGGTGCCGTCCTTGCGCTCAATGGCGAGGGGGAAATGGACAAAGCCAGCGAAGGTCTGGCGGGGGATGGAGACGTCAACGGGGATGGCTTGGCGGACATCATAGTCGGCTCACAGTGGAACAACGATAACGAGATCGCAGCGGGGAAATCGTATCTTGTGCTCGGGAGAGGCCTGGTTGTCGACAAGTCCCCCAGCGCCTGGGCCGTGGATCCGGGCGAGACGATCACCTACTCGCTGTCCTACAAGAACACCGAGAACTCGGCCGTGGACGAGGTCCGGATTGGGGACCTCATCCCCACAGACATGAGCTACGCAGGCTGTACTGGCGGTACCACCTGTATGCGACAGGGCCAGCGCGTGATCTGGTACGTGGGTACCGTTGCCCCGGGAGCTTCCGGTGTCGTGCAAATGACGGCCCAGGTGCCCTCCGATGCCATTGAAGGGGCCGTCATCACGAACACCGCCTGGATCACGGCGTCCAGTCGGCTCAACGCGGTATTCAGCTCTGTGACTACGCGAGTGGGACGCTTCGAGGTATACCTGCCGCTCGTCCTGCGGTAGACAGTATGGGATAATACGAGTGGCGAACCAGCCCAGTTCACGGGCTCGGACCCGAGCCGCAGCCTGCCGGAGAGCTTGAGGAATCTGCGGCTAGACGTGTGCCGCGCCGGCATTCTCATGTCGCGGCAGGCAAGCTGGCAACGAGATGCGCGGGCTACGGACGCCCCGACGAAGGAGAGAGGCCCTCAATGGACAAGAAGATCGATAACCACCCGGACAGCGTCACGCGTCGCCGGTTCCTTGTCAGCGCTGGAACCGCTCTAGCCGGCGCCGCGCTGGCTTGCGGCCGCCAGCGTAGCATACGGCCAACCCAGCCGAGCACCACTGCGCCAAACCTGACCCCTACCAGGGCATCGCCGCCGACGCCAACGACCACCGTCGTGCCGACGGCACCGCCTGACCTAGCGGCCGATCTCGTGCTCATCAACGGCAAGGTCATCACCGTCGACCCAGCGGACACCATCGCCCAGGCCGTCGCCATCAAGGACGGCCTGATCCACACGGTCGGAGACGATGCCTCCCTTAGAACCCTCATCGGCGAGAACACATCGATCATCGACCTGGGAGGTCGGGCGCTGACGCCCGGCCTCATCGACGCCCATAATCACTTCCAGGTCATGGGCCTTATGCACAGCTACTACCTCCCCCTCCTGCCGCCCGAAGTCACCACCCTGGAAACAATGCGTGCCAAACTGGCGGAACTCATCGCCCAGACCCCTGAGGGCGAATGGCTGAAGGGCTACTTCATCGCCGTCAAGGACGGCGACTTCCCCACCCGCCACGACCTCGACCCCGTCTCTCCTGACCATCCCGTCTGGATCATCCACCAGGGCGGACACTACGGATCGGCCAACTCCCTCGCCCTCCAGATCGCGGGCATCGACTCCAATACGCCGGATCCTCCGGGCGGCATCATCGGAAGAGACGCAACCGGTGAGCCTGACGGCGTCTTCTACAACCACCGCGCGATGGACGTGCTGCGCCGCCACGTCCCAGTCTACACCCAGGAGATGGTCCAGGACAACATCGCATCCACCCAGCCTCTGTTCGCGTCCTGCGGGGTCATGAGCTTCCAGGACAACAACGTGCGGGGCACCGACACGGTAGCCAGCTACATAGAGGCCGGTCGTCAGTCGCGCATGGCGCTGCGGGGTGCCGTCTACTACACCCTGGAGTGGCCGGGTGACCTCAATCGCGCGCTGAACGAGATCGAGTACGACGAGGACGTGCTCACACACGAGCATATGCGCTTCGCCGGCTACAAGTTCCTCCTCGACGGCCAACTCACCATGGCCTACTGCCACGAACCGCACGACGGACACCGCTGGGATCTCCCGACGTGGGATCCAGCGACCTACAAAGAGACCGTCAAGGCCCTCCACGACACCGGCCTCCAGATCTGCGTCCACTGTGCCGGTGACGCCGCCGTCGATCTCACCCTGGACGCCTTCGAGGAAGCGATGAACGACAGTCCACGCCCCGATCCTCGCCACCGCATCGAGCACTGCGTCCTTTCCACTCCGGAGGCCACAGGACGCATGAAGGACCTCGGCGTCGTCGTCAGCACCCAGCCCCAGTTCATCCGCATCGGGGGCGACATGTATCCGGACCTCTTCGGCGAGGAGCGCGCCCGACGCGCAATCGTCACCCGAGAGTGGCTTGACGCCGGGGTGCCTGTGGCTCTGGGCTCCGACTGTCCGTCGACCCCCTGGCACACCCCGCAGGTGACCCTCTTCGGCGCCGTGACCCGGATTACCTACTCCAACCAGTTCTATGAACCGGACCAGGCGATGACCATCCAGGAAGCTCTCCGCGCACACACCATGGGAAGTGCTTATGCGGCGCACGAGGAGAACCTGAAGGGCTCCATCGAGCCCGGAAAGCTCGCCGACGTGATCGTCTGGAGCGAGGATCCGTATACGGCGCCTGTCCAGCGGCTTTGGCAGATACCTATTGAGATGACCTTGGTCGGCGGAGAGAGCGTCTACGATGCCGGGGAAGCCGCACTCCGGCCTCATCTGGCCGGGACGCTGTAGCACGGTGAGGCGCCAGGCAGTGCGCGCACTGCCTGGCGCCTCAGGTCTACTGATGGGGTTCTCGCTAAGTGGACTGCTTCCCGAGGATCTCTTTCAGCGTCGGTCGGCCGATCACCTGAAGCTCGTACCGAACCCTATCCACCGGGTGGCGCACCTCGATCACCCGTCGGAGATCAATGGGAGTTGCGGCCAAGACCAGGTCGCAGTCCACCGCGTTGATTGTCTCTTCCAGCTCGGCGACCTGCCCATCCCCATACCCCATTGCAGGGAGGAGATCCACGATGTGGGGATACTTCTCGAACGTCTCGGCGATCGACCCCACCGCATAGGGCCTGGGATCCACCAACGCCGCCGCTCCGAAGCGGCGCGCGGCGACGACGCCCGCCCCGTACGCCATCCCGCCGTGGGTGAGCGTGGGGCCGTCCTCGATCACCAACACCCTCTTCCCTCGGATGGCGCTGGGGTCCGCGACGAAGATAGGCGAAGCAGCCTCCACGATCGTCGCATCTGGATTGACCGCGTAGACGTCCTCGCGTACGCGGGCGACCGCGTCCGAACCGGCCGTATCCACCTTGTTGATCAATACGACATCAGCGAGCCAGAGGTTCGCCTCGCCGGGATGATACCGCCGCCCGTGGTCCGGTCGGTGGGGATCGGCGACGACGATGTGAAGGTCAGGGCGGTAGAAGGGTAGATCGTTATTCCCACCATCCCAGACAATGACCTCCGCTTCCTTCTCCGCCTGGCGTAGGATCGCCTCATAGTCCACGCCGGCATAGACGACCAGGCCACGGTCGATATGCGGCTCGTACTCCTCACGCTCCTCAATCGTGCAGTGGTGACGATCCAGATCCTCGTAGCTGGCGAATCGCTGCACAGCTTGAGCGGCCAGATCGCCGTAGGGCATGGGATGTCGGATCACAACGACCTGCTTGCCCATCTCCTGCAGGACGTCACAGACCCGGCGGGTTGTCTGACTCTTCCCGCTCCCGGTGCGCACAGCGCACACGCTTACCATCGGCCTGACACTCTCCACCATCGTGGTGTCGGCCCCCATTAGCCGGAAGTCAGCCCCAGACGCCAGCACCTCCGATGCCTTGTGCATGACATACTCGTGCGCGACGTCCGAATAGGCGAAGACCACCTCGTCAACAGCTAGCTCCCGAATCAGCTTGGCCAGGTCCGCCTCAGGGTGTATGGGGATACCCCCCGGATAGAGCTCTCCGGACAGCTCGGCCGGATAGCAGCGCCCCTCAATATTCGGTATCTGCGCCGCCGTGAACGCCACCACCTCGTAGTCCTCGTTGCCGCGGAAATACGCATTGAAGTTGTGGAAGTCGCGCCCCGCGGCCCCCATGATGATCACTCGCCGTCGCCTCATGCCTCCACCTTCCTACACGATTCTCCGTCCAAATCCTCCCCCTCGGCCCGGCCCCAAGTCGACCAGACCAGCGGAGGCACCATCCAGACCAGCAGCCCCAACATGAGCATCCGTACGCACGCACCGGAACTCAGCAGTCCCTGGCTTCCTCGCGCAGCGAAAGTCTAGTTTCCGTTAGTGTAGCAGACAGTCGAAAAGACAAGCGTTCCGGCAGAAGCAACCATCGTGCGGGTCACATCGGAGAGTTCGTCCACGTACCGTCCCCTGGTCCAACACAGATGCCGACACCGGCATCAAGCGAGGCGGGCCAGCAGAATCCCAATCTCGTACAGAATTAGAAACGGCCCCATGATGAGCAGCATATTGACCGGGTCTGTCGTGGGGGTGATGACGGCGGCCCCGGCAGCGGCGGCGATCACGACCACTCGCCGCGCCTTACCAAACCCCGTGGGTGTAGCTACCCCTAGCTTGGCGAGAAAGAACATCACCAACGGCGTCTCGAAGACCAGGCCAGCCCAGAGAAGAATCGTACTTACAAAGGACATATACCGATTGATCGAGTATCGCTGTTCGACGATACCGGCCAGGAAACCTCTCAGGAACGGCATCGCGGCGGGAATCAAAACCAGCGCCGCGAATGTCACCCCGGCAGCAAAACTCACAGACGCCACAGGAGCCCCAACGATCACATATCGTCGTTCGTGAGGCTCAAGCCCCGGGGCGACGAATCGGAAGAGCTGATACACAATCACCGGCATAGCCACGACAAAACCGATGACGATCGACACCTTGAAGTAGACGCCCACCGACTCGGTAGGAGCGATCGCAATCGGCGTCTGGTCGCCCAGGGGGGCCACCAACAACTCTAGTGCCCGCGGCGTCAGCACGGTCCCGATCAGCACACCGACGACCAGGGCAATGACGGCCTTCAACAGACGGTCCCGGAGCTCCGACAGGTGCTCCAGGATGGACATGCGGGCCTGCTCGGTCATGCTTCCTCCGCCTCACCTTGCCCAGCCCCGGGCTCCAGCACTCCCAGAGTACCCTTCCCGGCGGGGGACTCGGTCTCTTCCCCGCTCGTGGTCCCGGTTCTACCCTGTGCAGGGTTTCCGGTCAAGGCGTCCTCCAAATCCTTATGTACGCCTCGAAGGTCGAGCCCCGTCTGCTTCGCCTCCTCCTCGGTGGCCTGGATCTCTGCCTGGAGGGCGCTGCTGAACTCCCGGGAAAGATCCCGCAGTTGTCGGGAGTACTGCCCCAAAGTCCGGGCTATCTCCACCATGCGCTTTGGCCCCGCCACCAGGATGGCGATAATCAGTACCAGCACCAGCTCCCAAGGGCCAACGTTTAGAAAATCCACGACGCGTTCCTCTCAGCTATCCGTCTTGCTCTGCGGCCTCCGCGATGGCCTCTCGCCGCCCGACCAGACTGCCCAACACCCCATTGACGAAGCGAGGCGCACTGTCAGACCCGAAGTCTTTGGCGAGCTCCACCGCCTCGTTGATGGCAACTCTGACGGGCGTACTCCCTTCCACAGCGAACTCGTACATCGCCATACGGAGGATATTCCGATCGATGTAGGCCATTTGGTCGAGAGGCCACTCCGGCGCGTATTCATGGATGAAGGCATCCAGTACATCCTGATGCTCCAGAACACCGGTGACCAGGTCTCGCACGAACCCCTCGTAGGGTTCAGGCAGGTTGGTCGTGGATAGACGTTGGTACAGTACAACGGCCGGAGGATGGGTGACACAGTCGATCTCGTAGAGAGCCTGCAGCGCAACCATGCGCGCCTGGTGCCGACTCTTGACCGCTGGTGCGTCCCGCTGGACGTTCAACGTCGATCAGGCAAAGGCAACATCCTCAATGTGAACGTCGACCGCCTGAACATCAACGCCCACCATCTCTTCCAACGCCCGAGTAACCTCCGCTCGAATCTTGCGGCCCACACTCAACATGTTCGCATCAGGGTCCGTCATCACGTAGATCTCGACGTGGATCTTCTCATCGACGACGTCCACTTTGACCCCGCTGGCCTGCAGCAGTCGGCCCATCCCCGGTGGAGCAATCAAACGGGCGACACCCGGCACCGCCAGCGCCGTCAAGCGAGCCGTCGTCACCAGGACCTCCGGCGCGATGCTGATCCTGCCCAGTTCTGCCTCTGTTTCCATGTCCGGCTCCTCCCGCCAGTCTCCCGAACCCGGGTCAGCTACCCCTGCATCACCAAGCCACCATCGACCGTGAGAACCTCGCCGGTGATGAAGCCGGCCAGGTCCGACGCCAGAAAGGCCACCGCGTAGGCAATCTCCTCCGGTCGACCCATCCGGCCCAGAGGCGTCGCCTCCCGCGCCTTCGCCTTCATGTCCTCAGGCAGGTCATTGGTTAGAGCCGTAGGCACAAACCCCGGCGCCACGGCGTTGACCGTGATGTTCCGGGGGCCCAGCTCTTTGGCCAGGCTCTTGGTCAGGCCAATCACTCCCGCCTTCGAGGCAGCATAGTTTGTCTGCCCGCCCTGACCAGCGATGCCCGAGACGGAGCTGATGTTGATGATCCGCCCCGAGCGCTGCCGCATCATCTTCCGAGCTGCCGCCTTGCAGCAGTTGAAGACACCCTTCAGATTTGTCCTCAACACCACGTCCCAGTCTTCCTCGCTCATCATCATAAGCAGCTGATCCCGGGTCGTTCCGGCATTGTTGACCAGTATATCGATGGCGCCAAAAGCGTCAATGGCGGCCCTTACCAGCTCGGCCGCCTGTTCGAGCTCTCCGACGTCAGCCTGCACGGCCAGTGCCTGCCCGCCCTCTTCCTCGATGGTGGTCACCACCTCCTGCGCAGCTTCCGCGGTCCGATTATAATTGACCACGACACTCGCCCCTCGGCGGGCCAGTTCCAGCGCAATCGCACGGCCAATGCCGCGCGAAGCGCCCGTTACGACAGCCACCTTCTCCCTTAGATCCACGATCATCCTCCGTCAACGTCGCTCGCGCACGCGGTACTCCATCCCAATACCATCCGGAGGTGCAAAGGTCCCGGATAGGACTTGTGATCAACCACTCGGCGCGGCTGCCGCACCGTAGCGCGCCACCGCGTCCGAGGTGGTCATCCGCTCCGTCGATCGATCAATTCGCCGCAGCAGATTGGTGAGCACGTCCTTCGGCCCAATCTCCACACACACGTCAACCCCCTGCGCCACCATCCAGGACATCGACTCGGTCCAGCGTACGGGTGAGGTCAGTTGCTGCGCCAGCGCATCGCGGATGAGCTCGGGGGCCCTCACGGGCTGGGCGAGAGCGTTCATCACAATCGGAACCGTTGGTTCCTCCAGCGGGGTGGCGGCCAGCCGCTCGGCGAACGCTACGGCGGCATCCTCCATGAGAGGAGAGTGCGCGGCGATACTCACAGCTAGAGGGATGGCCCGCTTCGCCCCACGAGTGCGGGCAATCTCCATTGCGTACCTCAGGGCAGGTTTCGCGCCGGATAGGACGATCTGCCCGGGGCAATTGTCGTTCGCCACGCCCACGTAGGCACCCGTTTCCTCGCACGCCTCAACGCACACGTCCTCCACGGACGGACGTTCGAGACCCAGGATGGCCGCCATACCGCCGGGCCTACGCAGACCGGCGTCCTTCATGAGCGCACCGCGCTCGCGGACCAGCCTCAGCCCCTCCTCAAAAGAGAGAACACCGGCAGCGACCAGGGAGCTAAACTCCCCCATACTGTGCCCGGCCACGTAGTCCGGCGGCTCAAGGCCGAGAACCTCCAACACCCGCAGCGCGGCCACACTCGTCGCCAGGATAGCGGGCTGTGTGTTCACCGTGTCGTCGAGCACCCCGCTCGGGCCCTCGAAGCACATCCTCGACAAACGAATGCCCAGGACATCGTCGGCCTGGGCAAATGCGTTGCGGGCAGCGGGGTAGTTCTCGTAAAGATCGTGCCCCATGCCCACGTATTGAGAGCCCTGTCCTGGAAACAGATAGGCGTACCTACGTCCCAATGGCTCCCTCTCTAGACTGTTAAGGTAGCGCGCCGCCGAAAACGTGATCTCTCAGCGCTACTCCTCTTCGATCTTGATGACCTGTTCGCCTCGATAGGTCCCGCAGTTCATACAAACGTGATGGGGCCGCTTGGGCGCGCCACACCATTCACACGTGATCAGGTGGTGCGGCTTGATCTTCCACTGACTGCTGCGCTTGCGACCTCGTGATTTCGAAATTTGACGCTTTGGTACAGCACCCATGACTTGTTTATTCTCCCTTAGTCCTGTCTCTCAGAATCCTGCCTCTGCGTCGCGTATTATAGTGGGGTGTGCCTCTCATGTCAAGACGGGCTCGCGTCGGAACGTGAGGCTTCCTCAGACGCTGGAGCCTCCTCCGCCGGTTCCTCGTCGTCCCCGGAACCCGCGGCCCCTGAGCTCGCCTCGCGCCGCCCTTGGCGGACCTCGACCGCCCGGATGCCATTCTCGATCACCGTCAGCGACCGCTTCAAGTCCTGCTCCAGATCACAGAGCACGTCAAAGGCATAATCATCCGCCCCTGCCACGATCTTACGTGCATCCTCCCTCGCCCGCTGACGGATCACGGTCGCCTCTTCTTCAGCGGAACGGGCCACCTTATGATTGGCCGCCAACTCCGCAGCCTCCTGGCGGGCCAACTCGATGATGCGCTCCGCCTCCTCCGTGGCCTGGGCCTTAGTGCGCTCCTTATCCCGCAGGATGCGCTCAGCTCGCCGCATCTCATCCGGAATCGCAATGCGCATCTGATCGAGCAGGGGCCAGATTCGGCGCTCGTCGACCAACCGGAGATGGCTGAACGGCACTCGCCGGCTCTCCTTGATCATCTCCTCTAAGCGGTCAACCAGGTGCAGGATGTCCATCATAGCCTCCGATTCTCTAGTCGCGCAACGAGACGACCGGTACCGGCTCGTGGTTCTCCTCCCGCCTGCGGCGTCTGGCCTCAAGGGCGCGGGCAACGTGCGGTGGTACCATACCTTCCACGTCCCCTGAGAGCAACGCTACCTCTTTCACGATGCTGGAGCTCAGGAACGCGTGGGTCTGACGCGTCATAAGACAGACGAACTCGATCCCAGAGGCCAACTGCCGATTGGTCAATGCCATCTGATACTCCAACTCAAAGTCCGAAATCACGCGCAATCCGCGCACGATCGCCTGGGCATCAACCTCTTGCGCGAACTCCACCGTCAAGCCTCCATACGGCTGCACGCGGACATTCGGCAGATCCTCCAGAGCGATCCTTGCCAGCGCCACGCGCTCTTCAACAGTGAACATCAAGTTCTTGGCCGGCCGATCGTAAACCGCGACCACCAGGTTCTTGAACAGATTTGACGCCCGCCTCGCAATATCCATGTGCCCGTAGTGGACCGGGTCGAACGTCCCCGGATAGAGAGCTGTCTCAATCAACTGATCTCGCCTCCTCTGTCCAGCAGCCTATCCACCCGTCTCGACAGCAGACGGTGCGCCGGGTTGTCCAGTTCAGGGTCAGTATCGAAGAAACGCCGAGCCGCTCCCCTTGCCTGCTCGACGAGCATCAGGTCTGTCACATCGGCCAGCGCCATCGCCAGCACCGCCTCCGACAGGCCTGACTGCCGCGTCCCCAAAAACTCGCCAGGGCCCCGCATCTCCAGATCCTTCTGGGCCAACACAAAGCCGTCGCTCGTTGCCTCCACCGCTTTGAGCCGCTCTCGGGCCCGATCGGACGACGAATCAGAGATGAGCAGGCAGTACGAAGCATGTTCTCCGCGCCCCACCCGACCACGGAACTGGTGGAGCTGAGCCAGCCCAAAGCGCTCCGCCCCCTCTATGAGCATCACGGTGGCGTTTGGCACGTCGATCCCCACCTCGATCACTGACGTCGCTACCAGGATGTCCAACTCCCCGTTCGCGAAGCACGCCATCGTTTCGTCCTTCTCCTCGCCCGACATCCTCCCGTGCAGCAGGCCCACCTCAAGCGTCGGGAAGACCCGCTTCTGCACCCGCTCATACTCCTGTACCACCGCCTTCGCCTCAATCTGGTCCGACTCTTCGACCAAGGGGCAGATGATGAACACCTGGCGCCCCTTCTCCACCTGGCTGCGTACGAACCCGTACGCCCGCTCGCGCTCCGCGGGCAGGATCAACCGCGTTATCACCGGCTCCCTGCCCGGCGGCATCTCGTCGATGACGGAGACGTCCAGGTGTCCCCACACCGTGAGCTGCAACGAGCGCGGAATGGGCGTCGCCGTCATCACCAGCAGATGTGGATTGTACCCTTTCTGCCGCAGCGCCGCCCGCTGCCGGACGCCAAAGCGGTGCTGCTCGTCAACGACAGCCAGAGCCAGTCTGTCAAACGACACTGCCTCCTGAATCAAGGCGTGCGTCCCAACCACAATATCGATCGTCCCGTCCGCCAGACCCCCGTAGACCTTCTCTCGCTCCTCGCCTGTGACGCTCCCAGTCAAAAGCGCCACCTGCAACTCTCCGTCAAGCACATTGCCCAACAGACCGCTGATCGTGCGGTAGTGCTGCTCGGCCAGGATCTCCGTTGGCGCCATAAGAGTCGCCTGGGAACCCGCCGAAGCTGCCACTGCCATCGCGGCCGCGGCCACCACCGTCTTGCCCGACCCCACATCGCCCTGCAGCAGGCGTGTCATCGGCTCCTCCGACCGCAGGTCGTCCAGAATCTGCTGGAGCGAACGCTTCTGCGCCTCCGTCAGCTCATAGGGCAGCCCACCTAGGTAGGCCTCAAGTACGTCCTCGCGGACCTTGATCGGCTGACCGGGGTCGGACCGCCACTCATGACGGTACGTGAGGAGCGCCAGCTGGAGCACGAAGAGCTCATCGAAGGCCAGCCGCCGTCGCGCCCGTTCCAGCAGCTCCATGCTGCTTGGGAAGTGGGCCTGGAGGATAGCCGTCTCCAGATCCAAGAGCCCCTCCGCCTGCTGGACAGCTGACGGTAGATAGTCCGGTAACCGCCTGACCCAGTACGTCACCGTCCGCTTCATCAGCCGGCGCAGCCATCTGCCGCTGATGCCCTCGGTGAGGGGATACACCGGCACGATGCGGTGGGTGTGGAGCAGATCCTCTCTTAGCGGCTCCCATTCCGGGGACGTGAAGCACAGCCGCCCCATGTACTCGTCCACCTCGCCGCTGACCACGATCTGATCGTCCTGATTGATCTTGTTCGCCAGATACGGTTGATTGAACCAGGTGACATCCACGCTGCCGGTGCCGTCACTCAGTGTGGCCTTGAACATCGGCGGGCCGCCCTTCGGGCGCCTCACCCCCGCCTTCCGCACTCGGGCGACAACCGTCACTTCCTCACCGTAACTCAACCGATTGATCGGCTTCAACTCCGAGTAGTCGTTGTATCGACGCGGCAGGAACGTCAGCATGTCGCGGATCGTTCGCACCCCGAGCACGGCCATTCGTTCAGCCCGCTTTGGACCGATCCCGTGAAGCACCGTGATCGGGGAGTCCAGCGTCTGGCTGGCCTTCGATGTCGCTGCGGCAGAGCTTGATCTTCGTTCCGCCTTCGGCTTCGGAGAGGACTCCTCCGATTTTCCAGCGCGTGTCTCGTTGGGCTCCCGTGAGATCACCTCCTGCAACGCGTCCAGGGCCTTTCGCCTGGACGAGGTGTCCGGCAGGTCGGTGTACGTACGCAGCCGCTGGTTGATCTCCTCAACCCAGTCGGAGGCCTCTGCTCCATAGACTTCTCCCGCCTCACGCTTCCACGTCTGCGCATAGGAGGCCAGTCCACCGACCACCGCCTTGTCCTCGTACCTCTCTGCCTCCAGATGGAGGATCTTGTTCAGCTTGTCGACCGCCTTTGACGTCATCAGCTAGTGTCCACCATATCCCTCATACACGAGCATCCCCATAGCGTCGGGGCCCACGTGTGAGGCAAGGAGCGGACCGTAAAGGAGAACCGGGAGCTGACCGTCCTCCGCCACCACCTCAATGTCGTCCTTGAGCATCTCGGTCTCCTCCGTCGCATACGGCGTGCTCTGCAACACCGCCATCTTGTCGATGTGGGGAAACTCGTTGGCGAAATCCGCCAGTTTGCCGATCGCATCATCGCGACCGATCACCTTCTCCATTGGAATGATTTTGCCCCTTTCTACCGCCAGGGAGGGCTTGTTGTCCAGCATGGTGCCGAGCACCGCCTGGCTGGCGCTAATGAGACCGCTGTACTCCAGATAGTCCAGCGTGTCCGTGGTAAGTGATATATAGATATGGCGCAGCATGCCCCGGATGTGCCGCACAACGGCGCTCAGTGGCATGGGTTTCGCTGCCAGCCTTGCGGCGCCCTCCGCCAGGATACCCAGCCCAAGAGAGAACGTCTCCGAATCGACCACAGTGATGTCGTACCGGCCCATGAAGGCCCCTGTCGCCCGCTTGGCCTCCCGGTGAACCAGGCTCAGACTCGCAGACGAGTGGAGCGACACAATCTGATCCGTCTTGCGGGTCAGCCTGCCATAGACCCGGCGGAAATCCCTTGCCGTCGGGCCTACGATCTCCGGTCGGACCCGCTCACTCGCCATGCGCAGGAGCAACTCTTCGTGGTCGAGATCGACCCCATCCTTGAAGACTTTTCCCTCGATCTCGACCGTCAATGGCACAATCGTGATGTCGAGCTCCTCGGCAACCTCCGAGTCGGAAACCCCCTCGCTTACCGCAGTTGGCAGGCGCAAAGCGCTGTCAGTGACGACATGGACTTTGGACACGGACCCCCCCCAAAACTAGTAGAACGTGAGCCTAGACCATACAGACCTCGGAGTGTACGTCGGTGCTCGACGTCAGACATCCAAGTCCGTCCTGGTCGTTTTCGCGTTGGATGGGCTCTGGCGGAGGACCCGGGCGAGGATTCCTGAGATCACTCACTCCCCCAGTCGCGTTGGGACCGATCCACCTGGTCGCCCCTACGTGAGGAGAAGGCAGCCCGTCGGGGAGCCTTCAACCCTCGCTCAAGCTCGAGCCATCCTCCGGATGAGCCGTATGCCTTCTATTCTATAGAGACAATGTACTGATAGTGAGGCTGCCCACCCGGGATAACCTCGAACTCTTGTTCCGGCCAATCCTCCTGAAGCAGATCAGCCAGCGCTTGAGCTTCCTTCTCGGTGACACCTTCACCGTAATAGAGAGTGATGATCTCGGCATCCTCCGAGCCCACATGCTGCAGCACCTGCCGCGCGACGCCCCCAATCTCGTGCCCGCTCGCAGCCAACTCGCCGTTGTGAAGTCCGATCACCCCACCCTCGGTCACATCGACCCCGTTGATCGTGGCGGATCGGGTGGCCACGGTGATCTCCACCGTCTCGACCTCATCCATCGCCCGCCTCATCGCCTCGACGTTCATTTCCATGCCCGCCTGGTAATTCAAGGATAGCAGGGCTGCGATACCCTCCGGGACGAAACGCGTGGGCACGACCTCGACGTGTTTTTCGGTTAACTCCAGGGTCTGCTCCGCAGCCATAATCACGTTGCTGTTATTCGGCAGCAGCACGACCCGATCTGTCTTCAGGCCCTCAACGGCCTCCAGGAGATCCTTGGTGCTAGGATTCATCGTCTGACCACCGCGGACCACGGCTCCGACCCCAAGGCTCTGGAAAACCCGGGCCAGGCCGTCCCCTGGCACCACTGCGACCACCCCAATCTCGCCCGGGTCTTGATTCCGCCCCGGGGATATCCTCTCATTGCTGGAACGGTGGCGATCGACGATGAAGTCCTGGTACTGGGCCTGCATATCCTCGACCACCACATCCTGCAGCGAGCCCAGGCTGGCCCCATAACTGATAGGCTCCCCCGGATCGGAGACGTGAACGTGGACCTTGATCGTGCCGGGATCCCCGACGACCAGAGGACAATCCCCCATCTCGGTAATCCTACTCCGGATCGCGTCGACCTCCAGATTCTCGCCAACCACCAGAAACTGGACGTCGTACTCATACCCCAGGTCGCCGTGGACCATCGACTCCGACGTCAAATGAACCGCCTCGCTGAGACGCACGTCTTCCTCCACCGGCTCGCCCCGCATGTAGCGGAGCATCCCCTCCAAGATGACGAACAGGCCCTGTCCTCCCGCGTCCACCACACCCGCCTCTTGAAGCACTGAGAGCAAGGAGGGCGTCAAAACAACGGTCTCATGTGCTGCAAACACAACCCGCTCCAGGATATTGACCAGGTCATCTGTCCGCTCCGCGGCGTCCTCCGCGGCGTCCGCCACTGCCTTGGCGACTGTCAGAATCGTCCCCTCGACTGGCTTCACCACACCCTTGTACGCCGTGTCCGACGCCTCCCGACAGGCATCCGCCAGGTCATCGGCTCGCATCACGGGCTTCTCATCCAGGCTGCGGGCGAATCCGCGCCACACCTGGGAGAGGATCACCCCGGAGTTGCCCCTCGCCCCCATGAGCGCGCCGTGAGCCATCTGTTTTGCGACGCGCCCCACGTTTCGCTCGGGGGACTCGGAGATCTCGCTCCAGGCCGAGCGCATCGTGAGCACCATATTCGTGCCGGTGTCACCATCAGGGACGGGGTAAACATTCAGCGCATTGATAGCAGCCTGGTGGTGCTGGAGCCAACCCAGAGCAGCCTTCACCAGCCGCTTCAACCCGGGTCCGTCTACGACGTACCGTGCTTCCGCCGCTTCCCTCGAAACGTCTCTTTCCTCTGCGGTCAATCCATCACTCCCTCGGAATCCTAGGTCTCTCGACGATGGGCCGAAACGACGCTCAGTCAATGTTACTGATACGCAACCCGTCCACGTGAACATTGACCTCTGCCACCGGCACGCCGAGCGTTCGCTCCACGCTAAACTTCACGACATTCATGACACTCCGCGCCACGGCGGCAATGCGAGTCCCATACTCAATGATCACGTAGACGTCAATCCCAATCCGACCATCCTCGATACGGACCTCGACTCCGCGCTTTCTTTCCGACGACAGTGCTGTAGCAATGCCCGATGCCAAGTCCTTGGACGATGTTCCGACGACGCCGTAGCAGGATCTCACGGCAGCGTCCACGATGCTGGCGATAGCCACCGGCGACACGTCGATTCGACCTCTATGCTCGACTTCCGGCATACTCCCTCCTCGCGATCAACCCATCACAGACGCGCGCCGCGCGCCCTTCGCGCCGACGGACGTCTCGAGCCCTCGGCCCGCGTTGCGCCCCGTCCGCGGCCAACCTACCAACGTGCAGGCCTTCGTCCGCACACAACTTCCCACGGCAGCACACAGTTGCGCGAAAGAACCGCCCGGCGTATAATTGTGAGTCCGTGCCAGAACGACCGGTCCTGGCAATAGACCCTGAGTATGAAGAGCAGAAAGAGCTGCCCTCCGCCTGGCAGCCTGTTCTCAAGAGAAACGAACCTAGTTGGAGGTAAGATCAATGGCGAAATGCGAGATTTGCGGCAAGGGCACAACCTTCGGAAACACCATCCCGCGCTCCAAGAAGAGGACGAAGCGTCAGTTCAATGCTAACGTTCAGCGCAAGCGCGTGATGATCGACGGCGAGATGCGTCGCCTGTACATATGCACGCGGTGTCTGCGCACCCTCGACAAGAAACAATAGCTGCACCAATCTGGGTTGAGCGACCTACCGTCCGCAGTGTTCCCCTGCCCCCTTTTCCGAGGGGGCTCGTTTTCTCTTTCTCGGATGACAGGGCCACGAAATCGATGATGAACAGACCGCTTCGATCATCCCGACCCGATAACTCCAACGCATCAACGGCATATGATACATCGGATTCAGCAGAAAATCAAGGGGTCTTGGGATGCACCCGCGAGTTGTCGCCCCTACGGGTGCGGATGCACCTTCAAGGTGCGTTGCACCTCACGAGACGGGCGTATGCTTGCCACATATGCCAATCACAACTGGTCGGTACACGTGCGCCAGGGGTCTCCACCCGGCGACGATCTCCGCGACAAGTCGTTAGGGCACCCGAGGTCTTGATGGCGGTTGAATGGGCGGCACACTTGTGGTAAAATGGGCTACTATCAGAAACCTTCCGGTGTGCAGACCACTTAGACGGACGTCACAGACACACAACCTGAGCGATGGAGCGAGCGAAGGACAATCACCCTAGGCATGGCGGATACTAGAATCATGAGTAGTGACTGGCTGAACCCTCTCATCAACCCGATGATCATGAATGAACTCAGTGCTTCCCTTCGTGAAGGGGCCGACGATGGCTACCGTCTCGAGGTGCCGTCGACCCTGCCCATCCTGCCGCTGCGGGGCCTGGTCATCTACCCGATGACGGCTGTGCCCATCCGAGTCGGCCAACCGCGATCCGTGCGGCTGGTGGATGACGCGGTTAGCGAAAACCGCATCATCGGCCTGGTCGCCAGCCGTGACGCCGAAATTGAGTCTCCGCAGCCCGAGGACGTCTTCCGGGTGGGAACGGCAGCCGCCGTGCACCGGCTTGCCAAGGCCCCAGATGGGACCCTGACCCTTATCGTTCAGGGGCTGGTGCGGATCCGCATCGAGGAGTTCACGGACGAACTCCCCTACCTGATGGCCCGGGTCACCACCATCCCGGAGAACACGGACTCCTCCCTTGAGGTGGAAGCCCTCAGACGCAACGTGGTTCAGCACTTCCAACGCCTCATCGAGCTTTCGTCGACCATTCCTGATGAGATGGGATCTGTCCTGACCGACGTCACCGATCCGCTCCAGATCACCTACGCCATCGCCAATCACATCGACACCGAGCTTGAGGAGGCGCAGCACATCCTGGAATTGGACAGCCTGACCTCGAAGATGCGCAGGCTGCTCAATATCATGGGCCAGGAGATTGAGGTCCTCGAACTGGGTCGCAAGATCAAGAGCGAGGCACAATCGGAGATGCAGCAGCGCCAACGCGAGTACTTCCTCCGTGAACAGAAGAAAGCCATCCAGCGCGAGTTAGGTGAGGGTGACGAGCAGATGGAGGTCGACGAGTTCCGGCAGAAGGTACAGGAGCTCGACATGCCCGAGGAGGCCGAGAAAGAAGCCGAACGGGAGCTCGAGCGCCTCAGTCGTGTGCCCACGGCATCCCCCGAGTACAGCGTGGTGCGCACCTACCTGGACTGGCTGACCAGCCTCCCCTGGAACGTCCAGACGGAGGACAACCTGGATATCAAGCACGCCCGGAAGGTGCTCGACCAGGACCACTACGACCTCGACGACATCAAGGAGCGCATTCTCGAGTTTCTCGCCGTGCGGAAGCTGAGGCTCGAGCGGAAGGACGAGCTTGAGGAGCGCAAGACCGACGACTACATCCGGCAAGAGCGCGAGGGCGTTATCCTCTGCTTTGTGGGGCCGCCCGGGACGGGTAAGACCAGCCTCGGTCAGTCCATCGCCCGCGCCCTGGGCCGTAAGTTCGTCCGTCAATCCTTGGGCGGCGTGCGCGATGAGGCCGAAATCCGGGGGCACCGCCGGACCTACATCGGCGCCCTGCCGGGCCGCGTGATCCAGGCCCTGCGGCGCATCGAATCCAAGAACCCCGTCTTCATGATCGACGAGGTGGACAAGCTCGGCAAGGACTTCCGGGGCGACCCGGCTTCCGCTCTCCTCGAGGTACTCGATCCCGAACAGAATTCGGAGTTCCGGGACCACTACCTTGACGTGCCCTTCGATCTCTCTCAGGTGATGTTCATCACCACCGCAAACCTCCTGGAGCCGATCCCAGAGCCACTCCGGGACCGAATGGAGATCCTCAAGCTCTCCGGGTACACGGAGTCGGAGAAAGTCCATATCGCGGAGGGCTACCTCATCCCGCGTCAGCTGAGAGAGAACGGCCTTTGGGCCGAGGAGCTCAGCTTCCAGGACAATGCACTCCGCACCATCATCCGTGACTACACGCGCGAGGCGGGTGTGCGCAACCTGGAGCGCGAGATCGGCAAGGTCGGCCGGAAGATCGTCACCCGCATCGCCGAGGGCAGCGACGGGCCCGTCGAGATCACCTCGGAGAACGTCTCCGAGTTCTTGGGCCGGCGCCGCTACTTCCCGGACACGGCACTGCGTACCCAGGTGCCCGGCGTCGCCACCGGCGTCGGGGTGACGGAGGCAGGAGGCGACATCCTCTTCTGTGAGGCCACCAAGATGGCCGGCGACAAGGGCTTCATCATCACCGGTCAGCTGGGTGACGTCATGAAGGAATCGGCCCAGGCCGCCCTGAGCTACATCCGGTCCAAGGCCAGGGACCTAGGGATTCCGGAGGACATCTTCGAGCAAGTTGACATCCACGTCCACGTTCCGAAGGGTGCCGTGCCCAAGGACGGCCCGTCCGCGGGTATCACGATAGCGGCGGCTCTCGCTTCGCTCCTCAGCGGTCGCCGCGTCCGCGGCGATGTGGGAATGACAGGAGAGATCACCCTCCGCGGTCAGGTGCTGCCGGTGGGAGGGATCAAGATGAAGGCCCTGGCAGCACACCGGGCCGGGCTCGAGACCTTCATCATGCCCAGCCAGAACGAGAAAGACCTTGAGGACGTCCCTGAGGAAGTGCTGGAGGATCTGGAGATCGTTCTGGTCGATCGGATCGACGACGTCTTCGACACCGCCCTCTGTTCCGATGAGGACGAAGAGGACAGGACGAGCTAGCCATGGACAAAGTCGTCATCGTCGATGACGATCGGGTCTTTCGGGAACTCCTGAAGACCGTGCTCCAGATGGAGGGATACCAGCCGGTGGCGTGCACACAACCGGACCAGGTCCTCGACACGGTACGCGTGGAGCAGCCTGCCCTCGTCCTCATGGACGTCCACATCCACAATCAGGACACCCTCGGCGCCCTGAGGGCCCTCAAGACAGACCCACAGATCGAGGACATCCCCGTCGTCATGACCTCCGGCATGGACCGCGCCGATGAGTGCCTGGAGGCGGGCGCCGACGCCTTTGTTTTGAAACCCTTTCGCCCATCGGAGATGCTGGACATCATCTCACGCCTAATCGGGTCTTCCAGCTAGACCTGCTTGTCCGCCTTCCCCGCCCCCATGCGCTCTGGACAACTGCTTCTCATTATCGTGTCCGGAGGGCCGCCGCGTCCCACCACCGCCTAACCGAACCGGTGTGCACCGTCATCCAACGAGATCCATGGCCTAGACCGTGCGGAAAGTCGCGCGCAGCGTGGGCAGTGCAACGTCCACGACCTCGACGGTCAGTCGGTCGTTAAGCTGGACGTCTCCCCGTAGGTGGACTGTCGGCTCCAACGCCAAGTCCGGCAGCAGCACCTTTCCCCGCCGATCCCACCGCTCCACAAGAATGCCTTCACCCCGCCACTGCGGATGTCGGAGCAGGTACACGAGCGTCCAGTGTTCACGCGCCAACCTCTCCGCATACCCCACATCCCCAGCCACGGCCTCCGCTGCACCTATACGCTCCATCAGCTCGTCTGTAGTGAGGATGTCCTTTCCTCTCGCGTGGGCTCGCAGCTGCTGGTGGACCACCAGATCCAAGTACCGGCGCAGCGGACTGGTAGACTGCACGTAGCGGTCCAGCCCCAGCCCCGCGTGCGGCCCAGGCAGGCTGCTATACTGGGTACGTGTCATGTAGCGCCGCAGCTCGAACATCCCCGCCAGGTCGTCCGGGCGCTTCTCCGTGTCCGGCGGTATTTGCGTGGCGTAAGGGATCGGGATCCCCTCCCCGGCGGCATAGCCCGCCGTCGCCTCCCCCGCCATCAGCATCGCCTCGCGCACGAGCACACGGCTCCGCAGCTCGGGCAGCGGGTGGATCACCACTTCGCCGTCGATCACCCGCACCCGCACCTCCGGGAGGTCGATGCGCACAGCCCCGTTATCCTGGCGGCGGACGTGGAAATCCCGGGCCAACTGATAAAGAGCGTCCAGCGGCGCCTCCTCCAACCGCTTGTCAGCCTCTTCGTACGTCATTCGCGTCACTCGCACCTGGCTAGGCACCACCTCCATCCCGACGACGCCGCCCTCGCCGTCCAGATCCAGGCCAAGGGAGAGGGCTGGCGAGACATCGGTTCGCCCCATCCCCAGTCGGGCGGCCGTCTCCGGCGGCAGCATCGAGACCTTCCCATCTGGGAGATACAGCGTCTCGCCTCGTCCGCGCGCCTCCAGGTCCGGGGGGCTGTCCGGCAGCACCACTGCAGCCACGTCCGCCACGTGGACCCAGAGGCGCCGGCCTGAATCCATCTCTTCGAGGCTAATCGCGTCATCGGGGTCAGTGCTCCCCTCGTCGTCAATGGCAAATGCAGGAAGGTAGGTCAGGTCAACCCGCTCTTCCTCGGGCAGGGGCGGCAGGCTCACGTCCGGTGACGCGGTTGGAAGACCCAGTCTCTCCGGATACGGCACTACGGTCTCGTCCCAATAGCCCAACTCCAGCAGGAGGGCGTGGGCGTTCTCCGGGCTCTCGGCCCGTCCCAGCTCATTCAAGACGCGGCTCTGGTCAAGCTGGTCCAGCGCCAGCATCTCCACCTCGGTCAGATACCGCTCGTCCTCCTTAGGAACGAACTCACCAGCCTCCGCCCGCGTCAGGAAGGCCTCCCAGGCTCGCTGCTCGGCGATCCGCGCCTGTCGATCGGCCTTCTCCTGGGCCACCTCCTTCGCGCCCTTAACAACGATCTGCTCCGGGGTTCCCTCGAAGTGAAGCCCATCCGCCACCCACGCCCACGTCGCCCACGCCGTGCCCGGCGTATAGGCACCATACCCCAGCTCCGCGAGCTCCCCCAGCGTCGTGGCGCTTCCCTGCAGCAGCTCCCAGGCCATCTCCATCTCCCCGTCAAGGGCAGAAAGGCCTTCAAGACTCTCCACCGGACCGGGATGCAGTAGGTCGATGTCCTTGGGTCGAACCCGCACTGTCTCCCCGTCGGGCAGCACAATGGTCAGCTTCTTGCGCCCGATCGATTGAACGCGCGCCGGGTCGTGTTTGTACAGGACGAGACTGCCGGTCCTGAATGGGCTCTCATTCGCTCGGTCTGGCACCTGGGCCTCCAGTAGTGATCGATGATGCGTTCCGGACGCTACACCGAAGCCGCCGGCTGAGGCGGACTCCTCTTCGTACGGCGTCTGACGACTGAACAGGATGCTATCATAGGATTCGGCGGGCTGCAAATCCTTCTGCTACGCAGTAAGCCTGCAACTGTAACTTGTGGAGGAAGAGGGCGGCAAGAGCGGCCCTTCGCGGCTCCTGTGCCCAACACAAGCCGGTGAGTAACGTCTCGCAAGGCACCCGTAAGGCACTCGGTCGGCAATCCTCGCGGTTCGGAGTGCTGAGCGCTAGGTGATCGTTGAGTGAGTAGATGGGACGCGGACCCAGGCAATGACCGGCAAACGTGCCGCAGTCGCCGCCATCGCAGGCCTTGAGGAGCAGCGGCACACCGTGTCCCCGCCCCCACAGGGTGCGTGCACTAACGACTTGTCGCCCCGAGCGGTGCGATGCACCTCACGAGCGTAAGCTTGCCTCGTATACCAGTCAAAACAGGTCAGCACCCGGGCACCAACGGTCTCCAAGCCGCGACCATCTCCGCGACAAGTCGTTAGCACACCCCCACAGTATGCGCGGCTTGACAGGACCCGAATCTGTGCTATCCTTACGTGAAATGAGAACGTTACAGGCCCTTGAGCACCCCAATATCGAATCCGTCGACGCCCGACGAGCCCGAGGAGCGCCAGTCACCCGTCTGGGTCGACTTGTTTGGGCTGATTAGCCCGGGCCGCCAAGCCTGATAACAAGAGCCAGTCCCCAGACGGGGGCTGGCTCTTTTTTGTTGCGCGATGAGACGCCATCGCGCTTTTCCTTTTCAACAACGGCATCATCTATCTGGAGGTAAGAAACCATGAGTGGTCACTACGACAAAGTCGTCCTAGCCTATTCCGGTGGGCTCGATACATCCGTCATCCTTGCCTGGCTCAAGGAGAACTACGGCTGCGAGGTCGTCACCTTCACCGCTGACCTAGGCCAGGGCACCGGCGAGCTCGAGGGTCTGGAGGAGAAGGCCCTCACCAGCGGCGCCAGCAAGGCCTACATCGTCGACCTTCGGGAGGAGTTCCTCTCCGACTATGCCTTCCCCACCGTACAGTCCGGCGCCATCTACGAGCATCTCTACTTGCTCGGTACATCCTTCGCCCGCCCCGTCACCGCGAAGAAACTGGTGGAGATCGCTGAGAAGGAGGGCGCCGACGCCGTGGCTCACGGCTGCACGGGCAAAGGCAACGACCAAGTCCGCTTCGAACTGACCGTCAAGGCCCTCAACCCCTTCCTCGACGTCATCGCACCCTGGCGCGAGTGGGACATCCGCTCCCGTGCGGATGCTCTGGACTACGCCGCAGCCCACGGCATCCCCATCCGCCAGTCCTCAGGTTCCATCTACAGCCGGGATCGAAACATCTGGCACATGAGCCACGAGGGCGCCGACCTCGAGAACCCCTGGAACCAGCCTGGGGAGGACGTCTTCTTGCTCACCGTCAGCCCCGAGGAAGCCCCTGACGAGCCTCTCTACCTGACCATCGACTTCGACCAAGGTGTGCCCGTCGCCGTGGACGGGACCCCTATGGGGCCCGTGGAGCTGCTGACCCGCCTCAACGAGGTCGGCGGGGCTCACGGCGTCGGTAGGGCCGACCTGGTGGAGAACCGCCTCGTCGGCATGAAGTCCCGCGGCATCTATGAGACGCCCGGTGGGACGATCCTCTACGCCGCACACCAGGGCCTTGAGAGCATCTGCCTCGACCGCGACCTGGCGCACTACAAGGAGATCATCGCCAACCGCTTTGCCGAGCTCACTTACTACGGCAAGTGGTTCACGCCCCTCCACGAGTCACTCCGCGCCTTCGTCGCCAAGTCCCAGGAGCGGGTGACGGGCACCGTCAAGGTCAAGCTCTACAAGGGCAACTGCTCCGTCGTCGGTCGCCATTCACCCCTCAGCCTCTATCGCGAGGAGTTCGCCACGTTCGGCAAGGACGACGTCTACGACCAGAGCGACGCCGAGGGCTTCATTAACCTCTTCGGCCTACCGCTCAAGGTCAAGGCCCTGGTGGACCTCGAGAACGGCGATACAGATGAACTCGCCAAGCCCGATTACGCCAAGTTCAAGAGGGACTGAATCGTCGGAAGTCAGAAGTCGGAAGCAAGAACGTAGAGAGGGGGAAGCGAAGGATGACGCTTTGGGGTGGGCGGTTCACGGGGGAGACAGACGCGCTGATGCGCCAGTTCAACGACTCGTTCGGGTTCGACCGGCGGCTGTACGCGGCGGACATCCAGGGCAGCATCGCCTACGCCGAGGCGCTGGTAGCGGCCGGCTTGATCAGCGACACAGAGTGGAATCAGCTCGTCGACGGCCTCCGTCAGGTGGGGGCGGAGTTCGCCGAAGGGACCTTTGAGCCGGCCGACGGCGATGAGGACATCCACACGGCGGTGGAGCGCCGCCTGGGCGAGCTGGTGGGCGAGGTGGCCGGCAAGCTCCACACCGGCCGCTCCCGCAATGACCAGGTGGCCACGGACCTGAAGCTCTACCTCCTGCAGGAGATCAAAGGCCTCCGGGCAGCGCTCATCGAGCTCCAGTCGATCATCGTCGAGAAGGCCGAGGCCCATCTCGGGGTCCTCATGCCCGGCTACACCCATCTCCAGCAGGCCCAGCCCATCCTCTTCAGTCACTGGCTGATGGCCGCCTTCTGGAAGCTCGACCGGGACCGCGGACGGCTGGAGGATATGGCCAAGCGCGCCTGCGTCTGCCCCCTTGGCGCCGGCGCCCTGGCCGGGAACCCCTTTGACGTCGACCGCCAGGCTCTGGCCGAGGCCCTGGGCTTCGAGGGGCCGACGCCAAACTCCATCGACGCCGTCAATGACCGGGATTACGTGGTCGAGTTCCTCTCCTGGGCAGCCCTCACGCAGACCCATCTCAGCGGACTGGCCGAGGACTTGATTATCTGGGCCACCCGAGCCTTCGGCTTCGTGGAGATTGACGACGCCTACGCCACCGGCTCCAGCCTCATGCCGCAGAAGAAGAACCCGGACTCTCTGGAGCTGGTGCGTGGGAAGACGGGTCGGGTTGCCGGTCACCTCACAGGCCTGCTGACCACGCTCAAGGGACTTCCAACGGCGTACAACAAGGACCTCCAGGAGGACAAAGAACCCCTCTTCGACGTCCTCGACACGCTGAAGGTGGAGTTCCCGGTTGTAACGGGGGTGATTCAGACGCTGAGGATCGACGAGGCCCGCATGGCGGCAGCGCTGGACGAGGCTATGCTCGCAACCGATCTTGCCGACTACCTGGTCCGCAAGGGCCTCCCTTTCCGCGAAACCCACCATCTCGTCGGCCAGGTCGTTCGCCGGGCCGAGGCGGCGGACGTGCCGTTGAGCCAACTCGACATCGAGACCTACCAGACCGTCAGCGCCGCCTTCGAGGCGGACGTCTACGAGGTCTTCGACTTCCAGCGCTCCGTCGCCGCGCGCGCGGCCGAGGGAGGCACGGCACCCCAAGCGGTAACGGCGCAGATCGAACAGGCCCGGGCCCGGATTGAGTCCGCTTTGGGCGGGGCGGAGGTGACGACAGCGTTCTAGTCTCCCATCGTAAGGGATTGAGAGCGGAGGATAGGCCACCAGCGCGGACTTGCCTCCCGGGGGCCGGCTATGCGCTTCGCGTTCTCGAGGGGGTCGGGGTGATCCAGCCCGCCTCATGGGGCGTTGGTGGACCTGCCGAGCGCTTCTGCCTGCTTCAGACCGGCCGACGCCGCCGTGTTGGTCCTCTCTTGGGTGCCGGATCCGGGACCACGCAGGAGAAGGAGCCCGATCCGGCCCGTTCCGATCAAGGCCACGGCGAAGTCGTGGGGGAAGTCTTGACTCAGGATCGGGGACAGAGGATCGCGAAGAGGCTCAGGTCCCCCTCCCGGCCTCCGGCACGGAAAGTCTCCCGCACCTCCAGGTCGCTGATCGCCGCCAACGCCTCCAGCTCCTCCTCGTCGACCATGTGGCAGTACCGGAGGCCGCGCCCGCCTCGCTTCCAGTCAAGCAGATAGTCTCCCGCGTCGAGCTGCTCCGCATCCACGCCGACGGCGTCCCAGTCGACGATCTTCCGCCGCATCCGTGGGTGCGCCAGGAACCGCCACGTGGAGACGACCAGATACCCCTCCGGTGCCAGCAGCCCGGCCACATCCCCCAGCACGCGCGCCCGAAGTCCCACGTCCGGGATGTGGTGCAGCACCGCCAGGGCGACGCCACGGTCGTACCCCCTGCTGCCTTCCCCAGCGACTGGGAGAACGGGAACGGCCTCGGCCCAGCCTTTCTCGGTCACATCCAGCTGCAGAAACGTCGCCTCAGTCCGGGTCAACGCCCCAGCCTGCTCCCGCGCTTCCTCGATTAAAGCCGAAACCGCGTCTACTCCCATGTAGGTGCAGCCCGGCCGCTCCTCGTCGAGAAGGACGGCCAGCCGCCCGTTGCCGCATCCCACGTCTAGTATCCTTGCTCTAGAGGGAAGATACGGTAGAATGGATGTCAAGGCCGGGTCCGCCACCGACCGACTGTTGGCGAATTGGTCGGCGAAGGTCGTGTAGAAGGTGCGGTTCAGAGTGAGAAGCCGCTCGATCATCTCGCGATCCATGCCCGGCATTATAGGTGAGCACCGGAGGAGCGGCAACCGGGCGCCTTTCCATCCCAGCACCGGGCCCCAGGGAACAGGAATACCGAGTGACAAGACAGGACGAAGGACAGCCGAAAGCGCGCCGGAAGCCCTTCAATCTGCAGGACCACGGCGACATCCTCTCGGCGATTCTGGACGAGGTCCGAGACGCTCCTGACCTCACCCAGAAAGAGCTGTCGCAGATCATGCGGAGCCACACCCTCCCCAACGGCGACATGCTCTCCAAGGACCGCATCATCAAAGGCTACCGGCAGCTCTGTCGGCGCGAGGGCTGCTCGCCCGATGTCGCCCTCGTTCGTCGTCTGCGGGTGAAGCCGACCCGCACCATCTCCGGCGTGGCCCCGGTAGCCGTCCTGACCGAGCCTTACCCGTGCCCCGGTGAGTGCATCTTCTGTCCGGAGCCAGCCGGCATGCCCAAAAGCTACCTGCCCGACGAGCCCGGGGCCATGCGCGCGGCCGCTCACGACTTCGACCCCTTTGACCAGACCGCCAGCCGCATAGCAACGCTGCGCGACATCGGCCACAGCGTCGACAAAATCGAACTCCTGATTCTGGGCGGTTCCTGGTCCGCTTACCCCGCGGATTACCAGGCGTGGTTTATCCGCCGCTGCCTGGACGCGATGAACACTGTGGATGCCGACTCCCTGATCGAGGCGCAACGTCTCAACGAGACAGCAGACCACCGGAACGTGGGATTGGTAGTCGAGACGCGGCCCGATCTCATCACGTCCGATGAGGTTCATCGCCTCCGCAGGCTCGGCGTCACAAAGGTCCAGCTAGGCGTCCAGAGCCTTGACGACCATATCCTCGCCCAGAACAAGCGCGGTCACACCGTGGCCGACACCCGGCGGGCTATGCGCCTTCTCCGCCTCTCCGGCTTCAAGATCGTGGTCCATTGGATGCCAAACCTCCTCGGTGCCACACCCAAGGGCGACCTGGAGGACTTCAGCCGGTTCTGGGACGACCGTTCCCTCCGCCCCGATGAGCTGAAGATCTACCCCACCGCCCTCCTGCCGGACACGGAGTTGCACCAGCGTTGGGAGCGCGGCGAGTTTGAGCCCTATGATGAGGAGACCATGGTGGAGCTGCTCTCCCGCTGCAAGCCCCTCATCCCACCCTACTGTCGCGTCAACCGGCTGATGCGGGATATCCCGGCACCGAACATCGTGGCCGGCGTGAAGAAATCAAACCTCCGCCAGATTGTGCAGCAGCATATGGCGTGCGACGGGCGTTCATGCCGCTGCATCCGCTGCCGGGAGGTGCGAGGCGAGCCCATCGACGAAACGACGCTCCGGATGGAGACCATCACCTACCAGACGGACGCATCGGAGGAGAGCTTTCTCCAGGTCGTGACCCCCGAAGGTGATTTGGCCGGTTTCCTGCGCCTCTCCTTTCCACATGTCGAACCACCTATCTCTGAGCTGCGCGGCTGCGCCGTGATTCGCGAGATCCACGTCTACGGGCCTGCCCTGGGGTTGGGGACCGAGTGGGACACCGCACCCCAGCACGCCGGCCTCGGCACAGAGCTGACCGAGGCATCTAGCAAGATGGCGTACGCCGCTGGCTACAGGCGCCTCGCTGTAATCGCCGCCATCGGCACGCGCCCCTACTATCGGGAGCGCGGGTTCGAGCTCGACGAGCTCTACATGATCCGTGACTTGAAGGCCTGACACCCTTGGATCATACCGGACCGTCCCACTACGCCGAGGTCACCCGCCCCATCGTCGATGCGCTTGAGACCATCGTCGGCGCATCCAACCTCATCGCCGGCGATGCCGGGGCGATGCAAGATTACGCCCATGATGAGGTGGCCGGGGAGCGCTACACCCATATGCCCGAGGTGGTGCTCAAACCGGACACGGCGGAACAGGTATCGCAGATCCTCAAGCTGGCCAACCGGGAGCGGATCCCCGTCACACCGCGCGGCGCCGGATCGGGCCTCTCCTGCGGAGCGGTCCCAGTCTACGGCGGCCTTCTCCTCTCCCTTGAGCGTATGAACCGGATCCTTGAGATCGACGAGGAGAACCTGGTCGCCGTCGTTCAGCCGGGGGTGGTCACCAATGAGATCAACGATGCCGTCGAGCCCTACGGCCTCTTCTACGCCGGATATCCTATGAGCCTCGAGCTTTGCTTCATCGGTGGGAACGTGGCCGAGAACGCCGGCGGGGGACGCGCCATCAAATACGGCGTGACGGGTCGTTATGTCCTGGGGCTGGAGGTCGTCCTTCCCACGGGAGACATCGTCCGGCTGGGCGGCAAACGCGTCAAGGATGTCACCGGTTACGATCTGATCCACCTCTTGGTGGGATCGGAGGGCACCTTAGGTGTCTTCACCGAGATCATCCTCCGCCTGGTGCCCCGCCCAACGACGAGGGCCGTGCTTCTCGTCCCCTTCGAGAACACAGCCGCCGCCATCGGTGCTGTCCCCCACATCATGACCCGAAGGCGCATCGTTCCTACGTCCGTCGAGTTCATGGACCAACACGCTATCCGGGCGGCCTACGAGTACACCGGCGAGCGGCTTCCCCATCCCGACGTGGGCGCGATGCTCCTCATCGAGGTCGATGGCACCGATGAGGACCGGGTGGACCAGGACGTGAACAGTGTCATTGACCTCTGCCTCCAGGAAGGGGCCCTCGACATCTTTGTGGGGAACACGCCCCGAGACGAGCGGAGAATGTGGCGTCCGCGTCAGGCGATGGCCGAGGCACTGAAGGCTATCTGCCCGGTTCAGAGCCTGGAGGACATCGTCGTGCCCCTGGCCCAGATCCCCAACCTAATCCCAGAACTGGAACGTCTCTCGGAGGCCCACAACGTGCTCATACCCTGCTACGGACACGCGGGCGACGGCAACCTGCATGCCACCATCGTGAAAAAGCCCGAGACGCCCCAAGAACGCTGGGAGGAGAGACTCCCTGAGATCCTGGAGGCGCTGTACACGGTTGTGGCGGGGCTCGGTGGAACGATCAGTGGTGAGCACGGCATCGGCTCCAAGCGCGCGCGTTACCTCCCATTGGTACTCGACGAGAAGCTGATCGAGCTCCAGCGGGGGATCAAGGACGTGTTCGATCCTCTTGGGATCCTTAACCCGGGCAAGATCTTCCCACCGGAGTGATCGGGCAGTCCCTCTGCGTATTGGTCACAGACGCTCAATGACGGAAGGGGATGCCTGGGTGTCTAAGAGCTTGACACAGCCTGGGAAATCCTGTATAGTCATTCTCTACCTGAGTCCGCCGCAGCTCCTGGAGGTGGCCCAAGTGCCGGCCCTGACACACTTCTCGACTAGCCGGAACTTTGAGCGGATCGACACGCAGTCATTCGGCATGCCGGCGAGACTCAGCTTCGTCGCGCCAGAGCCGCTCGCCAGGGGTCGAGGATAAGCGCTGGTGCCCGGGGCCGGATCTCAGGGAGAACTCCGGCGGGCGGGCCAGCGGCAGATATGGAGACATCCACATGACAGAGAGATCTGCTTTCGGCAAGTGGTTGTTGGAGGAACTCAGCAAGCGACGCTGGTCAATGCGTGAGTTCGCCCGGCGATGCGAGGTAAGCGAGTCCACGATCTCAAGGATAGTCAGCGGCAAGCGCAACCCCAGCTCCGAGCTCTGTCGGAGGATGGCTCAGGTGTTGCAGCTCCCCCCAGAGAGGATCTTTCGCGAAGCGGGTCTTCTGCCAGAGGCACCCGAGGACTCTCCCGGCATCAAGGAAGCCCTCTACCTCTTCCGCCAGCTCCCCGAGGACGAGCGACGCCGCGTGCTTCTCATCATGCGCACCCTCCTTGAGGAACAGGAGCAGCTCAGTGTGGCATCTGGTTGACTTCCTGGCATGCTGGCTGCTGCTTGGCCCAGAAGCCCGGAACCGGGTACACCGCGAGCTTGTTCGCAGCCGTCAGCCCCGCGTCTGGCATATCGAGGTAGGCGAAGTCCTCATCATTGGGGCGTGAGGCGCGTGCGGCTGGTCATCATCCCACTTCCTGGATGCCCGGAGATCACCGAAAAATCCCCTGAGCGTCTTGGCCAAGGCCGTGCACCGGTGCCCGTCGTGGGGTAGAACTCACGGACAGAAAGGGTCCTGAGGTCCCGGCAGCCTG
>Ga0180432_10001445_pt1 | contig 37571 bp, 34 predicted proteins | sample SS_ome_10_FD_132414 | JGI IMG/M metagenome (GOLD analysis project Ga0180432, IMG submission 132414) | Hypersaline lake sediment archaeal communities from the Salton Sea, California, USA - SS_1_MS_2 metaG | ecosystem: Environmental > Aquatic > Non-marine Saline and Alkaline > Hypersaline >... | reverse complement strand
GGAAGAGACAAAAGGGGAATCATCCCAGAGCTGATGGCTGGCAGCTATCCTTTCGGAATTACATACTTATAGGAGAAGCAGCCATCAAAGTCAAGGCAGCTTGCCCCATAAGTGGATATTTTGGTTGACAGCCCCCAGGTGTATTGTTAGCTTTTTTAATATGAGGACAGAAGATGCTCTTCCCCTTTAGTCGATAGATTCGTAAATGCGGTCACGGGTTTACTGACCCTGATCGGCCTGAGCTTATGACAAAAGGCGGGACCAAGTGCTGCCCTCGGTGATTACTTTTAACCGTTTGATCAAAATACATCGAAATAATTGCGAATCGAAGCACTTATCCAGGGCTCTTCTGTTCCCTAGGGATGAAGCGTGTACTCGTAATAGCCGGATCCGATTCATCAGGTGGAGCCGGGATTCAGGCGGATATTAAGGTCATTACCCGTCTCAAGGGCCATGCCCTTACCGTCATTACCGCCGTCACCGCCCAAAACTCCCTCGGTGTCTCGGCTATCCATGAGATTCCGGCCCCCTTTATCGGGAAACAGCTCCAGGCCGTTTTTGAAGATATCATTCCCCATGCCTCAAAGATCAGCATGGTCTATTCCGGGGCCGCCATCAGGGAGGTGGTCCGATGGATCCGGACGTACGACCTTCCCAACGTGGTGATTGATCCTGTACTGAGGGCCTCCACAGGCAATTGGCTTTTGGAACAAAAAGCCGTCCCCCTCCTCAAGGAAGAGCTCTTCCCTCTCGCCAGGGTAGTTACGCCCAACCTTTTCGAGGCCGGAATCCTTTCCGGAATAAGGGTGGAGAGCCTGAAGGACATGGCTGAAGCGGCGGGATTGATCAAAAAGACAGGCCCTGACGTGGTGATTACAGGGGGACACCTTAAGGGCAGTTGTGTGGATCTCCTTTTTGATGGGGAAAAGCTGGAGCATTTTTCAGATTCAAGAATTAATACGAAAAACACCCACGGCAGCGGATGCGTCTTTTCATCGTCTTTGGCCGTTTTTTTGGCCGAGGGAAAAGGCGTGATGGAGGCCACGAAATTGGCCCATGAATATGCAAGGGAGGCTATTGTCCATGGGTATGCCTGTGGACAAGGACCCGGCCCTGTGCGGGCCGCAAGGGCGGCACCCTGATGATGTAGCGCCTTTGCCCTTTCCCCCAACTCGCAGCCCGGGAATTCAGGGGAAAAAGACATGACCCAATTAGCCAAGGCCAGATCCGGTTCGGCCACACCGGAGATCAAAAACATCGCCCAAAGGGAAGGGGTTCCTGTTGACTGGCTCATCAAACAGGTTGCCAGGGGAAGGATCGTTATTCCGGCCAACCCCGGGCACAAGAAATCCACACCTTGCGGTATCGGTGAGGGGCTTCTCGTCAAAGTAAATGCCAACATCGGCACCTCCTCCGACCGTGCCATCCTTGACGAGGAATTGGCCAAGCTCAGGGTGTCGGTCCAGGCCGGGGCCGATACAGTCATGGATCTCTCCACCGGCGGCGACATAGACGCCACCCGGCGGGCCATACTCAAGGCCTCTCCGGTTCCGGTGGGGACGGTCCCCATTTACCAGTCCGTCATAGAAACGGTGGAACAAAAGAGGGGCCTTATCGATCTGACGGTGGACAAGATATTCGAGGTGGTGGAAAAAAATGCCCAAGACGGTGTCGACTTTATCACCGTCCACTGTGGTCTCACCAGAGCAGCCCTCGAGACCCTGAAAAAGCAGGGCCGCATCACCCATATCGTCAGCCGGGGAGGCGCCTTTTTGACCACCTGGATGCTCCATCATGACCGGGAAAATCCTCTTTACGAATACTACGAGAGACTCCTCACCATCGCCAAGAAATACGATGTCACCCTGAGCCTGGGCGACGGTCTGAGGCCGGGCTGTCTGGCCGACGCCACCGACCGCGCCCAAATCCATGAACTAATGACCCTGGGAGAACTCACCCGGCTCGCGTGGGAAGAGGATGTCCAGGTCATGATAGAAGGACCGGGTCATGTGCCTCTGGACCAAATTGAAGCCAATGTGTTGCTCCAAAAGAAGCTCTGTCACCATGCACCCTTCTATGTCCTGGGGCCCCTGGTGACGGACATCGCTGCAGGGTACGACCATGTGGCTTGCGCTATAGGCGGCGCCCTGGCCGGCGCTTCAGGGGCCGACTTCCTGTGCTATGTCACCCCCGCCGAACACCTCTGTCTCCCCAGGGTGGAAGATGTCCGGGAAGGGGTTGTGGTAACCAAGATCGCCGCCCACGCGGCGGATATTGCCAGGGGCAACAGGAAGGCTCTGGAAAGAGACAGGGACATGTCTCTGGCCAGGAAACAACTGGATTGGAAGAGACAGATGGAACTGGCCATTGATCCTGAGAAGGCCAAAAGTTACCGGGAAAAGAATCTTCCCGCGGAAGACGACGTCTGTACCATGTGCGGTAAGTACTGTGCCATAAAACAGGTGCGGGAGTATTTCAAGACTTAGGGCCGAGCGCCTGCCTGCTCACTTACCCAGGCAGAATTGACTGAATACCCTTTCCAAGACCTCGTCGGGCGCGGTTTCACCTACGATCTCACCCAGGGCGTCCAGACCGCTTTTCAGTTCCAAGGCCACGATCTCCATGGGTGCCCCTTCTCTCACCCGGGCAGCCGCGTTTCCGAAGAAATCAAAGGCCTTTGACAGGGCCTTCCTGTGTCTGAGGTTGGGGGCCACCGGGGATCCGGTCAGGTCCTTGTCGGCGCTTAGGAGGCATTCCCTGATAGCCCTCCTGAGATCTCCGAAGCCTTCGCCGGTCAAGGCCGATACCCTGACAGAAGGAAGACCCGAGAGCATCTCTTGCACCCTTATCTCTTCGAGCACCGAGGGAAGGTCAATCTTGTTGATGACCACCAAGGCCTTTTTCTCCCCACATCGGGCCAACATCCTCCGGTCTTGGTTATCGAGGGGCCTGCTCTGATCAATAAGGGCCAAGATGAAGTCCGCTTCAGAGAGTTTTTCTTCGGTCAGATCAATGCCTATTTTCTCCACCTCATCGTCCACCTCTCTGAAACCGGCCGTGTCCATCAGCCTCAGGGGCAGGCCTTCAATGGCAAGGGTGGATTCGATCACGTCCCGTGTGGTCCCCGGGACTGGGGTGACAATGGCCCGTTGCTCGTTGAGCAGACGGTTGAGAAGGCTCGATTTTCCCACATTCACCCGGCCCACAATGACGGTACTCACACCGTCCACCCACATCCTCTTATTGTCGTGGGCCTTCAAGAGGGCTTCAACGGGCCCGGTTATCTCCGCCGCGATGCCCTCGGCCGTCTCTTCCCGCGACAGGATCCCGGACTCCTCCTCGGGGAAGTCGATGGCCACCTCCACACGGGCGAGGACATCAACCCCCTTTTGCCGGACTGCCTCAATGGCGTGTCGGAGAGATCCCTTGGTCTGCCGGGAGGCGAGTTCCAGGCCTCTGTCGGATCTGGCATTGATGAGATCGGTGACCGCCTCGGCCTGGGTGAGATCGATCCTTCCGTTCATAAAGGCCCGGAGGGTGAATTCACCGGGTCTGGCCAATCTGGCGCCTTGGTCCAGCACGACCTGAAGGATTCTGGAAAGAAGGAGGTAGCCGCTGTGGGAGTTGATTTCCACCACGTCTTCGCGGGTGTAGGAATGGGGGGCCTTCATCAGGCAGAGGAGGACCTGGTCCACCAGCCCGCCTGAGCTGGGATCGTAGAGGTCTCCTAGATAGAGCCGATGACTCTGGAGGGCCTGGTGGCGCCTCTTGGGCATGAAGATCCTTTGGGCGATTTGGGATGAGTCGGGGCCGCTAAGACGGATGATACCGATTCCAGCCTGCCCCATGGGGGTAGCGATGGCAGCGATGGTATCCTCTTCTGAGGACATGTCTCTCGGAAACCGGATCACAGGGCCAAAGAACCTCTGTCCTGAGATGGGACGCCCTGAACCCCTCCCCCTCAGGCAGGAATGGGGTCATGATTTCTTGGGAAAAATAACCACCTTTTTCAACACCCCTTCGCCCCGGCTTTTCGTGTCCAAATCCGAATCGTCCCTGAGGGCAAGGTGGACGATTCTCCTGTCGTGGGGGTTCAATAGATTGGTGGCCACCGGCTTTCCGATCCTCTTCCCCTTATCGCCCATCTTCAAGGCCATTTGGATCAGATAATCTCGCCTTCTCTGGCGGTAATTCTCGGAATCGACGACAACCTGGGTCCGCTTCTCGAGGTTCTTATTGACGATCCTGTTCACAATAAATTGGAGGGCATCCAGGGTCCGGCCCTTCCTTCCGATCAAAAGACCCGACTTGTCGCCCTGGATGTTGAGCCATATGGTTCCGTCGGTCTGTTCTCCGCTCACTGTGGTCCCTTCCATGGGGATGAGGGCCAGGATCTTCTCCAAAGCCTCCTTGGCAATGGCCAGACCATTTTGTTCCTCCTCCGGTTCCGGTTCCTCGATAGCCGTCCTGACCCTGACCCTGGCTTTCCTGCTGCCTACCAGCCCGAAAATCCCGGCTGAGCCGGGCTCAATGATTTCAATGTCAAGCTCATCTTTGCTGACCTTTAGTTCGCGGCATGCGTTTTCAACGGCTTCCTCAGTGGTTTTTCCCTCAAATTCAAAAGTTTCCATGGTGTTCCTCCAAATATTATGCCGGGCTTTTATGTATACGATACTGCTGGCCTATGGATAGGATGTTGTTCACTAACCAGTAAAGGACCAAGCCTGAAGGAAAATTAATAAACAAGAAGGTGAAGATAATGGGCAAAAACATCATGATCTTTGCCTGGGTCGGATCCCCCGGTGTGGGGGTCATCTTCTGCTGGATAAACATGGAGGCACCCATCAAAAGGGTGAGCACCGGGATCCCTGATGGCGGCGCCATAAAGGGGATCTTAAAAGGGAAGTGAAAAAGGCGATCAGGCGCTGAAAGGTCGTTTATCCAGAGCATGAAGGGGGCATGTCTCAATTCAATGGCATTTCCCAAGATCCTAAAAAGGGCGAAAAAGACCGGTATCTGGATGATCATTGGGAGACACCCGCCCATGGGGTTCACCTTGTAGGTCTTGTACAAGGCCATCATCTCCTTGTTCATTTGTTCCTTGTTATTTTTGTATTTCTCCCTGATCTTGGCCAGCCTGGGTTGCAATTTTTGCATCTCTTTCATAGACTTATAGCTCTTATGGGTGAGCGGCCAGAAGAGAATTTTCACCAGAATGGTCAGCAGGATAATAGAAACCCCAAAGTTATGGATATACTGGTTGAAAAAATGCAGGACATACAGGAGGGGCTTGGCAATAATATCGGTCCAGCCAAAATCAACGGCCTTGTCCAGTTTCTTCCCAAAATCCTTCAGGATGTCCAAATCACGAGGCCCGAAATACAGGGTATAGGCAGAGGAGGTCTGCTCAGAAGGGCCGATTGAAAGGGACGGGGCACTGTAAGAGCCTTCAAGCAATCCGGAGGCAAGCCGCTCTCCTTTGAAAGTCCCCTTGGAATGGCCTTCAGGGACCACTGCGGAGATGAAATAATCGTCCTCATAGGCCACCCAGTCGATGTCTCCGGTAAAGGTCTTTTCCTCGGAGGCCTTCTTGAGTTTCACCTCCTCCAACTCATCATTCATCAGAAGCACGAGGCCCACGTAAGAATAATAGCTGGATTTTTCCTCCGGAGGCACGGCCCTTAGGGTGGCTTCAAAGGCGCCTTGGGCCGTTTGCTCGGAGCCGTTGGCAACGCCGACCTCCAGATCGATTCTGTACCGGTCCGGGTAAAAACGAAAGACCTTTTGGACGGAAAGCCCGTCCTCTGTCCTCTGCCGAAAGACCAGTTCCCGGGGAGAGGATTCCGGCCCCAGCCGGATCGCCTTTTCATCCACCTCATAGACGGCCTTTGGATTTCCGCCCAACCCTTTTGGGGACTGAAACCCCACAGACAGAAAATCACCCATGCCTTGTTCCAGTCCCACCATTTCGATGGGAGGAGAATCAGGGTCCGTACTCTGGCGATATTTCTTGAGCTTGAAACTCTTTATTGTAGGCCCCACATTGCCAAAAACCGCCCTGTAAAGGGGGGTTTCAACTTTAACCTCCCTCTCAGAAACCGCTAGGCCCGCCTCGGGCTTGCGTCCCTCTTGTGTCGGTGTTTGGGGTGGAGGCGAAACCGCGGGGGCCTTCGGGACCTCCACGACCCTCCTCTCCTGCCCTATTTCAGCCGGTTCTCCTTCTTTTCGGGTAGCCTGCTCCTCATTTTGACTAAAAAAGAAAGACCACAGGAGAAGCACCACAAAAGATAAGACAAAAGCCAGTATTGTTTTCGCATCCATTTAAGTTATCCGGTCCTCATTATCACCGCTCCCTTGATGGCCAAGAAACTGCACAGAAACTCAAGGGACAAGGGCCATCGGGTATCAATGGACTATTGGAGGGGGTCATAGCCGCCCGAATGAAAGGGATGGCACTTGAGAAGTCTGACCAGTGCAAGCCCTCCCCCTTTGATGATCCCGTACTTCTCAAAGGCCTGGCGGGCATAAATTGAGCAGGTGGGGTAGAAACGGCAGGAAGGAGGCAGAAAAGGGGAAATGAGTTTTTGATATAAGGCTATCAGGGTAGTGGGAATGTACCTAAGCCTCCACACGAAACCTTTCGTTAAAGAGGACTTTGCCAAGTTCTTTCGTGACCTTTTCGAGGTCCATGTAGCTGGCATCCTTTTTTGCGACGATAACAATATCATGTCCCGGGGGCAGATCTTGCCGGTTCAGTCTGAAGAATTCCCTGATGAGCCGTTTGACTCTGTTCCTTTTCACCGCATTCCCTGTCCTTCTACCAACAGCAACCCCCAATCTCGCAATGCCCAGTCCGTTCTGTTTGAGAATGACAGTAAAATGTCTTGTGTAATGCCGTTCACCCGACCGATTTAGATTGACAAAAGCCGATCTGTTTAATAGTCTTAATAACTTTGGGAACGAGAAGGATCCCATGAAATTATGAAGGAGATCAGCCGCACTCAGAGGGCATGTTTAACCGATAGTCGCTTCCGCCCTTTCGCCCTTCTCCGCTTCAAGACATTGATGCCACCTTTTGTTTGCATTCTGGCCCGGAACCCATGGGTCCGCGCCCGTTTAATATTGCTGGGTTGATAGGTTCGCTTCATGGCAATAATATCCTTCTGGCTTGAATTTACGCAAATTTTTATGTAATCACGCAGGGAAAAAATTGTCAAGGACAATTACGCGTTTCGTAACACTTTAGGTGTTTCCAGTGCTTTTGAGGATCATGACCTCCTTTCTGGTGTGACTGACGGGAAGGCTTCGTCTTTTCTTTGCCTTCGCTTCGCTCGGCGCAGGCCCACGCCCTTCGGGGCGGGTTCCCGGTTTCAAGGTTTATCCATGGGGGAAACCCCTGGCCCCGAGCGAGAGCGAGGGGAACAGCGGGAGGGCCTCCGGCTCGTAGAGCCTACGGCTCGGAGAGGGCAAAACTCCCCTGTGGATAAGCCTTAGAAAAGACCAGCCTGGGAGGTTCGGAACAAAAGAAAGGAGGTCATGATCCGGTTTCATAGAGCTAAAATGATACCGCTTTTCTTATTAGCGTATTTTCTGTTTGATAAATTCATGGACTTCGTATAATTGAAAAAACTCTCGGCAGCCCTATTAACCAGACGAGGAGACGACCATGCTTCTTGATCCCATTTTGGGCATATTCTCCAATGACTTGGCCATCGACCTGGGAACCGCTAATACTTTGGTCTACATGAAAGGCAAGGGAATCGTCTTGAGCGAGCCCTCCGTGGTGGCCGTAAAAAAGGATGGAAAGGGAGCCAACAAGGTACTGGCTGTAGGCAGAGAGGCCAAAATGATGCTGGGGCGCACCCCTGGCAACATCGTGGCCATTCGTCCCATGAAGGACGGCGTCATCGCCGACTTCGAGATCACGGAAGCCATGTTGCGCCACTTCATAAGAAAAGTGCATAACAGGAGAACGCTGGTAAGGCCCCGCATCATCATATGCGTCCCCAGTGGAATCACCCAGGTCGAAATGAGGGCCGTCCGGGAATCGGCCGAATCCGCCGGGGCCCGGGAGGTCTTTCTCATTGAGGAGCCCATGGCGGCCGCAATAGGTGCAGGCCTGCCTATCACCGAGCCCACAAGCAATATGGTGGTGGACATTGGAGGCGGAACCACGGAGGTGGCCGTTATCTCCCTTGCAGGAATCGTGTATAGCAAGTCGGTTCGTGTAGGCGGGGACAAAATGGACGAAGCCATCTTGCAACATATTAAACGAAAGTATAATCTCCTCATAGGCATCGGCACCGCAGAAGTGATTAAGACCACCGTGGGCAACGCCTTCCCCAGCGATGATATTGAAACCATTGAGGTGAAAGGCCGGGACCTGGTCACCGGAATTCCGAAAATCCTGACCATTGATTCAGAAGAGATCAGGAAGGCCATCTCCGAACAGGTGGAAACCATCGTTGAAACGGTGCGTATCGCCCTGGAGCAGACCCCTCCGGAATTGGCTGCCGACATCGTGGATACAGGCATTGTGTTAACCGGAGGCGGGTCCTTACTCAAGAACCTCGATCTCCTCTTGAGAGAGGAGACGAAACTCCCCATCACCATCACTGAAGACCCCCTTGCCACCGTGGCTGTGGGTTCCGGTAAGGCCCTGGATAACCTCTCCATCCTGAGAGAGGTTACCATCAAGTAAAGGCCCTTCTTTCTCACCAACCCATGGGCGCCCGCTGAAAGGGAGCGAAGTTGGCCATTGATGGGTATAATAGGATCACGGAAATTTTGGATATGGATCTTTCTCATCGCCGTTGTCCTGTTCCTCCTCTCCTCTAATTCGGGCCAAAGATCCACCTGGAACCCCGCCGAGCGATTCATCATAGAAATCACAGCCCCCTTACAGAAATTCCTCAAGAATACCATAAAGGCTGTAGAGGATTTCTGGCTTGATTATTTTTACCTGGTCAACGTCCGTCAGGAGAACAGGGCATTAAAACGGGAAATCGACGCCTTGAGGCTAGAGAACAGCCGGTACCGGGAAATACTGGCCACCCATGACAGACTCCAGGAGCTCCTTCACTTTAAACAGGCCATACACATGCCGGCTCTGGCCGCTCAGGTCATAGCCCGGGACCCCACTGGATGGTTCAAGTCCATTGTCATTGACAAGGGACTCGAGTCAGGTCTCAAGCTGAACATGCCCGTGGTCAATGCCAGTGGCGTGGTGGGAAGGATCGTTTCCGTGTCCAGGAATTACGCCAAGGTGTTGTTGGTTATCGACCAGAACAGCGCCGTTGATTGCCTGATTCAGAGTTCTCGGGACAGGGGCATGGTAAAGGGACTCTCTGCCGAGACCTGCACCCTGGAGTATGTCTCCAAATCCAGCACGGTGACCGTGGGAGACATGATCGTCACCTCCGGATTGGGCGGCGTATTTCCTAAGGGCCTGCCTGTGGGTAAAGTGGTGAAAGCTAAGGAAGTGAGGGGAGAGCTTTTTAAAGACATAGAGATAACCCCGGCTGTGGATTTCTCCAAACTGGAAGAGGTTCTGGTCATTACGGAGGAAAAGGCGTCATCAAGGGATCAAGCAGAACAGAAATAGGCTTCTACTACCTTTCATGGATGGGGGGGATCTTTTTCATCCTCATCAGGGGGCAATGGGCCGACCTCTTGGGGCCCGAGCTTTTTGAGCTGGACCTCCTGACAATCCTCATCGCCTACCTCTTTTGCTTTTACGGGGATGTGGGAGCCGGGCTCTTCGCGGTGGGGCAGGGGCTCTTGATCGACCTCTTCTCTGGGGGGTTCCACGGACTTTTCTCCAGCCTCTATCTGAGCGTCCTCGCCGCCATCTATTTCGGCTCACTCTTCTTTGATCTCCAGACCCCCCGGGGCCAAATCCTGCTGGTCTCCCTTGGCGTTGTTGTCAAAAAGATCCTCTTCTTTATGCTCATTAAGACCTTTATCACCGGGGCCTGGTTTTCGGAGTCCTTCCTCTGGATTTCTGCGGCCTCGGTCCTGTGCACCGGGCTTCCAGCCCCCCTCTTCTTTAGGCTCTTCGATTACCTTAGAACGACAACAACAGAACACGGAGGCCCTTCACAGGGCCCACCGTGAAGAGGGAAGAAGGCCGCTTTGAGAATAGAGGGCATGCACCAAACCCCCTTGATTCAAAAAGCGCTGTCTTATATCATTTATAAAAACCAATGGAAGGCTTGGGCCCTTTCTTTGTCCCCAAAGCCCTGAGAGAAGTGCCTCTTGAAAACGTCCAATTTCGATCCCCTTTCCGTAGAGATCTTCAACCGCCAGCTCAAGAAGGTGACCGTCGTGGTCCTGGTGGTATTTGGCCTCCTTGTCCTGCGGTTATGGTTTCTGCAGGTCTTGAACGGATCCACTTACCGGGTGAAGTCGGAGAACAACCGGATCCGCCTCGAGGACATCCCTCCTTTCAGGGGGCTCCTCTTTGACTACAAAGGGGGCGTCCTCGTGGACAACCGGCCCTCCTATGACCTCTATGTGATCCCTGAAGAAGTCCAGGACCGCAAGAAACTCCTCCAGACCCTCAAGGACCTGGTAAACCTTGACCCGGCAAAGGTTAAACCCAAGCTCGAAAACCTGGCCCAGGCCTCTCCCTTTAGGCCAGTGTGCCTCAAAAAGGATATAACTCGAAACGAGCTGGCCGTGATTGAGACCCACCGTTTTAACCTCTCCGGGATCATGATCAAGGTGAGGCCCCAGCGGCATTATATCTGGGGGAATCTGGCCAGCCATCTCCTGGGCTACCTGGGAGAGATTGATGAATCCCAACTTAAAAGCGGGAAATACCCTTATAACAAGGCCGGCGACCTTATTGGAAAATCCGGTGTTGAACTGGAATGGCAGGAGAACCTGACCGGGCGGCGGGGCGGTGAGCAGGCGGAAGTGGACGCTGCGGGTCGAAAGATCAGGGTCATTTCAAAAAAACCGCCACTGCCCGGTGCCAACGTATACCTGACCATACACAAGGAGCTTCAGGCCCTGGCAGAGAAGGCCCTTAGCGACAAAAGGGGAGCTGTTGTGGCTTTGGACCCCAATAATGGTAAAGTCCTGGCCCTGGCAAGCAGCCCCTCTTTCAACCCCAATCTCTTCATTCAGGGGATTGACAGGGAAACCTGGAACAGGATCATCTCCTCAAAGGGATTCCCTTTACAGAACAGGGCCCTTTCCGGTCAGTATCCCCCTGGCTCCATATTCAAGATCGTGGTGGCCCTGGCAGGACTCGAAGAGGGGCTCGTGGATCCAGAGGAAGAGGTCTACTGCAACGGTGTCTTTACCCTGGGCCGGGGGGTGTACCATTGCTGGAAGAAGCACGGTCACGGCATGGTGGATCTCCACCGGGCCCTGGTGGAATCCTGCGACGTCTACTTTTACAAACTAGGCATCAAGCTGGGGGTGGACAAGATCGCCCGCTATGCTAAACGATTCGGCTTATCAAAACCCACGGGTTTTGACGCCGGCCAGGAAAAGGGCGGTTTTATGCCTACCAGCCGGTGGAAGCTTAAAAAGTTCGGGGTTCCCTGGCAGCCCGGTGAGACGGTCTCCGTCTCCATTGGGCAGAGCTTTGTCCTGGTCACCCCCATTCAGATGGCCACCTTTATTTCGGCCCTCTATAACGGGGGCACCCTGTATAAACCCCAGGTGACCCACTACGTGGAAAAAGCTCCCGGCCAGAAGGCCCAGAAATTCGTCCCGAGGCCGACGGGTAAATGGGACCTGAATCCACGGAATATGGCGCTGGTAAAGAAGGCCCTCGTGGGCGTGGTCAATGAACCCCACGGTACGGGGTGGCGGGCCAGGCTGAAAGGCATTACCGTGGCGGGCAAAACCGGAACGGCACAGGTCATCGCACTTGAACGGGAAGAGGATTTTGAGAATGAGGCTGACGTCCCTTTTTCAATGAGGGATCACGCCTGGTTTATTGCAGTGGCTCCCGCTGACAGGCCACGTATCGCCGTTGCTGTGGTGGTGGAACACGGCGGTCACGGGGGCAAGGCTGCAGCCCCCATCGCCAGAGAGGTGGTCGAGGCCTATCTGAGCAAGGACCGGCCATCCCGACCTGGAGAAAAGACCTGAGCCCTGTTCGGGGGCCCACCTAAACTTTAGAAAGAGTGAAAGGCATGTTTGATCGCAGGCTGATCCAGAATTTCGATTGGATCTTACTCCTTGTGCTGCTCCTTATCGCTGGGGTAAGCATCATGAATCTTTACAGCGCCACTTATGCCATCCGTGATGTGGGTGGGGGCCGCGTCTTCTTAAAGCACATTTATTGGTTTCTGATCGGTTTCGGCGTCTTTTTTCTCATGACCACTTTCAACTACCACGCCCTGGAACGGCTCGCCTATCCCGCCTACTTCCTTTCCCTGGCCCTTTTGGCCCTGGTATTCGTTACCGGAAAGGCCGCTTCAGGCTCACAAAGATGGCTGGCCGTAGGGTCCCTTTCCTTTCAACCCTCTGAGTTGGCAAAACTGGCCTTGCTCATGGTTCTGGCCAAATTTTTCAGTGACCGGGGCGGGTATCAGGAATCCCGGTTGCGAGATCTATGGCAGCCCTTTATCCTCATAGGAATCCCTTGCGCCTTGATCTTGAAGGAGCCGGACCTCGGCACAGCCATCCTCTTGATTTTCGTTTCCCTCTCGCTGATCCTTTTTGTCCGGGTCCACTGGAAATCACTCCTGATTCTGGCCTTGTCGGCCATCTCGCTGGCCCCTTTTATATGGTTTAACCTCAAAGAATATCAACGCATGCGAGTCCTGGCCTTCCTCAGGCCCGACATGGATCCCCTGGGCTCTGGATACCACATTAATCAATCCAAAATCGCTATTGGATCAGGCCTTTTCTGGGGAAAGGGTTTACTCAAGGGGACCCAGACACGACTCCATTTCCTCCCAGAGCAGCACACGGACTTCGCCTTTTCCGTATTGGCCGAAGAGTGGGGTTTCATTGGATCCGGATTCCTTCTCTTGGCCTATCTCTTCCTCATCCTGTGGGGTCTCAATATCGCCAAAAACTCGAAAGACAAGTTCGGCTCCATGATCGCCATAGGAATTGTGGCCCTAATCTTCTGGCAGGTGACCATCAATGTGGGGATGGTAACAGGGCTCTTGCCCGTAGTTGGAATCCCTCTCCCCCTCTTCAGCTATGGCGGTTCTTCGTTGGTGACCACCATGGCCGCCCTGGGAATACTCATGAATATCAGCATGAGGCGTTTCATGTTCCAGTAGGGGCCTTCTTTATACATCCCGGGCCCTTTTTGGCACCTACAGCCCGAGTTCCCCTGCAATCCCTTGCATGGCGGTCAAGCAGATCCGGGAGAATTCGTCAAGATCCAGGCCCAATTTTTCACACTCCATGATGGTTTCCCGGTTCACGCTGGCGGCAAAGGCCTTTTCTTTCATACGCTTTTTGATGGACTTGGCCTTCACACTGGCAATTTTCTTGTCCGGGTACACCAAGGTGGTGGCGATAATAAGGCCCGTTATGGTCTCCCCTGCCGCCAGGGCGTGGTGGAACCGCTCCGATCGCTTTTCCCCATGGGCCTTTTCATTGTGGAGTTTAACGGCCTGGATGATCTCCTCATCAAGGCCCTTTTCCCTGAGGATCTCCTCGGCCTCCAAGGTATGCCTGGACAGGTCCCCCTCAACCATTTCCACGTCAATATCGTGGAGGAGACCGGCCAATCCCCATTTTTCCTTGTCCTCACCCAGTCTCTCCGCCAGGGCACTCATAACCGCTTCGGAGGCCAGGCAGTGTTTGATCATGTTTTCATTCTTGATGTGCTCCTCCAAGAGGGCCAGAGCCTCCTTTCTGTCTATGCCGTAAGACATGTCGCCTCCTCTTTCATCGCCTCTCTTCGCCCGGATTTAGTACTCTGCCTCAGCCAGCCAGCTCCGGCACCTTGTCCACCAATTTCTCAATCCCTTCGGCCACGTCCTTTATGCCCGGAACCAGCTGCCATCACGGCCACCTGGATCTCTGAAGGAAAAAGTTCAACGAAACCGAAACGTTAACGATGTTCTTCCGGCCGCCAAGGCCCTCTCAAGGAATATTAAAATCCCCTGCCCATCCTGTCAAATCAATTCCGGGAATAAAGTCTATGACCTCCCGGGGCATCGCTTTTTCTTGCATGCCACCAGGCTCTGTGATAAGAGATTGGGTCACCCGATGGCGGGTCCTGGAGCCTGGATGTCCACAGAAAACCATCAAATTTTTGTTCAAACGACTGCAGGAACGGACATTATCGACCTCACCCCTGATGTCACCATAGAGGTGAGTCAATCGATGATCCGGCAAGGCTCTGTCACCCTCTTTATCCCGGGGTCAACAGCGGCCCTTACCACTATTGAATTCGAGCGGGGTGTGATCAACGACCTGAAAAAGGCCATTGAAAGGATGACCCCCCAGGACATGTATTATGAACACAACGAAAGATGGGGGGACGGCAACGGCTATTCCCATGTTCGTGCAGCCCTCCTGGGCCCAAGTCTTCACATTCCCTTGTGGGACGGGACCCTGACCCTGGGAACATGGCAGCAAATTGTACTTCTTGATTTTGATAACAGGCCCAGAAAGCGGCGAATAGTGGTGCAGATTTCGGGAGAAGAAACAATCGGGTCCTGAGGTTTTCGGCCCCCAGGGGAGAAAGGGGGCGACATTTTCGAGGTTTTTTGTTTGGCAAGGTTTACTCCCACGAGTCCCTCAACGGTAAGGACAAAGCTCACTTTTCCAGATCATGAATTGATCCAGGCCCTCTGTGGAGAGCAAAACAGTCACCTGAAAGTGCTCGCCGAGAAGATCGGGGTCACTGTCCACGCCAGGGGCAACTCCCTCCTCCTTGAGGGGGGGGACTGGGAAGTGGAACTGGCCGGTAAGGTCTTGCACCAACTCTACGAGTTGCTCAAATCCGGTTTCCCTGTTTACCGTAATGATGTGGATTACGCCGTCAGGATCTTGAGCAGAGATCAATCGCAGGAGCTCAGGGAAATATTCAAGGATGAGGTCTATATTTCTTCCCAAAAAAAGCTGATAACTCCCAAAACCGTTAACCAAAAACAGTATATTGATAGTATCAGGAGATTTGATATCGTTTTTGGAATCGGGCCTGCCGGCACGGGTAAGACCTATTTGGCCATGGCCATGGCCATCTCGCGGTTGGTCAAAAAGGAGGTCAGCCGCCTCATCCTCACCAGGCCCGCCGTAGAGGCCGGAGAACACTTGGGCTTTCTTCCTGGAGACCTCTACGAAAAGGTCAACCCCTATCTGAGGCCCTTGTATGACGCGCTCCATGACATGATGGACTTCGAAAACGCCTCCCGGCTGCTTAATCAGGGCGTGATCGAGGTCGCCCCCCTTGCCTTCATGCGGGGGAGGACCCTCAATGACGCCTTTGTCATTCTGGACGAGGCCCAGAATGTGACCTCTGAGCAGATGAAGATGTTTCTGACCAGACTGGGCTTTAGCTCCAAGGCCGTTATAACGGGGGATGTGACGCAAACAGACTTGCCCGACGGCAAGATCTCAGGTCTCATTGAGGCCCAGGAAATCCTTCGAGGCATAAAGGGAATCAGGTTTATTTACTTTTCCAGAGATGATGTAATCCGACATCCCCTGGTTCAAGAAATTATTGACGCCTATGACCGCTCGGAGAAAACGGGGCGTTCAGGCCATGAAAAGGCACAATGATCACCCTATTCCTGGATCCGGTCCAATAGAGGGGAAATAGGGATTTTAAAGAGGAAATTGGACGTGCAAAAGCCCGATAAGACAAAAAAGGGGCCTTTTGTGAGGCGAAAACAGGGAAAAAAAGGGGGGGACAGAGAGGCCCTCACCCGGAGCGGGAGACCCGTAAAAAAGGCCCATCCTCCTTTTTGGGGAGAAGCCAAGAAATGGTATATCCTCTTCGGCTTGAGCGTCATCATATCGGTTCTTCTCTTTCCCAATATCCTGGCTCCGCCCAAGCTTTATAAGCTTGGCGATGTGGCTGACAGGGATATTAAGGCCTCCCATGAGTTTCTCATTGAAAATCGTGAGCTAACGGAGAAGGACCGACAGGAAGCAGTCAAGGCCGTCCTTTCTGTGTATGATTTTGACCCTACCTCGGGGAATCTGGTCTCCAGGGTACAACTGGCCTTCAAAGAAGGGAGGCAGTTTTTGACCCAGACCTTGGCGCCCGGGGGACCCGGGAACGAGGCCCCCCCAAAGAAAGAGGGGACCCCCGGCGGTCCTTTTACGGAAGAACGGTTCTTCGAGCTGCTGGATATCCCCGTAGACCACAAGGCCTTTGATATCCTTGTGAAAAACGGGTTCCCTAAGGAGGCGGAAGAGGCCATCATCGGCCTGGCCATGGAAGTCCTCAAAGACGGGATGGTGAGCAATAAGAATATGCTCATGAGCCAGGGCAAGAAAGGGATTATTCTTCACGATATCCATACCGAAAAAGACCTTAAAGTCAGCAACCTGGACCGATTTAATGACCGCCAGCAGGCCCGCCGGCTCATAGAGGGCCAGTACACCCAACTGAGCAAAACTTTGGGCTCAGAGGCCCTGGCCCGGGTCTCCATAGAATTAGCCATCGATTTAATCAGGCCCAATCTTACCTTCAACAAGAGGGAGACCGAACTCAGGAAGGATCTCGCCCGAAAGTCGGCAAAGCCCTCCTATTTTAAGGTCAAAAAGGGGGAAATGCTTGTGAGGGAGGGAGAGCGCATTAAACCCGAGCACCTCCTCAAGCTTTCCGAACAGCACAAGTATTTAAGGACCAAGCAGATGCTGGGCCGGGCCCCTGCCATGGCCTTATTGATCGGTTTTTTTCTCTCAGCCATGTACCTTGTTGGTTTCATAACCAGACGGTCTTCAGGGTCGGAAACAAAAGATCTCCTCTTTATCGCCGTGAGCCTGCTGGCCATCTTCCTGGTCGTCATGGCTTCCAATTTCATGTCTGAAGAAATCGCCAGGGGGTTCAAATATTTTAATGACAGAACCCTCCTTTACGCCATCCCTGTGGCAAGCGGCGCCATGCTCATTGCGATCTTCCAGGGCATGGGCATTGCCGCGAGTTTTTCCCTCATTATCTCCGTGCTGGCTTCTCTGGCCGTGGACGGTCGCGTTGAGTTCTTTCTCTATTTCTTCATAAGTTCCCTGGTGGCGGCATACGGGGTTCAGGACTGCCGGGAGAGGGGCATCTTTATCAAGACCGGGCTCAAGGTCAGTGCCTGCAACATGGTGGTGGCCTTTTCCATCGAGACCCTGTACGGTTCGTTTTACGGGTTTGAAGGCCTGCTGGCCCTGGCATCGGCCTTTGTGGGCGGCATGCTGGTGGGAGTCATTGCCACCGGTATCCTGCCGGTCATTGAAATGGCCTTTGGTTACACTTCGGACATCAAGCTCTTGGAACTCGCCAGCTTGGACCAACCTCTTTTACGAGATCTTATGGTCCGAGCCCCGGGAACCTACCACCACAGTGTTATGGTAAGCCACATGGTGGAAGCCACGGCCAAGGCCATTAACGCCAATCCCCTCCTGGCAAAGGTCGCCGCCTATTATCACGATATCGGCAAGCTGAAAAAGCCGCTCTACTTCGTGGAAAATCAGGGAGACTGTGAAAACAAGCATGAAAAGCTGGCCCCGTCCATGAGCAGCCTCATCCTCATATCCCATATTAAGGACGGTGTAGAGCTGGCAAAAAAGCACAAGCTGGGCAGGGAGATTATAGACATCATCAGACAACATCACGGCACAAGCCTGATTACCTATTTTTATGAGAAGGCCAAAGAACAGGGAGAAAAAAAGGCCGGCAAGTCGCCCAAAATCAAAGAAGAAGATTTCCGCTATCCCGGTCCCAAACCCCAGACCAAAGAGGCTGGTCTGGTCATGTTGGCGGATGTGGTGGAGGCCGCTTCCAGGAGCCTCGTGGACCCGACAGCCGCCCGTATCCAGGGTATGGTCCAAAAAATCATCAACAAGGTCTTCTCCGACGGTCAATTGGATGAATGCGAACTCACCTTGAAAGACCTCCATGAAATCGCCAAGAGCTTTAATAAAACCTTGAGCGGCATCTTCCACCACCGCGTGGACTACCCCGAGCCCGTGGCCAGAATGGCCGCCTCTCGCCAAGGCACCCGCTCAGGGGAAATGGGCGCCCCCTTGAAAAAAGGAGAAAATGGAAATACAAATCACCTGTCACCGGCGGACTCTTCCGGTAAAAAACCGGAGGATAGAGGCGAGAATGGGGAAAGTCTTAAAAGACTTGGGTTGTCATGACAAAGAGCTGAGCATCCTGTTTACAGACGACAACGAGATCGCCCGGTTAAACAACCAATATCTGGGGAGAAAAGGCCCCACCAATGTACTGGCCTTTCCCATGACCGGGGGACCGGGGACGGACATGTCCACCGCTATGTTGGGAGATGTGGTCATCTCCGTAGATACGGCAGCCCGGGAAGCCGCGGAGACAGGAGAAACCCTGCAAGGAACCATTGATCGACTGCTGATCCACGGGCTTCTACACCTCCTCGGTTATGACCATGAAACCTCCCCGTCGGGTGCCAGAACCATGGAAGAGGAAGAGAAGCGACTCTTGGCAACGATTAAGGAGGATTAAGGTATGGCCCGCTTAGCGGTAAACGTCGACCATGTGGCCACCGTGCGCCAGGCGAGGGGGACACATGAACCTGATCCGGTTCTGGCCGCGGCCCTGGCCGAACTCGCAGGGGCGGACGGCATCATCTGTCATCTGAGGGAAGACAGACGTCACATCAATGACAGGGACCTCCGGCTCTTGCGCCAGACCGTGAAGACCAGGCTTAATTTGGAGATGGCCGCCGTGGAGGAAATGGTGGAAATCGCCTTGCACACCAAGCCCGATCTGGTCACCCTTGTGCCTGAGAGGCGGGAGGAACTCACCACAGAGGGAGGCCTTGATGTCAAGGCCAGGCCGGAGCAGTACCGGCAGGTCACCGAGCGTCTCCAGGGCGGAGGGATCCAGGTCAGTTTTTTTATAGACCCCAACCCGGAACAAGTCAAGGAAGCCCACCGGTGCGGGGCCGATGTGGTGGAAATCCACACGGGTCATTACACCGATGCCTCAACGGAACAAGAGGCGAATCAACGCTTTCAGGGCATTGCCGAGGCCGTGGGTACGGCCAAGGAACTCGATCTTGGCGTCAGTGCGGGGCATGGGCTCAACTATATTAATGTCAAATCCTTTAAGGCCCTCCCTGATATCGAGGAATACAGCATCGGTCACAGCATCGTGGCCAGAGCGGTCCTCACCGGCTTTGAGAAGGCCGTCCGCGAGATGATCTCTCTGGTCAAAGATTTTTAGTCATAGCCGAAGAAACGGGGTGAGATGATATACGGTATCGGTGTTGACCTCGTACACACCCCCAGATTTGAAAAGGCAATCGAGAGATGGGGAGGCCGCTTTATCCAGCGCGTCTTTACCCCGAATGAGGTCAAGCTCTGTTTTGACCGGCCTTCCCCTTCATCCGCCTTCGCCCTTCGCTTTGCAGCCAAAGAGGCCTTTTCCAAGGCCCTGGGAATGGGAATGAAGCGGGGTCTCAGATGGCGTGAAATAGAGGTTTTCAACGATCCCAAGGGGAAGCCGGGTCTTGCCCTTCAAGGGAACTCCCTGGAGTTATGCCGGAGCCGAGGTGTTATCGCCTCCCATCTGAGCCTTTCTGACGACGGGGAATACGCCCTGGCCATGGTGGTCCTGGAAAGGGGTAAGGGTTCGGAAGAGGGTTCATCATGTGGAAGGCCGTCGATGTAATGACCACCCGGGTCATCACCGTAAAAAAGGATACAAGCCTTAAGGAACTGGCCACCTTGCTTTACGAAAATCATATTAACGGTGTGCCGGTGATAGATGACGAGGGGATGCTTATTGGCGTCATCTGTGAAAGCGATTTGGTTCGGAAAGGACAGAAACTCCACATACCCACAGCAGTGGCTCTCTTTGACGCGGTCTTTTATTTGGAGAGCCCAAAAAAAATGGAAAAAGAGATCCAGAGGCTCAACGCCACCACTGTGGCTGATCTCTACACCCGGGATGTGATTACCGTGGAGAAGGGTACACCCATTGACGAAATCGCCACCCTCATGACCGAGAAGAAGGCTTACACCATCCCGGTGATGGATGGCGACCGGCTTGTGGGCATCATAGGAAAGGGGGATCTCTTAAGGGCCCTTATCCCCTGAAGGGTAATTGTGATAGGTATGGAGCCGCTTGAGTGGCGGGTGCCCGCACTCGCGACTGCCACCGGGTGAAGACGCGCCAAGAGAGGGCCCATGACAGCCGAAGAACAACTCACATATCTGTCCGCCTCAGCGGAAAACACCATCAACCTGGGCCGGAGACTGGGCAGGGTTCTTGAAAGAGACGATGTGGTCGCCTTGACCGGGGAATTGGGCAGCGGCAAGACATGGTTCACCAAAGGTCTTGCCCTGGGCCTGGAGGTCTCTAAGGATATAATCATTACCAGTCCCTCTTTCTCCCTGGTCAATGAATATGAAGGCCGGCTCACTTTCTTTCATATGGATGCATACCGATTGGAAAGGCTCTCTGAATTTTTGTCGGCCGGTCTGGATGAGTATTTTTACAGAGGGGGGGTTGTGGTCATGGAGTGGGCGGATCGCTGGCCCGAAATCCTGCCTGATTCAAGGCTCAGGGTCCACTTTACCATCCTGGATGACTCCACGAGAAGGATTACCTTCTCGGGTTTTCATCCGAGGGCCTTGGATATTTTGAAGAATCTGGAGCACTCCTCAGGGAGAGGTTGAGACATGGCACTCGTTGTTCAGAAATACGGTGGCACCTCCGTAGGGACCATTGAAAAAATCAGGGCCGTTGCCGAGAGGGTCATTGAGTCTTACAAGGCGGGGAATCAGATGGTGGTGGTCCTTTCGGCCATGGCCGGACAAACAGACGGCCTGATTCAGCTGGCCCGGGAAATGACCGATGATCCGGATGCCAGAGAGCTTGACGTGCTCCTGTCCACGGGAGAGCAGGTGACGGTAGCCCTTTTCGCCATGGCCGTGAAGTCCATGGGTTATGACGCCCGCTCCCTGCTGGGCTTTCAGGTGGGCATTCATACGGATCGCCTTTACGGAAAGGCGAGGATTCACGAGGTTGATACGGAACGGCTGAGAAAAGAAATTGATAAAAACAGGGTGGTCGCCGTGGCCGGATTTCAGGGCCTTGATGAACGGGGAAACATCACCACCCTGGGCCGGGGCGGATCGGATACCACCGCCGTGGCCCTGGCCGCATCCCTCAAGGCCGATGTGTGCGAGATTTACACGGATGTAGACGGCGTCTACACCACGGATCCCAACATATGCCCGAAGGCCAGGAGGATGGATTACATCTCTTACGACGAAATGCTTGAGATGGCCAGTCTGGGTGCCAAGGTCCTGGAGATCCGCTCTGTTGAATTTGCCAAAAAGTTTAATATACCCATCCACGTACGATCCACCTTTGCCAAGGAAGGGGGGACCATGGTAGTCGCCGAGACAAAGGACATGGAGAAGGTTCTGGTGTCAGGGGTCGCCTACAACAAAAACGAGGCCAGGATCACCGTAAAAAAGGTCCCGGATCGGCCCGGCATCGCCTGCCAGGTATTCGAACCCGTTTTTGAAGCGGGTATTGTGGTGGACATGATCGTCCAGAACACGAGTGAAGACGGATTCACCGATCTCACCTTTACGGTGCCCAAGACGGACTTTTACAAGACCATGCAACTCGTGGGTAACACGGCCCTGGAAATCGGCGCCGAAAGGGTCCTGGGGGATGAGGATATCGCGAAGGTATCCATCATAGGCGTGGGGATGAGGAGCCATGCAGGGGTAGCCAAAAAGATGTTCGAGACCTTGGCCGATGAAAACATCAACATCATGATGATCAGTACCTCTGAGATCAAGGTGTCGGTGGTGATCGAGGAGAAGTATACGGAGCTTGCCGTTCGGGTGCTTCACAACGCCTTTGGACTGGATGCATGACCTTCGGTGAAACAATCCATAAACGGACTGGAGGAATATTGTTCCTCTTGCTCCTGCTCCTCCTCGCCCAACTGAGAGAGGGCCATTCCGGGCCATCCGGTCGGGAGAAATCCCATGATGAGAAGGCCTTTTACGTGCAGGTTTCAGGTGACGTTCCCTATCCGGGGGTGTACACCTTTTCCATGGAGCCTCCGCTGAGAGACCTCCTGACCCTTGCCGGAATAGGGGACCACGAAGGCCTTTCCTACGATGCGGTCCCCCTCAGGAACGGGGCCGAGGTGGAGGTCTGCGATCACAAGGAGTCCCTGGGGATTCGTATCTCGGACATGTCGGCCTTCTTTAAGATGACCCTAAGAATTCCCCTTTCACTGAACCGGGAATCGGCTGAAGGGCTCACCGCCATTCCAGGCATTGGACCTAGGACCGCCGGCGCCATTGTTAGGGAAAGGGCCGAAAGAGGCGGATTTCAGGAGTTGGACGAGCTCCTGTCTGTACCAGGGATCGGCCCCGCCCTTTTGGAAAAGATGAGACCTTATTTGGACTTATAAGGAAACACAGGAAAGAGGCCTTGCCATGAGAATTAAGACGACGATTCCAGACTGGTTGATCGGACTGGTGATGACCCTTTTCTTCCTTTTCATTACCCTCACGGGCATTTTGGACTTTACCGACTCCATTGAAATGAAGACCTTTGATTTCAGGGCGAAAATAGCGGCTCCCGGAGAAAGAAATCCCGACATTGAGCTTGTCGTTATTACCGATGACGATCTCTCTGAGTTGGGACGTTTTCCATGGCCCAGGCATATTTTGGCCCAGGGAATCCAGAACCTGGCCCTTGCCGGGGCTAAGGTGATCGCCTTGAATATCCTCTTTACTGAACCCGAAGAAAGCGCAGGACTCAAGGCGGTCGAGCATCTGAAGCAGAGTTACGAAAACCTGGGGCTGGCCCAGCAAGGCCCTGGTCTCACCTTTCTCAAAGAGCTTTCCACCACCCTGAATGATCTGGACAACGACGCCAAGCTGCACAGTGCCCTCGAAAAGGCAGGTAACGTGGTCCTGCCCGTGTATTTTGACACCTTTACAACCGGGCGGGATGTCCAGGTCCCTGATTTTATAGCCAAGAACGCCTACAAGCAAATCAGGGGGACGGACCGCGAATGGGCCGTGTCATCCCTGATCTGGCTTTCCAAGCTAAAACCGCTCCTTCCCTCCTTTGCAGAGGCAGCGGCCGGAATCGGCCATATAAACCTGTTCCCCAGCCTGGACGGCTATATCAGGAATGAGGTCCATGTACTGGGCTATCTTAAGGAAACCTATTTTCCCTCCTTTCCCATGGCCATTGTAAAACTCTTTAAGGGGCTCAAAGACGAAGATATCACCGTGGTTTTGGGTGACGGAATCAACCTCAGGGTGAGCCCCTCTACCGTGATCAACGTACCCGCCGTGGACCCCCAGATGAGAACCCTTATCAACTGGAACCAGGGACCCAACATCGCCTTTCATCAAACGCCTTTTACCAAGGTTTACAAGAATCAAGTCCAGACAAGCCTCTTCAGGGACAAAATCGTGATCATCGGACCTGTTGCACCGGGGATAGGGGACCGCTTTGTGACACCCATTTCCGGCAATCTTCCAGGCGTGGAAATAGTGGCCAATTCCGTAGCCAACATTCTCAACCAGCGCTTTTTCTCCCGACCTTCCTGGATTCCTCTTGCCGAACTGGGCGCCCTGGTTCTCTTCGGCCTCTTCATCACCCTCGTCCTTCCCAGGTTGAAGGCGGGGACCGGGGCCCTCACCACCCTGGGGCTGCTGGTGGTCTATGCCTTTTTCGGCATCCTGCTCTTCTTCTCCTACAATATCTGGTTGAAGATTACCCCTCCCCTTATGCTGCTGATCATAGGTTATGTGCTGGTCATCTCTAAGCACTTCCTGGTCACTGAAAAAACCAAGGAAAAGGTCGAAGCCGATTCCGTGGAAACCAACAAGATGCTGGGGATCTCCTTCCAACAACAGGGTATGCTGGACCTGGCCCTTGAAAAATTTCAGCGCCTTCCCCTGGAAGAGGATGGCGTCAAGGACCTCTTGTATAACCTAGGCCTGGACTATGAGCGCAAGAGACAGTTTTCAAAGGCCCTGGCCACTTACAAGATGATCATCCAGGACGGATCCAACTTTAAAGATCTCGACGAGCGGGTCCCCAGGCTCAAGGATGCTGAAGCCACCATGATCTTCGGGACCTCCGGAGCAAGGCACCCGGGTGATATCGGTGCCACCCTGGTGGACACAGACACCAAGCCCACCCTGGGTCGCTATGAGGTGATCGGCGAGCTGGGACGGGGAGCCATGGGTGTGGTTTACAAGGGTGAGGACCCCAAGATACACAGGACCGTGGCCATCAAGACCGTCAACCTCTCCGAATTCGATGCAGAATCCCTTGAAGAGGTCAAGGACCGTTTTTTCCGCGAGGCCGAATCAGCAGGCTTACTCACCCATCCTAACATCGTCACCATCTATGACTGTGGAGAGGAGCACGATCTGGCCTATATCGCCATGGAATATTTGGATGGTGAAGACCTGGAGAAATATACGGAACCGGAGGAATTACTTCCCATCAGGGATATCCTGGATATCGGTGCCAGAGTGGCGGAGGCCTTGGATTACGCCCACAGCAAGGATATCGTCCACCGGGATATCAAACCCGCCAATATTATGAGACTCAAGGGAACCAATAATATCAAGGTGACGGACTTCGGCATCGCCCGCATTACCTCATCGTCAAAGACCAAGACGGGTATTGTCCTGGGTACGCCTTCCTATATGTCTCCTGAGCAGGTCTCAGGCAAAAAAGTGGACGGTCGTTCCGATATATTCTCCTTAGGGGTGGTCCTTTTTGAAATGTTGACCGGTCAAAAGCCTTTTACCGGAGAGGACATTACCTCTCTCATGTTTAAGCTCGCCAAGGAAAAGCATCCCTCCCCCAGGGAGATCAATAAACGAATTCCGCCGGTGGTGGAAAAAATCATCGACAAGGCCCTTGAAAAAGACCTCAATAAGCGATACCAGACCGCAGGGCAAATGGCGGTACACCTCAGGCAGGTGGTGGCCAGGATCGACCAGATTCAGGCCCAAAAAAAGGCCGGGGCCGGCGGTTCATGATCGTCCTGGGGATAGACACATCCTGTGACGACACCTCTGCCGGGGTGGTGGCCCACGGAACGCGGGTCTTTTCCAATGTGGTCCACTCTCAGGTCACCCTTCATCACCCCCACGGCGGGGTCGTGCCCGAACTCGCATCCAGGGAACATATCAGAAACATTATGCCCGTGGTGGAAGAAGCCGTCACCAGGGCCGGTCTCCGGATAGATGACCTGGAAGGCATCGCCGTGACCGTTGGTCCCGGTCTGGTGGGCTCACTCCTGGTGGGGCTTTATTATGCCAAGGGCTTGGCCTATGCCCTGGGCATCCCCTTGGCGGCCGTGAATCATTTGGAGGGCCATATTCTGTCCATTTTTCTGGAAGAGGAGGTGCCGGCCTTCCCCTTCGTGGCCCTCACCGTGTCCGGTGGACACACCAGCCTTTACCATGTGAAGGGATACGGCCAATACATTCAGATGGGGCAAACCCTGGATGATGCAGCGGGTGAAGCCTTCGACAAGGTGGCCAAGATACTGGGGCTCGGCTATCCTGGAGGGGTGGTGATTGAACACCGGGCCCAGGAGGGTGATGAAGCAAAAATCCCCTTTCCCAGGGCCTGGTTATCCGACTTTTCCCTCGATTTCAGTTTCAGCGGCCTGAAAACCGCGGTGGCCCTGTACATCAAGAAATGGCACAAAGGCGGTGTGGAAAATACAGGTGCCGTACTGGCGGATATCGCCGCCTCTTTTCAGGAGGCGGTCATCGACGTTCTGGTCCACAAGGCCATGAAGGCCACGGCACAGGTAGGGGCCCTGGCCTTGGTGATGGCCGGAGGGGTGGCCTGCAACCAGAGATTGCGGACCCGGCTGCGGGAGGAGGCGCACAAGGACAAGGTACGGGTCTATTATCCCCGCCCCGAATACTGCACAGACAACGGTGCCATGATCGCGGCAGCAGGTTTCCACCGCCTTTTGGCCGGCGAGCGGGCCGCCCCCTCCGGTGACGTAAAATCCAAGTACCTCATCTCTGACCTCCCGCCTCTTGGCGCCCCTCCTTCTTATGCCGCCCATGCTTCGAAAAGGAAGATCTAATCCCCCGGATAATCCGGAAAAACCCCAGGGCCACCCATCCAAAAGAAGTGGTGAAAAGGTTTTATAGATGCTAGAATTAAAAGTTTGGTTATTAATGGCTGCCCCATCCCCGGGCGTGTTTTCCCGGAGAGGGAGATCCTTTGCCAAACATCGGATAAGGTCTACACGCTTTGAAACTGTCCAGGCAGATCAAGTATTATTACCTGCGATTCATCCGCCTCAGGGGCGAGCCTCATGAACTGGCCTTGGGCCTGGGCTTGGGTGTCTTTTGCGGAATGCTGCCCATCCTCCCCTTTCAAACAGCCCTGGCCGTTACCCTGGCCCTCCTTTTTAGAGGCAGCAAAATCACTGCGGCCCTGGGGACCTGGATCAGCAACCCCTTGAACTGGTACTTCATTTATTACTACAGCTATAAGATCGGCGGATTTCTCCTGGGGCTTCCCGAAAAAAACGCGGTGGTGACATCCATCATGGAGGCCGTCCGCTCCGGCGAGGAGTTTTTGACCATCGTGGCGAAGATCCTTGGGGCCGGCGGATGTATGGCGGCGGCCTTTCTCCTGGGTGGATTCCTGATGGGCCTTGTGGTGGCGCCCCCCTTTTATTTTATTTTTCTTCACTTCTTCAGGCGTCTGAGAACCTGGCGCCAATTAAGAAAGGCCCGGCGGAACGGGCTTTTGGAAGAGCCATGAACACGGGCCCGGCATTCCGACCAAAAAGGCGCTTCGCCCAGCATTTCCTCGTTAAAGAGAAGGTCATCCATAAGATCATTGTCAGGGCAGGACTTGATCCCTCGGACGTGGTCCTGGAGATAGGCCCGGGGCAGGGGGCTCTGACCCTCCCCCTAGCCCGGCGGGTGGAGCGGGTCATCGCCGTGGAAAGGGACAGGACCCTCATAGGCCCTCTTGAAGAAAGACTTTCCCGGGGCGGCATCACCAACGTGACCGTCATCAATCATGACATCCTCGCATGGGACTTCCGGAACCTGGGCTTTCCCTCAAAAAGAATTCGGGTTATGGGAAACCTTCCCTACAATATATCCTCTCCCGTTCTTGAAAAACTCATCCATTACAGGGCCCTTTTTAAAAAGGCGGTGCTCATGTTTCAGGCGGAGGTCGCTCAAAGGCTGACCGCCGCACCGGGCAACAAGTCATATGGGGCCCTTACCCTCTTGGTTGGATTCCACGCCCGGTCCGCAATGCTTTTCCAGGTGCCCCGGGAGGCCTTTTATCCCAGGCCCAAGGTGGACTCCATGGTGGTGGAACTGGATTTTGAAAGTCCCTACCCCAGCTCTTCGGCCCTGCAAGCCCCTTTCAAGGCGGTGGTCAAGGGGGCCTTCTCCCATCGAAGGAAAACCCTGGCCAATGCCCTTAAAAACGCCCTTCCCCGCGAGGACCTGGAAACCCTCCACAAGGCCTTTGAGGATTGCGGCATCGACCCCGGAAGGCGGGCGGAAACCTTGCATATGGATCAATTTATGTGCCTCGCCAGAGCTCTTGTGTTGACAAAAGAAGGATTAAAAGATAATGATTAATATTTTTGTCTTGATAGATTATACCCGAACGAAACGAGGTCCCCATGGAAATCATAGAGACTGTTCAGGAGATGCAGCAACGCTCTGAGATGCTCAGGTCAAAAGGCGTCACCCTGGCCTTGGTTCCCACCATGGGTTTCCTCCACGAAGGCCATCTGTCCCTCATGCGGGTGGGCAAAAGGCATGCGGACAAGCTGATCATAAGCATCTTTGTGAATCCCACCCAGTTCGGGCCCACTGAGGACTATGCCGAGTACCCCAGAGATATGGAGGGGGACCTGGAAAAGGCCCAGTCTGTGGGGGTAGACATGGTCTTCTCTCCCAGCGTTGAGGAGATGTACCCCCAGGAATTTCAGACCAAGGTAAGCGTAGCGGAAGTGACCCGCCACCTCTGCGGACTTGCAAGACCGGGGCATTTTGACGGGGTCACCACCGTTGTGGCCAAGCTTTTTCATATCACCAAGCCCCATATCGCGGTCTTCGGGCAAAAGGACTACCAGCAGTTGACCGTAATCAGCCGGATGGTCATGGACCTGAATATGGATATCCAGATTATCGGGGCACCCACAGTGAGAGAGCCCGCCGGATTGGCCATGAGTTCCCGGAATGCCTATCTCAGTCCCGAAGAAAGAGAATCCGCTTTGTGCCTCAAGAAATCCTTGGACCTGGCCGAGCAGATGTTCCAACAAGGGGAAAGAGATGCCCTAAAGATCAAGGGTGCGGTTGAAGCCTTCATCAAAAAGCATCCCTTCACCGAGATAGAATACGTCAACCTCTGTGATCCCACCCTCCTCAACGACTTGCAAAAACTGGGGGATGAAAACCTCCTTGCCTTGGCCGTACGGGTGGGTAAAACACGCTTAATCGATAACTGCGTGCTTCGAAAGCGTTGACCCGGTAACATCCCGGACATATGTCTAAATGAAAAGGAGTCTGTTATGAAAACATCCAATTTTCTCTTTACTTCAGAATCGGTGACCGAGGGTCACCCTGACAAAATTTCCGATCAGATCTCCGATCACATCCTGGACAAGATGATCGAGCAGGATCCCACATCCAGGGTGGCCTGCGAAACCCTGGTCACCACGGGCATGGCCATCATTGCCGGAGAAATCACCACCTCTGCCTATGTAGACATGCCCGAGGTGGTGAGAGAGACCATCAAAGACATCGGTTACAGTAACTCCTCTATGGGTTTCGATTGGGAGACCTGTGCCGTGCTTTCTTCAATAGATAAGCAATCCCCTGACATCGCCATGGGGGTCAATGGAAAAGGCCTCTTCAAAGAGCAAGGCGCGGGAGATCAAGGGCTCATGTTCGGGTATGCCTGCAAAGACACCCCCACCTATATGCCCATGCCCATCTACCTGGCCCATCGTCTCACCAGGAGATTGGCCCATGTGAGAAAATCGGGGCAACTTCCCTGGCTCAGACCGGACGGAAAATCACAGGTCACAGTGGGATACGTGGACGGCAAGCCCTCCAGGATCCATACCGTGGTTATCGCCGCCCAGCATGAGCCGGATGTGGATTACGACACCCTCAAGGAGGCCATCATCGAACAGGTGGTCAACGAGATCATCCCCCGGGAAATGCTGGACGACAACACCCAGTATTTTATCAACACCACCGGCCGCTTCGTGGTAGGCGGCCCCTTAGGGGACTGCGGCCTCACCGGCCGCAAGATCATTATGGACACCTACGGCGGATTTGGGTATCACGGCGGCGGCGCCTTTTCCGGCAAGGATCCTTCCAAGGTGGACCGGAGCGCTTCTTATATGTGCCGCTACATTGCCAAGAATATCGTAGCGGCCGGCCTGGCCGAGAAATGCGAAATGCAGGTGGCCTATACCATTGGCCGGGCCCGTCCGGTCTCTGTCCTGGTGGGGGCCTACAGCACAGGCGTTCTTTCCAGCCAGGAATTGACCGAAATCGTCAATAAGCTCTTCGACCTCAGGCCTGCAGCCATTATTGAACGGCTGGACCTGCTTCGCCCTATTTACAGAAAAACTTGCAATTACGGCCACTTCGGAAGGGAACTCCCCGAGTTTACCTGGGAAAAGACCGACATGGTGGAAGACCTTAAACGGGCGGTGGGCTGAAACACGCGAACAAACGACCATAAGGAGAAAAAGGTTCATGGATTACGATATCAAGGATATTAATCTCGCGCCCACGGGCCGGCTGCGGATCGAGTGGGCCGAGATGAGCATGCCCGTGCTCAAGAGCATTCGAGACCGATTTTCAGAACAAAAACCGCTGGAAGGCCTTCGTCTTTCCGCCTGTTTGCATATTACCACCGAGACGGCGAGCCTCCTCAAGACCCTTAAGGCGGGAGGAGCCCGCGTGGTGGCCTGCGCCTCCAACCCCCTCTCCACCCAGGATGACGTGGCCGCAGCCCTGGTGGCCGATGAAGAGATCCCCGTTTTCGCCATCAAGGGCGAAGATCACGCCACCTATTACAGCCATATCCTTTCCGCCCTCAAACACGGACCCCATTTGACCATGGACGATGGGGCCGATCTGGTAAGTTCCCTCCATTTCATCGCCCTCGAAAAATGGGAGGATCTGGAGACCTCTGTCAGTGCCTGGGGCCGGAATCTCTCTGAAGAGGAGAGAAAGACCCTGGTCTCCCAGGTCAAGGGCGGGACCGAGGAGACCACCACCGGAGTCATCCGCCTCAGGAGTATGGAAACGGATGGGGTGCTCCAGTTCCCCATCATCTCCGTAAACGATGCCAACACCAAGCACCTCTTTGACAATCGTTACGGGACCGGTCAGAGCACGGTGGACGGCATCATCAGGGCCACCAACCGCCTTGTTGCGGGAAGCACCTTTGTGGTAAGCGGCTACGGCTGGTGTGGGCGGGGCGTGGCCGTACGGGCCAAGGGACACGGGGCCCATGTGATTGTCTGTGAAGTGGACCCCTTGAGGGCCTTGGAAGCGGTCATGGACGGGTTTCAGGTCATGCCCATTGCCCAGGCCGCACCCATGGGTCACTTCTTCTGTACCCTCACAGGGGATATCAATGTCATACGGGCCGAACACTTCCTGGCCATGAAGGACGGGGCCATGGTGAGTAACTCAGGGCACTTTGATGTAGAGCTGGATCTCCCGGGTCTTGCCGAGGCGGCCACGGCCACCCGGCCCATCAGGGAGTTCGTGGAGGAATTCGTCCTCAAAAACGGCCGCAGGATTTATGTGCTGGGGCAGGGCCGTTTGATCAACCTGGCCGCGGCGGAGGGGCACCCTTCCAGTGTCATGGATATGAGCTTTGCCAATCAGGCCCTGTCGGCCGAGTACATGGCCGGGGAGCACGGAAAACTGGAAAAAAGGGTCTATCCCGTGCCCCGAGACATCGACGAGGCCATCGCCCGGCTCAAGCTGCAATCCATGGGCGTGGAAATCGACGTGCTCACACCGGAGCAGGAAAAGTATCTCTCCTCCTGGGAGATAGGAACGTGACAGGCCCGGTCTTGAAATCCGGTCCTTCCCCGGCCCTCAGGACCGATAGTTCTCGATATTCATGACATAGGTCTCAAAATCCTTTTCCAGGAGAAATCGCGAGATCATCTCGCCCACTTTGTCTGCTGTATCCACCCGGTAGAATCCGCTCTCATCCGGACCCGCCATCTTCTTGGCATTCTCCACAATCGCCTGAAGGGCTGCGGTGGTCATGGCCACATTCGCCCGAACCACGATGGTATTTTCCGTGTCAGCCATTGGTTTCACCCCTTTTGGTTATAAAATACGAGCCCCCTCTCAGGAGGCGATATCTTCACAGGCTCCTCGCAGGAAAAAGACCGACGAATAGCGCCTATAAAGGGGGAGCGGTCTTTTCGCCCCCTTTTCTGTGCATAAGACGACTATATCAGGGTCCGTGAAAAGTCAACGGGCCGGAGAAGGCTTTTTCCTTGACTCGGCCGGCGGCATGCCCTATTTTTATGGCCAAACAATGAAAATCCTGTAAAACCATTTAGTTAGGCTCATCCACACCCGGGCGCCAGAAGCCTATGACCATCAAAAAAATCCTCATTTTCGCACCCATAGTGATCATCCTGGCCCTGCTTCAGTCCTACTTCTGGGTACCCACCTATGAGCAGCAGACCCGGGGCGATCCCCAGCGCCTCCGGGACTACATTACCGCATCCATAGGCGATGCGAGCATCTTAAACCCCATCCTGTCTGCGGACAGCGCCAGCAGCCAGATCGAGTCCATGGTCTTCGAGGGCCTCCTTGACCGGGACGAGGATCTGAACTTCCGGGGGCGCCTCGCCACATCCTGGGAGATCTTTGAGGAGGCCTACTTTTATATCAACCACCATGCCCATGTCCCCGGCCTGGGCAAGGCGGACGGCCGGGACATCGTAGACCGAATCAAACGGGCCAAGGCCAGGGCCACGACCTTTTCCCCTCCCCTCAAGACCTCCCTGGAACTGATTGAAAAAATCACCCTCCTGCCCCCCGGGGAGAGGGTGGTAACAAGGAAAGAAAAGGACCCGGAGACCCGGAAAGACTCGCAGATAAGACTCCGGGTCACGGCCCCGGCACGGGTGAAACTCATCCTCAAAAAGGTGGACCAGAACCTCTTTCAAAATCTCACCCGTCTCTTGGGGGATGAGTACTTCTCCTCCTTCCGGGCAGGGGCCTATGTGGGCGCTGAAACGCCTGCAAAGGAAGAAAAAATCACGGCCTATGCCAAAGACATCCTCCCCCCCACAGAACACAATCCTGTCCTGGTCTTTCATCTCAGGAAGGGTGTCCGGTTCCAGGACGGCCACGTCTTTGATGCCAATGATGTCAAGTTCACCTACGAAGCCATCATGGATCCCAAGAATCTCTCCCCCCGCATTGCCGACTACGAGCCGGTGAAGACGGTTGAGGTCATTGATCCCTACACGGTGCGCGTTGTCTATAAAAGGCTCTATTCCCCGGCCATCGGTACGTGGGGTATTGGGATCCTCCCTGAACACCTCCTTAACACGGCCTCGCGCAAAAAAGAGGCCCTGCGCCTGGGCAAGGACCCCAAGACCTTCTCCCTCCGCCAGAGTCGCTTCAACCGGCATCCCATCGGGTGCGGCCCCTTCTTGTTCCGCCAATGGAAATCGGATCAATATATCATCCTGGACCGTTTTGAAGATTACTGGGAGGGTCCGGCCAATTATAAACGCTTCATTGTCCGGATCATCCCCGACCTCCTGACCCAGGAGATGGAATTCTATGCCGGCACCCTTGACAACTACGCCGTACAGCCCCACCAGGTAAAACGGCTTAAAAAGGACCCCCGATTCCAGAGCTTTTCGGGCACCTCTTTCGGCTACACCTATATCGGATACAACATGAGGCGCAAGCCCTTTGACGATGTAAGGGTCCGCCGGGCCCTGAGCATGGCCATAGACGCGGACAAGATCATCAAGTATGTCCTCTACGGCCAGGGTGAGCGGATCACCGGTCCCTTTGTCAAACAGACCGATTACTACAACCACAACATCAAGCCGGTGCCCTATGACCCTCAAGGGGCCCTCAGACTCCTGAAGGAAGCGGGCTGGGAGCGTAATCAAGAGGGCTGGTTGGAGAAAGACGGGAAGCGCTTTGAATTCACCCTGATCACCAACAGCGGCAATGACCCGCGAAAGGCGGTCCTGGCCATTGCCCAGGACGCCTGGAAACAAATCGGCATTGATGTGCGCACCGATATCCTGGAGTGGTCCGTGTTCATCCAGGAGCGGGTGGACAAGGCCGACTTTGACGCCCTTATCCTGGGCTGGGTCATGGGCATTGAGCCGGACCTCTATCAAATATGGCACTCAAGCCAGACCCACCCCTATCAGCTCAACTTTGTAAGCTTCAAAAACAAGGAAGCGGACCGGCTCATCATCAAGATCAGGCAGGAATACGACCATGAAAAGCAGGTCCAGTATTGTCACAGGCTCCATGAAATCATCGCCCGGGAACAGCCATACACCTTCCTCTACGTGGCCAAGTGGACGGCTGTACTGGATAAACGGATCGTGATCAAGGAGGTGGAACCGGACGGGCAGGTCCGCTATGAAAAGATCACGCCCACCAAGACCGGGAACTACACCTTTCACTTCAATAAATGGATCAAGCTGCCGCAAATGCCCGAGTTTGCGGACGAAGGATAGTTGCCCAGTTATGGTATCATTCATAGGAAGGAGCATCATACAAAAGACAGTCACCCTTTTCTTCGTGTCCGTGGTTTCCTTTATGATCATCCACCTGGCCCCGGGAAAACCCAGCCAGGTGGATCCCCTGAACCCCAAATTCACCCCCGAAATGGTGGAGCGGTTCCGGCAGCAATTCCACCTGGACAAACCCCTTTATGAGCAGTACCTCCTTTTCTACAGGGATCTTTTCACCGGAAAGACCGTCTCCTGGAAGGACAACCAATCTGTACTCAAAAAGATATGGGAGCGATTCCTCAACAGCCTTCCCCTTTTCCTGGTGGGAACCCTGCTGACCTGGACCTTGTCCTTTCCAGTGGGGATCCGGGCGGCCATTCACAGGGGAGGGCTCTATGACCGGAGCACCACCTTCTTCTCTTATCTGTTGATCTCCATTCCAGGGTTCTTTTTCGCCTATATCCTGATCATCTTTGTGGTGACCCGGTTCCATGTTCCGGTCATCGGCATGGAGACCTTCGGTATCACCTCGGGCTCCCTGGCCCACCAGGTCATGGACCGGATCTGGCATCTGCTCATCCCTTCGGTCCTGGGGGCCACCGGCGGGATTGCCGTGCTTTCCAGGTATGTACGGAGTCAGATGCTCGAAGTGGAAGGGCAGGATTATGTGCGGACCGCCAGGGCCAAGGGCCTGCCACCGGATCAGGTCCACTACAAACACGCCCTCCGGAACGCCCTGCTCCCCTTTGTGACCATGTTCGGGCTGATTCTCCCAGGGCTTATCGGCGGCTCGGTGATCATTGAATCCATCTTTTCATGGCCCGGCATGGGCCGCATGGCCTACGAGGCCATCCTGGCCAGGGACTACCCGGTCATCCTCACGGTCAACTTTGTCTCGGCCGTTCTGGTCTTGGCCGGCACCTTTGTATCGGATCTCCTTTACATGGTGGTGGATCCCAGGATTCGACTGTAAGAAGATATGGTTGCCCAACCCCAGGAAAACAGGCAGACAGGGGAGGCCTTGCCCCCTAGAAAGACCCGGCTGGAGGATTTCTGGGAGATCTTCAGACAAAACAGGCTCGCCATTGCGGGGCTGGTCATTTTTGTGATCTTCCTGTTCACGGCCCTTGCCGGCCTCTTCCTCACGTCCGGCAAAGACCCGGTCTTCAATCCCTCCCTGGTCCGGCTCCAGGAAAAGCTCCGCCCTCCCCTTTCCACGCCTAAGCGGGATACCTTGGAACCCCATGAAATACCGACCCGGGGGATATACCTCTTCGGGACCGACAACCTGGGCCGGGATGTCTTCTCTCGAATGCTTCAGGGGGCCTGGGTCTCCCTGACCGTGGGATTTGTTGCTGTAGGCATCGCCGTGCTGGTAGGCATTGTAATGGGCGGCATGGCAGGCTACTTCGGTCAGAATGCAATCAATCTAGGCCACGTCCTCGTGCTGTGTCTTTTGGTTGGGGGCCCCGGCTTTATGGCAGGAGGGGCCCTTTATACGGGTGCCTTCCTCACGGCCCTGGGCCTTGCCTGCCTCCTCTACCGTTTCCTTTCCGGAAAGTGGCCCCTGTTACTCGGCCTGTGTGTCATGACAGTGGACACCCTGATTATGCGCCTGGTGGATATTATGCTCTGTTTTCCCAGCTTTTTTCTCATCCTCACGGTGGTGGCCCTTCTCCCGGCCAGCATGTACAACATCATGGTGGTGATCGGGCTCACCAGCTGGATGGGAACGGCCCGGTTTGTGCGGGCCGAATTCCTTTCTCTCAGGGAGCAGGATTTCGTCACCGCGGCCAGGGCCCTGGGGGTCCATAACCTGCGGATCATCTTCCGCCACATGTTGCCCAACGCCATCGCCCCGGTCCTGGTCTCGGCCACCATCGGCATTGCCACGGCCATCCTGACCGAGGCGGGACTCAGCTTCCTGGGCTTCGGGGTTCCACCCCCCCATGCCACCTGGGGGAATATTCTCTCGGACGGCAAGAATTTCATCTTTGACGCCCCGTGGCTCACCTTTATCCCGGGCTTTGCCATCCTTATTGTGGTCCTGTGCTTCAACCTCTTTGGCGAAGGCCTGAGAGACGCCCTCAACCCCAAGCTCCGTGAAAGGACGTAACCCCATGGCGCTCCTTTCCGTTCAAGATCTCAGGGTCTACTTTCGGGGCGGCCAGAAGCTGGCCCGGGCCGTGGACGGGGTCAGTTATGACGTGGACCGGGGTGAAAACGTCTGCCTGGTGGGTGAATCCGGCTGCGGCAAGACGGTCTCGGCCCTCACCATACTGGGTCTCATCCCCCACCCACCCGGGGAGATCAGAAGCGGGAGGGTCCTTTTTGAGGGCAAGGACCTTCTTGAGCTCGACGATGAGGCCATGCAGGGTATCCGGGGAAACCGTATTGCCATGGTCTTTCAGGAACCCCTCACTTCGCTCAATCCCGTGTTCACCATAGGAGACCAGATCGGGGAGGCCATTGAAATCCACGAGAAGATGGAATCCGAGCCATTGCGCGAGCGGTGCATCCAGCTCCTGAGGGATGTGGGCATCCCTTCTCCCGGAGACCGGCTCAAGGACTACCCCCACCAGTTAAGCGGGGGCCAACGCCAGCGGGTCATGATTGCCATGGCCCTGGCCTGTCGTCCGGATCTGGTGATTGCCGACGAGCCCACCACGGCCCTGGACGTCACCATTCAGGCCCAGATCCTCCAGCTCCTGCAAAATCTCCAGTCGGAGCGTTCCCTCTCCGTCCTCTACATCACCCATGACCTGGGGGTGGTGGCCAACGTGGCGGACCGGGTCTATGTCATGTACGCGGGAAGCATTGCGGAGCAGGGCAATACCCTTCAAATTTTCCGAGAGCCCCGCCACCCTTATACACAGGGTCTGCTGGCCTCTCTGCCCGCCCGGTCCAAGCGCGGGACCAGGCTTCACAGCATCCCGGGCACGGTGCCCAATCCGGCCTATAAACCTGAAGGCTGCCCCTTCCATCCCCGCTGCGGTTATGCCGTAACCAAGTGCAAGACCCGCTTTCCAGAGATGTGCGATTACGGAGAGGGGCACCTGGCCCGGTGCCCGGTCCTTTATGAGGGGGGGAATCATGGCAGACCGTGATCACATCACCCTCAAGGTGAAGGGGCTGAAAAAGTATTTCCCCGTACACAGGGGCTTTCTCCAAAGGGTTTCCGGCTGGGTCAAGGCGGTGGACGGGGTGGACTTTGAAGTGGAGTCAGGCAAAACCCTGGGCTGGTGGGGGAGAGCGGATGCGGGAAATCCACCGTGGCCAGGCTCATCCTCAGGCTCCAAGAGCCGGACCAGGGGGAAATCTTTTTTCAAGGCCGGGACATCAGCCGGCTCACCGAAAAGGACATGCAGCCTTTGCGCAAGGACATGCAAATCGTGTTTCAGGATCCCTTCGGATCCCTCAACCCCCGTATGACCGTGGGCCAGTCCATTGAAGAGGGGCTTCGGATCGTGAGACTGCCCCGGGACCGGCGCAAGGAGCGCGTGGAAAGCCTCCTTGAAAGGGTGGGGCTTTCCCCGGAGAGTGCGGACCGCTACCCCCACGAGTTCAGCGGGGGCCAGCGACAGCGGGTGGGTATCGCCCGGGCCCTGAGCGTGGAGCCCTCGCTCATCATCTGCGACG
>Ga0180432_10001444_pt1 | contig 37573 bp, 44 predicted proteins | sample SS_ome_10_FD_132414 | JGI IMG/M metagenome (GOLD analysis project Ga0180432, IMG submission 132414) | Hypersaline lake sediment archaeal communities from the Salton Sea, California, USA - SS_1_MS_2 metaG | ecosystem: Environmental > Aquatic > Non-marine Saline and Alkaline > Hypersaline >... | reverse complement strand
GGGGCCAAGCCCATCCACATCATGACCGAGGAGGAGCGCAAGCGGCTGCCCAAGCCCGACGATCACTACATCGACGTCGGGTTGCCGGCGGAGCGGGTGCGGGAGCTCGTGCGCAAGGGGGACACGGTCACCCGCGAGCGCACGCTGGCCCGCCTCGGCGATCTCATCACGTGCAAGAGCCTCGACAACAGGGCGGGCCTGTACGTGATGCTGCGTGCCCTTCGGGCCCTGTCCGGGCATGAGTGCGAGGTGGTGGCGGTGGCCACGACCCAGGAGGAGGTGGGGCTGCGCGGCGCGCGGGTGGCAGCGCAGCGCCTTCGCCCGGATGTGGGGCTCGCCATCGACATCACGCTCGCCAACGACGGACCGGGGTCCACGCCCCACCAGCAGGTCACGACCATCGGGGGCGGGGCGGCCATCAAGGCCTACGACTCCGGTGTGATCGTGCCGCGCGCGGTGATCGACCACCTCACGCGCATCGCGGATGAGCGGGACATCCCGCACCAGCTCGAGATCATGTCGCGGGGCGGCACCGACACGCGCGAGCTGCAGCTTGCCGGCGATGGCGCGCTCGCGGGTTGCGTGTCGATTCCCACCCGCTACGTGCACCAGGTGGTCGAGACGTGCCACCCCGGCGACCTCGCCGCGTCGGCGGAGCTGGTGGCGGCCTTCTGCGAGACCGCGCAGGAGCTTGTGCGCTGACGGCGGTGATACCGTCGAGGCCGTGACGCGCGTCCTGATCCTCGGCTCCACCGGCTCCATCGGGGTGCAAGCGCTTGATGTCATCGACGCCGCCCCCGACCTGCAGTGCGTGGGGCTCGCATGCGGGACGCGCGTCGACCAGATGGCCGCCCAGGCGGCGGCCCGGGACATCGTCCACACCAGCGCATCCGCCGGTGGGGGCAGCGTTCCCCATGGTCCCGACATGGGCGACCTCATCGATGCGGCCCAGCCCGACATCGTCCTGAATGCCCTCGTGGGGTCGGCCGGACTGGCGCCCACGCTGGCGGCGCTCGCGAGGGGCATCCCCGTGGCCCTCGCCAACAAGGAGTCGCTGGTTGCGGGGGGCGATCTCGTGGCGCGCGAGAGGGCGCGCACCGGGGCCGGCCTCGTGCCGGTGGACAGCGAGCATTCCGCCCTGTTCCAGTTGCTCGAGGGCGTGGACCGTGCCCGCGTGCGGCGCTGCATCCTCACCGCGTCGGGCGGGCCCTTCCGGGGGCGCTCGCGCGATGAGCTCGAGTCTGTGACGCCGGCCGATGCGCTGGCACACCCCACCTGGGACATGGGGGCGAAGATCACCATCGACTCCGCCACGCTCATGAACAAGGGACTCGAGGTCATCGAGGCGCACCACCTGTTCGACATGCCGTACGACCAGGTGGAGGTGGTGGTGCATCCGCAGTCCACCATCCATGCGATGGCGCGACTCGACGACGGCAGCATCCTGGCCCACATGGGCCCGCCCGACATGCGCGTCCCGATCGGCCACGCGCTGCGCTGGCCCGCGCCGCCACCGGAGCGACGCCCGATGGACCTTGCCGGCATGTCCCTGTCGTTCGAGCAGCCGGATGAGGACGCGTTCCCCTGCCTGCGCCTGGCGCGCGAGGCCGGAGCCGAGGGCGGCACGGCCCCGGCCATCCTGAACGCCGCGAACGAGGAGGCCGTGGGGGCATTTCTCGCGGCCCGCCTGGGCTTCATGGACATCCCGCGTGGCGTGGCGCACGCACTCGAGGTCGTGCCGTCCGGCCCCGCCGACACGCTCGAGGCCGTGATGGCCGCGGATGCAGCGGCCCGCGAGGCCGTCGCGGGACGGGTGGGGGCCGCATGAGCCTCGGGTGGAACATCCTGGCCTTCGTGCTCATCCTCATGGTGCTCGTGCTCGTGCACGAATGGGGACACCTCGTGGTGGCCAAGTGGTGCGGCATGCGGGTGGAGCGCTTCTCGATCTTCTTCGGTCGCCCGCTGGCGAAGTTCCGGCGGGGGGAGACCGAATACGGCATCGGGTGGTTGCCGCTGGGTGGCTACGTGAAGATCACCGGTATGACCCGCGACGAGGAGTTGCCTCCCGAGCTGGTGCCCCGCGCGTACTACTCGGCCGCCACCTGGAAGAAGGTGGCGACCATCTTCGCAGGGCCGTTCGTGAACCTCGTGGTGGCATTCCTGTGCTTCGCGGCCGTCGCGTGGATCGGCTCCCCCACCCTGCAGGCGACCAACGCGGTGGACGTGGTGAACCCCGGGAGCCCTGCCGCCGCGCTGGGCCTGGCCACGGGCGACCGGCTGCTGGCGGTCAACGGCATCAGCACCACCACCGACACCGGGCTCGCGCGCGCCCGGGCCGAGTTGCAGGCGAACCCCGGCAAGCCGGTGACCGTGCGATTCGACCGGGACGGGCAGGTGCGCACCGGCACGGCCACCCTGGCCAGCGCCGAGGGCGTGGACGGACAGCCCATCGGCCGGCTGGGCGTGCAGTTCGCGGTGCTCCAGGGCGAGCGGCAGTCCGCCGGCCCGCTGGGCGGCCTCGCGGATGCCGGGCAGTTCACGTGGCTGCTCATCGAGGAGAACGCCAAGGGCATCGGCCAGTTGTTCACCAGCTCCGAGGCGCGTGAGCAGGTGGGCTCGGTGGTGGCGATCGGCGCGGTCTACAACGAGGTGGCCGGCGACGGCCTGATCGCCATCCTGCGATTCGTGGGCATCATCAGCCTCGTCCTCGCGATCTTCAACCTGCTGCCGATCTTCCCGCTGGACGGCGGCCACATCCTGTTCGCGCTGCTTGAGAAGCTGAAGGGCTCGCCCATCAGCACCAAGGTGTACGAGCGCTCCGCCATGGTGGGGTGGGCGGTCATCCTGGTGGTGTTCGTGTTCGCGCTGCAGAACGACATCGGACGCCTGTCGGGCGAGGGATTCCAGATCAGATAGCGGCCCCCGGGGGGCCGCTACACTCCCGGCCCGTGGAGCGGCCCCGACGCATGAGCACGCAGTGCATGGTGGGCGACGTCCCGGTGGGCGGCGGCGCCCCGGTGGTGGTGCAGTCGATGACCAACACCGACACCAAGGACGCCGTGGCCACCGCCGCCCAGATCGCCGAACTGGCCCTCGCGGGGTCGGAGGTGGTGCGCATCACGGTGAACAACCGCGAGTCGGCCGCAGCGGTGCCCGAGGTCCTTGCCCGCCTGCGCGACGACCACGGCGTGGCGGCGCCCGTGGTCGGGGACTTCCACTACAACGGCCACACGCTCCTGCGTGAGTTCCCGGAGATGGCGGACGCCCTCGCCAAGTTCCGCATCAACCCCGGCAACGTGGGGCGCGGGCCGCGCCACGACCGGAACTTCGCCGAGATGATCGATGCGGCCATCGCGCACGGGAAGCCCGTGCGCATCGGCGTGAACGCCGGGTCGCTCGACCCCGAGTTGCTCGACGCGCTCATGGAGGAGAACGCGCGCCGGGTGACCCCGAAATCGGGTTCCGACGTGCTGCGCGAGGCCATGGTGCAGAGCGCGCTCGGCTCGGCGGAGGCCGCCGAGGAGCTTGGGCTTCCCCACGACCGCATCGTGGTGTCGTGCAAGGTGAGTCGCCTGCCCGACATGGTGGCGGTGTACCGCGACCTCGCCTCCCGCTGCGACTACCCGCTGCACCTGGGCCTGACCGAGGCGGGAATGGGCGCGAAGGGCATCATCGCCACCACCGCGGCGCTGTCGGTGCTGCTGGAGGAGGGCATCGGCGACACCATCCGCGCCAGCCTCACCCCGGAGCCGGGCGGTGATCGCACCATCGAGGTGCGCACGTGCCTGGACATCCTGCAGAGCCTTGGCCTGCGGTCGTTCCGGCCCGAGGTCACGGCGTGCCCCGGCTGCGGGCGCACCACCTCGAGCGTGTTCCAGGAACTGGCGCAGACCATCCAGGCGCACCTGGACCGGCGCATGGAGGTATGGCGCACGGAGCGCCCGGGCGTGGTGGACCTGCACGTGGCGGTCATGGGCTGCATCGTGAACGGCCCGGGCGAGAGCCGGGCGGCGGACATCGGCATCAGCCTTCCGGGGACCGGCGAGGAGCCGCGCGCCCCGGTGTACGTGGACGGCGAGAAGGTGGCGACCCTCGAGGGGCCCACCCTGGCGGAGGACTTCATCCGGATGGTCGAGGACTACGTGGAGCGGCGCTACGCGCCCGCGGGGAGCGCGGCATGAGCGAGGGCCACCCCTGGGCCATGCCGGCATCCCCCTACCGGGGATCCTGGAAGCTGGCCGGCCGCTTCTGGCCCACGGTGCGTGACGACCCGGCCGATGCCGAGGCCATCAGCCACAAGCTCTCGGTGCGCGCGGGCCTGGTGCGCCAGTTGGCGGCCGGGCTGTACACCGTCACGCCGATGGGGCTCCGGGTCATCCAGCGCGTCGAGGCGATCATCCGCGAGGAGATGAACCGCATCGGGGCCCAGGAGCTCCTGATGCCGGTGATGCACCCCGCCGAGATCTGGGAGGCCACCGGGCGATACGGCCTGGCGGAGCAGTTCCGGCTCGAGGATCGCGGTGGTCGCACGATGGTCCTGGGCATGACCCACGAGGAGATCATCACGTGGCATGCGGCCCGCGAGCTGCGCTCGTACCGCGACCTGCCCCAGAGCTGGTACCAGATCCAGACCAAGCTCCGGGACGAGCCCCGCCCCAAGAGCGGCATGCTCCGCGTGCGGGAGTTCACGATGAAGGACTCCTACTCGTTCGACGCGGATGAGGAGGGGCTGGAGCGGTCGTACGAGGCCCATTCCGCGGCCTACGCGCGCATCTTCGACCGCGCAGGGCTCACGTGGTACCGGGTGGAGAGCGACGTCGGGATGATGGGCGGGAGCGGCGCGCACGAGTACATGGCCCCGAGCAGCGCCGGCGAGGACGTCGTGGCGCGCACCGCCGACGGCGCGTATGCGGCCAACGTGGAGCTGGCGGTGTCGCAGGCGCACGACCCGCACTTCGGAACCGCGCCCGGCGCGCCCGAGCCATTCGACACCCCCGGCATCGGCAGCATCGAGGAGCTCGCGGAGTTCACCGGGCAGCACCCCGCCACCCTTGCGAAGAGCGTGGTCCTGGTGGGCGAGCAGGGACCCGTCCTGGCGATGGTGCGGGGCGAGCACCAGGTGCACGAGAAGAAGCTCGCGCACCTGATCGGGCCGCATCGCGCCGCGCACCCCGACGAGATCCGCGGCTGGTTCGGGGCCGATCCCGGTTCCTTGGGGCCGGTGGGCGTCGACCCGTCGGTGGTTCGGATCATCGCTGACTCCACGCTGGAGCGCGGCCACTACGTGACCGGCGCCAACCGGGATGGCGTCCACCTGCGGGGGGTGGTGCTCGGACGCGACTTCGTGGCCGAGACCGCCGACATCCGCACCGTGCTCGAGGGAGAGCAGGCCGTGGGAGGCGGGGGACCCATCGAGCTCGTGCCGGTCATCGAGATCGGCAACATCTTCAAGCTTGGGACGAAGTACTCCGAGCCCCTGGCTGCGCGCTACCTCGACGAGGGCGGTACCGAGCGCACCATCGTCATGGGCTCGTACGGCATCGGCCCCGCCCGCGTGGCCATGGCCGCCATCGAGCAGGGCCACGATGACGACGGCATCATCTGGCCGCCCGGAATCGCCCCATTCGACGTGCACATCGTGCTCATCGGCGACCCCGGGAGCCCGCAGGCCGACTACGCGGGCGCACTGTGGGCCGAGTTGTCGGATCTGGGCATGGAGGTACTGCTCGACGACCGCCCGGGGCTGCGCCCGGGCGAGAAGTTCGTGGAGGCCGACCTGCTGGGGTGCCCGGTGCGCGTGACTGTGGGGAAGAGGACGCTTCCGGACGGCCCGCTGGAGGTGCGGGTGCGTGCAACCCGCGCCACGGCCGAGCTGCCGCTGGGCGGCGCTGCCGAGGCAATACGGGCGCTGTGGCGCGACGTCGCGGGCACCTGAGGGCGGGTATCCCCGTGATAGTCTCCCGCGCGCTTCGGGGCGTGGCGCAGTCTGGTAGCGCACCCGGCTGGGGGCCGGGCGGTCGGAGGTTCAAATCCTCTCGCCCCGATTTTCCGGAGCAACCGTGAGCGTCGGCTGGAAGCGGCGCCTTCGCTGGCTGCCCAATGCACTGACCATCGCGCGGCTGCTGGCGCTGCCTGTCCTGCTCGCCTGGTGCTGGATGGCCGACGGCCCCAGCTTCCCCTTGGGCATATTCTTCGGCGCCATCGCGCTCACCGACTTGCTCGACGGGCGCCTGGCGGCCCTGCTGGACGCCCGGACCCCGCTGGGGCGCATCCTCGACCCGCTCGCGGATCGCCTGCTGATGATCTGCGGCCTGATTGGCCTGCTCATCCTGTCGCGCTTCCCGTGGCCCGCAACCACCGTTGTGCTGCTGCGCGATGTCGCGGCCATCGGCGGCTTCTGGTGGCTCGCGCGCAGGGGCATCCTCATGGAGATCGACTTCGCGGGGAAGGTGTCGTCCGGGTTCAACATGGGCTGCGTGGCGGTGGGGCTCGCCATCTCGGCCACCTGGGTGGACACCGTCTTCTGGTGCGCGGTGGGGCTGTCGGTGCTCACGTTCATGAACTACGTGGCCATTGCGGTCGGCCGCGTGCGCGCCCAGCGGACCGGGGAGCTTCCCTCAACCCCCGCTTGAGGGTTCGCCGGGGCAGGACTACAGTGGGCCGCCCGCGAACGGAGGGCTCATGCAGGAACGCGCGACAACCGGGAGGATCACGTGGTGACCTGTCCCGCCTGCGGGGCCGATCGCCCCGATGGCGACCGCTTCTGCGGGGCGTGCGGTGCCGCGATGCCCGACGCCTCGCGCGCCACGCAGGCCACCGGTCCCATCGACACGCCGGGCGACGCCGGCACCACGCCCCCCGGCGGCCTCGTCCCACGCCTGGGTCCCGCGCTGGCCGTGCGGCTTCCCGGCGGGCGAACGGGGGAGTTCTTCCCGCTCACCCAGCGCGTCACATCGATTGGCCGCTCACCGGAGTGCGAGATATTCCTCGATGACATCACGGTGTCCCGGGCGCACGCGGAGGTGCGGGACGAGGTGGGCGGATGGGTGCTCGTGGACCAGGGGAGCACCAACGGCACGTACGTGAACCGACGGCTCATCGACTCCGCGGAGATGCTCGCGGATGGCGATGAGGTGCAGGTGGGCAAGTTCCGGCTGGTCTTCATCGCGTGAGCGAGGCGGGCCTGCAGACCGAGCTGCTGGGCCCGGACGATGCCGATCACGGCAAGGGGCTCACGATCGGCGCGGTGTGCGATGCCCTGCGGCCGGAATTCCCCGATCTCTCCATATCGAAGCTGCGCTACCTGGAGGACCGGGAGCTGGTCACGCCGCGTCGCACCAGCGGGGGATACCGGGTGTACGGGCCGCGGGACGTCGAGCGCCTCCGCACGATCCTCCGCCTGCAGCGCGATGAGTTCCTGCCGCTCAAGGTCATCCGCGAGGAACTCGATTCCATGCGCACCGGCTCCGTGGCCGCGGCCAAGGAGTCGCGGCGTATCAAGCGCGAGAACCTCACCTCGGCCGCGCGCGGCCGGCGCCACCCCATCGCGGAGGTCCTCTCGGCCAGCGGGGCCGACCGCGAGCTGGTGCGCAGTCTCGACCAGTTCGGCCTGATCAACGGCACGGATGACCTGGACGACAACGACCTCGAGGTCGTGAAGGCCGCGGTGGAGCTTCGCGCCTACGGGCTGGAGCCCCGCCACCTGCGCACGCTCAGGGTGGCTGCGGAGCGGGAGGCCGGCCTGCTGGAGCAGGTACTGTCTACGGGGCTGAGGTCGGCCAACCCGGAACGCCGCGACGAGGCCGTCGACTCGCTCGAGGCCCTCGCCGCCCTCGCCTCGCACGTGCGGCACCTGATGCTCGTGCAGGAGCTCCGGCGGGTGGTCGCGACAATCCCCGGAGCGGCCACGGAGGCCCTGTGAGCTACGACATCGACGCCGCGGTCCGCCGCATCCCGCACCACCCGAAGCCCGGCATCCTCTTCTACGACCTGATGCCGTTGTTCGAGGATCCCGACGGGCTGGCGGCGTGCGTGGATGGCATCGCCGACTGGGCACGGCCCCGGCGGATCGACGTGGTGCTCGGGGCCGAGGCCCGGGGATTCATCCTGGGGGGCGCGATCGCGCGTGAGCTCGGGGTGGGGATCGCCTGCGCCCGCAAGCCCGGCAAGCTCCCCTACGAGGTGGTCCGGCGCGAGTACGACCTGGAGTACGGCACCGACGTGCTCGAGCTGCACCGCGACGCCATCCGGCCGGGGCAGCGGGTGCTGGTGCACGACGACCTGCTGGCGACGGGAGGCACGGCCGCGGCCAAGTGCCAGCTCGTCGAGGAGCTCGGCGGCGTGGTCGCCGGCGTGGCGTTCGTGGTGGAGCTGACCTTCCTGCCCGGGCGCGAGAGGCTTGCCGGGCGCGACGTGCTGTCGCTCGTCTCCTACGACTCGGAGGCAGTGGGGGAGTAGGTCCGCTCGAGGTGCGCGATGAAGGGCCCGGCATCAAGCGGAGCGCCGGTGGCCCGGCGCATCAGTTCCGGGGTCTCCATGAGCCGTCCGTGGCGGTGCACGCGCTCGCGGAGGAACGCCAGCAGGGGCGCCGGTCCGTCGTCGCGCAGCACCTCAGCGATGGGGCCCACCTCGCGCTCCGCGGCATCCGCCAGTTGCGCCGCGTACAGGTTGCCCAGCGAGTAGGTGGGGAAGTACCCGATGATCCCCGCCGACCAGTGGACGTCCTGCATCGCGCCCTCGGCCGGCGTGGCCGGCCGGATGCCGAGAAGGTCCTCCATTCCGTCCGCAAAGGCGTCCGGCAGGTCGGCAGGGGCCAGGTCGCCGCTGGTCATCGCCCGCTCGAGCCGGGTGCGCAGGACGATGTGCAGGTCGTAGGTGACCTCATCGCTCTCCACCCGGATGGGCTGGCGCTCCACGCGGTTGAGCGCCCGCACGTAGTCGGGGGCGGCGAGCCCGTCGGCCACTCCCGGGAAGGTGCTCCGGAGCGCGGGCTGCAGGCGCTCCCAGAATGCGGGCGTGCGTCCCACGTGGTTCTCCCAGAAGCGGGACTGGCTCTCGTGGGCGCCGAGCGACGGCGCATCGCCGGCGGGGGTGCGCCGGTGCCCCATGGGGATGCCCTGGTCGTACAGCGCGTGGCCTCCCTCGTGCAGGAGCGCCATGATCGAGGAAAGCGGGTCCGCAGTGTCGACACGGGTCGAGAGGCGCGTGTCGCCCGCCCCGAGGCTCATCGTGACCGGGTGGGCGGTGCGTCCCACGAGACCGCGGTGCGCGTCGAATCCGATGTCCTCCGCGATGTCGGTGGCCAGCGACATCTGCGCGGCGTCGGGCCACGGGCCGGTGGGCAGGGCGGGTCCGCCCCGGCCGGAGAGGGCATCCACGAGGGGGGCCACGCGGGCCGCCAGGTCGTCGAGCACCGGGGCCAGCATGGCGTAGGTGGTGCCCGGCTCGTAGAGGTCGAGGAGCGCGTCGTACGGGTCGCCCCCATCGGCCAATGCGTCTGCCTGCTGGCGGGTGAGTGCCACGAGCGGCGTGATGGCGTCCACCCACGCATCCACATCCCCCGCGGGCCGCGCGGCCGACCACACGGCGACCCCGTGTGACGACGCCTCTGCCAGCGCGCGCACGAGGTCCTCGGGCACGCGCGTCGCCCGCTCGCGCTCGCGCACGGCCATGCGGGCGGCCGCCACGCGCCACGGGTCGTCGTCATCCGCCAGGGCGGCGAGCGCCTCATCCACGGACGGATCCAGCAGATGGCGGTGGCGCAGCGCGGCGAGGGTCGCCATCTGCGCGCCCCGGGCGTCGGCGGCGCCTGGGGGCATGATGGTCTCGCGGTCCCACTCGAGCACCGCGCCGGCGCCGTCGAGGTCGGCCAGCGTGCCCATCCACTGCGATGCGATCTGCCATGCACGTTGCGGTTCCACGTGGGCACCGTAGCCGGGCGGCGTATCCTCGGCGGCGTGAACGCGCGCCCGTCACTGATCGTCCGCTGGGAAGAGCTGCATGTCGGCGTGCAGATCGCCGTGGCGTTCGTCGTGACCACGCTGCTGCTGTGGCTGGCGCACGTGGCCCTGCTCAACCAGCCGACGGGCAGGGGGTTCATGTACGGGCTGTTCTGGTCGGTGCCGCTCACCTTCATCGTGGTGGCGGGCACTCGCAGCGAGCGCGCCAAGAGGCTGCGCGCCGAAGGGCGCGAGCCATGATCACGGGGGGGACGCATGACACCGGATGACGCAGTGCGCAGGGGGCTGTGCACCCAGATGGGGCGCGAATTCTCCGCGCACTTCCAGTACCTGGCGATGTCGGCATGGCTCGAGGACCAGGGCCTGCCCGAGATGGCGGGCTTCTTCGCCCGGCAGGCCGCCGAGGAGCATGGCCACGCCATGAAGTTCTTCCGGTACGTCATCGATACCGGCGGACCGGTGGAGATCCCCGCGATGGACGCGCCCGTGGCCGCGTTCGCGTCCGTGGAGGCCCAGGTGGAGGCCGCGCTCGCGCAGGAGCAGCAGGTAACCCGCTGGATCGACGAGCTGGTGCACCTGGCCCGCGAGCACCAGGACGTGGCCACCGAGGCTTTCCTGCAGTGGTTCGTGACCGAGCAGGTGGAGGAGGTCGCCACCATGAACGAACTGCTCCAGGTGGTGCGGCATGCCGGGGGCAGCCTGCTGCTGGTGGAGGACTACGTGGTCCGCCGGCAGCCCGGCGGCGGACCGGCGGCCTAGCGGATCGGGGGGCGCGGCAGGTCCGGCACCAGCCGGCCCACGACGTGCCGGTTGCCCGCCACCCACGGGTAGGCGCGGTGGGCGCCAAGAGCGATGAGCACGCGCCCGCCGCGAAGCCGCGTGAGGATCAGCCGGAAGGCGTCGGTGGCCGAGATCACCCCGCGCGCGTCGGCGGCATGGACCGATGAGTGCCGCCGCCCCGCGGGGATGACCGAGAGGATGCGCTCGGCACGCGGGTCGTCGAAGGGCAGCAGCACGACGCCCGGGGGCCGCGCGGTCCGCCGGGCGACGTGCGCGAACGCACGGCAGAACCTGCAGTCGCCGTCGTACAGGATGACCAGCGGCTGCGGACAGGTGGTCAGGCCGTCATGCTCCTGAAGAGCGGTGTCACGTCGGCGTCCATGGCGTCATGGTAGGACGAACGGCGGGCACTGCCGTCGTCCGATGATCCGCGGGACACGCTCACGCCCGCGGGGGCGATGAGGATGATCCCCTGGGCGACGTCCGTGACCGAGCCGTCGATTCCCGCCGACAGGCCGGCGCAGAAGTCGCGCAGGCGCTCGTCGAGCGCGCGGTCGACCGCGCGCATGTCGAGGAACACCGAGGAGCCGGCCTTGACGCGGTCTCCGATCTCCTGGGCGTCGTTGAACGTGAGCGGGCTGATCATGTGCACCCGCACGGGGGCGGGAAGGGCGTGGACGGGCATGGTCCCTCCGGGTCGTGGCTTCGCCCGTCCTCTTCGCCGCCGGGGGCCCCGTTCCTACCCCGTGGGCGGGTGCACGAGCATCACCGTGCAGGGCGCGTTGTACGCCAGGTGCTGGGCGAAGCTGCCGAGCAGCATGTGCTCCACGCGACCGCGGTGGCGCACCGCCACCAGCAGGTCCACGCCCCCGTCGCGGGCCCATTCCGAGACGACCGTGGCGGGGTGGCCCTCCAGCAGCACGCCCTCGGAGCCGGGGCAGAGCGCCACCATCTGCTCCATCCAGGCGCGCGCGCTGCGGTCATCGTCGTTCATGGCGTCGCTCGGGATGCCGCTATAGGCCTCGATGCCCGGCTCCATCACGTGCACGAGGGTCAGGCGCCCGTCGCCCAGTGCGCGCGCGCGCATGGCCGCGGCGAGTGCAGCGTCGCCCGCGGGCGATCCGTCGAGGCAGCAGGCGATGTGGCGGTATGCGTCGGCCATCGGCCTGAGGCTAGGCCATCGCGGCGTCGTCCGCCACGGGTGGCACCGAGCGGGCCACCGCAAGGGCATCGGCCGGGGGATCGGCGGTGCCCCGCACCTGCAGGCCGAATGCCCGGTCGCCCTGCTCCCAGACGAGGAATGCCATTCCACGCGATCGGAGCACCCCGCGAGCGTGCCCGACCATGACCTCCTGTCCGCGGGCATCGGGCTGCTCCGGAACGGCGAGCGGACCCGGTCCCTGGCGCAGCAGCACGCGGGCATCGCCATGGGCGGGTGCCCACGCGATTGCGATGGAGGGAGGCGCGAACGGGTAGGCGGCCTCGGGCTCCACCCGCACGGTGGTCATGGCGAAGCCCGGGGGCAGCCACCGGGGGAGCAGGGCCGCATAGCCGGCCTCCATCTCCGCCACGGAGAGGCCCGGCACGGTGTCTCCCGCGCCGAACCCCGCGGCCATGCCGTGCGACGCACCAAGGCGGCCCTCGATGCGCCCCGCCACCAGCGCCATCTCGTGCACGCCCGTGCGCATGAGGCGCCCCACCGACTCCCCGTCGGGCGCGATCGCGTCGAGTGCGATCAGCTCCGGGCCCCGCGGGAGGCGGTCGGCCAGGATGCCCCCGGCGTGGACGGCCAGGTCCACCGCGTCGGGCGCGGCCACCGTGGCGCGCACGGCCACGACTCCCGCGGCCACCCGGCCGAGCACCAGCCGGTCCGACACGCCATCGGCGACGACATCGCACGAGGTGGCCGTGATCGGGCGTGCGGCGCTCGGCACGCCGGGGGGGCAGCCGAGGCGCGCCGCCACGGTTCCGTCGGGCCTCACCCAGGCAGCGCGGATGCGCATGGGGTCACCGATGCGCGAGACCGCCACGACGGCATCGGAATCGTCAGGCGCGGGCAGCACCACATCCACCTGGTGCCCCAGGATGGCGATGAGGTCAGGGGCGTTCCCGTCAGCGTCGGGCATGCGCACACGCTAGACCGGGTGCGCGGCTACAGTGCGGTCATGGCCGGATTCCCGTCGCGGTTGGTGCTCGAGGCGCCCGACATCATCCTCATGCAGCGGCCGGAGTCACCGGCGCTCGTGCATGGGCGAATCGACCCCGGGGCGTTCCCCGGGCTCGAGGCCCTCTGGGCCGACGAGGACGGTCCGACGGGATCGGCCAGGATCGAGCGCCGGGACGGCGAGCTCCTGTGCGTGGCGTCGCTCACCTCCCCCGTGGAGACGGAGGTCGAGGTCGTCCTGGGCCTGCCTGACGACCTCGCCGCGGGCCTCGAGCGCCGTCCCACCGCGCTGGTGATGATCTACCCGGACGACGACGCCCGCGCCGCCGGGCTGTCGGACTTCCGCACCGGGGGCGTTCGCGGTGATTGGGTGCGACTGGGCATCGTGCTGCCGTTCGCCCCCACCGACGCCCTGCGCGCGGGCTAGAGGTACAGCAGCGGGTCCAGTGCCTGTCCGCCCACGCGGATCTCGAAGTGCAGGTGGGGCCCGGTGGACCGTCCGGTGTTGCCGATGCGCCCGATCACCTGGCCGATGGCCACGGGCATGCCCGGCGCCACGGCGAAGGCGCTCAGGTGGGCGTAGCGCGTCTCCTCGCCCGGTGCGTGCTCGACGACGATCAGGTTGCCGTACGCGCCCGATGCCCGGGCCACGGTGACCACCCCGGCGCGGGCCGCGCGCACGGGGCGTCCGGTGGGCGCCGCGATGTCGAGGCCCTCGTGCATGCGACCCCAGCGGGGTCCGAACGGGGAGCTCACCACGCCGTTGGCGGGCCACACGTAGCCCGCGGCGGAGGGGGCGGTGTCGTTGGGCTCGGGCACCGGGAAGTCGTCAAAGCCCCCGGTGCGCCCGCCGGACGCCACGGTGCGCACTTTGACCCCGAGGCGGCGCAGGACGCGGGCATCAGCGATGCCCGTGGCACGAACCTTCATGCGGCGCTGCAGGATGCGCACGCCCGCCCTCGTGCGCTTGCCGTATACGCCATCCACGGGCACGCGGATCTTGCGCTTGCGGAGCGCCCGCTGCAGGCTCTTCACGGCAGCGCCGCGTGACCCCAGCCGAAGGCGCTGCGGCGCGGTGACGGCGGGCGTTGCCGGGGCCGCCGGGGTCGTGGCGACCGGGGCAGGTGCCTGGGGCACCGGCGCGGGCGGTTGCGGGGCGGGGGAGGGAGCCGTGCCGCCGTCCGGAAGGGGCGGCGCGGGGGCCTGCTGGCCCAGGGCGGGTCCCATGGGCAGGAGCGCGACGGCGACGATGCCGGCGATGAGTGCGGGCAGCATTCGGGGCATGCGGCGAGCGACCCTAGCGGAGCATGCGGGTGATCTGGTCACGCCGGGGTGTTGGCGGCACGTGGGCGGGCTCCTTGCCGTCTTGCGCCATCGGGCCCCCGCGAAACGCGGATTTCCCCGCGGTGGGGCACAATCGGGGCATGAGCGAGCCCCGTGTGATGGTGGATGGCGTACTGGTGCCTGAGGGACAGGCGCTCCTGATCCCGCTGGACGATGCCGTGGTGCGGGGGGATGGCGTGTTCGAGGGCCTGCGGCTGTACGGGCACCGCGCGCGCACCCTCGAGGCGCACCTCGACCGCATGGAGCGGTCCGCCGACATGGTGCGGCTGCCGTTCGACCGCGACGTCATCCGCGCCGAGATCCAGATGATGTCGGCCCGGACATCGGTACCCGAGTGCGGACTGCGGGTCATGCTCACCCGTGGCGGGCACCGGATCCTCCGCGAGGAGGCGCTGTTCCCGGAGGCACCCACGGGCTGGTCGGTGCTACCGGTCGCGCACCGCATCACGCCGCTGCTCGTGGCGTCGAAGACGCTCAGCTATGCCGCCAACATGCAGGCCGCGCGCCTGGCCGCAGAGGCCGGGGCCGACACCGCCCTGCTGGTGGATGCCGACGACGACGGCGTGCTGGAGTGCCCGGTGGCCAGCTTCGTGTGGCTCGAGGGCGATGACCTGGTGGCCCCGCCCCTCGAGACGGGCATCCTCGACTCCATCACCCGCCGGCTCATCGCGGAGGTCGCGCCGCTTCACGTCCGCGCGCGCACCGTGGACGACCTGGGCGGGGCCGACGGGGCGCTCGTGATCTCGACGGTGCTCGAGAGCCGCATCGTGCGCGAGGTGCAGGGGGTGGCCACGTACGACGTCGGGGGGCGGCGCGTGAACGAGATCGCCCGCGCCCTGCGCGAGCTGTGCGTGGCGGGCGACCCCGACGGGGGCAGGGCCGTCCCCGCCTGACCGTTGGCGCGCGGGCGTCCGCCGCGCGTGCAATGATCCACCCATGTCCTGGTGGGTGATCCTGATCATCGTCGTCGCGGTCGTGCTGCTGATCGTGTGGCTCGTCGCGCTGTACAACCGCCTCGTGCGCCTTCGGGTGGAGGTGCAGCAGGGGTGGGCGAACATCGACGTGCAGCTGCGGCGACGGTACGACCTGATCCCCAACCTGGTCGAGACCGTCAAGGGGTACGCCGAGCACGAGCGCGGCGTGTTCCAGCGCGTCACCGAGGCCCGCACGGCCGCGATGGACGCCAAGGGCCCCGCCGAGGCGGGGCAGGCCAACTCGTTCCTGGCGCAGGCGCTCGGCGGGCTCTTCGCGGTGGCCGAGAACTACCCCGACCTGAAGGCCTCGGCGAACTTCCTGCAGCTGCAGACCGAGCTCGCGAACGTCGAGGAGATGCTGGCCGCCGCCCGCAGGTACTACAACGCGACGGTCGCGCAGTACAACGCCACGCAGCACACGGTGCCCTCGAACGCAGTGGCGAAGTTCGGGGACTTCTCGGAGGCGGAGTTCTTCGAGGAGGAGGACGAGGCCGTCCGGTCGGCCCCGCAGGTGTCCTTCCAGCAGTAGGTGACGCTCCAGCAGCAGATCCGGTCGAACCGCTGGAGGACGCTGCTGCTGTTCCTCCTGTTCGCCATCCTGATCGCCGCCATCCTGGCGGCGGTGTCCCTGGTGGCCGACGTGTCGTTGCTCATCGTGGTGGGCATCGGCCTCATCATCTACGGGGTCATCATGTGGTTCGCCTCGGGCTCCGTGGTCGCGTCGCTGGCGGGGGCGCACCCGATCACCCGCGCGGACCATCCGGAGCTGTGGCAGGCCGTGGACTCCGCGGCGGTGGGGGCAGGACTGCCGCGCACCCCGGACGTGTACATCATCGATGACCCCGCCCCCAACGCGTTCGCGGCGGGACGCGATCCCAAGCACGCCTACGTGGCCGCCACCACCGGCCTGCTGGACATCATGGGCCCGCGCGAACTCCGCGCCGTGATGGCGCACGAGATCGCGCACGTGCGCAATCGCGACGTGCGCCTGATGTCGCTCGCCGCGGTGCTGGCCGGCGTGCTGCTGATCCTCTCGGACATCCTGCTGCGGGTGCTGGTGTTCGGAGGCGGGCGCAACAACAACAATCCCTTCGCGCTGGTGGGCGTGCTGGTGGCCCTGGTGCTCGCGCCCATCGGCGCGGCGATGATCCAGATGGCGCTGTCGCGCAGGCGCGAGTACCTGGCCGATGCATCGGCCGCCGAGATCACGGGGGATCCCGAGGGCATGGCCCGGGCCCTTGCCGTGCTCGAGGCCGACACCCGGCAGGTGAGCCACGTAGGGCGCGCTACTGCGCATCTCTACATCGAATCGCCCCTCATGAAGGGCCAGGGCCTGTTCGGCAGCCTTGGCGGCCTGTTCCAGACGCACCCGCCGCTCGAGGACCGCATCGCGGCCCTCGAGCAGTCCGGTGGCTTCACCCTGGACCGCTCGTTCCTGGCTGCGGTGCCGGTGCAGTAGGGGCGTGCAGGCCCGCGGGGTGGTGCGCTCCGGATGTGCATAACAATGATTTCCGCGCGATAGGGGGCGGATCCCGCTTCACATGGGGGTCCTCACCGGGCAGTGTTCATCCATGGCCACCGGGGACGGCTTCCACACCGCGCGCGACCGGGCCCGTCCCGAGCTCCTGTGGTTCATGCGCAATGAGCAGGTGCTGGACCGGTGGCCGGTGCTCGCGGAGCCGTGGGCCCGGCGCATCGAGGATCGCCGCCAGGCCGAGGTGAACCCGCCCGATCGCGACATCACCTACCTGCACGGCGCCGGCCGCTAGGCCATCATCGGCCCCGGCGCCGGGCATCGTCGAACCTGCGCCGGTCGCGCTTGGTGGGACGTGCCCCGAGGTCGGCGCCTGGTGGCGGCGGCGCCATGCGGCGCATCATGCGGTCGTGTTCGCGGGCGGCGGCGCTCTCAGGGGTCTCCTCATAGAGCTGCCGGGCCTGAGAGGCGGGTCCGCGCCGATCGGACAGTCCCCGGACGACGATCACCATGGGGCTGCTCCCCGGTCGCGTGATCTCGATGGCGTCGTCCAGGCGCACGTCGCGTGCCGGCTTCGCGCGCTGGCCATTCACGTGCACCCGGCCCCCCTGCACGGCCTCGGTGGCCAGCCCGCGGGTCTTGTACATGCGGGCCGCCCACAGCCACTTGTCGAGCCTCACGCGCGTCGCGTCGCCTGCCATGCACTCCATTGTCCCATCCCGGCGCGCGCCCTTCGCCTCTGACACAATCGGCGCATGGTGATGAGCGCGCTGTCCTGCCTGTGGGACGATCCGGACAACTGCCCGCAGGTCCGCGTGGACGGCGTGACCGGGCGACGATACTGCCGCCTGTGCGGCCCCGAGCCCGCCGATGTGGCGGAGGCACGCCTTCGCGCCGAGGCGGAGGCCGCGGCCGACTCCGCCGGCGACGCCGCGTAGCGCACCTCCGTGCCGATCGGCGGGAGTTCGGCGAACCGAAATGCGCTGGGAGCGGCAATTTCCTTGATCACGAAACCTTGACAAGACTTGGACAGATCGGTTGGATGACATCAACAGCAAATCACGCGAACTGATCGAGGCCAGCGACATGTACCGCTACTCACGCGCCATCTATCGAGACCTTCACCCCCACCTCCTGCGGAATCAGCTTCGCCCCGAGCTCGGCCAGCGGCTCCTCCTGTCCGCGTGCGAGCGCACCATCGAGCGCCTGGCGCGCGACCACCGCCGGTTCGCCCGCCCCGCCGCGTCACTCTTCGCCGATGTCCGCGCCCTCTTCCCCGTCTCGCGCCAGCTGTTCGTGTACGACGTGATCGAGGCGCACATGAACGCCGCCATCGAGTTCCTCGACGCCGAGATCGCCGAGCGCGGCTCGGCCGACCTCCTGCGCTGCCGCGCCACCAATCGCAAGGGCAAGGCCTGCCAGCGGGTTCCGGTGACCGGTTCCGACTACTGCCCGTCGCATCGCTACATGGAGAAGCTGCAGAAGAGCCGTGCCGACGACATGCTCGCCGCGTAGCGGTCGGGAACACGAGGTGAGGCAGTCGTGACGGGGCGCGAGCGCGCCCCGTCGCAGTTCCCGGCGGAAACGGACGCTGCCGGGCGGTTCGTGCGCCAGGCATCGGCGTTCCGGGACCGGGTGGCAGCCGACGGTCCGTATGCGCCGGAGCCCGGGCGCTACCACCTGTACGTGTCGCTGGCATGTCCGTGGGCGCACCGCGTGGTGATCGCCCGGGCCCTCAAGGGCCTCGCGGACGTGGTGGGCATGACCGTGGTGGACCCCATCCGCGATGACCGGGGGTGGGCGTTTCGCGAGGGCCCCGGGTGCTCCCCCGACCCGCTGAACGGCTTCGCGTTCCTGGCGGAGGCATATGCGGCCAGCAACCCCCGGTGGAGCGGACGCGTGACGGTGCCGGTGCTGTGGGACCGCGTGTCCGGCCGGATCGTCAACAACGAGTCCGAGGACATCCTGCGCATGCTGGACTCGGGTTTCGGAAACCTGGCTCGGGCTGAGCCCCGACTCCGGCCCCCGGACCTCGCGGCAGCGATCGACGAGGTGAACGCCTTCGTCTACCCGCTTCTCAACAACGGCGTCTACCGCGCGGGATTCGCCAGCACGCAGGCCGCCTACGACGAGGCGGTATCCGACGTGGGCCGGGGGTTCGCGCAGGCCGAGGACATCCTCCGGGGCTCGCGCTGGCTCGCCGGCAACCGGTTCACCGAGGCGGACATCCGCCTGTTCACCACCCTCGTGCGCTTCGACCCCGTCTACCACACGCACTTCCGCTGCAACGCTCGCCTCGTGGCCCAGAGCGATCCGCTGCTGGGGTTCGTGCGGGATGTGGCACAGGTACCGGGCGTGATGCCGACCATCGACATGGATCAGATCAAGCGCCATTACTACCTGACCCACGACCGCCTGAACCCGACCGGGATCGTGCCGGTGTCGAACGGGCCCGACCTCACGGCCCCGCACGGCCGGGGACACCTTGGCCCCCCGGCGGTGCCGGCCTAGCGCAGGGGGCGCGCCGCGAGGGCGGACAGGATTCGCTCGGCGCGGGCGCTCTGGTCGTCCCACCACTCCGCGCGCTCGTCGGGGTGATCGCCGGTGTGCTGCGCGGCCTCCTCGATCACCCTGCGCGCCGCCTCGCGCACGGCGCCCTCCACCTCGGGGGATGGCCACGTGACGCCGGGCTCGCCCGGGGCACCGAGGCCCTCTACGGCATCCCCCAGGCAGGCGATGCCCATGGCGTCCTCGATGGCGGAGGTGCGCGCGAGCTTGCCCGCGGCGCACCACAGCGCCAGCGCCACGGTGGCGCGGGCGTCCTCGAGCAGCGTGGGGTCGAGGTCGAGCATGGAGTCCGGATCCGTCATGAAGCGGCAATGTAAGGCCCCGACGGGCGATTTCGGGGGAGATCGGTAGGGTGATCGCGTGCCCGTGCAAGGAAGCGCTGACAGCGCAATCACCGCCGAAGGGCTTCGGAAGGCATTTGGCGCCACCCAGGCACTCGACGGCGTGGACCTGGTCGTGCCCCGCGGGGTCGTCTACGGGCTGCTGGGCCCCAATGGCGCGGGCAAGAGCACGGTGGTGCGCATCCTCACCACCCTCCTCCGCCCGGACACCGGCGAGGCCCGGGTTGACGGCATCGACGTATTGCGCGACCCGGCCTCCGTGCGGCGCCACATCGGCCTGGCCGGCCAGTACGCGGCGGTGGACGAGTACCTGACCGGCCGGGAGAACCTGGTGATGTTCGGGCGCCTGTCCGGACTGGGCAAGCGCATCGCGCGCGAGCGGGCCGCGGAGTTGCTCGAGCGCTTCGACCTCGTCGATGCCGCGGATCGGCCCTCGAAGGGCTACTCGGGGGGCATGCGCCGCCGCCTCGACCTCGCGGCGAGCCTGGCGTCGCGCCCCCCGGTGCTGTTCCTCGACGAGCCGACCACGGGGCTCGACCCCCGCAGCCGCCTGGGCATGTGGGAGATCATCAACGAGCTCGTGGGCGACGGCACGACGGTCCTGCTCACCACGCAGTACCTCGAGGAGGCCGACCGCCTGGCGGCGCGGATCGCCGTGATCGATCGGGGGCGGGTGATCGCGGAGGGGACCCCGGCACAACTGAAGTCGCGTGTGGGCGGCGAGGCCCTCGAGGTGGCGGTGGTCGACCGGGACGACCTGGATGCCGCGCGCGCGATCGTGGCCAGGGTGGCGAGCGATGATGTGTTCGTCGAGTCCGACCGGCGCCGCGTGCGCGCGGCGGTTCCGGACGGTCCGTCAGCCCTGGCGCGGGTGTCGCGCGAGATCGCCGAGGCGGGCATCGCCACCGAGGACCTCGGGCTGCACAGGCCCACCCTCGACGAGGTGTTCCTGGCGCTCACCGGCCGTCCCGCCGAGGAGGACGCGGAATGAACCCGGCCAGGGCGCTGCGCGACTCGGGGATCATCCTGTGGCGGCAGTTGGTGCAGCTGCCGCGCATTCCCGAGGTATTGATCTTCGCGCTGATCCAGCCGGTGATGTTCGTCCTGCTGTTCCGGTACGTGTTCGGCGGCGCCATCGCCACCCCGGGCGAGAGCTACGTCAACTACCTCATGCCCGGGATCTTCGCGCAGACCGTGGCCTTCGGGGCCGTCGCCAGCGGCATCGGCCTGGCCGAGGACCTGCGCCGCGGCATCATCGACCGCTTCCGGTCGCTTCCCATGGCGCGGTCCGCCGTGCTGGTGGGCCGCACGGTGTCGGATCTCGTGCGCAACTTCGCGGTGGTGGCGGTCATGTACATCGTGGGGCTGCTCGTCGGCTTCCGCCCGGAGGGGTCGGTCGCCGCCCAGGTGCTGGCGTTCCTGCTGCTGCTCCTGACCTCGTTCGCCTTCTCGTGGATCGGCGTGGTCATCGCGCTCAGCATGAAGACGGTCGAGGCCGTGCAGTCGGCGGGCTTCATCTGGCTGTTCCCGCTCACCTTCGCGAGCTCGGCGTTCGTGCCCACGGACACCATGCCCACGTGGCTGCAGGTGTTCGCCGACAACCAGCCATTCACCATCGTCGTGAACGCCGTCCGCGCGCTGTTCCTCGACCAGCCGGTGGGCAACTACGTGTGGTTGACCCTCGCGTGGATGATCGGCATCACCGCCGTGATGATCCCGCTCGCGACGCGCCAGTACCGCCGCCGCAGCGCCTAGTCGCGGTCGCGCCCCCGGACCACCGTCGCCTCGAGGTGGTCGATACGTGCGCGCAGATCGGCGATGAGCGTGGCCACCTCATCGTGGTGGTGCCCGTGGGAGCGTGCGCCGGGGCCATCGGCGGAATCCGGCTGCGGATCGGCGTGCGCACCGTCGTCCGATGACGGCGTGTTGAGGAACGTCGATGCCGCCCAGGCGGTGAAGATGGCGATGATGGCCACGCCGGCGAAGATCATGAGGGTGGCCACCACCTCGCCCCCCGCGGTCACCGGGTAGTAGTCGCCGTAGCCCACGGTGGTGACGGTCACCACCCCCCACCAGAGGGCCTCGCCGCCGGTGCGGATGTTGGCGCCGGGTGCATCGGCCTCGAACCACAGGACCGCCATACCCCCGAACTGCAGCACCACGATCAGGAGCCCGAGGACCATGAAGAGGGTGCCATTGGCCCGGTGCGCCACGAACCAGCGGATCGTGCGCTTCCACCCGAACTCCCGGAAGCCCTGCATCACGCGGTACAGGCGGAAGAGGCGCAGCAGCCGTCCGTACGGGAGGCTCCCGAGCAGGTCCAGCCAGCCCCCGCCGCGGTTCATGTACGCCCACCGGTGGCCCTTGGCGAGCTTCAGCCGGTACGAGAAGTCGGCCAGCAGGATCACCGTGAAGATCGGCTCCATGAAGATCAGGAGGCCCCTCACTTTGCTCTCCCCGGGGAGCGCGAGCATCAGGAGGATCCAGTTGACGATCGACAGCACCGTCACGATGACGATGAACATGTCGTAGCCCGGCTTGATGCTGCCGCGAAGCACCATCTTGGCGGACACGTCGTCCTGCGCGCGGGCGGAAGTCGGGTCGTGGGCCACGCCTCCGATTTCGCGCGTCCCGGGCGATTCCCTTGTGGCCCGGGTCAGGCGAGGAGCGGCGAGGCGGCCCGCGTGGCCTCGATGGCCGCGTGCACGTCGGCGGCCGTCGGAGGCTCCCCGGCGTGGTGCGGTGGCACGGCCTCACGTGCCCACCCCGACGCCGGCTCGGTGCACCCGTGCGCCCGCGCGATGTCGCGCCAGGCCGGTGGCAGGTCATCCCCCGTGGCAACGGGCACGCCCGCCATGCGGGCCATCAGCAGTGCCCACGCCCGCGGCGGTGCATTGCAGGGGTCGTATCCCCCGCCGCCCAGCGCCACCCACCTGCCGCCGCAGCAGGCCTCGGCCAGGGCGTCGAGCGACGCCCACAACTCGGGGTACAGCCGCATGGTGGTGCGCATGTGCGAGAGCGGGTCCGCGTGGTGGTGATCCACGCCGTTCTGGGTCACCAGCACCTCCGGCGCGAATGCGCGCACCGCGGGCTTCACCACCCGGGCCATCACCTGCCGGTAGGCCTCGTCTCCCGCCTCCGGGGGCAGTGCCACGTTGATCGCCGAGCCCGGGGCCCCCGGCCCACCTGTTTCGTCGGCGAATCCGCTGTTCGGGAACAGGTACCGCCCGCTCTCGTGCACCGAGACGGTCAGGACCTCCGGGTCGTCCCAGAAGAACCCCTGGGTGCCGTCACCGTGGTGCACGTCGAGATCCACGTATGCGATGCGCCGCACCCCCGCCGCGCGCAGCGCCAGTATGGCCACGGCGGTGTCGTTGTACACGCCGAAGCCGTTCATGCGGTACGGCAGCCCATGGTGCGCTCCCCCCGCCGGCACGAAGGCCCGAAGGGCCCGACCCTCTCCCACGAGCGCACCGCCCTGCCACGCCGCCGCGGCAAGGCGGGCGGAGTCGTGGTGCATCCCGGCGTACGGATGCACGTCGGGCGTGACCCCCCACTGGCGCGCCTCTGGGGCGGCGGCCAGCACGGGGCGGGCGCTGAATGCCTGCATGGCACGGATGAACGCCGGCGCGAACATGGTGGCCAGCTGCGCGTCGGCCATCGCCGGGGGCCCGGGCAGCACCTCCACCCCCGGCGCGCCGAGGATGCCGACCTCGCGCGCCAGCGCCATGGCGAGTTGGTGCCGGCGCCGGTCAGCAGGGTGGTCCGCGTAATCCATTCCATGGTCGTCGGAGTGGATGACCGCCAGGCGGGTGGTCACGGAGCGCCTCGCATGTGGTTAGGATCGCACCATGGACGCTGACCTGCAGAACGCCATCAGGGGCGCCGTGATGCGCCACCTGCGGGCATCCGGCGAGCCCGTGCGCGAGGCCGTCCTGTACGAGCGGATCGCCGCCGAGGGCGTGCACGCGGATGGCACGGACGTCATCGCCGTCCTGATGCGGCTGGAGGTGGAGGGGCACGTGCACGTGGACCCCGCCCGCGACGAGGTGCGCGACCCGGCGCCATTCCAGCCGCGGTTCTGGAGGGTCATCGGCTAGCGCCCGCGGACGGGAGCAGCCGGATCACGAACATCCTGTCCCAGTTCTTTCCCGTCACGAGCACATGGCCGGTCACCGGATCGCGGGCGATGCCGTTCAGCACGTCGGCGGGTGAGCCGAGGCGCCCGCGGAGGGACGACAGGTCGACCCAGCCGGTCACGACCCCATCGGACGGGCGCACCAGGGCGATGCGGTCATCGGTCCATACGTTGGCCCAGATCGTGCCGCCGATCATCTCGAGTTCGTTGAGGCGGCGGACCGGGCGGCCCTCGTCGCGCACCACCACCCGGCGCGTGACGCGCAGGTTCCGCGGCTGCAACCAGCGCAGCACGGCGGAGCCATCGCTCACCACCAACCGCCGCCCCTGCACGGTGATGCCCCAGCCCTCGCGCCCGTAGCGCACCGCTGCCCGCTGTCGCAGGGTGACGGGGTGCACCCGGTATGCGACCCCGTCGAACCACGTGAGTTGCCACGCGGTCCCGCGGAGCACGGTCACGCCCTCGGCCCATACGGGCGCGGGAATGCGGCGAATGGCCAGCACGCGCCCGGTCCTGGGGTCGACCCGGCGGATCGACGACTTCCCGGAGCCTGCCGGACAGCAATCACCCGTGCTCTCGAGCAGCACCCCCTTGTACGACACCAGCCCCTGGGTGAACGCCCGCGGATCGTGGGGGCGGGTGTCCACGAGGCGCCAGGGCACCGATGGGGCCGCCCCCGCGATGGGGGCTGCCGCGAGCACCGCCGACATGGCCAGGACGCGTATCACCGCGCCATTATCGCCGCGCGCGTGGCGCCCGCGCAGGGCGCGGGGTCCCCCGCCAACGCGCCAGACAGGATTCGAACCTGTGACCTTCGGTTTCGTAGACCGACGCTCTATCCGACTGAGCTACTGGCGCACTGCCCCGCGGTGCGCGGTGCGGCGGGCACCGTATCAGAGGACGGGGTCCACCCTCACCCGCACGATGCGCGACCCATCCATCTCGAGCACGGTGAACTCGAATCCGTGGGAGGTGATGACCTCGCCGATGTCCGGCACATGGCCCATCGCGTGGAACACCGCGCCGCCGACGGTGTTGAAGTCCTCGTCGTCGATGTCCGTGCCGAATGAGTCGTTGAACTCGTCGAGGGTGACGGAGCCCGCCACGAGCGCCTGCCCGCCGCCGGTACGGACGATGTCGCGCTCGGGCACGTCGAACTCGTCCTCGATCTCCCCCATCACCTCCTCCACGAGGTTCTCGAGCGTCACCACGCCCGCAAGGGATCCGTACTCGTCGACCACGACGGCGAGGTGGCTCTTGGTGCGCCGGAAGTCGTGCAGCAGGTCGTCGAGGTTCTTGGTCTCGGGTACGCGCTGCACGTCGCGCACGAGGTCCTGGATCCAGGCGTCATGCTCGCCGCGCGTGGCCGCCTCGAACAACTGGCGGATGTGGATGACCCCCCGGATGTCGTCATGGTCCTCGCCGTACACGGGGTACCGGGTGTAGGGATGCTCGTCCACGATCGCCGCGGCTTCCGACACCGTCGCCGCGATCGGCAGCAGCACCACGTCGGGGCGCGGAACCATCACCTGCCGCACCTCGGTGTCGGCGAAGTCGAACACGCGGTCGAGCATCTCGGATTCCTCGGCCTCGAGCACGCCCTCCTCGTACGAGGCTACGAGGATCATCCGCAATTCCTCCTCGGTATGGCTGCGCCCCATGCGGATGTTCCCGCTCAGGCCGAAGAGCCGCAGGGTGAGGGCCGACAGCCGCTCGAGCAGCCACACGAACGGATACACCACCGTGGTGAACACGCGCACGGGCCCCACTACCGCGAGGGCCACGCCCTCGGTGCGCGCAAGGGTCAGCGCCTTCGGCACGATCTCGCCCAGGACCACGGTGATGGCGATGATGATGGCGAACCCGATGACCACGCTGATCACCGTCACCAGTCCGGTGCTGAGCGCATCGCCCAGGGGCGAGAGGGCGTCCCCCACGAGCGCGCGGACGGCCGGCTCGCCGACGGCACCGATGGCCAGGCCCGCGAAGGTGATCGCCACCTGGATCGACGAGATGAAGCGGGTGGGGTTCTCCTGGATCGCGGCCACCCGGGCGGCCCGCTTGCTGCCCTGCTCGGCGAGCTCGCGCATTCGGGTGGGGCGCGCGGTGACGAACGCGTATTCGGCCGCGACGAAGAACGCACTCCACGCCACCAGGAGGAGCAGGAGCACGATCTGCAGCCCGGTGCTCATCGGGCGCCCCTATTCGGAGGCGGGGGTTCGTCGTCGCCCGCGTCGGGCGCGGGCGCGGCGGCGGTATGTGCGGGTTCGGTGCCGTTCACTGAACGCGGCGGATGGTAGCCGATGCACCGGCGAATGCACGATGGCGCGCCCCCGGCATGTCGGAGGCGCGCCATCGCGACGGAGAGGAAGGGATTTGAACCCTCGAACCGGGTTGACCCCGGTTAACCGCTTAGCAGGCGGCCCCTTTCGACCACTCAGGCACCTCTCCGCGCGGCATCGTAGTGATTCGCGCGCCCGGGTATGGTGGGTCGCGGAGGGGTGGCAGAGCGGTCGAATGCGGTGGTCTTGAAAACCACTGGCCGGCAACCCCGGCCCGGGGGTTCAAATCCCTCCCCCTCCGCTCACGCGGGGCGCCGCCGGTCGGCCGGTGAGCGCCCCGCGTACAGTCGGTCCGTGGACGACCTGGCCGACCACCGCGACGACTGGGAGGCGCTCGGGGAGATCGATCCCCTCTATGCGATCCTGAGCGCCCCCGCCGCGAAGCATGGCGAGTGGGATGTCACCGCCTTCCTGGCCACCGGCGAGGCCGATGCCGCCCGCATCCTCGGCGCGTGCGAGGCGCTCGGCCTGCCCGCCGCCCGCCATGCCTCATTCGAGCTCGGGTGCGGCGTGGGCCGCATCACGCGCGCGCTGGCCCCGGGGTTCGGGCGCTCGGTGGGCGTGGACATCAGCGGGCCCATGATCGCGCGCGCCCGCGCGATGAACGCCGATCGCCCCACGTGCGAGTGGGTGGTGAACGATTCCCCCGACCTCGCCGCATTCCCCGACGGAGCCTTCGACCTGGTGCTGTCGTTCATCGTGCTGCAGCACGTGCCCGACCGCGCGGTGATCTCGTCGTACCTGCGCGAGATGGCGCGCATCCTCGCCCCGGGGGGTGCGCTGGTGGTGCAGATGCCCGCCTCCATGCCTCTGCGCCAGCGCATCCAGTGGCGGCGGCGCGCCTACCGCGCCCTGCGCGCGGCCCGGGTGCCCGAACGCACGCTCTACCAGCGACTCGGGCTCGACCCGATCCGCATGAACTGGCTGCCCCGCCGTGACGTCGAGGCCGCGCTCCGGCTGGGCGGCGCGCGCGTGGTGTCGGTGCAGGATGGCTGGCTCGGGGATGGCTCGCGTACCGGGCGCGAGCAGAACCTCACCTACATCGCGACGCGGTAGCATTAACGGCATGAACGTCGTGATCGCAGGCGGGGGAATGGTGGGCCTGACGCTCGGCCGCCTCCTCCGGGCCAGGGGCGTCGAGCCCGTCATCATCGAGCGCATGCCGGAGGGCGCCTACATCCCCCGCGGCTACATGCTGGGCTTCCAGGGGTATGAGCCGCTCAAGGAGATCGGCGTGCTCGACGAGGTGTGGCCGGAAGGGCGCGAGATCGCCCCGCAGGGCTCCACCGCCGTGGCCGTGTGCGTGGAGGTGGGCAAGGTCATCCACGCCATTGCCCGGGACCTCCCCGTGATGTACGAGCACTCGGTCACGGAGCTCATCACCGACCCCACCGGCCGGGTGACCGGCGTGGTCGCCGAGGGCCCGGACGGCGAGGTGACGATCCCCTCCGACCTCGTGGTGGCCTGCGACGGCAAGAACTCGCGGGTGCGCGAGATGGCCGGCATGGAGGCGGTGTTCGACAAGCTGCCCGAGGCCGAGTTGTCGTGGATGAGCAGCACCCCCGCCGAGACGTCGTTCTCGATGGCCTACATGGCGGACGGCGGCCACATCGGCCACCTGTCGTGGCCGCAGGGTTCGGGCGGATGGCGATCGTGCCGGGCCGTCGGCGCAGAGGAGGCCCTTGCCCCGGGCCTCGATGCCATCAAGGAGATGTGGGCGCGCCTGCTTCCCGACTCCCGGGCCGGCGTGGAGGGCCTGGAGAGCATCGAGCAGGTGCGCTACTCCGAGCCCGAGCTGCTGACCACGCCCGAGTGGTGGAAGCCGGGCATCGTGCTGATCGGTGACTCCGCGCACTTCTTCGGCCCCGAGACCGGCATCTCATCGGGCATCGGCCTCGGCGACGCCCACGCGCTGTCGGAAGCCGTCGCGCAGAACCGCGAGGACGCTGACGCCGCCTGCCAGGCCTACGTCACGTGGCGGGGTCCCGTGGTGCGGCCGTACGAGGCCATGGATCCCGGGCGCCAGCGCATCCTGGTGGCGGGCCAGCAGGACCCCGGCCCCGGCGAGGCCTGGCCGCCCGAGGCCTGACCTGCGGGGAGCCGGGCCTACCCCGCGGGCGCGGGCCCGGTGCGGCCGCCCTCGGACTGCTCGGCGAGTCGACGTCCGAGGTCGCGGGTGCGCGCCAGCTCGATGAGGGCGGGGATGGTGGGCAGCCAGAAGTTGAAGAACCTCCACACCACCACCCCGACCACCGCCTCCGCGAGCGGAATGCCCATCACGGTGAGGGTGAACGTGGCGGCGGCATCGATGGCGCCGTAGCCACCCGTGGGCAGCGGCAGGAGCATCGCCAGGTACGCCGTGGCATAGGCCAGCGCCACTCCCTGGATCGACACCTCGGCGCCGATGGCGCGCAGCGATGCCCACAGGCACAGCACATCGCCTGCCCAGTAGGCGAATCCCCCCCACACCGCGCGACCGTCGTGCTGCCGCGGCCCGAGAGCCCTGCGGGCGACGATGATCCCGGACACGGCGGCGGCCAGCGCCTTGCGCGCCCAGCCCCTGTGGGTGTCCCGTGACACGCGGCGACCGCGTGCGCCCTGGCTGAGCCACATGCCCGCGGTGACGAACACCGGAACGACGATGAGCCACGGCAGGGTCATGCCCAGTGGGGCCTCCTGGCCTACCGAGAGCAGGATCACCAGCGATGCGGCGAGCGCCCACACCCCGAACATCGCGAAGATCAGGATGTTGAAGCCAAGGACCTTTCCGGCTGCGTCGCGCGCTGCCAGCCCCGCCCGCCGGAGCAGCCAGTAGATGAGGGCGAGTCCGCCCGCGCCTGCAGGCGAGACGATCCTCGTGGCCCCGACGCTCGCAAGCCACACCCGGGTGCTCATGCCCGCACCCAGGCGGGGACCGTCGTCCATGGCCACCACTGCGCGCAGGCACACCACGTACCCGGCATACGACGCCGCCTCCAGCACCAGGCAGGCGATCAGCCACGCACCGTCGGCGTTCTCCAGCGCGTCGAGCACCTGCCGGTACCCGGCCGCCTTGCCGAGCAGCAGCACCAGGCCCACGGCCAGCACCACCACCAGCAGCACCCCCAGCACGATCGTCCGGGTGGACGCCACCCGCGGCGCGGCCTCGTCGCCCACGGCGTCCCGGTCGCGGCGGGTCACGCCGCGGGTCCCGGGCCGCCGCGCCATGTGGTGCAGCGCGCCGCCTCGCGCGCCGCGTGCGCGATGGCCTGGTCGATGGATTGCCCGCGCCCGAGGAACGCCGCGAGGCACCCGGCGAAGGTGTCGCCGCAGCCGTAGGTGTCCACCACCGGGCCGGGAGGAGCCTGTGCGGCGTACGCCCACTCGCCGCCGCGCCGCGACCGCACGATGCCGCCGCGCGCTCCATCGGTGATGACCGTCCATTCCGGCGCCAGCGCAGATGGCACCGCCGAGGGGTCCTCATGCGGGTCCGCTGCGCTCGCCACCAGCACATCCGGCGTCACGCCGGCCGCCCGCACGTCGTGCGCGCGACGTGCAGTGACCACCAGCACCGCCGCCTGCCGCGCGTGCACGAGGGCGTCCGGGTCCTCCCCGGCGTAGTAGCAGGAGGCACAGCCGGCCAGCCGATGCCAGGGCAGCACGTCCACGGCGCGTGGCTGCAGGCGCTCCCCCACCACCATGATCGTGCGATCGCCGTCGGGGTGGGTGACCGACAGCACCGGCGTCTGCGCGTGGGGGCGCGGTGCCGCGTGCACTTCGAGCCCGGGCCGCTCGAGTGCCCGCCGCGCGGCATCGGCTGCCGGGCCGGTGCCGATGGCCGTGAACAGGAGTACGGGATCCGCCGCGCGCGCGATGGCCGCAGCGGCCACCCCCCCACCGCCTGCGGCCTCGGTGATGGGCTCGCGCAGGTCGGAGATGCCGCCGGGGACGGGAAGCCGGCCCCGGGCGTGGGTGACCCATTCCACATGCCCCACGACCGCCGTGGGAGCTGTGGCCGGGGGCACGCCCATCAGCCGGGGGCGATGACCCCTGGTGCCCCGAACGCCCGCAGGCAGTCCGGAATCACCACCGAGCCGTCCGGCTGCTGGTGGTTCTCGAGGATGGCGATGAGGGTGCGACCCACGGCCACCGCCGTGCCGTTGAGGGTATGGACGGGGATGGTCTCCTTGCCGCGCTTGGTGCGCGCGCGCAGGCGCCGGCCCTGGTAGTCGGTGCAGTTGGAGCACGAGGTGACCTCGCGGAAGCGCTCCTGCCCCGGCAGCCATGCCTCGCAGTCGAACTTGCGTGCCGCCGAGGCACCCAGGTCGCCCACGGCCACATCCACCACGCGGTACGGGATGCCCAGGTCCTGCAGGATCCGCTCCTCGATGCCCAGGATGCGCTGGTGCTCGGCGGAGGACTGCTCCGGCGTGGTGAACGAAAACATCTCGACCTTGTCGAACTGGTGCACCCGGAAGATGCCCCGCGTGTCGCGACCCGCGGCCCCCGCCTCGCGCCGGAAGCACGACGACACGCCCGCGTACCGCAGCGGCAGGGAGGCCTCGTCGATGATCTCGTCCTGGTGCAGGGCGGCCAGGGGCACCTCGGACGTGCCGACGAGGAAGAGGTCGTCGTCCGCCGTGGCATACACCGATGCGCGGTCGGCCGGGAAGAACCCGGTGCCCACCAGGGCCTCCTCCCTCACGAGGACGGGTGGGATGACCGGCGTGAACCCCTCGCCCTCGAGCAGGTCCACCACCCAGGCCACCAGGGCCATCTGCAGCCGCACCATGGGACCCAACAGGTAGGCGAACCGCGCGCCCGAGGTGCGCGCGGCCCGCTCCAGGTCGAGCCCGCCGAAGCCCTCCGCCAGCTCCACGTGGTCACGCGCGCCCGACGGGAAGGCGGGGATCTCCCCCACCACGCGCAGTTCCACGGCATCGTCCTCTCCACCGTCAGGGGCCTCGGCCTGGGCGATATTGGGGAGCGACAGCAGCAGCGCGTCGCGCCGGGCCTCTGCATCGCGCAGGCGCTCCTCCTGGGCGGAGGTGGCCTCGCGCAGCATCCGCGCCTCGGCCTCGCGCTCCACCGGGACGTCCTGCCCCTGCTTGCGCAGCGCGCCGATCTCCTTGGCGATGCGCGTGGACTCCGCGCGCTGCGCCTCGACCCGCGTTCGGATGTCACGGCACTCGGCGTCGAGCATGCGGACGTCGTCGAGCACGGCGGCATCGCCGCGTCTCTGGAGGGCAGCCCGCACCACGTCGGGCTGCTTGCGGATCAGGCGGAGGTCAAGCAGGCCGGGCTACTGCTTGATGCTCTCGACGTAGGCCACCACGTTCTCCAGGTCGGTGCCGCTCACCAGGCCTGCGGGCATGGCCCCGCGGCCGTTCTGGATGATGCCGGTGATGCCCGCTGCGTCGAGGGCGGTGTTGCTGAGCTGCGGGCCCACGCCTGCCTGGGTGCCGCCCGCCGGGTGGCAGCCCTGGCAGTTGGCCTCGAACACCGTCTTGCCGGCGGCCACGTCGCCCGCGGCCCCGCCCGCGTCGGCGGCACCGCCGCCATCGGCGGGTGCGGCCTCGCCCCCGCCGGCACCGGCGCCGTCAGCACCGGGTGCCGGGATGGTCTGGCCCTGCGAGTCGGTCTGCGCGGCCGTGTTGGCCATGGTCTCCGCTTCAGCGGGAGTGACCGACGCCGAGTCGCTCGACCCGCAGCCCGCGCCGATGCCCACGAGGGCGACGGACGACAGGACGGCGGCAGCGATAGTGATTCCTCGACGCATGGTTCGCTCCTCGGAGACGGCGGTGTGTGCCTACGTGGCAACCTTACCCTTGTCGGTACGCCGGACGTCGCCGCCCTCCTGCCGGGGTGGCCGAAGTGGGGAGGATTGCCTCGTGATTCAGGGACTCGGCCGGGACATCCCCTCCGTCGGGGATGGGGTGTTCATCCATGCCGCGGCGGTGGTGATCGGCGATGTGGCGTTGGGCCCCGGGGCCTCGGTGTGGCCCTGCGCGGTGATCCGCGGCGATGTGGAACGCGTGACGGTGGGTGCCGGGAGCAACGTGCAGGACGGTGCGGTCCTGCACGCCGACCCGGGCTTCCCCTGCACGGTGGGCGACCGGGTGACCATCGGGCATCGTGCGACGGTGCATGGCTGCACCGTGGGGGATGAGAGCCTGATCGGCATGGGGGCCACCGTGCTGAACGGGGCGCGGGTGGGGTCCCAGTGCATCATCGGTGCCCACGCGCTGGTGCCCGAGGGGATGGAGGTCCCGGACGGATCGCTGGTGGTCGGCGTGCCCGGCCGCGTGAAGCGCGCCCTCACGCAGGACGAGCGCGCGGGCCTGGCCGCGCAGGCCGCGCGGTACGTGGCGAACGCCTCGCGCCATGCGGCGGAGGCGTTCGCCGTCGACCCGCCTAGGTAAGGGTGTACTCGGGGCCGCTGCCGCCCTCGGGGGGCGTGAGCTGCCCGCCCTTGGCGGTGATGGCGCCGCACTGCACGCAGTTCGGGCTGTTCATGCGCACGTGCACCATGCCGTCACTCTCGGAGCCGTCCACGATCTCGTAGACCTTCGCCGGGCACATGTTCTCCCAGGCCACCGCGAGCTCCTTGTGCACGTCGGTCCGGATGCGGATGTGGTTGGGCTGGTCGTCGCGCGTCTTGTTGCCGCTCAGGAACACCGACGACAACTTGTCGAAGGTGTACTCGCCGTCCGGCTTGGGGTAATCGCGCTCGGGGCCGATGATCACCGGCTCGTCGCGATCGGCCTTGATGGTGACCTTCTTGGGAAACCGCCCGCCGGTCGCCACCATCATGCCGGTGACCATGCCGCCGTAGATGAAGCCCTTCTGGTACGACGGACGGAAGTTCCGCACCTTCCAGAGGTCCTTCCACACCTCGGAGTCCTTGATGGCCTCGGTGTAATTCCACAGGCCGGTGATCTCGTCGGCCGACCCGTCCTTTATTGCCTTGGCCACCTGCTCGGCGGCGATGATGCCGGACTTCATCGCGTAGCTCACGCCCTTGAGCGCGGCCGCGTTGAGGAACCCCGCGGAGTCGCCGCACAGCACCGCGCCCGGCACATGGAAGCGGCTGGGCAGGCCGTAGACGCCGCCGGCCGGCAGGGTCTTGGCCCCCCAGGCCACGCGGCGCCCGCCCTCCAGCACCTCGCGGAACAGCGGGTGCGTCTTGGCCTGCTGCAGCAGGTCATGCGCCGACATGTTGGCGTCGGTGGCATCGAGGCCGCACACCATGCCGATCGACACCATGTTGCCGCCCATGGGGTACAGCCAAGCGCCGCCGTATTCGCGCCACTTCGACCCAAGGCGCAGCGGCCACCCGATGGTGTGGATCACGCGGTCGAGGGGCTTCTCGACCTCCCACACCTCCTTGACCCCGATCTCGTAGATCTGCGTGGAGTCGTCGTCCAGCTCGAAGTGCGTGCGCAGCACCCCGGCCAGGTGACCCTGCGTGCCCTCGCACACGATGGTGACCTTCGCGCGAACCTCGACGCCGGGCTCGAAGGTGGAGAGCTCCTCGCCCTCGCGCCCGCGCCCCTTGTCGCCGGTCTTCACGCCAACGACGCGGCCATCCTGAACCAGAAGCTGCTGGGCGTCGGTCTCGGGCAGCATGTAGGCGCCGAACTCCTCGGCCTGCTCGGCCATGAACCGCGACAGCTGGCTGATCGACACCACCCAGTTGCCGTCGTTGTGGAGGAACGGCGGGGTGGGGATACGAATCTTCGATCCCTTGCGCAGGAAGTACACGGACTCCTTGTGGACCTCCTCGAACACGCCGGGGGTCTCGCCCGGGGCCGCGTCGGGAAACAGCGACTTGAACGGACCGGGCCGCATGACCGAACCCGACAGCAGGTGCGATCCGGGGCCCTTGCCCTTCTCGACGATGGCGATGGGCACCTCGCCGAGGGCTTCCATCAGCTCCTCGTCCTCGGCCATCAACTGGCCCAGGCGAACCGCGCCCGCCAGCCCCGCCGGGCCGGCCCCGACGAACAGCACCCCCACCTCGATGTACTCGTCCTCCCCCGCCTCGGGCGCGATCACGTAGTCGGACGGACGGTGGCGCGGCGGGTATTCGGCGGGGATGGTGCTCATGGCAGTGGTGTCACCTTGAGATCGCGTTGTGGGCGTGCAGTGATGAAAACCCCCTGTATGCAGGGACTTCATGGAGCATAGCGGATTCGAACCGCTGACCTCCTGGGTGCGATCCAGGCGCTCTCCCAACTGAGCTAATGCCCCCTGCGGCGCGGAATGCTAGCGCGGCGCGACGACGTCGTCACCCCCGCTATTGTGCGCCGCCGTGCTGGACATCAACGCCCATATCCTGCCCGGGATCCACGCCTCCACCCCCGACCGGCCGCGGGCCGTCGAGGCCGCCCGCGCCCTGGTGGCCGCAGGGGTCGACACCGCGGTGGCGCCGGCCATGGTGGGCGAGGCCCCGGGGGCCGCGCTCGACGCCGCCGACGCGGCCCGCGATGACCTCCGTCGTGCGCTCGAGGCCGCATCGGTGCCCCTGCGGGTGCTACCGGGGGCCATCGTGCCCCTGTCCCACCTACCGCTGCTCGATCCGCCGGTGCTGGCGCGCTGCACCGCGGGAGATGGAGGACGCTGGGTCATCGCCACGCTTCCGGATGCCGGCTGGCCGCTGGACCTCGCGGGCATCATCGACGGCCTCCAGATGGCCGGGCTCGGCCTGGTGCTGGCCCACCCCGAGCGCGCGGAGGCCGTGCAGCTGGCGCCCGACCGGCTGCGCGACGCGCTCGGACGCGGCGCTCTCGTCCAGTTGGCGGCGGGCAGCATGGCCGGCGCCCACGGCGCCCGGGCGGAGCGCACGGCATTCGACCTGCTGCGCGGTGGCATGGTGACCGTGCTGGCGTCCGACTCCGCCTCGCGTACCGAGCACGTGCTCGACCTCGCCGGCACGCTCGACGTGCTCGAGCGCGTGCTGCGCCGACCGCGCGACGAGGTCGCGTGGATGCTCGACGCCGGGCCGCGGCGCATCGTCGCGGGCGAGCCCGTTCGTGCCCCGCGCCTGGTTCCCCAACCGCGGGTGCCGGGCGCCTAGCGCTCCCGGGCAGCCGCGATGGCCGCGTGCGTGCGGGGCAGGCCCTCCTCCACGGCCGTGCGGGGCTCCCACCCCAGTATGCGGCCGGCGGCGGCGCAGTCCAGGCAACTCCTCTGCAACTCACCGGTGCGCGCGGGCGCGAACACGGGCTCCCCGCCACCCAGGATGCGCACCAGGTCGAGCACCGACACCTCGCGACCCGTCCCCACGTTGAGGGTCACATCGCCGGGTCCGCGCTCGGCCCGCGCGAAGGCGTCCACCACGTCGTCCACGTACACGTAGTCCCGGGTCTGCAGGCCATCGCCGAACACGGTCATCGGCTGGCCGTCGATGAGCTTGCCCGAGAAGATTGCCACCACCCCCGCCTCGCCGTGCGGATCCTGCCGGGGCCCGTACACGTTCCCCAGCCGCAGTCGCGTGGTGGCCACGCCGTAGAGGCGCCCGTACAGGGCGCAGTAGCCCTCGCCTGCCAGCTTGCTCTGCCCGTAGTGCGACATCGGGCGGGGCTCGGCCGTCTCCGGGGTGGGGATGGGCAGGCCCGGGTACTCCCCGTACGAACCGCCCCCGGTGGCGGCGAAGACCACCCGGGCGCCCACCCGGCGCGCGGCCTCGAGCACCGACAGGGTGCCGTTCACGTTCACGTCGGCGTCGAACGCCGGGTCCTCGATGGCCTTGCGCACGTCGGCCTGCGCCGCGAGGTGGAAGATCGACTCAGGCGACGCCGCGGCCACGAGGCGGGCCACGGCCTCGGCATCCCGGATGTCCACCCGGTGGAATGCCGCCGCAGGCGGCAAGTTGCGCTCGTGCCCGGTGGACAGGTCGTCGATCACGTGCACCTCGCGCCCCTCCGCCACCAGCGCGTCGGCGAGCGTCGAGCCGATGAACCCGGCGCCACCGGTGACCACCACGGGCCCCGCGGACGCCACTGCTAGCCTCGCCGGGCCATGGAGGCCCCGTCTCGCACCGCCATCTGCTGCCCCTCCGCCTCGCGGTCGCGCGGGAGCATGGCCCACCGCGCAGCGGGGTGCAAGGCATGGTAGGCGCGGGCCCGGGGCGGGGTCCGCAGCCGGAGGTGCTGGCGCGGCTCGCCGCGGGTGGGGACGCACCTGCCCCTCCACGGCCCCGCTCCGCCTGGGCGCGCATGGCAGGCCTTGCCCTCTGCGTGGTCACCGCCGGGGTGGTGGTGGGGGCCGTGATCGCCGTCGGGGCGCCGTGACCGGCACGTTCATCTCGCTCGAGGGCGTCGACGGCTCGGGCAAGAGCACGCAGGCCGTCATGCTCGCGGAGGCCCTGCGCGGCCGGGGCCATGATGTGGTGCACGTACGTGAGCCCGGGGGTACTCCGCTGGGCGAGGCGGTGCGCGACGTCGTACTGGGCCCCCATGCCATGAGCCCCTGGGCCGAGGCGTTCCTCTTCGCCGCGGCCCGCGCGCAACTGGTGGCCGACGTCATCCAGCCCGCCCTTGCGGCCGGCACCTGGGTGGTGGCCGACCGCTTCCTCGATTCGTCGCTTGCGTACCAGGGAGCCGCACGCGGGCTGGGCATCGAGCGCGTCGCGACGATCAATGCCCCGGGGATCGGCGGGTGCATGCCGGACCTCACGATCGTCCTCGACATCGCCCCGGGTGCCGCCACCGACCGGCGCGCGGACCGGGGCAGCGTGGACCGGATCGAGGACGAGGGCGAGGCGCTGCAGGAGAGCGTCGCGCAGGGATACCGCGAGGTCGCGCGCCTGTACCCCGCCCGCGTGCACCTCGTCCCGGCGGGCGGCACGCTCGACGAGGTCCACGCGCGCGTGATGGCCGCGGTCGTCGCCTCCACGTGAGCGTCGAGGTCCCGGGCCAGCCGCTGGCGCAGCGCGTGCTCAGCGCGGCGGCGGGCCGGCCATCGCCCCCCCAGCAGTTCCTGCTGCACGGTCCGCGGGGCGCCGGCAAGAGACGGGCGGCCCGCGCCCTGGCGTGGGCGCTGGTGGACCCGTCCCGCGCCCATGAACCCCATGAGGAGTCCCTCGACATCACCACCGTCATGGCATCGGGGACCACCATCCGACTGGAGGACGAGCTCGAGCCCGTACTCGCGGCGCTGGCCTCGCGCCCCGTGGTGGGCGAGCGGCGGGTGATGATCATCGACGGCGCGGAGCGCCTGCGGCCGCAAGAGGGCGCGGACCGGATCCTCAAGGTGCTCGAGGAGCCACCCCCGCTGTCGCACGTGGTCCTCGTGACTGACTCCATCAGCGACCTCATCCCGACCATCCGGTCGCGGTGCATGCTGGTGCCCTTCCGCACGCCGGGTTGGCGCGCGATTCGCGACCAGCTGGTGGCAGACGGCGATGACCCCGAGGATGCCCGGGCGCGCGCGCGAGCCGATGGCCTGCTCGCCCTGCGCGTGGGGCCTTTCGAGCGGCGCCTGCGGGACCTCGGCAGCGGGCTCGC